>Ga0209066_10006641_pt1 | contig 11743 bp, 7 predicted proteins | sample All_14_2_FD_187198 | JGI IMG/M metagenome (GOLD analysis project Ga0209066, IMG submission 187198) | Freshwater microbial communities in response to fracking from Pennsylvania, USA - Allegheny Zone_MetaG_DW_15 (SPAdes) (version 2) ...
ATTCCAGAGTGCCCGCGTGGGTGAACACTGCCTCGTCCTGCAACCGCACCATCACCGGGGCCGAACCACCGTTGCGCGCCTGTCGTTGATACTTCAGCAGCAGCGCCTCGGAGCCTTCGAACACAAAATGTATCGGGGCGCTGGACACGATGGTGGTCAGCACGTCGGCCGCCGACGATCCACCGGCGACCAGGTTGCCCGCATCGACGCGGCGGTCGGACACCCGGCCTGACACGGGTGCCGTCACCCGTGTGAACTCCACGTCCAGCGACCTGGCGCGGACATTGGCCTGAGCCAATGCGATGGCCGCCTGAGCCGTGCCCACGGCGGCGCGGTCCGCATCCACCTGGGCCTGGGAAACCGCCTGGACGGCGAGCAGCGACTCGCTGCGGGCCAGGTTGGCTTGCGCCAGCCCGACCTGAGCCTCGGCCTGTGCCAGCGAGGCGCGGGCTGCCGCCAGGGCCGCCTGGGCCGGGCGCGCATCCAGGGTGAAGAGCAACTGTCCGCGCCGGACATAATCACCGTCGCGGAAGTGAACCTGTTGGATATAGCCGCCGACGCGGGCACGCACCTCGACAGACTGGGTCGCCTCGAACCGGCCCGTAAACTCGTCCCAATCAACGATGCGTTCGCTCAGCGGCTGTGCCACCGTCACCGGTATTTCCGGCGGCGGTGCCTGGGCCTCGCTGCGCGGCGCGCATCCATAAAGAGCGGCAGTCATCATGGCGGCGACGGCCGCGATCTTCAGTTCGCGCATAGGCGAGCTCCCCCTGTCAGCGGGCTGATCAGTCTGATTGTTGCAGGTGGATCGCGCGCAACGGGGAGGAGCACGCAGGTCAACGCCTGTTGACTTGTATATGATCCTCACACTTCCGCTTGTCAACAGCTGTTGACAAAGCCATATGGAAATTAGGGGTTCTTCATCCGGAGCGTTCAGACAGATGGTTGTGTGCGGTCACAGGCCACGGAATGCGGAAGCGACGCGGGATGCGATCCTCAGGTCCGCCACCCTACGCTTCGCTGCCGACAGCTATGACGACGTCGGCCTGCGCGATATCGCTGGTGATGTCGGCGTCGATCCGGCCCTGATCTCGCGCTACTTCGGCTCCAAGGAAGACCTGTTCGTCGAGGTTCTCGACGCCTGTTACGCCGGCAAGGACCTGACGGATGGCGACCGCGCCACCTTTGGACAGCGCATCGCCGAAGAGTTGGTCTTCGGCGAAAAGCCGGAGGACAAGTTCAGGGGCATGTTGATCACCCTGCGTTCAATCGGCTCACAAAAGGCCATGGACGTCGTTCAGCGCTCGACCAACCGACGCTTCATCGACCCTCTCGCCGCCTGGCTCGGCGGTGACGAGCCCCAGGTCCGTGCCCGTCTGCTGGCCTCCCTGATGATGGGCGCCACCCTCAGCAAGACCCTCTCCGGCGGCCACAGCCTGACGCCCGCACAGAGTGAAACCATGCGCGACCGCATGGCCGTCATGCTCCAGGCGATCGTCGACAGCTGAACTCAGGTACCCGGCTGGACATACGGCACCTGGGCGAAGAACTGGCGCTCGTCGCCTCGTGGATCATCGGCCATGCCTGGCACAAGGTCGAACAGCATGGTCTGGCGCCGATCCAGCCCATAGGGCGTCCAGGTCGGGACCCCCGGATGGTTCGGGTCGCCGGTCCGGGCGAAGGCGATGAATGCGTCACTCATCAGATCGGCCACACGCTGGCCGGTGACAGGGTCCAGCCCGGGTGCTGCGGCAGCGACATTGTCGAATACCAGCGGGATGTCCGATGTATGGAACGCCCCGCTGCGGCCACCGGGCATGCTGCTGGCGAAGTCGAGTTGATACACAAAGGCAGGGCTGCCCTGCCCCGCCCGCAGTTCAGCCTCTATCACCGCCGCGCGCCAGGACCGGCCCGCTGTCGTCGCTCCGATCAGGACCTGATCCGGGGTCCAGTCCGGTCGGATACGCCGGTATTCCGCAATGACGGTTTCCGGCGCGATATCGATGCGCAGGACATCGGGCGTCATCCGGCCCGGCAGGGTTTCCCACGTCAGGTCGACGTTGGCGAGATCATTCCCGAGGAAGGCCAGGGTCTCTTCGCGCGTATTGCCGATCATCATGGGGATATGCGCCGACTGGGCCGGGGCATCAGGATAGAAGGGATGGCGCGGCAGGACGACCTGATCCACCACCGGTCCGAAATAGAGACTGCCGTAGCCGAGGACAGGATCGCGAGCGCGCGCGGCCTCCAGAAGCCTCTCGACCGGCGCATGGGCGGCTTCGGCCGGCGTCAGTCCAAGGGCGTCCAGCCAGGCCCGGGTACGGCGGGTTGCATTCAGCGGACCGGAAGCCGTGACCTGCTGGCCGCTCATGGTCGCGGCGCGATGGAACAGGCCCTGTGCGGCCGGCGTGGCCATCAGTGTGGCGATCTTGGCCCCGCCACCGGACTGTCCGAACAGCATGACGCAACCGGGATCGCCGCCAAATGCCGCGATATTGTCGCGTACCCACTGCAACGCCAGAACCAGATCCAGCTGACCCGCATTGCCCGAGTGAGGAAACTGCGAGTCGAGCCGCGCCAGATAGGCATAGCCCAGCGGCCCGAGTCGGTGGTTCACCGTCACCACGACGACGTCACCCCGGGCCGCCAGCCGTGCGCCGTCGGTCAGGAGGCTGGACCCCGATCCGGTCGCATAGGCACCGCCATGGATATAGACCATCACCGGCCGAGCGGCGTGATCCGGTGCCGGTGTCCAGACATTGAGAAACAGGCAGTCCTCGGACTGATCGGGTTCATTGCCGGTCTGGGGACTGGCTGGACCGTATGTCAGGGCGTCAGCCGGACGCGTCCAGGCGTCCGGTGGTCTGGGGGCCTGAAAACGCAGGTTGCGTGTGTCGGCACCATAGCGGAGGCCGCGAAACACATGCAGGCCACCTTCGCGCGAACCGGAGACGGGGCCATGACGCGTCTGCACGCGCGAAGACTGTTCTCCGCCAATCGCAAGCCTTGGCGGCAGGCCCATCAGGGTCGCCGCTGTCAGACCGCACAGGGCGCGGCGCGAGATCATCGTCAGCGAATGGCCCGGGCACCGGTGCCCGCGACCAGGGCCTCCACCTCTGCCCGATCGACCATCGAGGAGTCGCCGGGCGTGGTCATGGCCAGGGCACCATGCGCGGCACCATAGTCAACCGCCGCCTGCAGGCCGAGGCCTTCCAGAAGGGCAAACGCAAGGCCGGAAACAAAGGCATCGCCGCCGCCAACACGGTCGAGAATATCAAGATCAGGGCGAACCGGTGCCTGGTAGACGCGGCCATCCGCCCAGAGAGCGGCCGACCAGTCATTGCGACTTGCGCTGGAGACGCCGCGCAGGGTCGTGGCGACGATCTTCGTTTGCGGAAATGCAGAAACAAAAGCCTCGGCGGCATTTGCAAACTCCGTTCCGGGGTCAAGGTCGAGCCCCAGACAGGCCCTGAAACCCCAGGCATCGCCGATCATCACATCGACGTTCCCGGCGATAGTCCGATTGATGGTGCGAGCGGCATCCGGATCGGGGTGGGCGTTCCACAGACTGGCGCGATAGTTCAGGTCATAGGAGACGACGGTTCCGGCATCCCGGGCCGCCTGGACTGCGGCGACGGTGGTCTCGGCTGTCGTCGGCGACAGGGCCGCAAAGATACCGCCCGTATGCAGCCAACGAACGCCCTGTTGCCCCAGCAGGGCGTCCCAGTCGAACTCTTCGAGTCGGATCTGCGAGGCTGCGGAGTTGGCGCGGTCCGAAACTCCGAGGGCCGGGCGAACGCCAAAGCCACGCTCGGTGAAATTTAGACCTAGTCGTGTATTGCGGCCGATACCGTCGCTTTCTCGCCAGATCATATGGCTCTGATCCACACCGCCCTGGGCGATGAGGTCCGATGCCAGAAGTCCCAGATCATTGCGCGGCAGCGCAGTCAGGGCGGTCGTACGCAAACCGAAGCCCTTGGCGAGGGCCCGGGCGACATTGTATTCGCCGCCGCCCTCCCAGACATCGAACGCGCGGGCATTGCGGACCCGGCGTTCACCGGGATCGAATCGCAACATCACTTCACCCAGCGCGGCCATGTCCCAGCGGCAGGTGCCGGGATCACGAAGATGAAGCGGCTGGGTCATCAGGCGATTCCGCGTGGACAGAGAGCGGCATTGGACGCCGCCTCCTGAAAAAAGTCGACCGGCCCCGGCGAACCGGGACCGGCCAGTTGGACATTCAGGAGTGAACGTCAGTAGCGCAGGCGGGCACCAATGAAGAACTGGCGGCCGGTATGGTGGTAGACCGAGGTCGACTGACGCGTATCGTTGCCGACCCACTGATGGTTGGCCTCGTCGGTCAGGTTCAGGGCCTCGAACGTCACGGTAAGCTGTTCGGTCAACTGGTAGCTGGCCGACGCGTCGAGGTTGAACGTGCCCATCTTTCCTTCGAGGGCGTTGTTGTTCCGCCCGGGCACGTTCTGCAGATACTCGTCACGATAAGCGGCCGAGACGCGAGCCGACAGCTTGTCGTCCTCATAGTAGAGGGTGCCGTTGTAGGACGTCGGCGACAGGTTGATCAGATCCTGGGTCACAAAGGTCGTGCACAGGGCGTCGTTGCAGTAATCGATCTCGCTCTCGACGCTGGTGAAGTTCAGCTGGACGCCGGTATTGGCCAGCAGGCCCGGCAGGAAGCGGAAGGGCTGCTGATAGCTGATCTCGAACCCTTTCAGCGGGCCGCCTTCGGTGTTCACCGCGCTGGTCAGCTGGAAGATGGTCGTGGCCGAACAGGTGCCGCTGCAGAACGACGGCGCGAAGGCCGACGGGTTGAGTGCTGTCAGCTGCTGGTACTCCAGATCCTGACGGATGATCTGGATGTAGGTGTCGATGTCCTTGTAGAAATAGGTGAAGGACAGCAGGCTCTCGGGTGCGAAATACCACTCGAACGAAAGGTCGTATGTCTTGGCCCGGAAGGGGTCGAGCTTCACATTGCCGATCGAGGCCGTGTAGTTCGGCCCGGTCGCCGCCAGCGAGGTTGTCGGGACCAGATAGTTTGTACCTGCCAGGGTGTTGCCGATCTGCGGGCGCGCCATGACCTTGGCCGCGGCGAAGCGGACCAGGAAGTCGTTGAACGGCTCGAGGGTCAGGTTCAGCGAAGGCAGGGTGTCGTCATACTCGTGCGTCCCCTCGACCAGGGTGCCGCCGCCGGTCGAGCTATAGCCCTGGGCGAACAGCTTGGTGTTGACCTGACGAACACCGAGATTCCCGCGCAGGGGCATGCCCCAGACGTCGGTGTCGAAGTCGGCCTGCAGGTAGTAGGCCAGATCCTCTTCCTCGATCAGGCGGTTACCGCCGCGCGCATTGCCGTTGGTGATGCTGGTCAGGCTGAAGTTGCCGCCGGCTACCCCCGTGTCACAGTTGCAGTAGATGTTGAACAGGTTGGCGATGGCATTCAGGTCGGGGATCAGCCAGCTGCTGTTGGTGCCGGCCGGGATCAGACCCGTGCCGAAGCCCGACACCAGGGTCGAGATGTTGGCCACGGTGACGCCCGAGGGCAGGACCGGCACAACCGTCTCGTCGGTACGGCGGAACTCGTAGGAGTCCGACGAATAGGTCTTCCAGTTCAGCCCGGCCTTCCAGGTGAAGAAGTCGGTGGTGTCGAACTCGAAGTCGTACTGCAAGGATTCAAAGACGGTATCCACGCCATTGGGACGCAGGCGGATCTCGGAACGCGGCACACCCGCCGTGCTGGGACGCCATTCCCAGTTGGCCGGGTTGGTAACGTCGAAGCCGTAGTTGATGACGGGAGTGTTCGGATTTCCCCGGAAATCCCAGGAGTAGCCGTCGGTATTGTTGCGTTCCAGGGTCACCGTCGTCTGGATCGGATTCTCGAAGTTCGACTCCGCGCGGCCCATATAGAACCGGCCGCGGGCCCGGTCAGAGAAGTCGTGCTCAGCGGTGAAGCTGACCTGGGTGAACTTGGTCGACAGCTCGTCGAAACGCGATTCAGAGCGGATGTCGACATTATCGAAGAGCCCGTAGACCAGGGTGTTGTTCTCGACCGCCGCGTCGAGCACGTGCACCTGGGTCTGACCACCCGCAGCCGCGTTGCGGCTGAAGGACAGGGCTTCCAGGAAATCTTCCTGCCGGGTCGCCTGAAGGTCGGAATGAAGCACGTCCAGGCTGAAGGTCGTGGACGGGGCCGGTCGCCATTGTAGCGAGCCGGTTACACCCAGACGCTCCTGCTCATGGGTCAGGCGACCATAGCGCGGAAGGCGGGGAATATAGACAGTGGCCTGGTTCGCGGTGTTGTAGGCCGTGACGTTCGCAGCCGTGTTCGTCGGACGCGGCACGCCGGTGGCGCAGTTGGCTGCGCTGGCACCGTTGGAGCTGCCCGTCGGGTTGACCGGCGAAACGCCGATGGGGGAACAGAAGCCACCGGAGCTGCCCGACCCGATCGCGTTGACCCAGCGAACGGAACTGAAGCCCTCTTCCAGGATACTGCGCTCGCTGTAGGCGACGGAGACGAGGGCACCGATGGTTCCATCGGCCCAGGTGTTGGAGAGCAGGAAAGCCCCGCGCGGGTTCCACTGCTCGGACAGGTCATTGTAGCCACCCTGAACCGAGGCGGCGGCGGTGAAGCCGTCATAGTCGAACGGGCGCGTGGCCTGAAGATCGATGGTGGCTCCCAGAGAGCCTTCCTCGGTCTCGGCCGATGCGGTCTTGCGCACGGTGATCGAGTTGAACAGCTCGGAGGCGAAAACGTTGAAGTCAAAACCACGACCGCGGTTGGCACCACCGGACGAGTCCGTCGCGCCCGTGGTGGCCTGGGCCTCCATGCCGTTGATGCGGGTGCGGGTGAAATCCGAGCTGAGGCCGCGCACTGTCAGCGAACGCCCCTCGCCCGCATCACGGTCGATAGCCACGCCCGGAATGCGCTGGATCGCCTCGGCCAGGTTCAGGTCGGGGAAATCGGCAATGTCCTCAGCGACGATGACGTCGACGATGCCCGCCTCGCGACGCTTGATGTTGAGGGCCGCATCTAGGCTGGCGCGGAAGCCGGTGACGACGATCTCGTCGACCCGGGATTCGTCTTCCTGCGGCTCCTGGGCGGCGGCAGCACCGACCCCAACAGACAGGGCGACGGCAAGCGCGGATGCGCCGGTGAACAGTATGTGGCGCACAGCGCGGCGCGAACGGATGACGTGCATCATTTGCCTCCTCCCAAGAGCATTTCCTTACGCCGGGGTTGTCCCCGATCTATCAATCCTTGCGGGGGCAGCGCTTCGGCCTTTCCCGTTGACACCGGTGTCATGTCACGTTGATATGCGCCTGACACCGGTATCAATCGAGAGCCTAACCCGATGACCGCCGATCTTGCAAGCCCATCATTTCGTCGTCCGGTCGCGGCAGCGACGCTGATCATGGCCGCGGCCGTATTCTCGGTCCTGTTCGCCGCACCCGTGCCGGTGATGGCACAGACACTTGCCGGCGTGCCCGCATTCCCGGGTGCCGAGGGTGGTGGTCGTTTGTCAGCGGGCGGACGGGGGGGACGCATTGTCCGGGTGACGACCCTCGCCGATTCCGGACCGGGAAGTCTGAGGGCGGCAGTTGAAGCGCCGGGCCCCCGCACCGTCATCTTCGATGTCGGAGGTACGATACGCCTGACATCACCGCTGACTATTCGACGGGGACAAATCACGATCGCCGGCCAGACGGCACCGGGCGGCGGGATCACGCTGGCCGACCAGCCGCTGGTGATCTCAGCCGATGATGTCGTGATCCGCTATTTGCGGTCTCGCCTCGGAGACCGGGGGGCCGTGGAGGGCACGGAGGGTGACGCCGTCACGATCAACCGAGGCTCCCGGATCATTCTCGACCACATATCCGCCAGCTGGTCGATCGACGAGACCCTGTCGGTCGGCAGCCGGTATGATCCGCCGGAGCGAGGCATCTATGACGTCACCGTGCAGTGGTCGATCATTGCTGAATCCCTGAACGCGTCCGGCCACACCAAGGGCGACCATGGCTATGGCTCGCTCGTTCGCGGCGGATACGGGGCCCGGATCACCTTCCACCACAATCTGTGGGCCAGCCACCGCGCGCGGATGCCGAGGCCCGGAAACTACAACGGGCCGGACGTCGATCCGGTCGGACCGAGGTTCGAGTTCCGGTCCAATGTCTTCTACAACTGGGGCGGAGGGTATGCGGGCTACAATGCCGATACGAACAGCGTTTCGACCTATGCCTTCATCGGCAATGCCTATGTTCCCGGTCCGGATTCCACAGGCCGATGGGCGTTTGAGGATTCCAACCCGCTGTCACGTGCCTATTTTACCGGCAACGCCATGGCAGGCGTCCTGCCCGACGATCCGTGGAGTCTGGTCAGGCTGGATGGTGGTCCGGGCGAGCGCCTCCCTGCCCTGCCAGACTGGGCCGATGCTGCCACGGAGCAGGCCGACCTGGCCCACGACAGGGTCCTGACCTGCGCCGGTGCTTCGCGCGTCCGCGATGCCGTCGATCTGCGCGTCATTGCGGCCGTAAGGGATCGCAGCGGGCGAATCATCGACAGCCAGGATGCGGTCGGCGAATGGCCGGACCTGGAGGCCGGCACAGCATGGATCGACACTGACGGCGACGGGATGCCGGATGAATGGGAGCTCGCGCGCGGGCTTGATCCTGCAGATCCGTCAGATGGCCCGGCCGATCCGGACGGCGATGGCTACACCCTGCTGGAAGACTGGCTGAACAGTCTGGCCTGTTAGTAGACGTCGCGGCGATAGCGACCTGAGCGGACAAGTTCGAGGAGGGTCTCGGCACCGAGGGCGGCTTCCAGGACTGTATGCACAGCCGGGGCCATGCCCCGAAGACTGCCGCTTACCATAATGACCGCCTCGCGGCGGACCCATTCGGCGATCAGCGCCCCTTGCGCGGCTATCAGTGTCTGGACATAGCGACCGTCACCTGTGTCGCGGGAGAAGGCACGGTCCAGCCGGGTCAAACGACCCGAAGTCAGCCATGCCTGAAGGTCAGCGTCGAAAAAGGCATCATGCGCCTGCGTCCTCTCGCCGAACAGCAGCCATGTTCCGGCTTCCCCGGTCCGCGCCTTCAGGTGCGCACGTAGACCGGCGATGCCTGTGCCGTTTCCGATCAGGATCAGAGGCGTCCCTGCGGCCGGGCCGTGGAAGGAGCGGTTTACACGCACCCGCATGGCGACCTCATCCCCCACAGCCAGGCCCCCGGTCAACCAGCCGGAAGCTATCCCCGGCGTCCCGTCCGGGCGAAGAAAACGGCGGACCAGAAGCTCAAGGCGGCCATCCGACGGTATCGAGGCAATGGAGTATTCCCGGACCTCCGCCGACTGCCCGGTGACCGTCGGCAACCCGATCTCTGCGACGTCGCCGGCCGACCAGTCCAGACCGCCATCGGCCGGTTGGAACGCCAGTAGGAAGGCTTCGCCACCCGGGCTTCCCGGGTTGAGCAGGGCGCGCTCCACCAGTCGCCAGCGCCCTGTCGCAGGCCGCACCCAGTCTGCGCCACCCTGGGCACCGGTCGCATCAGCCACCCTGTCCTGCCACTTCCGGATAGCCCCGGTGTCGCCGTTATCAACCTCAACGCGGTCGAAAAGAGGTTCTGCACCCGACCGCAGCAGCCACGCGTCGAGCGCATGACCGAAGGCGCAGAAATCCTTGTAGCTCCGATCGCCCAGAGCCAGCAGCCCATACCGCACGCCGTGCAGGTCCGCCCCTTGCGCCATGACCTTGCGGACAAACCATGAAGCGCTGTCAGGTGCGTCGCCTTCTCCAGTCGTCGACACGATGAAAAGCACGCGCCTCGCGCTACGCAGGTCGGCTGGCTGGAGATCACCCAACAGGACGGTGCGATAGGGGATTGCAGCGCGTAGCAGGTTGCCGGTCACCTCGGCCATTTCTTCGGCAAAGCCGGTCTGGCTGGCGACCGCAATCAGCCAGTCGCCAGTACCCGCAGAGGGTATGGACGGCGGTGAGGCAAGCCTCTTGCTGCGCGGCTTGCGCATGAATGCGGCACACAGAAGCAGCCAGACCAGGATGGCCGCTGCCGCCCACGCCCACCGCAAGGGATCGGGCGTCATTCAGGCTCGTCCATCATGGCGCGCCACGCCGGGGTCAGGTGTTCGACGAGACCGCGCGGCGTGCGCTCCACAATCCGGGCGGCAAGCTCCCAGGCTTCGGCCCAGTCCGGGGCCCGGTACGGACCCATGGTCGTCAACGCTGTCGCATAGGCGTCGGCATAGAGGGCACGACTGTGAAGGACAGTCGCTGAGACCACACCGTTGTCGACCGGGCGCCCGGTCTCGGAGTCCAGTGTATGGGAATAGACCCGGCCCTCATGCGTGAAGGCGCGGCGATAGTCACCGCTTGTGGCGACGGCGAGCCCGCACAAGGCTACGAGATTTCGCGGTGTATCATCGCCCGGGGCCGCCTCGATCTCGACCCACCAGGGCTGCAGGTCAGGCTTGACCCCGATGCCTTTCAGTTCGCCGCCGATCTCGACCAGATGCGAGACTGCGCCTTCGCGGACCAGGCGATCGGAAACGCAATCCACGGCATGCCCCTTGGCCAGGGCCGACAGGTCCAGCTTGAGGCCGCCGGGCTGAATCATCGCCCTGGCCTCACGATTGAACCGCAGCTTCCAACGACCGCTGACGGCAAGCGCAGCCTCGATCTCTGCGTCCGTCGGCAAAGGCGCATCAGCGGAGCGCGGTCCCGGAGGACCAAAGCCCCACAGGTCCACCAGCGCCCCCAGTGTCGGATCAACAGCTCCGCGCGTCTCACCGGCCAAATCCATGGCCTCATCTACAAAAGCCCAGAACGGCTGCGACACAGCCCAGACACCGGCCGGCGCCGCGTTGAACCGACTCAGTTCGCTGCGCGGATCCCAGTGGCTGAACAATGCGATGATCGTCGCCAGTTCGGCCTCGACGGCTGCCGTCAGTACGGCTTCATCCGCGCCGGGGAATTCCACCAGACGAACGGACCAGGTCGTGCCCATGGTCGCCCCCGTCAGGGCGATGATCCGATCCCCCGGCGGTCGTACCGGCGGAACCAGATCGACGGGAATAAGCACACGTCGCCCCTCCCCGCCGTCAATGACATCCGAGGGGGCGGCAGGCGCAAAGGGCACTGGCGGAGGGGTCAGGGCAGGACTTCCATGACACCGTTCCAGCTGGCGGAAAACGCCAGCTGGTCGCCCTGGGCCTCCGTCCGCGTCGAAGCGTTCAGCCAGTACATTCCAGCCTCGGGCCAGGTCACACGAAAGGCACCGTCTGCGTCCGTCGTGACCGTGATTTCCTCAGGCGAATTGCGATAGCGCATTCCGCCGCGGGCGATCGTGACTGTCAGGCCGGCGGCCGGTCGGCCATCGATCGTCAGCTGGAAGGTTGCGGCCTCGCCGGCCACCAGATCGTTCGGATGTGTGACCGGCACCAGCTCGATGCCCACTCCGGTCGGAGCCAGCGCCGTAACGGATGGCTCGCCCAGGGTGACATAGGTCTCGGTCCGGCTGACGCTGCGGGACACCTGGATTTCTGTAGCGCCTGCAGGAATTTCCGAAGCGTAGTCGGCCGTCTGCGCGCGAAAACGCTGGCGCTCTCCGTTGAGAACATAGGACCCGCCTATCCCGTTCGAGACATTGGCGATCCGGTAGGTTCCGACCTGCGTCAGATGCAGGTCAAATGATGATCGATAGCGCGCCCTCGCGACGT
>Ga0209066_10006642_pt1 | contig 11743 bp, 13 predicted proteins | sample All_14_2_FD_187198 | JGI IMG/M metagenome (GOLD analysis project Ga0209066, IMG submission 187198) | Freshwater microbial communities in response to fracking from Pennsylvania, USA - Allegheny Zone_MetaG_DW_15 (SPAdes) (version 2) ...
GGTATAACTACACTCGAAAATTCAAAGTCTGATTTAGAATATCATCTAGACAAATTGAAAAAAGAAAAAATCAAGTTAGTTAAAGATGATGATAGAAATAAGTCAATAAGGAAAGAATTGGATAAACTGCAAGATAGTGAACGGATATATAATGAAGAGTTAGAACAAGCAATTCAAGACAAAGAAGGATACTTAAAATCGAAAACAGATGCTGAGTATATTTTAAAAGAGAATCAAAGAATAAGAGATTTAATAAACACTAAACAAGGATTACAAAATGATATTAAGTCAATAGAAGGTCAGATCAATAACGATAAAGAATTGATTAAATCATTGTTGAAGAATTATAAGTCAATCCCGTACGACATAATAGAAACATACCTCAAAACTGTTCCTTCGAACATAACATCAATTAAACATATCATTGATCAGAATAAACAACACGAAGAGGAAATAAAGACACTAGAAAATCTAATAGGAATGAAGGAATGTAAGTATTGTGGAAGTCATTTAGGAAGTAATGAGCAAGCTAAAATTATCAATGATATTGGTACATTAAAGAGTAAATTACACTTAATCACTGTCTCGGATTTGAATTTAGTCGAAGACTATAATCAAAGAATGAAAGTAATAGAACAAACGATGAAAAATGTACCAATCATCGATTTTGTTAATGAGATTCAAAGTCGCGAGTTAGAAATTCAGAAGAAGATGATTAACAGAGACAATCTGGTACAACAACTAAGTAATGTCAAAACTCAAATTTCCGAATCCGGAGGAGAAGGTGATCTAGAGCAAATTGTAACAGTATACACGCAATCAAGTATAAATATCGATAAATGCCAAAAGATTATTGATGATTGTAATATTCATTTATCCGAAATCAAGTCAAAGATAAGCGATATCTTAAAGAAGATTCCTCAGAAAATTGATTTCAGTAAACTTGATTATCAAATTGATTTGACAGAAAAACTGATTTTAATTTTCGAAAAATCTATCGCTGAATACTCTGAAGCAATGAGAATAAAAGTTCAACAAGATGCATCAACATTATTCAAAAATATCTCAGAGAATCAAGACTATGAGAGATTAGAATTCGATAAAAATTACGGTTTAAGACTTATAGATAAACAGAATAGAATTGTGCCAAATATTTCTAGTGGATATATGACTTTGATAACAATATCACTAATTTATGGCTTACATAAAAACTCATCGCTAACTGGAACAATTATTTTAGATGCTCCATTTAGTGTTTTAACCAATTTTCATAGAGATAAGATAATTCGCACTTTTCAAAGTTTATCTCCTCAAGTCATTTTACTTGTTTATAGAGACCAAATAGATTTGAATAGCATAAGACAGACAATGCAACATCGTCTCGTAAATGAAATCGAAATCTATCAGGATCGCAGTGAATCTAACTCAAGTTATAGAACACATGTAAGATAAGGGAGGATATTATGCCTGAACTAGCTCAAATTAGTATGACAGATGAGAATTCTAAATGTCTAGATATTCTTAAGAACTCTGGTTATTTTAACGATCAACAGGATGCTGCTCGGTTTGCTGCTTCTTTAGCACTTCGGTTGAAATTATACGAAGGGGTTGATATGATGAATGTCGGATCTAACATGACCACAAAATGGGGGACAAGTTTAGTAGATCCAGATTACTTCTTTAGAAACATAGTTAAAGCTCTGAACATTTGTCCAGAAGATGCTGGGGTCGGCCTTAGATCATTGATAATTTTAGGACTAGACTATATCTACTCAAACATCAAAGATCAGGAAATAGTTTTTTTAGGTGAACTTCTAAATGATATATGATGTTGGATTTATTAAAACATTATCTGCTGATGATGCAAACATAATACTTTCATTGTATGAGGGTCTAGTAGTTATGCATGAAGATCCGATATTATATGAATATCAGTATGGTAAATTCATATTAAACCCTAGGCTTAAGCAAATACAAAACATAGATAACCAATTCAAAATCACACTCAAAAAAATAGGGAACATTCTCTATGAGGAAAGCATAAAAGTTATAAGACTTTTACCGCATGATTATCGAAAGTATATAGATTTTGTACAGCAATTCAAAGATGATTTAATTGCCATTTCTACTGTTAAGAGTGAAATCAATTTGGCTGAAAACCAAAAAGGAATTCTGGAAGAAGAGGAATTAATAAACGAACTTAGTAAAGTGTATCAAAATGCTCCGACTAGTTACCAAATGACTGTTTTACACTTGTTCGGAATCAAGCACAAAGATAAACTGTCAAAATACAAGATCAATAATATTGCATATAAAGCAACTGGAAAACTAAGTTTATGGGTGGAAATATCAAAAGGTATGAAAATGAGTGATTATGTCACAATAAAAAAAGACCTTCTCAAAAGTATACTCGATAAAATTGGTAGATCTAATGACAATGTTGACATTCCCGCAATTTTAAAACAAATTAAAAATGATACCCCAAGGTTATCAATGCCAAGAACTTGGCAAATGGAAGACATGATACTCCGTGATTATTCAAATGAGTCATCGATAAGTCGAGATACAAAACAATTTTTTCAACGATATCCTAAGTTTCACCCAAGTAGATACATGAGTCCGTTTTGCAATGAAAATCTATATTTCACAAATTTAGCTCCTGGGAAAGAGTATTCTATCTATCTTACAACAAATGTAAAAGTCAATTTAAAAAAAGTACATGTATGCTTGAATACTTTGTCATTTTTATGGATAGAGAGAAGAAACAAGAATAATTATCAAGTGGTTTATTACAAGTGTACAGGTAGAAAAGAGTTTGATTGTCAATAGCGTTTTGAAAATGTATTAAAAAGGCGATATGAAAATGTTGAATAAAGGCGGTTATGAAGTACTACTGAACGCCTTCATCTTGTAATGATTTTGAAGGCCGCTCAGAAGATTCAATTTTACCTTTTAAACGATAAGACTTCCCTGTAATCTTAATGACTACCGAGTGGTGAACCAATCGGTCTAGAATCGCTGAGGCTAAAGTTGCGTCCGAGAACGTCTCACCCCACTTGGATAGAGGAATATTCGTTGTGATGATGGTAGGTCTCTTCTCGTACCTCATCGCGATGAGTTGAAAGAATAGATTCGCACCTAACTTATCAATGGGTAAGTATCCAATCTCATCGATGATCAGTATTTGAGGTTTCAAGTACTGTTTTAACATCGCTTCATGTCTATTCTCTTGATAAGCTTTGACGAGCTTATTGATCAATACATGACAGTTGATGAAATAGGTAGATATTCGTTTTGAGGAAGCTTCAATCCCGATAGCGGTCGCTAAATGTGTCTTCCCTACCCCTGAGGATCCAATGAATAATAAGTTTTCTTTTTGTTCAATAAAACGTAAACTCATCAAATCGTCGATTTGATTCTTGTCAATGGAGGGTTGGTAACTGAAGTCAAAATCCGTAATCCGTTTCTCATAGGGGAAGTTAGATACTTTCAAATTGATTCTCGCTGCTCTATCCTGTCTAAACCGAATCTCTTTTTCAGTTAACTCCATTAAGGCTTCTGTAAATGTCGTTTCCTTATTATTCATCGCTTCGATATAGTTAGGTAAGTATTCTTTGATCGTTTCGAGTTTTAATAAATCTAGGTTTTGAATTAGACTTTGATATCTTGTATTATAGTTCGTCATAGATGTTGATATTCTCCTGTATAAACGCTTCGATATCTTGGTCTGTTTTGTCTTTCATGACATCCGATTTCAATATCTCTAAGGCGTCTTGTTTATGATAATTAAATCTTTCTTTACTGATTTTGTGCTTCGAGATCAATTCTTCGTTATAATAGATGTGTAATATATCTTCAAGAATCTTTAGTCGGACGACCTTGTTGATATATTGGGTTGAAACAGAGTATTTAACCTTATCTAGTGTAACCATCGCTTCTTTAGAGACTTTTCTTTCGATTAGATCATCCCTATAAATCGCGATAATATCAGCACTTGGTAATGGCTTTAAATGCTCTTTTTCCTTTTCTAATAGGATGATGGGTTTTTCATAAGTAGCTTGTGAGATTTCTTGATTAATGTCGATTTGAAACTGTTTTATAATGCGTTCGACATCTTCATAAGAATCAATCTCATAATCATAGACCTTCAAACGGTCCATGAGTCGAGCTAGGGATTCGACTTTCCCTTTGGTTTGAGGTCTATAGGGTCTACAGGCGATGGGTTGATAGCCAATGTCTTGACTGAAGTAATAAAAGCTTTGATTGAATACGACTTGGCTATATTGGGTTTTAGACCGATCGACTACAGTCTTCATATTATCAAACCAGATTTCTCTAGGGACACCGCCAAACGCTTCAAAGCCGTTAATCATCGATTTAAACAGGGTTTTTTGTTCTCTGTTTAATGTCGGTTCGAAGTATTTATGTCTTGAACACCCTAGAATCATCAAAAAGATTTGAAAGACAATCAGTTCGCCCTTTCTTGTGTGTAAACTGAAATCCTCTTTCCAATCCACTTGAGCGGATAACCCTGGATTGGTTTCGATTCGAATCGTCGCGCGTTCTGTCTTTTCTTTTTTAATCCCTTTACAGTAATCCTTTAGAATGGTGTATTTCCCGGTATACCCCATTTCTTTAATAAAATGATAGATGGCTATAACATTCACACCCAAATCGAGTTTCTCTTCAATAATGGTTTTATAACCATCTAGTTTACTAGGTTTCTTTGAATACTTTCGCTCGTTTTGTCCGCCTTCATAATACCGTTTGACTGTTCTTGGATCACAGCCAAATGTTCTCGCTACTTCACTAAAGTTAGGCTTTAGGTCATTCATTTTGTATAAGCTCACTTTCTCATAAATATCAGTTCTCATCTTTTGTATACCTCCATAAGTGCACTTATTTCAGTATACAAAAAAATGTAGATAATTAGGCATTTTCATTCCGCCCTTTTTCTACATTTTACAACCGCCCTTTACATTTGATGAAATTTTAAAAGAAATCGATTCACGAGGTACGATGAAAACCTAGATTTCAGATTATATACATATATACTTTTTTTAATAAAAAAAAGCCTAATTATGCTCTTTGTCATTTTGGGATAACCCCAAGAAGTAATCAGCAGTAGTGTTTAGTGCTTTGCTAAATAAATTATTCGTTGTTAGTTTAACATTCTTGAACCAGATTCGTATTTGGAGTCTTGGCTGGAGTAACATTAATGATTTTTCCAACCTATTCTTGAGTTAAACCTCTATTTTCTCGGATTTCTTTGAGTTTTAACATATAAACGCTCCTTTCTTGTTGACTTTAAGGCATCTTTTTCACTTTTACCATTACTTAACCAAACTATACACAACAAAAAAGCACAGGTGATTGCCTGTGCTTATGTTTTAACATGGTACCCCCTCACGGGATCGAACCGTGGACCCACTGATTAAGAGTCAGTTGCTCTGCCAGCTGAGCTAAGGAGGCAAATGTGAACCGTGCATTGACTATTATAACATAGGTTTTTCAAATTGCAAGCAAGTCCACAGGAAAAAATCCATATTTTTTTGACGCATCATTCATGAATTAGGTTGCCCGTTTGACAACCTCATCAATCACCTGTTCAACAAGACTTCTGTATTCCATTTTTCCCAAAGGGAAAAGAATCGCTGATTTTCCAAAGGTAATTCCTTTGATTTTTCTTAATTTGAATGTTTCAACATAGTCAAAATCCGTGGTGTAAATCGAAAAATGATGCTTACCACCACCAAACATCAAGAAGAGTTTAGGTTTGATTTTGATCATGGGGCGTTGATATGAAAATACGAGTGGATATGAGGGATAACGTCGAGTTGCATAATCGAGTGCATATAACATCCAGTGTTTTAAATCAGGTTCAAGCGTTTCAAGATAGGCTTCAACGGAATTGAGTTTCATTCAAGATTCTCCTTTTGTGCATTCAGTTTAAGATGAATAATGAGATAAATCAAGATGATTGCTCCTAAGATTTCCATCGAGACGACAAAAATGGTTAATCCCACTAAACTGGTATCATATAATGCACCAACAATCACACTTCCTAAAAACCAGAATAAACCAAAGATGGTTGCAAAAACACCATATCCACGTGCACGATAGTCTTTAGGAACGATTTTTGCAACCACAGCTTTTAATATCGATTCTTGGGCACCCATACCTATACCCCAACAGATGATACCAAGGATGATTGCCCACGTACCATCTACCAGTAAGATCAAAGGTGCAGTCAATCCCGATATTAAAATGGGATACACTAAACTGATCAACCCTTTCTTATCAAACATATGTCCAAAAAGGAGTGCTGCGATGGCATCAACCCCCATCGCCATGGCATAAAGAAGTGGAATACGTGTACTTTCGATCAATTGAAGACTATCCAAATGGAATGCGATCACAGGATAATCGATGAATCCCATAGCGATACATGCAATCGCAATCATATAGATGACAAATGTACTCATTTTTGATAAACCAGGAAGTTTAACCTGCTTTTTTTCGAATTGATCGGGATTAGGATATTTGTAGCGAGCAAAAAATAAAATGCACAGTGTGACAATCGCAAATATACCCAAAATAAGAAAAGAGAAACGATAGTTTTCTAGAGTTCCTCCACCTTTTGCTGTTAGGATGAAAAAGACGATTAAAGGGCCTAAAAATGCACCTAATTGATCGAGTGCTTCATTGATTGCAAATGCCTTTCCAGCTCCTAAATGAGGTTGTGTGAATGATGTTAAGGTTGATTTTGCAGGTGCTCTGATCGCTTTACCAACACGTTCTAAAAGGATCAGCACGATGGCAACTTCCCAGAATGATTCACCGACCAATCCAAGGAGTGGAATGGCTAAAAGATTGATGGCATAACCTACGATCATCATCGTCCAATATTTCTTTGTTTTATCAGCAATCCACCCTGTGACAAGTCTTAGCGCTTGACCGATGAATTCACCTAAACCTGCAGTAAAAGAGATGACTAAAGCAGAAGCACCAATCAAACCTAAATAGGATCCGTAGATGCTTCTAGCACCTTCATGTGTGAAATCTGAAAAGAATGAGATGATACCTAAAAGCATGATAAAAAGAAATGCTTTTTTCTTCATGTCTGACATAACTTCACCTCTCATAAATTTATTATAACGCTAAAAAATGTTACGCTCCAATAAAACTTCGTTTTTCATTCTATCAACCCATGATATAATAACGTTGTGTGAAAAGAGGTTAACCATGTATACCTACACCTTAGGATTTGTCAAAAAAGGAAATCAAATATTAATGGTCAATCGAAAGAAAAAGCCATGGCTTGGTTGTTGGAATGGTTTAGGTGGAAAGATTATGAGTGATGAATCACCTGAAGCATGCATGATCAGAGAACTTCAAGAAGAAGCAGGTTTGATCATCACACCAGATCAACTCAAACCGTGCGGGACTTTGACATGGAACTCCTTTGATGCAAACGGTCAAGGACTGTATCTTTTTTTGATTGATGGATCTAAACTTTCATTAGATACACCCGTTTCAACTGAAGAAGGTTTACTCGATTGGAAAGAGATCGATTGGATCATTCATCCCGACAACTTAGGAGTTGCCCATAATATCAAACACTTTTTACCCAACATGATTCATGATCAAGAACGTTATCATTATCATTGTACATTCCAAGATGATGTCTTAATCTCTGTATCAAAGGAGCAAATGCCATGATTTATATCTACATCGCCATCGGTGCTTTCATGATCATGCTCATTGGTTATATACTGATGCTGCAACATCAAAAAAAGATCTACCGCGAAGTCACCGAATATACCATGAAGATATTGAATCAATATGATGTTCGACATGAACATCGTCATGTCTTGATTGATCTCAATCATGAGACATATCAGGTATTATTATATTTCGTTCCAACCCATGCAGAACTCACCATCAACAGTAAAATCATGTGGGAAATTAAAGAATCAAACAAAATCAATCTCGTTAATCAAAGTCATTTTCTATCATCACCATACCCAAAGATTGTCATCGTCTTCCCAACAACCGTACGGATGAAGCGTTATATCAATGAAAATGAAATGGAATTTATTACCTACAATAAAAAGTTTCATAACATGTATGTCGTAAGACCTCATGAACTCGAGACACTACTTAAGGAGCTCAATCATGCGTAAATGGATGATCATCTTTCTTTTCATCACCTTGATAATGATGCTGTCATCATGTCAAACATATACCATCACGTATACGGATGACGATCCTTTTGTTTTGGAAATGAAAGGTGATTCTTTAAAGATTTTACAATTGACCGATCTTCATTTAACCTTTGGTTACGATCAAAGAGATCGTCGTACATTTTGCTTGATTGAAGCACTCAATGCTCAAGATGATTATGATTTGATTGTGATCACAGGTGATTTGACGATGTCACCTTCAGCACCAGAACTTTTTCGAAAACTCATCACGTTTATGGAAACACTCAAAACGCCATGGACATTTATTTTTGGAAATCATGAAACGGATTATCATACCTATGAAGACTTCATCAGACTCATTCCTGATGATACAACCTATTTATATTTCAAGGTAGGTCCCAAGCTTGAAGCGGGTGGTGTAGGTAATTTTCACTTCACCATCACAAAAAATGATCTACCTATCTATCGCCTTTATATGCTTGATTCAAAAGCTGAACGCGATGAATACACCGAAGAAGAAGGCGAGTACGATTACTTATCCACTGCTCAGGTCAATTGGTTTAAAGATCATGCAGCACTTGATTCAGTAAGAAATCTTGTTTTCATGCATATTCCCCTACGTCAATATATCGATGCAGTTGATTACGATGGATTCTTCCTTGAGGATAAAGTTTATGCTCAAGGTGTTGATACAGGTTTTTTTGATGCCATGGTTGATACTGCAAAGACAACAGCAGTCTTTGTTGGACATGACCATTTAAATGATTTTATCTTTGCAAAAGATAGTATTTTTCTTGTCTATGGACGTGCGACCGGATTCAATGGTTATGGAACCCTTGAAAAAGGTGGAAGACATATTGAAGTTTATCCAGATTCATCAGCAATTCGCACATTTGTGATGTGGGAAAGTGTGGTAGTATCATGAAATTTAAAGCGCGGTTTTATGTCTTTTTATCAACGTATACGTTCTCTATCTTAGGTTTATTCTTGACAGGATTTTTGGGTTTCTTAATCTTACCATTCATTGCATTAATCTATGTACTTACTGGAGGTCCAAAACGTGTTTAATCTTTTGATTGCTATTTTTTATTATGCGTTTTATCTCGGACTATCAGGTATTGTTGTCCTCTTTTTGATGCGTTTATGGATCGCATTGAAGCTTAAAATGAATCGAAAAGATATGTTGATGACTCTATTTATTCCTGGATCTATTGGATTAAGCTTGAAAACAAAATCACCTTATCCCTTCGAAAATATCTACTTTTATTTAAATATTTTTTTTGGAATCGCTATGTTTATCGGATCGATATTTATACTTTACTTACATTTGGAGCTTGATATCATATGATCTATAAAGTCTTAAAGAAACAATATAATTCAAGTATGTGTTTTGTATGTGGGATGGATAACGAAGCAAGTCTTAGGACTAAATATTATGAGCTTGAAGACAAACACATTTTAGGCTTATTTCAAGGTGGAGATGTCCATCAAAGTTATCCCAAACGGATGCATGGTGGCATTATAACAGCTTTGCTAGATGAAACGATTGGACGCGCTATTCAAATCGATGAACCCAATACGTTTGGTGTCACGGTCGAACTCACTGTACGTTACTTAAAACCAGTTCCACTGGATGAAACGTTATACTGTGTTGGAAAGATCACTGATATGCGAAAAGTTCTCTTTTATGGTGAAGGTTATTTATGCACCACAACAGGTGATATTTTAGCGACATGTCATGCGAAATACATGAAACAAGATATCAACAAAATTGTTGATAGTACACATTTTATCAAGGAGCAATGGATGTACGTGGCTGACCAAAAACAGCCCGAATTCTTTGAATTACCACAATGAGTTTATTAGAAATAGAAAATTTAAGTTTTAGTTATAGTGGTGATCTCTTATATCAAGGAGCAAGCATGCGCCTGTTTGATGGTGAACATGCGGTTTTAGTCGGTCCTAATGGAACCGGCAAATCAACACTTCTCAAATTGATGGATCGTTCACTATCCCCAGATACGGGTAAAATCACATGGTTACCAGGTCGAAAGATCGGTTATTTAGACCAGTATGCCAAGATTGATCCCAATTTAAGCGTCGAAAAGTATCTCTATGACGTTTTTTTACCTTTATTTGAAAAAGAAAAGGCGATGGAAAAACTCTATGAAGAAGTCGCCGTTTCATCTGAAAAAGATCATGATCGTTTATTACATTGGGCTGCTGAGTTGGGTGAACAATTGATTGCATCCGATTTTTACGCGATTAAATCTAAGATTGGTAATGTCATTCATGGACTTGGATTAACCATGGATATTTTAGAAAGTCCGATTAAGCATTTATCGGGTGGGATGCGTGCAAAAATCATTCTTGCAAAACTGTTATTAGGTGATTCGGATGTTTTACTCTTAGATGAACCTACGAACTTTCTGGATGTCAAACATATTGAGTGGCTCGCAAACTTTCTAAAAAATTATTCGAAAGCATTTATCGTGGTTTCTCACCATGAAGAGTTTTTAATGGAGATTGCAAATACAGTCTTTGCATTAGAAAACTTGATGATCACCCGTTACAAAGGAGACTATGCGTTTTACTTAAAAGAACGACAACTTCGTTTTGAACAACAAGAAAAGGCATTTATCAGTCAACAGAAGTTTATTCAAAAGACTGAAGAATTTATTCAAAAAAACATTGTTCGAGCAAAAACGACAAAACGTGCGCAATCACGAAGAAAAATGCTCGAAAAAGTCGAACGCATTCATGCTCCACAACAGTCAAAAACCTATCATTTCCACTTTCCTTTGTCGAGTACGACAGGTAAAGATGTCCTTGTGACAACCGATCTTGAAATTGGATATAGCGAACCCCTATTAGAACCCTTAAGCATCACTATTCTTAAGCAAGATAAGGTTGCGATTACTGGTAAGAATGGAATCGGTAAGTCAACGTTTATTAAGACAATCATGAATGTTATTCCCAAATTAGGTGGCGATTTTAAATGGATTGACACAGCAAAGATCGCTTACTTCGAACAAGATAGCATCTTTGAACCCAATATCACCGCATTTCAACTCGTACATCACCGCTACCCACATTTCACGAAAAAAGATGTCATGAGTTTACTGGGTAACCATGGTATCGATTATGAGATGGCTAATCGTGATGTCAATAGTTTATCAGGTGGAGAACAAACAAAGGTTCGTTTATCATTGCTAAGACATCAAAAAGGAAATGTTCTCATCCTAGATGAACCCACCAACCACTTAGATGTAGCAGCAAAAGAAGCACTCAAAGAGGCGCTGATTGCATACCAAGGAACCCTGATTCTGGTTTCGCATGAAAAAGAGTTCTACCAAGATATTTGTGATTATGAGATCACATTATATGAAGGATAAGAAAAACGGCTCTTTAAAAAATTAGAGGGTAAATCATCAAATGACCTTTAAAAAATTGTAGGGTCATTCATTGGTTTCCAAAATTAGAGGGTAGTAAAAAGCACTGAACTCAACCCTGAGGTTTCAGTGCTTTTTTTGTAC
>Ga0209066_10006643_pt1 | contig 11736 bp, 3 predicted proteins | sample All_14_2_FD_187198 | JGI IMG/M metagenome (GOLD analysis project Ga0209066, IMG submission 187198) | Freshwater microbial communities in response to fracking from Pennsylvania, USA - Allegheny Zone_MetaG_DW_15 (SPAdes) (version 2) ...
ATACAAAAGCAATAGAACATCCGACTGATAAAATCGGCGTATGGATTTCAGGCTTTTTTGGAAGTGGTAAATCACATTTTCTCAAAATGATTTCGTATCTACTCTCTAATAAAATGATTGGAGATAAACCCGCAATCGATTACTTTAAATATAAATTTGATGACCCAATGACTTATGCAATGATTACACGTTGCACAAACATACCTACTGAATCTATTCTTTTTAATATAGACATTGAAGGTCCTATTAATAAAGATAAAACTGCAGTACTTCGAGTCTTTGCGAAAGTCTTCTACAATCATCTTGGTTTCTATGGTGAAGATTTGAAAGTTGCAAAATTAGAACGGTTTATTGAAAATAAGGGAAAAACAAATGAGTTCCGTTTAGCTTTTGAGAAAGTAAATGGCGCCCCGTGGTTAGAGAGTCGAGAATCCTACGCATTCTTTGAGGATGATATTGTTGAAGTGCTTAAAAATGTTTTAGGCATGAGTGAGACGGCAGCCCGTAATTGGTTTAATGGTGGAGAAAACACAGAGTTAAGTATTAAGTTGCTCGTTGAAGATATTAAAGCTTATGTAGATAGTAAGGGCAAGGATTTTAGATTGCTTTTCTGTGTGGATGAAGTTGGTCAATACATTGGAGAAGATGGAGACTTAATGATGAATCTTCAATCGATTGTCGAGGAAGTGGGAGAAAAGTGTCGCGGTAAAGTCTGGGTAATGGTAACCAGTCAAGAAGCCATTGATTCAGTGGTTAAAATTACTGGAAATGACTTTTCAAAGATTCAAGGACGTTTTAATACACGCCTATCACTTTCATCAGCATCAGTTGACGAAGTGATTAAGAAACGTATATTAGCCAAGACAGAAGACGCAGAAAGACTTTTAAAACTAGTTTATGACAAGGAACATGCAGTACTAAAGAATCTATTTACTTTTAGTGATGCTGTCCTAGATATAAAAGGTTATTCAGGCAGTTATGAATTCTCATCTGCTTACCCATTTGTACCGTATCAATTTATCATTATTCAAAAAGTACTTGCGGAGATTCGTAAACATGGCAACTCAGGAAAACATCTTTCCGGTGGAGAAAGATCTATGTTGTCTGGATTCCAAGAAGCAGCTCAAAAAGCGCAAGGCAAAGATGAAAATACATTAGTCCCCTTTTCGCAATTTTATGATACAGTACATACATTCTTGGAAAGTTCGATTCGTCGAGTGATAGATCGAGCACAAAATGCTTCGGATAAAAATGAAGGTTTAGTTCAACAGGACGTTGAAGTATTGAAGTTACTTTATCTTCTTCGATATATCGATGACATCAAAACCAATATTGATAATATTGCCATCCTAATGATTGAAGATATTCGAACAGACAAAATTAACCTTAGAAAAGAGATTACCGCTTCTTTGGAGCGATTAGTTTCTCAAAACTATGTGGCTCGCAATGGGGATTCATACTCCTTCTTGACAGATGAAGAACAAGATATTGCGATCGATATTAGGAACACTACAGTTGATAGTGCAACCTTAGTTGCAAGTATTGGTCAAACTATTTATTCCGAAATTTATCCAACAAAGAAGTTCAAATATCTAAAATACGACTTTGCTTATGATCAGTATGTTGACGAAACACTCATTGGTTCAGTTTCTGGTGGAGTAAGGCTTCGATTTGTAACTATCGCAAGTGATTACTTTAATGCGCCAGAAGCTAAACACATTATGGATTCGCAAACCAACAATGAAGCCATTATTCTTTTATCGAGTTCGATACACTATTTCGAAGAACTTGAGACGGCGGCAAAAATTCGTAAATATGTAAAACAAAAAAACGTCTCACAGTTATCACAAAGTGTTCAGGACATCATTAGAAAACAACAAGCCCATGCGCGATCACTCGAAGAAAATGCTAAGAAGCAAATCGAGAAAGCTATTATCGAAGGAAAATTCTTTATTTATGGTGATAAAGTAGCACATCATTCAGGCGATGCAAGAACAATTATAGATAACTCCTTAAAACAACTCATAGAGAGTGTATATTCTAAACTTAACTATATTAATACCTTTAAAGATAGTGATGCTGATATTCTCAGTATTCTAAATAGCGAACCACAGCAAAGTTCGTTTGATGGTATGGGTGCAAATAATGAGTATGCCCTTGAAGATCTCAGTCAGTGGCTAGAAGATCGTCATATGAGTAGAGTGCCTGTAACAGTTGGTGATATTCAACGACGATATCAAGCTATCCCGTATGGATGGCGCGAAGTTGACATTGCCGCACTTATAGCAAGGCTTATTGTTGCTCAGAAAATTGAAGTTCGATATGGTGGAACAATTGTTGGCAAAGATGATAGAAACCTTGTAAATTACCTTCGCAAAAGAACAGAGATTGAAAAAACTTCTGTAAATCGTCGGGTGGGTCCAAGTGAAGATTTAATGCGAAAGGTTAAGAACTTCTTGCGTCAGTGGTTAGGCCAAATGGCCATCCCAGAAGATGAGGATGGACTTGTTAACTTTGTTAAAGATACTCTTGAACCAAAGCTACTACACTACGAAAAACTTCTTGACGAGTATAAACTTGATAGATATCCGCAAAAAGAAGTCATGAATGCTGCTAGAAATCTCTTCAATGATATTTTATCACAAAAGAGAGATAACGTAGCACTGCTAATACGCCTAACTGCGAAACAAGATGAAATCTTGAATTGTTCTGAAGATATGGAAGACATTGAGACGTTCTTCAGATCTCAACGTGAAATATTTGATGCTGCAAGAAAGTTGCAAAGAGAAATTGAAAATGAGCAAGATTACTTCTTGGGTGACACAACAGCAAAATCTAAAATCGATGAACTCTCATCAATTCTCTCGATGGTAAAACCATACACAAAAATAAAAGACTTAACAGACATAATGCAAAGTATTAGATTAGTTTATGGTCAACTACTTAGCAATAAAAAGAAACAAGTCGAAGAAATTATTAATCAACATGCATTAGATATTCACTCAATAGAAATCAAAAATGACAGAATTTTGATAGAAATAAACAATGCGAACCAACGTTTTTCCGAATACAAACAAAGAGTTTCATCAATGACAAGTTTGACAAGTCTTGATGCTTTAATTACCCAACTCAATAATTATAAGGATCAAGTTACTCTACGAATTGATACCACACTTCATCCAATCATTGAAGATCCTGGACATCATACAACTTCTCAAAAGATAATATATATCCGTCGTTCGGAAGCTTTTCCTATGAAGCGTCTTTCAACAAAAAAAGAAGTTGACGATTATGTTGAGAGCGTTAGGAAACGCCTTTACGAATCACTTGAAGCGAATGGTGAAGTACAAATAAACTAAGGGGAAAGTACATGAACAAAAGTGCTATTCAAAAATATGCGATATGGGCACGCAATGAACTTATAGAGCAAATTAAACAACGAGCCTTTCAATATGGAATTAATGAGACAAGTTTTGGAGATGAGAATACATCTGTAGTTTCAGGACGTGTATTGACAAACGATGAGAAACGACAACGCAAGCTATTTATCGAAGTAATCAAGCGATCAACGTTTCAACAGGCCATAGAAGAAGTTGCCTATACATGGTTTAACCGTTTTATAGCTCTGCGTTATATGGAAGTAAATGATTATCTACCAACGCATGTCAGAGTGTTTTCAGATACCAGTGGAAACTTCAAACCAGAGATCCTCTCCAATGTTTTCCATATTGATATTCCTGGATTAGACAAAGATAAAGTATCAGAATTTCTTAACAATAACCAAACCCAAGAACTTTATCGCTATTTACTATTGACGCAATGTAATGCGCTTAACGAACTACTGCCTGAGATGTTTGAATGTTTAGGTGCATATACAGAAATGCTTCTACCAAATAACATTCTGAAACCTGAAGGTGTTATTGGTCGATTGGTGAATGATATTCCTGAGGAAGATTTCAAGGATGCAGTTCAAATTATTGGTTGGATGTATCAGTATTACATTTCCGAGCGTCACGAACAAGTTGTGGACCCAATTTACAGCCGAACAGTATCAAAAGATGATGTCCCTGCCGCTACCCAAATCTTTACACCGGACTGGATTGTCCAGTATATGGTGGAAAACAGTCTCGGTCGGCTTTGGCTTGAATCTCACCCCAACGACGTACTAAAAGCGAACTGGAACTTCTACCTTGGCAAAGCAAATCAAACGTCGGAAATGACAAAAAAACTGTGTGATATTCGTACGGAGTCGCCTATTAAATCGCCGGAGGACATCCGACTAATAGATCCCTGCATGGGTAGCGGACACATATTAGTTTACGCCTTTGACTTGCTGATGCAGATATATGAGAGCGAAGGTTACAATCCCCGCGATGCCGCAAGATTAATACTTGAGAAAAACATCTATGGTCTTGACATCGATGCAAGGGCATATCAGCTTGCCTATTTCTCATTGATGATGAAGGCAAGGCAATACAACCGTCGAATATTTACTGATGGAGTGAAGCCCCAGGTATATCACCCTAAAGGATTGCCCGATGTTGAGGAGTATGGATCGCTCGAGAAAGTAGACAAACTCGAACCAATGCCGGAAATGCTGAAAGAACAACAGGTTACATTGTTTGACGAAAGTTACGATGCAAAGTTGAACGCCTGGAACTTCCGCAAACTGCTCGCTCTTAAATATGATGTAGTTGTGACAAATCCTCCTTATCTAAACAATTTTGGGGGTAAATTAAAAGATTATGTCCAGTCGGAGTATGGTGATTATAGTGCCGACTTATTCAGCGTATTCATTTATAGGAACCTATTACTTTGCAAGAAGAATGGTTATTCTGCATATATGACACCCAACGTTTGGATGTTCATTAAGTCATATGAAAAACTAAGAAACTACATTGTTCGAAATAAGTCTATAACAAGCTTAGTGCAGTTGGCTAAGGGTGCATTCTTCAAAGAAGCAACTGTTGATATATGCACATTTGTACTGCAGAATAGCAAAACTACTTCTGTTGGTGAATATATTCGACTTGAAAACTTCAAAGGAGATATGGAAGTTCAACGAGTAAAAACTCTTGAAGCAGTAAATGACTCTAATTGCAATTATCGCTATCACACTGACAGTAATAGATTTTCACTTATTACTGGAAGTCCTCTTGCTTATTGGGTGGGGGATGCTCTACTTAATGCATTTGTTAATGCTAAGAAGATTTCTGATATTGCACCACCCAAACAAGGTCTTGCAACAGCCAATAATGATCGTTTTTTAAGGCGGTGGTATGAAGTTGCTTTGCTTGATATAGGTTTCGGAATGAAATCTATTGATGAATCTGTAATAAGCCATAAAAAATGGTTTCCATATAACAAAGGTGGTGCTTTTAGGCGTTGGTACGGTAATAGGGAATATGTTGTGAATTGGTTTAATGATGGTGCTGAAATACGCAACTTCAAGGATAAGAATGGTAAAGTGCGCTCACGTCCTCAAAACATTCAGTATTACTTTAAGCCTTCAATCACTTGGTCAGATATAACAAGCGGAAGCTTTTCTGGTAGGTATTGTGAGGGTGGGTTTATCTTTGACGTACAGGGTTCAAGTGGATTTCCCAGTGAAAATTTACACCATTATGTTTTAGGATTCCTGAATTCATCAGTTTCGCAAGAGTGCTCGACAATACTGAATCCATCAATACATCAACAAGTTGGAGACATGGCGCGTATTCCTGTATATGTGAGCGAGGAGAAACATTCGACTGTAAACTCGATTGTAGTCAATAACATCTCACTATCTCGCGTCGATTGGGATGCTTTTGAAACCTCATGGGATTTTATACGGAGCCCTCTGATTTGTGGAGAACGCACTGTCGCGATAGCGTTCGGCAAGTGGGAACAAGAGGCGGCAGAGCGTTTTGACACGCTCAAAGCCAATGAAGAAGAGCTTAATCGCATCTTCATTGACATTTATGGTTTGCAGGATGAACTCACGCCCGAGGTCAAAGATAAAGACGTGACAGTACGCCGTGCTGACTTAGGACGCGATATTCGCAACCTCATAAGCTATTCTGTTGGTTGTATGTTAGGGCGGTATTCGCTTAATGTTGATGGTATTTCTTATGCCGGAGGTACATGGGGTTCGGCAAAACACATAACATTCCCTGTTGATAAAGACAACATACTTCCAATTTGTGACGATGAGTACTTTAACGACGACATTTCAGGACGATTCGTAGATTTTGTAAAAGCAGTTTATGGTGCGGATACATTGGAAGAAAATCTGAAATTCATCGCTGACGCATTAGGTGGAAAAGGAACTTCAAGAGAAATCATTCGTGATTACTTCTTGAATGACTTCTATGCTGATCATCTAAAAATCTACCAGAAGCGTCCAATTTATTGGATGTTTGATAGTGGCAAAAAGAATGGGTTTAAAGCACTTATTTATATGCATCGCTACTCACGTGACTTGTTGGCAAAACTTAGAACAGATTATGTTCATGAGCAACAAGAACGTTATCGTACCCAACTATCTCGAATTTCAAGTGAGCTCAATCATGCTTCGGGTTCTGAACGTTCAAAGTTACTTAGACTACAAGACAAACTGATAGAGCAGCTAAAAGAAATTACTGTTTTTGAAGAGAAGGTTCATCATCTTGCTGATCAGCATATTGAGATTGATTTAGACGACGGTGTTAAGAAGAATTATGCACTTTTTAAAGACGTTTTAGCAAAGATTTAAAGGAGGACTATCATGTTGTCAGATAAGATAAAAAATAAGCTAATAGAGCGGTTTGCTGCTCCCCTATCAGAGTTTAATAATCGCCGTATTATCTTCTGGCAAGATGAGGATGGTGAGTTTAAAGACGCAATTGATGAGTTAGAAATTACGAAAGTTAATATCATTAAACTTACAGGAACAAATAATTTTCAAGTTAAAAAGCTCCTATCTTTTGATGATTTACAGACTAATTATCTTGTGTATGATTCACTAACTTATGAAAGAGATCAGAAGGATGATTGGTTACTAGACATAAAGCTATACAGTGAAGAATTCAGGGCAGACCTTGTCTCCATTCAAATGGAAGAACTTTCTGTTGAATCTAGTTCTGCAATGCGTAAAACAGTACGACTCTATTCTAAATTCCTAGAGAATAAAGATCGTAAAGCAAAACTACAGCGTTTGGGTAAAACATATCAAACTCCGATTAGTTTACACATTGATGTTATGGCCGTTCTTTGTGGACTTAATGGAGGAACTGCTCAGGACATAATCATTGCCATATTGAAAGCGGGTCTAGACAAACAAAGAAACGAACTGCTTAGCAATATTGATAAGTTTGGCAATATTGAAGCTTTTTGGCAACTAGTTCAAAAATATACAGGGTATGTTGATTCGATTGAACGTCCGTTAAGTGAGTTATTACATCATATTATTATTACCGGACTATCTTTGTCATTACCTGATTCTGTATTGCGCGGTTTAGATAGATACATTTCTGATACGTGTAAAACGTATTGTTATCAACTTGTACATGAATGGCAACGTAGAGATGATGAAGAATTATTGGATCTCTGTAGATTAACTGAACATGAGCTTCGATTAAATGAACGCTTTGAGAGAACAGAAATTAGTACTCTCCTAAAGAGTGACCTTCTACCTGCGATTGATGAAAGTATCATCAAACGAATTTTTATCGATATCAATGATAATGTTATTAAAAATGATTTGATTTTAGAGGTTGTTGAAAATCGCCGCACTTCTTGGTGGTATAAACTAAACAAAGATTATATTGAATGCCTCTATTTCATTGCCAAAATGCAGGATTTCTATATTGCCCATAATCATAGTTTTCATTTGGTTGAACCACATAAAATATGGGATTACTACACCACTGAAGGCTATTACATGGATAGTTATTATCGAAAGTTTCATTACCATTTTGCTAACACACTCAAGTCGCTAAATAATACTCTTGAAGACTTACTTAAAAAGAGTTCAGATGTAGTTGAAGGATTATATTGTGAGTGGTATTTAAGGGATTTGACAACAAGTTGGACATCAGCAATTGAGAAAGACTTAGAAAAGATTGGTTACATTTCTGAGATAAATAAACAACGTGATTTCTTCCGACGATTCGTTACGCCAAACCTAGATAAGAACAACAAAGTATTCGTTATTATCTCAGACGCTTTGAGGTTTGAGGTTGCTGCGGAATTATCCGATGTACTTAACCATTCAACAAAAGGTAAATCAACCATTGAAGCGATGCAGGCTACCTTCCCTACGATTACTAAAGTGGGCATGGCTGCCCTAATGCCAGGAAGAAACATTTCTTTTGGTAATCAAATGGATGTTTTTGTCGACGAGCTCCCGACCATGAGTACAATCCAACGCAGTGCAATACTACAGAAGAACACTTCTAACAGTGCTGCAATTGTATATAAAGACCTTCTTCAAATGAAGCAAGCAGATCGTCGTTCTTTAGTACAAGGAAAAGAAGTCATTTATATTTATCACAACACAATCGATGCTATTGGAGATAAGCTATCAACAGAATCAAAAGTATTTGAAGCTTGCAACACTACAGTTACAGAGTTGAGTTCTATTGTTAAAGTAATCGTCAATGATCTCAGTGGCAGCAATATTTATATCACAGCTGATCACGGTTTCTTATATACATATAAACCACTTGAAGAGAGTCAAAAGATTACTCGTCAGACATTTAGTGGAGAGACACTAGAGCTTGGTCGTCGTTATGCTTTGGTGAGTCCCGATACAACTGCTGAGTATCTATTACCAGTTAAAGTAAACCACGAGATTGAAGGACAATCTGTAATTGCATATACACCAAAAGATATCATACGCATCAAAGTTCAGGGTGGTGGAGAAAATTACGTACATGGTGGAGTTAGTCTTCAGGAAATGGTTGTTCCAGTCATTATATATAAAGGGATTCGATCAGGAAGCAAACACTTTGTTGAAGTTAAAAATCCAGGGTTATCACTTATATCTGAGAGCCGAAAAATCTCAAATTTAATATTCTCGCTCGATTTTCTGCAGAAGCAACCTATTGGAGAGAAAGTACAAGCAAGTAGTTACTCTCTTGTATTTACAGATGAAGTTGGAATTCCAGTAAGTGACACACAAACGGTAATTGCGGATAAAGTGAATGAAAATGCTTCTGAGCGAGTATTCCGCACAAAGTTTACATTAAAGCCAATGCAGTTTAATAAGAATAAAATTTACAGACTTGTTATCTCAAATGGTACAGAGATACCTGAAGAAATTGAGTTCATGATTGATATTGTATTTGCTTATGATTTTGGGTTTGATCTTTAAAGGGAGGAAGTCGCAATGGAATTAGAAAAAGAAAACTATCAACCAGAAGTTGATGATTCAAATGCTATGATAAACAAGAAACTAAGGCAGTATTTTGACGGTAAAATTGTCCGAAAGGATTTAACCAAATCTATCAAAGAAGGTGCTAATGTTCCTGTCTATGTTTTAGAATTTTTACTTGGACAATATTGTAGCTCTGAAGACCCTAAAATAATCGATGAAGGTATTAAGAATGTTAAACGTATTCTCACTGAAAATTTTGTTCGTCCAGATGAAGCACAAAAAGTGTTATCAGGTTTGCGCGAACGTGGAAGTTACACAGTTATAGATCGCATAACTGCAGTTCTTAATATCAAACAAGACCGGTACGAAGCTGATTTTTCTAATCTCGGTGTAAGAAACATCCCAATTTCAGCTGACTATGTATCAAAATATGATCGTCTACTAGCGGGTGGGATCTGGTGTATTGTGGGATTGGAGTATGAATATGTAGAGGAAGATAAGAAATCTACACCGATTCGTATTGTAAAACTTACACCAATACAAATGCCCCATATTGATATGGATGAAATTAAGAACGGTCGTCGTGCTTTCACAAAAGAAGAATGGATAAAAGTTCTTATGAGATCTACTGGTATTGAACCAGATCGTTTCACACCACGTGAAAGATGGCTTCAACTCGCTCGTATGCTTCCACTTATTGAAAATAACCTTAATCTTTGTGAGTTAGGACCAAGAAGTACCGGGAAATCCCACCTTTATAAAGAAATTTCTCCAAACAGTATTCTTGTTTCTGGAGGACAGACGACGGTAGCTAACCTATTCTACAATATGTCCAGCAAAACAGTTGGGCTTGTTGGTCTCTGGGATTGTGTCGCTTTTGACGAAGTAGCGGGGATTACTTTTAAGGACAAAGATGGCGTTCAAATCATGAAGGATTACATGGCTTCAGGATCCTTTGCTCGTGGTAAAGAAGAGAAAGCTGCGTACGCATCGATGGTATTTGTGGGAAACATTAATCAAAGTGTGGATGTACTTTTGAAGACTTCACACTTATTTGAACCATTCCCTGAAGCGATGGCATATGATACTGCGTTTCTAGATCGAATGCATTGTTATATTCCTGGATGGGAAATACCAAAGTATCGTCCTCATTCATTCACGAATGACTACGGCTTAATTACCGATTATCTTGCTGAGTTTATGCGAGAAATGCGTAAAGAAACATATGGTGATGCGATTGAAAAATTTTACCGTTTAGGAAACAATCTAAACCAACGTGATGTTATCGCAGTTAGAAAAATGGTTTCCGGTTTTATAAAACTCATTTATCCGAATGGCGAATTCAGTAAAGATGATATTAAGGAGATCCTTAATATTGCACTTGAAATGCGTCGTCGTGTTAAAGAGCAACTCAAGAAAATTGGTGGCATGGAATTCTATGATGTTAATTTCTCCTACATTGATAATGAAACATTCGAAGAACATTATGTCACAGTTCCTGAGCACGGTGGGGGAAAAATCATTCCTGAAGGCTTAACAAATCCAGGTAATGTTTACACCATTTCGCAAGGTAAGAGTGGCATGATTGGAGTTTATCGTTTAGAGACTCAAATGTTGCCAGGTAATGGTAAGTTTGAACGTACGGGCTTAGGGTCAGACCGTGATGCAAGAGAAGCTACAAATACTGCATTTAACTTTTTAAAAGCCAGTGGAGGACATATTAGTAATTCAATTAGTACAACAACCAAGGATTACATCGTCAATTATCAAGATCTTAATGGAATTGGGATGACGAAATTCTTAACCTTATCGTCTGTAATTGCAATAGCATCATGTGCACTTAATAAACCAACGTTGTCAAGCTTAGCTATTTTAGGTGAAATAAGCATAAGTGGAACAATACTAAAAGTTGAAGAGCTCGCTAGTGTTCTTCAAGTATGCCTAGATAGTGGAGCAAAAAAAGTCTTAATCCCAATTACATCCGCAGGTGAACTTGGATCAGTACCATCGGATTTAATTGGTGCATTTAGTCTTATTTTCTACTCAACACCACAGGAAGCGATTTATAAAGCTTTGGGCGTTGAATAGTAAATTAAAAATACGGGGGTAATGAAAAATGTTAAGATTTAACTCAATTGAAAAAGGTGATATTTTTACAAAAGACTTTAATCCACTAACAAATAACAATGAAATTAGTTTTCCCGCGCGTGGAGAGAAAATTGTTGTTATTTACGGGCCAAATGGCACAGGAAAAACAAGTTTTGTAAAAACATTGACAGGTTCTGATAACTCAAAAATAATGTTTAATTTTGAAGGAAATAGTTATACTGATGGTTCAAATGTTTTTCATGTTATAAATGATCAAAATTTTAGAAATATTATCATAGGAGATACTAAAG
>Ga0209066_10006644_pt1 | contig 11735 bp, 7 predicted proteins | sample All_14_2_FD_187198 | JGI IMG/M metagenome (GOLD analysis project Ga0209066, IMG submission 187198) | Freshwater microbial communities in response to fracking from Pennsylvania, USA - Allegheny Zone_MetaG_DW_15 (SPAdes) (version 2) ...
GGCGTTTGCTGTGCCCGCTGTCGTGTTGCTCATTCTTTCCCTAGCCAGCCTTTGCCGCGTGCTTGCGCACTCCCCAAATCGCTATCGGGATCGGTATCGTTCTTCTTTCGGCCGGCCAGCGTGGTTCTTCTCGCAATTGACTCGCAAGGTGTTCGATCCCGATAGCGCTCCCGATAGCGATTTCGATGTCCTCTCCCAACGCGAGACTCGCCCCCCATTCTAAAAACACAATTCAGGCCGATCCGTTCGAACGTCGGCGGGGCGAACACCTGGAACGTTAGATGGCCCTGATTGGTGCCAACCGCATCGGGAACACCGACAACACCCCCGCCTGCGCCCTATGATGCCAAGTCTAATGAAGACGGAGTATCAACCCTAAAGGATATGACCGCTTGGTCATGAACTCGCTCACGGGCAGGGCCGCAGCCGTGATCTTGACATCGTCCAACTGCCCGGCGAACGGGTCTGTGTTAAAGTTGCGCGCACCGATGTAGACGGCATCCGGACGCAGCGGGCTGCGCGTCCAGCGCCTTTCAAGAGTCGTACCGTAAAACGGGGCCGGCGTTTTATCGAGATACAATTGAACGTAATCCGCCGTGTCGGCCTTCGAGGAGTCGATCACCAATGCCACATGGTGCCAATTCCCGTTGGTGACGGATCCGGTCGAGCAATGGTGATTGTATCCGTCGCTACCCGTATTGAAGATTCCATGCACGGCGCCGCCCCCGGAGGCTCCGAGACAGAAGAAATCCCACGCTCCGTCGAGACTGTAATAGTTTGATGACAGCTCGAGGATCTGCTTGTCCTGCGCGGCTGTGGTGCTGACAAAGAACTCGACGGTCAGATCGCCATAAGGGGCGAGGTTGAGAGCCTTGACTGTCTTGCAGCCCTGCGTGCCGTTGAAGGACGCCGCGCACTTGTCTGTTTTCAGGCCGGTTGGGCAGGTGAGAGTATAGCCGTTTCCCGACTCGTCCGCCAACGGATCATTGTCGTCGAACTTCCAATAGGCGATCACTTCGGGCGGGACCACGGCGACCCCCGTGCGGGCGGCGAGGAACTGCTCAGGCAGCAGCGCCGACGAGCAAATCCGGATGTCGTCGAGCTGGCCGACAAAGCTGTAGTCGTTTCCATTGCGCGCCCCGATGTAAAGCACCTCGTTGAGCAGGCTAGGCACAGCCGTGACAGCGGCTCCGGGATAGGGTTGACGATCCACATAGACGGTTACATAGTTGACCGTGTTCGACTTAGCTGCGTCAATCACCATAGCAACGTGATGCCAGACCCCGTCCGACACCGAAGAGGAAGACAGAACGGAGGTGTCAGGGGTCGCCCTATACCAGCTGCGCAGTTTCAAGCTCTCAGTGTAGAAGTCGAAAACGCCCTTCCTGCCGTTCATGTTAGGCGACAGTTCAAGAATCTGCTTGTCTAAGGCATACGTCGTCCGCATGTAGAATTCGACGGTCGCGTTGGAGTAGGTCGCCGAGGAGAAGATGCCGCTGGCGGAGAGATAGGGCGCGACACCGTTGAACACCGCCATGTCGTTGGTAAAAGCGGCGGCACCTGTGCAGGTCAGCGTGCGTCCGTTGCCCGAGGCGTCCGCCAGCGCGTTGGTGCTGTCGAACCGGTAATACGCGAGAACCGAGAAAGCCGAACGCGCCTTCAGAAAGTCGTTCGTGCTTAACGCCGTATCCGAAATCCGGACATCGTCGAGCTGGCCGGTGAAGAAGTTTGCCGCGGTTCCGGTGCGGGCCCCGAAGTAAAGCCTGTCATTCCTGATGTTATTCAGCCCGTTGTTGGATAAGTTCAAGGGAATAGCTTGCCTGTCCACGTACACCGACACATAGTTGGTCGTCCCCGCCTTGGACGCGTCGATCACCATGGCGACATGGTGCCAGTTCCCGTCGTTCATGCCTGCGGTTGAAACATGCCGATTCTGGTTGGCGGACGGAATATACCACGCGTACAGCTTTCCGGAGTCGCTCTGCCCTTGGTAATAGAAGTCAAACGATCCCTTGTTGCTGGCGGAGGTCCCGCTGGGCCCCAGTTCGAGAAGCTGTTCGTCTTTGTTGTTCGTGGTCTTCATATAGAACTCCACGGTCAGATTCGAATAGGTGCCCGTCAGCAGCGCGCCCGAAGACAGAAAGGGCGCGGTCCCGTTGAACACGGCCGCGCCGTTCGCGAACACCACACTGCCGGTGGAGACGAGCGAGTACCCGTGGCCGGAGGCGTCGTTCGTGCCGGGGCCGGCAAAGTCGTAGTAGGCCACGACGCCGGCCTGCACGCCACTCACCCATCCACCGATCACCAGGGCCGCCGCACACGCGAGAAAACTCATCCGTTTCATCGTCCACTCCTTTTTAAGGAACCGCCGCCACCTCTTACTCTTTACTGGATTACCTCATTCATTGAATGAGCAGAAGCGGTCAGACAATCTGGACGCCGCTACACTCATGTGGCTCCTGTCATCCTGTCAAAAAAACATGGCCGACCAAACCAGTCCGCCTTACAGCGTGAACTGCGGAATCTGCAGCGTCTCGCCGTCCTTCATCGCGGACAGATGGGCGTAGACGCCCGAGACCGTGGTGTTGAGCGCCGTAGCCACGTTCACGCGCGGCTGACGTCCGGCCAAGATCGCAGTGATGAAGTCGTCGGTCAGATATCCGTGCGCGCCGCCGTGGCCGCCCGCATCCATCCCCTTCGGCAGTTGCCACTTGTCGGTGTCGACCTTCGAGGTGTCCACCTTCCCGCTGTACCGGCCGTCGAACGACGCTTTCTGTCCGTAGATGCGCCCCTTCTCGCCGTGAGCTCCGGGCATGTCCCAGCCCACCGCCATGCGCGCCATCCCGCCCTCGCTCGTGCGGAAAAGCGCGATTTCCGTCGCGAACGGGTTTTTGTAAGCGTTCGCGCTAGGCTGGAACACGTCGAGAAGGCTCTTCATCCCGAGACAGGTGACCGACGTGAACGAGCCCAACGTCACGCAGGTATAATAGGCGCTGGAGTGAGTCGGATAGTAGTGCGGCGGCAGCCCCTTGCGCCAGTCCTTGTAGGACGGCACCTCGTGCCCCGGCCCGGAATAGTGGTAGTATTCGCCTTCGCTGTAAACCAGTTTGCCGAAGCCGCCGGCCTTGTAGATCTGGTGCATGGCGTAATTGTCCTCATGGAACGAGGAGGTCTCGAATAGCGCATAGACCTTCTGGGTTTTTTTGACGGTCTCGAACAGCTCCTGGGCCAACTCCAGCTGGTCCTGCCCGAGGATCGCCGGCACGGCCGAGGCCATGTGCAGGCCGCGCTTCAGCCCCGCAATGCAGAGGCGCGCATGACTCGGCGCGTCAGTGGCGATAAAGACCGCCTCGATCTCCTTGTCTTTTTCGAACATCTCCTCGCAGGAGGCATAAGTCTTCTTCGCACCGGTCACCTTCGCCAGTTCCGCACACTTGGCCGGATCGAGGTCTGTCGCCGCAACGACTTCCACGTTCGGATGGCTCTGGAAACCGAACGCCGCGCCGAACTTGCAGACCCCGTAGCCGGCAATGCCGACTTTGACCTTACGGTCCGAGACCGGCCGCCAAGGCCGGTCGCTGAGCTTGCCCGCGTTCGTCTCGTCGAACCCCTGAATCTTCGGCGCGGCTGTCTGAGCCGTCGCTCCCACGGCAGCGGCTCCCGCTCCCAGCAATGCGCCTTTAAAGAATTCCCGGCGAGAAAAAGGATACATCATCTTTGCCCCTTTGCTTTGTCTCAGTTCCGATTGAATACCGTGTTCATACTATATGCCATCCCCTCACGCATTCTCTACCCCTTTTTGCGCAAAATGATTTGCACTTTTGCGCAGATCAACCTTGCGCGCATGTACCGCATTTCGTATCGTAATCGTCATGAGCCTTTCGAAGTCACGCATTCCGCAAGTCGCCTTGCTGGCCCCGCTGACCCTCAAGGGACAGCAGGACGCCCTGCGAGGCATCCTCCAATACATCCGGCTTCACGGCCCATGGCGGCTGTACCGCATGGAGGGGCGGTCCGGCGAGCAGAAATTGCTGGACCTCAGCCGATGGGGCTGCACAGGCATCATCACGGGAGTGTGCAGTCACAAAGCGGCAGAGCTCATCGCCCGCGCCGGTGTTCCCGTTGTGGTCTTCGAGCCCTCGCCCGACATGCGCGACCCTTCGCATCCGCTCTCCCGCTACTCCTTGTCCTGCTGCGATTCCTTCGCGGTCGGTCAACTCGCCGCGCGCTATTTTATGGAGCGGCACTACACGCGGTTCGCCTTCGTCGGAGAGCCGCATGGACTCTACTGGTCCAAAGAACGCGAGAACGGGTTCAGGAGCGCGTTGCATTCGGCCGGTCTGACTTGTCACGTGTACGGCAACCCCACCGCGAAGGAAAAGCGCGACTGGACCGTCGAACAACCCCGCATGCAAGCTTGGCTCAAGGCGCTGCCCAAGCCCATCGCGCTTTTCGCCGCCATGGACGGCCGGGGCCGCCAAGTGCTCGACGCCTGCATGGGCTCAAACCTCTCCGTGCCGTCCGAAATCGCCGTCCTCGGCGTCGATGATGACGAACTCATCTGCGAAGCCACTTTCCCGACCATGTCCAGCATTCAGCTCAACAGCCAGCAGGACGGATACATGATTGCTGAACACCTTGACCTCCTGATGCGCGGCAAGCGGTTGCGCAAGCGGGTCTTTCTTTGTCAGCCCACCCGTGTGGTCACCCGGCGCTCAACCGATGCGACCGTCATCCCGGACCGGCAAATCGCGCACGCGCTGGAGTTCATCTGGCGGGAAGCAGGGCACCAAGCGATCCACGTTCCGGACGTGGTCCGTCAGATCGGCTCCTCCCGCCGCTTTGCCGAAACGCATTTCAAGACCGTGGTGGGACGTACCATTCTGGAAGAGATTCAGCGCGTCCGGCTGGAGCGCGTCTGCACCCTGCTGGCCGAGACGAATCTCCCCGTGGGCGACATCACCCGCCAGTGCGGCTTCGAGCGCGAGAGCTACCTGGCCCGTCTCTTCAAAAAACGCTTCGGCACCTCGATGAGCAGCTACCGCACCGCCACCCGCAACCGCTGGTTGCCATAGGTCGCTCGCGGCCGCGCTTAGCGCCTGCCGGACGCACCGTCACCCAGGCGCTGCGACACCGCAGCTTTGACAGGCGGCGTCTCTGGCGCAAGGGTTTCACTCCGGGTTTCCGGAATCAGACAAACAAAGAGCACATTCAGGCCGGCCATCGCTGCCAGAAACCAGCAGAGCGCGACATACGCCGCCGCCGGATACACGACCCCGTCTGCGGTCACGGTTGCGGCGTCTTGGTAAAGCCCGAGGATCCACCCGCACGCGTGGCCGATCAGACCGCTTCCCACATAGGCCAACCCGTTGATTACGGATACGGCCAGCGCCACCGAATCGGCGCGATTCAGTTCTTTCATGGTCGAGATATTCGATGGTGCCGCAATGCTGGAACAGGCCAACAACACATAACCGATCAAGAAGACCCGGCCGGACACATGCAGCAGCGTCCCGGACAAGAGGCAGCCAATGGCAACAAGGAGCACGAGCGCCCCGGCCAACAACCATGGCTTGCGCCGCTTCCCAAACCTGCGCGGCAAGGAGCCGCCCAAAATGACGCAGACGGTGCTAACCGTGGCCATGACCAAGACGAAAGTCGCCGCGAGCTGCGAATTCAGCCCGCCGAAGTCTTGGAGAAACTTCTTTCCCAGCACGGTCTGGATAACGAACAGCAGCGGAAACGCGATCAGACTGCTGACCAGCAGCGGCCAGCAGCGCCGCTGGCCGAAGATCGCACCCAAGGCCTTCAACGACGGCGGCTGCGCAACGTGCGTCTCACGGCCGGGCCGCCGCAATACCAATCCGGCGATCAACAGCGCGGCGAACGTCAGCGCCGCAACGGCCAACAGAACAGGCCGCCAGCCGAAAGCCGCACATGCCCGCTCGAACGGCAGCGTCGCCGTTATTCCGCCGCAATACCCCACGGCCATCAGGACGCCCAGCCAGACCGTGAAATGACGGTGCCCGAAGAGCCGGTCCAGCTCTTTGATAATGCACAAGTACATGAAGCTGGACCCCAGCCCGGTGATTGCGCGCGCGGTGAACAACGCGCCGGTCGAAGAGGCCAGAGGAAACCACGTCGCGCCCGCCAGCATGATCAAGCCGCCGCAAAGAAACACGCGGATGCCACCGTAGCGGTCTGCAAGAAACCCCACCCCGATCTGCATCCCGCCATAGATCCATGTGAACATCGACCCCATCAGCGCGACGGCGGAAGCACTTAACCTGAGGTCCGTCTGCAGCTCGTTGAAAATTGTCCCGGGAACCGCCGTGCGCTGGAAGTAGGAAAGAAAATACACCGAGGCCATGGACGCGAAAACGGCCATGGCAAGGACTGGTGGAACGGCTCCCGGGATTGCTGCCTTACTCAAATGTCGTCACCTTTTCAGCGCCTTACACGTCGATCACACCGTCGCGTTTAGAGACAAGGCGCCTCCAGCGACCCGGCGAAATGGAAGAAGGCCCCTTCTCACCTGCTAGAGAAGCACAACCTCCAACCCGCACATCCGTCCGAACGCGGCTACGGCCGACATCCGGTTTCCGAGGACGAGCGCACTGTGATGTGTGCCTCCGGCACGCGAATAGGCTTCCAAAAAAGTCGCGACCTCTCCCCTCGGCCGCACCCAGACGCGAACCATGTCGCGCATGGACGGATCAAGCGACGTCCCTTCGGACAGCACGTCGACCGGAGCGACAATCAGCGAGAACGTGTCGTCCGGCCCGGGCACCAGATTGACAAACACGGCCGGACCGGGCTTGACCGCGCAGGTCAACACGGCGGGATCGAGCGAGCCACCCATGAAGAAGGGTTTTGAGATGACGCGCGGCGTGGCGCCCGCCACGGACGGGCTGATCTCGCCCATGTGCGAGAGAAACAGGCTGTTGCCTGCCCAGTCTGCACAGAAGATTTCCGTGAAGGTGACCGCTCCGAACGCGCGCGCCAACGCGCCGACCAGCGCGGCGGTCAGCACATCGCCTTCGCCGCCATAGCCGATCCCTCGGCCCATCGCCTTGGAAATCTCGAAAAACGGCATGGTGTTGGCCGGACGGTCCGCGCGGTCGAAGACCTGAAAGTTCACGCTGAACGCATCATAGCCGCCCTCTTCCAGAATGCGGCGCAAGCCGAGGCCGACGCGGGCCGAGCGTTCATGCGCCTCGTCCGGCAGCTCGCAGGCGAACCGTTCGCGGTCAGCCGCCAGCTCGCGGTCCAAGGCCTCGTCACTCACCGACTGAACGGCCTCATCGAGCGTGTCCAGCCCGACCTGCCGCACGGTGATACCCAGTTTGTCGGCGAGAACATCCTCTTCAACACAGAAGTCGCCCATGCCCGCAAACGTGTGTCCGACGCGCAACACACGGCTGCCGCGCAAGGCCCCGGCGGCGACCGCAGCCCGCACGTTTTCTGCGACCCGGTCCAACACCTGCGGATCGGCGTCGTGGCCGGCAACGATCTCGAACGGCCGGCGGCGGCGGCGCAACATGGAGGCGAAATCCATGACCCCGTGCACTCCGTGGTTGTACATGATGCGGTCGGCCGCAACGCTAATGCCGAACCCCGCGTCCATGGTGGCGTCGAGAATGATCACCGGCAAAGACGTTCCACAGAACGCGCCGAGCGCTTCCAAAGAGGGCGAATAGGCCAAATGCAGCGTGACGATACCGTCCACGCCGTCCTGCTCGAACTGCTTGATCGCGGCCTCGAACTCCTCGGCGACGCGGCAAACCGGTGCCATCACAACCTCAACCCCGCGCATCTCCAGCCCCGCACGAATGCGCTGGACATACTCGGCGAAACCGTCGCGGCATGCAGGCAGGAGATCGTCGTAAAGCTTCAGGTAAAAGGGCAGGAGACCCGCCCTAGGCATTCTTTGTTGCGACATTGGGTTCAGCCCTTTCGTTTCCGTAATTGCGCTCTGCCACCGTGTTGAAGAGACGGTTGGCGTTGTTGAAAAACACATTCCCGATATCCCCTTCGGACAATCCGGCGCGCTCCGCCGCCCGCTTGATGCCGCGGAGCTGTTCGTAGAAGAACGTCGTGAAAGCTACGGCGTGGCGGGCGTCGAAGATCGACGTGCCGATCTCGTATTCCTCGCCCATCAGGTAGGCGTATTGGTTGTTGATCTCCACCGATTTCCCGCGCAGGAAGGCAATCGGCGCATCCGATCCGAACAGGATGCGCTCCAGAGGGAATTTTCGGAAGGCGTACTCAAGGACGCCCTCGTGATTGATCATCGCCGTATCGACATACGCATTCGGGCAGGCGGCTATGCCGTCCAGGAATCCGGCGACGCTGCTCAGGTAGTAGGCCCGCCCGATGTGCGCAAAAATGATCTTCGCGCCGGGATATTTGCGGCACAGTTCGACCATCTGAATCTGGTTGACGGGATCGGCCAGCCGACCGGCACGCGGGATGTGCAGCGTGATGGCCAGACCGCGCTGGTCGGCCACCTCCATGAGCGGTGCGGGCAACATGTCATGGATCGTGATTTCGTTCACGTTTTTCCCGTCGACGAAGGTAAGGTACGGCTTGTATCCGATCAGACGGTTGCGCTCGACGCGCCGGATCACGGCTTCGGCCGTATCGCGCGGAGAGACCATGGCCATGCCAAAAGTCCGCCGGTTGTCTGAACTGCTTCCGGCAAAGTCAGCCGAAGCGTCCAGGTCACTCTCATAGGAAGGATGACCGAAACTGTTCAGGTGAATCTCCTGACCGGGCAAGATCGCGGCTGTCCACGCCTGATACTGCTCAAGGGAAAAGACCCCCCCGACCTTTTGATAGCAATGTTTCGCGGGAAACTGCACGTCCGGCAGAAGACAGCTGCGGTCGAACAGATGCACATGCGCGTCAAAGATGCGCCCGGGAAGAAAGCCCTTCAGCTCGCGCTCATAAATCCACCGGTCAGCCTCTGTGAAATCAATGGCCATTTCAAAACTCCCTCACCTGCCAAAAGCCTCGCGTTCATCGCGATATACTCCGCTGCCGATGCCCGCCAAAAGAGCGGCGCCCCGCGCCCCGGCCGAGCGACCGCTGGTGATGATCTCCAGCCCGGTCACGTTCGCCACAATCGATGGCCAGATCCGGCTTCTCGACGGACCTCCTACCATGACCGCGCTGTCGTAGTTGAAACCGTTCGCCTTCAACTCACACAGCTTTTCGTTCAGCAGCCGGGCCGCCCCCTCCATGACCGCGCGGCTCAGATTTTCGCGGCTTGCGCGGACCGGATGAGGAGGCTCCCGCAAATCGACACGCACTCCGGCCGCGCCGGGCTCCGCTTTCGCGGCGGACTCGTCGAAGATCCGCATCTTGTCAGGCTCGCCCGGCGCGATCGCGTTCTCGACGTACCAGTCGATCGCGCGTCCGATGCACGGCACCGAGAACATCCCCCCCCATACGCCCCGGCTCGCGGAAAGAAAAGGGTCGCACAGCATCTTCGCGTCCAAAATGGCTTGCCGCTGCCGGTGCGGCGTAAAGCCCACCCACGACGTCCCGCATGAAAGCATCAGCTGTCCCTGCCCCACCACCCCGACCGCCCGCGCAGCTGCGGGATGGTCGAAACACCCCGCCACCACCAACGTCCGAGGAGAAAGCCCCGTGTCAATCAGCGCCCGTGCGGTCAAGGGACCGACTGCCGTTCCGGACTCCGTCAACTCCGAAAGGCGCCCGCGGACAAGCCCGAGCCGTTTCAGAAACGGCTCGTAATACGTGCCTGACGTCTGTTCCTGCAAGTGAAAGGTCGTGGCGGTCGAGTGATCCATCCGCCACTTCCCGGTGAGGCGATGGAGCACCCAGTCCGTATCCATGCCGACGTGTTCGGCGGCCTGATACCGCTCAGGCTCGTTCTCTCTGAGCCAAGCCAAATGCGCCAAAGGAAAACAGGAGACACAGGGCCAGCCGGTGACCTGTGAGACCTCGTCACCGGTCAGGCCCGCCAATGCGGCAGGCGGGTTCAGCTCGGCCCGGCGATCCATCCAGTTGATGATCTTCGTCAAAGGCATCCCGTCTGAATCCGTGAGGAGCGTGTTGCCCGACGCGGCCGCCATCGCCAGGCCCGCGACGTCGCCGGGCGCTTTCTCGGCCAATTCCCGAATGATGCGGCAGATGTTCTGATAATGCCGCTCCGGGTCAACCTCCATCCACCCTTGGCAAGGGCAGAGCAGGCTCGTCTCCGCTCCGGCTTCGGCCAGCACGACACCGGACGCATCCGTCAGGACACCCTTGATGGCGCTGGTCCCCAGGTCGAGTCCGATCAGATAGTCTTTATTCCTGTTGCTGCCGCTCATCGCCCGGCTTCCTTTCCCACGAACGTCAGCATCCACTGGTCAACACCGATTGCGGCACAGCCCTGTCCGCCGGCCACCTTTAAAGTGACCTCCGTCTGGCCCTTATTAAGCTCAAAAGCACCCAGGCTCACGCGTGCCACGGTATGTCCGTTGAAGGCCGGATTCTGTCCGGGGAAAAACTCATGCGATTCGGTCACAACCTGATACCGCTTTCCGACATCCGAGGAGAACGTCCTCGTCCAGCTGAGCATGGCAGGTTGCCCGTTAACGGCGGCTTGAAAGTCGGCGTACTCGGCGCCCCGCGTGACGACCGCCGCGATCCGGTAACGGCCCGCTTTGGGAACAGGAAGGCTGAAAATCAAGCAACCGTCAGGCTGCGCCGCGTCAAAACGGACCTGACGCGCGCCAGACCAAAGGGTGAACGTCTTTTCGTTTTGCGCCGCTTCCGCGCGTGTCTGGACGCGCGCGCTGCCGCCGACAGCCCGCACGCCCAGGGCTTCAGCCTCGAACCACGTCGTATGGTTGCTGCGCGATATCGCGTACCCGTAACACCCGATAATCGTCAGCGTCATCAGCGTCCACCAGAAGACAAGGTTGCGCACGCCGCGGTTGCGCACGCGCTCCTCAGGGGGCATCTTCAGCGCGCTCACCGTCCAGATCACCCCGCGCAAGGCCTCCCTCGGTTTCGGCACCGTGAACAGTGAGACCACGACCATCAGCAGGCAGCACACCGAAAAGATCACGAACGTGTGATGCGCAAACGCGTCATAAGGCAACAATGACGGCATTTTGAACAGCCCGTAGCGCACAACCGGGATCAGCGCGAACCCGGCGACCAAGGTCCACGTGGCCGCTACCGGCGTCGCCCTCGGCCACAGAATGCCGATCAGAAAAATGGCGGTGATCGGCGCCGCGACATAGTAGAAGACGGTTTGTATCAGACTGAAGACCGGCGTCGACTGCCGCGTCAGATAGAGCGCGATGGCGACGCCGACAAGCATGATCGCCACCCCCGTCAAGCGGCCGACTCTGCGCAGCGTCCGGTCGTCGGCGGTCGGCTTGACGAGCGGCTGGTAGAGGTCGAGCGTCAGGATCGTCGAAGAGGAGTTCAGGATCGCGCTGACCGTGGACAGGATCGCGCTGGCCAGTCCCGCCATCACAAGGCCGATCAGGCCCGAGGGCAGGAACTTCCGCACAAGAAAAGGCCAAGTCTGGTCGCCGTTGTTCAACTGGTCGCTGAACATGTGGAACGCGACCACCCCGGGCAAGACCACGATCATCGGCAGGAACGCCTTGCTGAACCCGGCCATCACGATACCCATGCGGGCATCCCACTCGGAACGCGCGCCGAGACAGCGCTGCACCATGAACTGGTTGGCACAGTTATACCAG
>Ga0209066_10006645_pt1 | contig 11734 bp, 11 predicted proteins | sample All_14_2_FD_187198 | JGI IMG/M metagenome (GOLD analysis project Ga0209066, IMG submission 187198) | Freshwater microbial communities in response to fracking from Pennsylvania, USA - Allegheny Zone_MetaG_DW_15 (SPAdes) (version 2) ...
AGACGCCGTGGGCGCGCGAGAAGGTGGAAAGCCTCTATCTCTTCATGCAACGCGAGCAGCGGCGCACGCCGCCTGCGGCCCGCCGGCCATGACCCCGCAGCTGCGTCACCCGCGGCGGGCCGTGGTGCCGCTGCGCGAAGACGAAGTCGAGTTCAGCGCCATCCGCGCGCAAGGCGCGGGCGGGCAGAACGTCAACAAGGTGTCGAGCGCCATCCACCTGCGCTTTGACGTGCTGGCCTCGTCACTGCCCGATGCCGTCAAGCAGCGCCTGCTGGCCCTGCGCGACCAACGCCTCACCGACGAGGGCGTCGTCATCATCAAGGCCCAGGCCCACCGCAGCCAGGAGCAGAACCGTGCCGACGCCCTGGCCCGCCTGCAGGCCCTGGTGGACAGCGTGGCCGAGCCGCCAAAGCCCCGCAAGGCCACCAAGCCCACCTACGGCTCGCAGCTGCGGCGGGTGCAAAGCAAGGTGGCGCGGGGTGGGGTGAAGCAACTGCGCGGGCGGGTGTCGGGGCACGATTGATGTGCCTGCTGCGGCTTCCCTAGCGACGCAGCCGCTGCACCACCGTCCAGGCCAGCAGCACCGCCGCGCCGATCACCACCCCGACGCCCACATTGGCCAGCGCCTCGACCAGCCAGCCCAGTGCCGCGCCGCTGTGTTCAGCCCAGCCCTGCACCGCATGGTGCACCGCCGGCAGGCCGTGCACGAGGATGCCACCACCCACCAGGAACATCGCCGCCGTGCCGGCCACTGACAGACCCTTCATCAGCCACGGTGCCGCCTGCAGGATGCCCAGCCCTAGGCTGCGCAGCGCACCACCTCGCCGGCTCAGCGCCAGGCCCAGGTCATCCAGCTTCACGATGCCGGCCACCAGGCCGTAGACGAACACCGTCATCACCAAGGCCACACTGGCCAGCACGGAGAACTGCTGCACCAGCGGCGCGCCGGCCGTGGTGCCCAGCGTGATGGCGATGATCTCGGCCGACAGGATGAAATCGGTGCGCACGGCGCCCTTGATCTTGTCCTGCTCCAGCGCCACCAAGTCCACCGCGGGGTTGACCAACGCCTGCTGCAGTTCTGCGTGATGTGCCTCGTCTTCGGCAGCGCTGTGCAGGAAGCGATGCGCCAGCTTCTCGACCCCTTCAAAGCACAGGAACGCGCCGCCCACCATCAACAGCGGCGTCACCGCCCAGGGCGCGAAGGCGCTGATGGCCAGCGCCGCAGGCACCAGGATGGCCTTGTTGACCATCGAGCCCTTGGCCACCGCCCACACCACCGGCAACTCGCGCTCGGCGTTGACGCCGGTGACTTGCTGCGCATTGAGCGCCAGGTCATCACCCAGTACCCCGGCGGTCTTCTTGGCGGCGATCTTGGTCATCACCGAGACGTCGTCCAGCATCGTGGTGATGTCGTCGAGCAGGGCGAGCAGGCTGGAGGCGGCCATGGGGCTAGTCTGGTGTAATGGGGTGCGCAACTTTACTGCGGTGTCGCGAGTGGACTGTTGAAAGCGGCCCGCGCGGCGCGGCCACTCGTTCAGCAATATCGCCTGAGACCACAAACTCCTAGAATGAATCGCTGTATGGAAGCCCAGCGCATCACACTTGCTTTGGAAGACCACTCGGGCGGTTTCGAGACCACCCCCGAGCGCGTGCGTCTGGGTGATTTGGCACGTTTTGCCGAGGACGTGCAGGCTTTCTTGCGCGGTGACACCAAAGAGGTGGACACGCAGAACTTGGAAGTGGCTGTTCGGAAGGGCTCTCTGGCGATCCAAACGGAGCCGGTCACTGGCGCTCCCCGCTTGTTTGCAGATCTCCGGGCCCTGTTGGACGGCGAGCTTCTCGATGGCATTGACGGCAAGCGCAAAGACGTTGTTGAGCGTTGGCAGAAAGCTGCGCGGTTTTCTTCCGGCCTGACGTACAAGATTTCGGCGCCCTTCCTGCCGCGCGCGGTGGTGGTTGGCCACGAGTCTGACTACCGATCCGATGATGCGGACCAATGGGTTCAAGTGGAACGCTATATCCGGGGCGAGATTCAGGATCTGGGTGGCGTCACCAAGGCCAACGCTCGTGTTCGGATGCCGGATGGCACCACATTGAATGTCACCACCGAGAAGAATCTTCTGCGCGACGACACGGTGAATCGTCTCTACAAGACGGCCATGTTGCGCATCAAAGCCGAATACAACGTGCTCACGCGCGAACTGCGGAATGCCCGCCTGCTTGAGTTCGTGGAGTACACCAACCAGGTCGATGAAGCAGATTTGATTCGCTTGATGCGTCGGGGCGCCAACGCCTGGAAGGACGTCAGCGATCCGACTTCTTGGGTGGACGAACTTCGCGGAGGGTCGCATTGAACAGCGCCCTCTTGGATACCAGCTTCCTGATCACTCTGGCCAATCCCGCCAGGCCGCACCACGATGCGGCTGTGGGGTACTTTCGCGAATGCGTGCGCCGGCAGGTCCCGATGTATCTGTCAACCATCGTCATTTCAGAGTTTCAAGTGAAGCAGGCCATCAACGATTTGCCGCTCCGCAATTTGGTGGTGCTGCCATTCAACGTGGACCACGCCATGCGCTGTGGGATCTTGATTCGTCAAGTGGTACGGGACCCCTTGGATGATCGTGTCCGAGTCAAAGACGACTTCAAGCTCATTGCCCAATGCGAATGCGAGGGCATCAGCCATCTTCTCAGTGAAGATGAAAGCACGCTCGTCAAATATTTGGATCGCGCTCAACCCGCGGGCCGTTCTGGTACTCGGGCGATTCTTCTTAAACAGGGGTTTGACGCCTCTTGGTTTGAAAACGGGCAATATCGTTTGCCGGACGAGTAAGCATCAGCCGTTCTGAGCGCGCGGCAACACTAGCGTGAACACCGCCCCTCCACCCGGCGCGTTAGCGGCACTCAGCTGCCCCCCATGCTTCTCCACGATCCCGAAGCTGATCGACAACCCCAACCCCGTGCCCTGCCCTACCGGCTTGGTGGTGAAGAAGGGCTCGAACAGCCGGCCCAGGTGCTCGGCCTTGATGCCGGGGCCGTTATCGATGAACTGCACCTTGACCTGGGCGTCATCGAGTTTCGTGACGATGTCGAGCTCGGGCGCGTGGCTGTTGAGCGATGACGCGGCGTCGTAGGCGTTTTGCACCAGGTTCATCGCCACTTGCAGCAGGTGGCCGGCATTGCCTTTCACCGGCAGCGGATCGCTGCGTTGCCAGTGCACCTGGAGGTGGCCGCGTGCCGCGCCTTTGCTTACCCATTCGATGGCGCGCTGGATCACGTCGTTCAGATCGAACTCGACAACCTCTTCGCGGCCCACGGCCGAGAAGCGCTTGAGGCCGCTGACGATGTCGGCCGTGCGTTGCGCGCCTTCGAGCGTGCCAGTCATCAGCGAGGGCAGATCCGCCAGGATGCGCTGGATGCGCAGTTCGGCGCGGGGCTGGGCGCGGTCGGCCTCGGGCACCTGGTCTTCAAGGACGGCGAGGTAGCGCGTCATGCGTTCGCTGTAGCGCTGCAGCGCATGCACGTTGCCCAGCACGAAGCTGATGGGGTTGTTCAGCTCATGCGCCACGCCGGCCACCAGCCGGCCCAGTGAGGCCATCTTCTCGGAATGCAGCAGCTGCTGCTGGGTGCGCTTGAGCTCTTCATGCGCCTGGCGCAGCTGGTGGTAGGCGCGCTTGATCTCGCCCATCGGACGGCCCACGAACACCAGGCCGACCCAGCGGCCATTGGCATCGAAGCGCGGTGAGACGTTGAAGTCCACCGGCGTGGCCTGGCCCTGGGCATCACGCAGGCTCACCTCCACCTCGGTGCCGCTGCGGTGCAGGGCCGGGGTCTGCAGCACGTGGCGCATGCGGGCGGCGCTGTCGGGGTCGGCCAGTAGCTCAGACAGTGCAGTGCCGCGCAGGGCCTCGTCGGCGCGGCCCACCAGCGCGCACAGCGCGGCGTTGGTCTGCTCGATGATGCCGGCTTCGTTGCAGGCCACCAGCACGTCGCTCATGGCCGAGAGCAGGCTGTAGATGAACTGCTGCGATTGTTCGAGCTGGGCGTTCTTCTCTTCCAGCGCCACTTCATCGGCCACCAGCTGGCTGTAGACCTCGTCCATCTTGTGGATGACGTCGAGCCAGGTGCTGTCGTCCACACCTTCCAGGCCCGAGGGCGGGTGGGGCGGCAGGTCGAGCGCGGTCTGGGTGGTCAGCTTGCTGCGAGGGCCTTGTTTGGGCATGGCAGGGAACGTTCAGTGCACGGTGCAAACCATACACGGATCGAACGAGCGCACGATGTGTTGTACCGCGACGGGGGCCTTGTCGCCTTCACCCACCGGGGCGCCCACGAGTGCTGCTTCCAATGCGCCCGGTGTGCCCGCGGCATCGCGCGGCGAGAAGTTCCAGCTGGTGGGGGCGATGATCTGGTAGTTGGCGATGCGGCCCTGGTGCACGTCGATCCAGTGGCCCAGCGCGCCGCGGGCGGCTTCGGTGAGGCCTTCGCCCGGGCCATCGCTCATGGTGGTGGTGTGATGGAAGGGGGCGTCGATCTGCAGGCCTTGCAGCCATTGCTCCATCAGGCCGATGAGGCGGGCCACTTCGATCAGGCGGGCCAGCACGCGGGTGCGCACGTTGGTGCCGCTGCGCTGCACGGCCGCGCGCACCAGGGGTTGGCCGTCGATCAGCTGGCGGGCCACGGCGCCGGTTTCCACCACCTGGCCGTTCAGGCGCGGCGCCTTGTTCCAGGTGTAGGCGCCGGGTTTGTCGGCATCGGGGCGGGTCTGGCCTTGGGCCGGATGCAGCGTGGGGCCCTCCAGGCGTGACGAGGTGAGGTCCTCAAGGATGGCCTGGGTGTCCACGCTGTGCAGCGTGGCGCCGGTGTGGCGCCACAGGCCGCCGGCAAACGCGTGGCTGCCGTCGGCGCGTGGGTAGGCGCCGTAACTCATGGCCAGGTCAGGGCCGAGGCCCAGGCGTTCGAGCTGCAGATCGTCGGCAATCGAGAGGAAGAAGCGCAGGTCACCCCGGTCGCTGGCCTGGGCGCACCAGGCGGCCAGTGCGGGCTCGTTGTGCAGGGCGGCCACTGCTTCGATCGGGGCGCCGAACAGTGTGGTCTCGGCGAAATCACGGAACTCGCGCACCTTGGCCAGCAGGCGCAGGCGCTCGGCCGCTTCGATGGCGCGTGACGAGCCCCCCGGGTGCACCGCATGCGTGTGCGGCCAACGCCCGCCCAGCGTGCCCAGCAGCGTGAACCAGCGCTGCCGCGCCGCGGTGGCCTCGCGGCTGTGCTGGCCGGTGCACACATCGAAGCGGCGCACGGCTTCGGCATGCCAGGCCCGCTCGGCGTAGCAGGGCCGGGTGAAATCCGGCATGAAGAAGAGGTAGAAGTGGCTGATGTGATCGGCCAGGTTTTCGGTGGCCAGCATCAGGTTGGTGGCCAGCAGGCCGTTGGGTGGTGGCTTCACGCCGGCCACCGAGGCCAGCGCACGCGCCGCTGCCACCGATTGCGACACCGAGCAGATGCCGCAGATGCGCGGCACGATCACCAGCGCATCCAGCGGGTCGCGGCCCACCAGCATCTGCTCGAAGCCGCGGTACATGGGCGCGACGACGCGGGCTGACGTGACGTGACCCTCGGCCACGTCGAGCTGCACTTCGAGATCGCCTTCGACTCGGTTGAAGGGGCCGACGATGAGGCGGGTCATGGGGCGCTGTGTCTCCCTCGGCCGGCAGCCACCCTCACCCCAGCCCTCTCCCGCCAGCGGGAGAGGGGGCAAGGCAACACCCCCTCTTCCCTTGGGGAGAGGGCTGGGGTGAGGGGCAGGCAGGCAGCGAGCGTGTTCACTTGAGTCGGGTTCTCTTGATCGCAGGGGCCACCACGATGTGATCGGCCGTCGCGTTGTCCTTCACCCGCTTGGGCGTGGCCGACTTCGACAACGAGGCCAGCGCCACGAACCAGGCCTTGGGCATGTCGGTGGGCAGGCCGATGGGGATGCCGGCCACCTTGGGCGTGCTGTGGAAGCTATGGCCGGGGTTCTGGAAGCCGGGTTCGGTGCAGCTCACGCAGGCATAGCCGCCGCGGGTGCAGGAGCCTTCGCCGTTCCACAGCCGGGTGTTGCAGTCGGCATGCGCTTGTGTGCCCTTGCAGCCCATGTGTTCCATCATGCAGCCCAGGTCGGACGGGGCTTCGGCGCTGGCCTTGAACTCATAGAACTCGTTGCGGGTGCAGCCGTGGTGCACCAGCTTGTCGGCATAGAAGCGTGGGCGTTGCAGGGCGTCGAGGTCGCTCGTCTTCAACTGCTCGCCGGCCAGCGCCATCAAGGTGTCGAGCACCCAGCCGGGGTGGGTGGGGCAGCCGGCCACGTTGACCACGGGCAGGCCGCCTTGGGCGACGAAGGCCTTGCCCAGCAGGCCGCCGGCGCGGTCGTCGTCGTATTGCAGGCCGCAGGCTTCGGTGGGGTTGGAGCCGGTGGCGGTGATGCCGCCCCAGGCGGCGCAGCTGCCGACGGCCACCACATGGCGGGCCACCTGCGACAGGCGATCGAGCCACACCATCATGGGCTCATCGGTGCCGGCCAGCACGTGGAAGCGGCCGGTGCCCTGCGGGCCGCGCAGCACGCTGCCTTCGACGCACAGCACGTCGAGCGGCTGGGTGCCGTCGAGGCAGCGCTGCAGCAGATCGATCAGCTCATGGCCGCTTTCCAGCGACAGCGACGGATGCCACAGCAGGTTCACGCCCGATGCGCGCAACTGGCGCTGGAAGTCAGGCGTGTCGGCACACAGCAGCGACATGCTGCAGCCGCCGCAGCCGCCCGATTGCAGCCAGAGCACGTTGATCATTCGGTGGCATCCTGCGTGGCGTCTGCCGAAGCTGGCTTGTCGCGCCCACCATCGTCGAGCCCGTAGCGTGCCAGCTTGCTGGCCAGGCCGCCGCGCGACAAGCCCAGCTCGCGTGCCACCTTCGATTTGTTCCAGTGGCTGCGCAGCATCGCCTCGCGCAGGATGGCGGCTTCCATGGCCTCCATGCGCTGCGTGAGCGTGCCGCTGTGAGGCAGCACTGGCTCATGGGATGAGCCAGCGGGGCGGGCCACCTGGCCTTGCAGCACCTTGCTGGAAAACGCCGCCGCCTGCACGGTGACCACGCCGCCCTGCGGCTCCGACAACGCCACCGCCCGTGCGATCTCGTTGCGCAGCTCGCGCGTGTTGCCGGGCCAGGCGTAGGCCATCAGGCATTTCACCGTGTCGTCGGCAAAGTGCACCTGGGCCAGGCCAAACTGTTCAGCCACTTCGCCCAGCAAGCGCTGGGCAATGGGCACCACATCGGCCAGCCGCTCGCGCAGCGGCGGCATCGTGAGCGTGACGGCGCTCAGCCGGTAGTACAGGTCTTCGCGGAAGCGGCCGGCCTGTACTTCGTCTTCGAGCTTGCGATGGCTGGCGGCGATGACACGCACATCCACCGGCACGGCGCGGGTGGAGCCCACCGGGCGCAGCTCGCCTTCCTGCAGCACACGCAGCAGGCGCACCTGGAAGGCGGGCGAGGTGTCGCCCACTTCGTCGAGGAACACGGTGCCGCCGTGGGCACGCTGGAAGACGCCCACATGGTCTTCAAAGGCACCGGTGAAGGCGCCGCGCTTGTGGCCGAAGAGCTCGCTCTCCAGCAGCGTGTCGGGGATGGCGGCGCAGTTCTCCACCACGAAGGCGCCCGAGGCGCGCGGGCTGCTGAAGTGGATGGCGCGGGCCAGCAGTTCCTTGCCGGTGCCCGATTCACCCTGCACCAGCACCGACAGGTCATACCGCGCCACGCGCTCGGCCATCTCGCACACGGCATCGAGCGGGCCGCCCGGCACGCGGGCGATGCGGTCGAAGCCGAAGGCCGTGCGGGCCTGGTGCAGCTTTTCGGCCTTCTTGCGGCGCAGCACCGGTGCGCCGGCGCGCAGCTCGCGGTCCAGGCGCTGCAGGTCTTGCTGGGCCCCGCGGGTATCGACGCCGTCGCGCACCACCTGCACCAGGTGATCGGGCGCCCAGGGCTTGAGCACGAAGCGGAAGATGCCGGCCTCGTTGATGCCTTCGATGATGTCGTCGGCATCGGTGTAGCCCGACACCACCACCCGCACCACATCGGGCCAGCGGTCGCGCACTTCGCTCAGGAACTCCACCCGGTGAGGCCGGGCATGCGCTGGTCGCACAGGATCACGGCCACGGCCTGCTGGATCAGCTGTTGGCGCGCCTCTTCAGCGCTGCCCACGGTGATGACGCGGAAGTCTTCTTCCAGCGTGCGGCGGATGGCGTCCTGCGAGTGCGGCTCGTCGTCGACCACCAGCACCAGCGGCAGGTCGGCCTCTGCTGCGGTGGCCCAGGGGGTGTCGCGGGGGTGGTTCATCACGTTGGCATTGTGGCGCGCATGGCAAACCGCGCGGGCATCAGCAGATGCGCGGCAGCGGCTCGCCACTGAGCCAGTCCACCACGCGCTTGCCACCAAAGCGGGTGGCCATCTGCACGAAGTGGTGTTCGTCCACCGTGACGGTGCCGATGCGTGCGGCCTGCTGGCCCAGCGGGTGGGCGCGCATCGCGGCGAGCAATGCCTCGGCCACCTCGGGCGCGCAGATCGCCACCAGCTTGCCTTCGTTGGCGATGTACAGCGGATCCAGCCCCAGCAGCTCGCAGGCGGCTTCCACCTGCGGCTGCATCGGGATGGCGGCCTCCTGCAGCAGCATGCCCACGCCCGATTGGCGGGTGATCTCGTTGAGCGTGGTGCCCAGGCCGCCGCGTGTGGGGTCGCGCAGCACGTGCACGCTGCCTTCGGGCACGGCCGCCAGCATCGCGGCCACCAGCGTGTGCAGCGCGGCGGTGTCGCTGACGATCTGGGTGTCGAAGGCCAGTGATTCGCGTTGCGACAGCACCGCCACGCCATGGTCACCGATGGTGCCGCTGATCAACACCACGTCGCCCGGCTTGGCATTGGCGCCGCCGATGCTGCGCGCCACCGGCACCCAGCCCAAGCCGGTGGTGCTGATGAACACGCCATCACCCTTGCCCTGCTCCACCACCTTGGTGTCGCCGGTGACGATGGGCACACCGGCCTCGCGGGCCGCGGCGGCCATCGAGTCGACGATGCGTTTCAGGGCGGCCAGCGGGAAGCCTTCTTCCAGGATGAAGCTGGCGCTCAGCGCAAATGGCGTGGCGCCGAGCATGGCCACATCATTGAGCGTGCCGTGCACAGCCAGGCAGCCGATGTCGCCGCCGGCAAAGAACAGCGGCGAGATCACATGGCCGTCGGTGGCCATCACCAGGCGCTGGCCGGCAGGCGGCAGGCCCAGCAGCGCGCCATCGTTGCCCTGGCGCAGCGCTTCGTTGTCGAAGGCGCGGGCAAACACTTCTTCGATCAACTGCGCGCTGGCGCGGCCACCGGCGCCGTGGTTCATGTCGATGCGGCCGTGTTTGATGTCCAGCGGCCGCACGTAGTGCTTCTTGATGCTCATGCGGCCACCACTGGGATGTCTCTGAACCGACCGTAGCTGTAGTGCGCGGCGCAGGCGCCTTCGCTGGACACCATGCACGAGCCCATCGGGTTCTCGGGCGTGCAGACGGTGCCGAAGAGCTTGCAGTCGGTGGGCCGCTTCACGCCGCGCAGGATGGCGCCGCAGTCGCATTGTTTGTGGTCGGGCACGCCCTGGTACTGCAGGCCGAAGCGTTGCTCGGCATCGAAGCGCGCATACGCCGGGCGGATCTTCAGTGCGCTGTGCGGCACTTCGCCCAGGCCACGCCATTCAAAGTGGTCGCGCGGCTCGAACACGTCGTTGACGATGTGCTGCGCCGCCAGGTTGCCTTCGCGGGTGACGGCGCGGGTGAATTCGTTTTCCACCACGGCGCGGCCGTCGTTGACCTGGCGCACCAGCATCAGGATGGCCTGCATCACGTCCAGCGGCTCGAAGCCTGCGATCACCACGGGTTGGCGGTAGGCCTCGGCAAAACCCTCGTAGGGGGCCGAGCCGATGACGATGCTCACATGCGCCGGGCCCACGAAGCCGTCGATGGGCACGGTGCCGTACTGCGCCACCTCGGGGGAGTTGAGGATGTGGGTGATGGCGGCCGGCGTGAGCACATGGCAGCACAGCACGCTGAAGTTGGGCAGGTCTTCCTTGGCGGCTTGCTGGATCACCAGCGCAGTGGGCGGTGTGGTGGTCTCGAAGCCGATGGCGAAGAAGACGACTTCGCGCTCGGGGTGGGTGCGCGCCACCTTGAGCGCATCGGCGGCGGAATAGACCATGCGGATGTCGGCGCCGCGGGCCTTGGCCTTCATCAGCGACAAGCTGTGTGATGCGGGCACGCGCATCGTGTCGCCATAGGTGCAGACGATGGCGCCGCGGTTCAGTGCCAGGTCAATGGCCTGATCAATGCGCCCGATCGGCAACACGCACACCGGGCAGCCGGGGCCGTGGATCATGTGCACGGCTTCAGGCAGCAGCTCGGCAATGCCGTAGCGCGAGATGGCGTGGGTGTGGCCGCCGCAGAACTCCATGAAGCTGTAGCGCCGGCCGGGCTGCAGTTCGGCGGCAATGCGCTGGGCCAGGCGTTGGGCGATCTCGCCGTCGCGGAACTCGTCGATGTACTTCATGGCTGCGCTCCCTGGGCCAGGGCTTCGTTCATCTCGCCCAGCTCGGCAAACAGCGCCAGCGTGCGCTCGGCTTCTTCGGGGTCGATCATGCCGATGGCATGGCCCACGTGCACGATCACGTAGTCGCCCACCTGGGCTTCAGGCGTGAGGGCGATGCTGACTTCCTTGCGCACGCCACCGAGGTCAACCACGGCGTTCAGCGCATCGACCAAGGTCACCACGCGGGCGGGGAGGGCTAGGCACATGAGGGGGTTCTCCGGAAGGGTGAGGCGTCGTCGTCGGGGTTGTCGTCATCCTCGCCCGCGTACGGGCGGATGCCGGCTTGGTAGCGGTGGGCGGCCACCCAGGCCTGGCCCAACGCGAGGCCGGCATCACCGCAGCTCAGCGCTTGCGGGCGCAGCACCGTGAGGCCGCTGGCGTGCAGCGCGCGGGCCAGCCGCTCGCTGAGCAGGCGGTTGAAGAAGCAGCCGCCGCCGAGCACCACCGTGCTCAGGCCGCGCGCTTCGGCGGTGTGGCGGGCCACGGCGGCCAGGCCGTTGACCAGCGCCAGGTGAAAGTGCGCGGCGCCCTGGCCTTGCTGGGTGGCGTCGAGGCCCAACAAGGCGGCGAACAGCGGCAGCAGGTTCAGGTTGTCCTGCGGCCAGTCGGCGCCGGGATGCTCGGCCAGCCAGGCGGTGGCGGCGCGTTCCAGCGCGATGGCGGCTTCGGCTTCTTCGGCCTGCCGCACCGACAAGCCCAGCACGCCCGCCGCCGCATCAAACCAGCGGCCTGCGCCGGTGGTGACGGGGCAGTTGAGCCCGCGCCCCAGCAGCGTGGCCACGATGCGGGCGGCTTCGGCGCCCACCACGGGGGTGAAGCGCGGCTCGATCTGGTCGCGCTGGCCCAGCACCGTCATCACTGCCGCGGCCATGCGCCAGGGCTCGCGCGCGGCGACGTCGCCACCGGGCAGAAAGAGCGGCGGCAGGTGATCGATGCGCTCGAAGCCGCGGCCGTTGCTGATCAACACTTCGCCGCCCCAGGCGGTGCCATCGGTGCCCAGGCCCACGCCATCGAGCGCCAGGCCCAGCACCGGCTCACTCAAGCCCTGCTCGGCCTGCACCACGGCGATGTGGGCATGGTGATGCTGCACGGCATAGGCCGGCAC
>Ga0209066_10006646_pt1 | contig 11734 bp, 12 predicted proteins | sample All_14_2_FD_187198 | JGI IMG/M metagenome (GOLD analysis project Ga0209066, IMG submission 187198) | Freshwater microbial communities in response to fracking from Pennsylvania, USA - Allegheny Zone_MetaG_DW_15 (SPAdes) (version 2) ...
ATGCTCGCTCGGTGCCAATCTGAAGGAGACCCTTCACTTCGTTCTGGGCGACACTACGGATCTCCGTGCCACACCGATGCCCAAACATGTCGCCCAGAGCGAAGCGAAGGGTCTCCGATGCTGGTTCGGTGCCAGTTTGAAGGAGACCCTTCACTTCGTTCTGGGCGACACTACGGATCTCCGTGCCACACCGATGCCCAAACATGTCGCCCAGAGCGATAGCGAAGGGTCTCCGATGCTCGCTCGGTGCCAATCTGAAGGAGACCCTTCACTTCGTTCTGGGCGACACTACGGATCTCCGTGCCACACCGATGCCCAGTCATGTCGCCCAGAGCGATAGCGAAGGGTCTCCGATGCTGGCTCGGTGCCAGTTTGAAGGAGACCCTTCACTTCGTTCTGGGCGACACTACGGATCTCCGTGCCACACCGATGCCCAGTCATGTCGCCCAGAGCGATAGCGAAGGGTCTCCTGATGCTGGCTCGGTGCCAGTTTGAAGGAGACCCTTCACTTCGTTCTGGGCGACACTACGGATCTCCATGCCACACCGATGCCCAAACATGTCGCCCAGAGCGAAGCGAAGGGTCTCCGATGCTGGTTCGGTGCCAGTTTGAAGGAGACCCTTCACTTCGTTCTGGGCGACACTACGGATCTCCATGCCACACCGATGCCCAGTCATGTCGCCCAGAGCGCAGCGAAGGGTCTCCTGATGCTGGCTCGGTGCCAGTTTGAAGGAGACCCTTCACTTCGTTCTGGGCGACACGACGGATCTCCGTGCCACACCGATGCCCAAACATGTCGCCCAGAGCGATAGCGAAGGGTCTCCGATGCTGGTTCGGTGCCAGTCTGAAGGAGACCCTTCACTTCGTTCTGGGCGACACTACGGATCTCCATGCCACACCGATGCCCAGTCATGTCGCCCAGAGCGATAGCGAAGGGTCTCCTGATGCTCGCTCGGTGCCAATCTGAAGGAGACCCTTCACTTCGTTCTGGGCGACACTACGGATCTCCGTGCCACCCGATGCCCAGTCATGTCGCCCAGAACGAAGTGAAGGGTCTCCTCACCCCAACAAAGACGCATATAAATCGTCCCATTCAGGATTAAACGCATTCACCAGATCATCCTTTTTCTTGCGAGACCATCCCTTAATCTGTTTTTCCCTTGCAATCGCGCTCATCACCTCAAAACAAACTTCATAATAAACCAGTCGATCAACATTATATTTCTGAGTAAAGCCTTCATGCAGTTTATTTTTATGCGTATAAACCCGGCGCACCAAATCATTGGTCACCCCAACATACACCACATTACAATGCGCATTAGTCAAAAAATAAACATAATACTGCTTGTTCATAAAAAACCTCTCAGCATAAGTTGGACTCGATATCCCCGACACCATCCTGCAGGGATCACTTCTTTCAAGACAAATTCACTACAATTTCTGTAACACTTCCTGCAAATGCTTCACCGGTTCCAACTCAATCCCCGGCAATCCCTGTTTCGGTGCGTTGGCGAACGGTACGATTGCCCGCTTGAATCCGTGCTTGGCGGCTTCCTTCAGCCGTTCCTGACCGCTTTGAACCGGCCGGATCTCCCCCGCCAGGCCCACTTCGCCGAAAATAATCGTCTCGGGATCAAACACCCGATTGCGTAAACTCGAAACCACCGCGGCCAGCAAGGCCAAATCGCTGCCGGTTTCGGTGACTTTCACCCCGCCTACGACGTTGATAAACACATCCTGATCAAAGGTAGCGATGCCGCCATGTCGATGCAAAACGGCCAGCAAAATGGCCAGTCGATTATGCTCAAGCCCTGCCGTTACCCGCCTTGGTTGCTGGCCATGTGATTCATCGACCAGCGCCTGAACCTCAACCAGCATCGGTCTCGACCCCTCCCAAGTCACCATCACCGCACTACCCGGCGTGGGATCCGGTTGCCTTGATAAAAAGATCGCCGAAGGATTGGCCACCTCTTTCAAACCACGATCCGTCATGGCGAAAATACCCAGCTCGTTCACCGCGCCGAAGCGGTTTTTTATCGCCCGGATCACTCGAAAACGACTGTCGCTCTGCCCTTCAAAATACAAAACGCTGTCCACCATATGTTCCAGCACGCGCGGCCCGGCAATCGCACCTTCTTTGGTCACATGCCCGACCAGAAACACCGCCGTCTGCGTCATTTTGGCGAAACGCACCAACTGCGCCGCCGATTCCCGTACCTGCCCCACGCCACCCGGGGCAGAATTGAGGCTCTCGGTAAAAATCGTCTGCACCGAGTCAATCACAATCACCCGTGGTTTTTCCTTTTCCGCATGCGCCAAAATGCTTTCCACTTGCGTCTCCGCCAGCAAACGCAGGCCGCTCAAAGGCAATTGCAAACGCCGGGCGCGCATGGCAACCTGCTGCAGGGATTCCTCACCCGTTACGTACAACACGGTTTGCTGCAAAGACAAATTCGCCAGCGTTTGCAACAGCAAGGTGGATTTTCCAATCCCCGGATCGCCGCCAATCAACACCACCGAGCCATCCACCAAACCGCCGCCCAATACGCGGTTCAATTCGGAAATACCGCAATCCATGCGCGCATCGCTGTTATCGAGCAACACCACATCTTCAAGTGCTGTAACAGCCGAGCGCTGATTGGCGTAATTGCCCATGCGCTGGCTACGGCCGCTGGACGGCGCGTTTTCTTCGCTAACGGAATTCCAGGATCCACATTGTGTACAATGACCGGACCATTGGGAAAATACAGCAGCACATTGACTGCATACAAATCGGGATTTAACTTTCATAATTCCTGTCTATCGATCATAATTGGTGACACATCACCCCATACGGATACTTGATATGCCCGGTAAAAAACACATGCAATGGGCCGTTATTGGCGCTGGCCCCGCCGGTATCGCCGCGGTTGGCAAGCTGCTGGACAACGGCGTTGCGCCTGACGCTATTTTATGGCTTGACCCTCATTTTCATGTCGGCGATTTGGGCGGTTTGTGGAACAACGTGTCGAGCAACACCTCGGTATCGCGTTTTACCGATTTTCTGCGCAACGCGACCTCGTTTGCTTATCACGAAGCGCCCGAGCGTTTTCCAATCAACCATCTGCCCCTCGAAGAGACCTGTATATTGCATGAAGTCGTGCAACCCTTGCAATGGATTTCCGATCATCTTCGTCAACAAGTGCTTAGTGTGAAAACCAGCATCAAACGCATGGATTTGTCTGAACGCGTCTGGACCCTGACCGCCGATGATCAAAGCTTCAAGGCGCATAACGTGATTCTGGCGACCGGCTCTGTGCCATCCACCCTGAATTATCCGGGCGTGGACGTGATTCCCTTTGAAACAGCGATTGACAAAGAGCGCCTGTCAACCAGCATCGACAGCAAAGGCACTTATGCTGTGTTTGGATCCTCTCACTCGGCGATTATTATCGTGCGGCATCTGGTGGAGTTGGGTGTCAAAAAAGTCATCAATTTCTACCGTTCACCCTGCCGATACGCCATCGACATGGGCGACTGGATTTTATTCGACAACACCGGTCTGAAAGGCCAAACCGCCACCTGGGCGCGGGACAATATCGATGGCCGTCTGCCGGATAATTTGCTGCGTTTCAACACCAGCGAACACCATATCGCCCGCTATCTGCCGGAATGCGACAAAGTGATCTACGCGGTAGGCTTCCAGCGCCGCAACACCCTGATCATCGGCGATTACGAACAAGCGGAGTACAATCCGCATGTCGGAATCATCGGACCGGGGCTGTTCGGTTTCGGCATCGCTTATCCAGAATTGAAAACCGATCCCTCCGGCAATGAAGAATCGCAAGTAGGTTTGTGGAAATTCATGGTCTACCTGAATCGGGTCTTGCCGATTTGGTTTCGGTATACATGCTGATGAACGACACGCTCTTCTGGACGCCGTCCGGCGCACGTTTGCGCTGCGTGCACAGCCACGGCGATGCCTCATGTAACTGGTTGTTTCTGCCCGGCGGACCAGGACTTGGTTCGGAATCACTCGCCGGATTGATCGACCTGCTGCGCTTGCCCGGCAAGCTGTGGGCCGTGGATTTTCCCGGCGATGGCTCCAACATCTCCGCAAACTTTTCCGACTGGCAACCGGCTTTAATCGAAGCCGTTCAGGCACTGAATCAGGTCATCCTCGTCGCGCATTCCTCGGGTGGCATGTTTGCTCTGGCAACGCCGGCGCTGGAAGCGCATCTGAGCGGACTGATCCTGATGGATTCCGCACCCGACGCTTCCTGGCAACAGGCATTCATGCAATACGTGCAAACCCATCCCTTGCCTGACCTTGAACGTTTACAAAAAAATCACCTGGAAAAACCGTCCAACCACAGCCTGAAAGCACTCACTCTGGCCTGCCTGCCCTGGTTTTCAACTGAAAAAGGACAAGACAGCACCCTGAAACTGTTTCAAAGCTTGCCGTTCAACAGCCAAAGCCACCAATGGGCCGAACGCCATTTTGATCCCATATATCAATCCAAATGGGTTCCCGAACACATCCCCACCCTGATATTCGCCGGCGCCCAGGATCAAATCACCCCCTTAAACCTGTTCCAGACAGCCCCCGCTTTCCAACGCGACAACATCCACATCCGCACAATCCCACAAGCCGCACACTTCCCCTGGATAGACAATCCAGCAGCCGTCCAGGCACTGTTTGACGACTATTGTTTACGCCTGGGTTTGTAAAGTTGGCTATTATCCAGAACAACGCCCTTCTCATTTTTTGTTTGCGGAGCGATAGCACGCACCATCAGTTTAGATAAGAACGTGCCCTCAATCTTTAAGCAGTGATTGTTTAAGATGATTCTCTTTCGCTATAGCAATAGCCTTGCGTAAATGGGCTTCTAAAATTTCTTTTGGCGGCATTTCAGTTAAATATTGAGCAACATGAATGCCGGTTTTATCCATCTCAAGATATTCAATATCGTCATGGTCTTTCCCTGCACAAAGAATAATCCCCATTGGCTTACCTTCGTGTTGAAAACGCTCATTTTTATCAAGCCAGTTAAGATACCATTCCATTTGGCCTTTATAAGCTGGATCGAAGTCACCTAACTTTAATTCTATTGCAATCAATCGAGACAATCGCCGATTGAAAAACAACAAATCCAAATAACGATCTTTTTTACCCGTGCTCATTCTTTTTTGACGAGCGACAAAACAAAAATCCGTGCCTAACTCTTTAAGAAAATCCGTAATATTATTCAGAATTAAATTTTCAAGATCCTCTTCTGATTGACATTCACGAGCACCAATAAAATTTAGAAAGTAAGGCTCTTTAAACGTAAGATCCGCTGTCATTACATCAGTCTTTTTTAATTCATCCAATTGCAGCTTTATGACACCTTCCGGTTGTTTACTGAGCGCTATCCGCTCGTATAACATACCATTGAGCTGTTTTTGTAATGTACGGACACTCCAGTGCTGAACACGACACATTTCAGCATAAAAATCTCGCTTCAAAGTATCGTCGATAGCACAAATTAGAACAAAATGAGACCAGGACAAATGTCTCGACAGTGTTGAGACAATCTCACGATCAGGGAATGCTTTAGCAAATTTGATCATTCTGAACAGGTTGGGTCGACTGTAGCCCTTGCCATAGCTGATGACAAGCTGGTTGGCTAAAGTAACAACAATAGTCTCCCCATACTCAGCGCGCGCTGACTTTAGTACTTCATCATCAATACGCTTGCCAATCAACCAGCAAAGAAGTGCTTGAGTTGAGTTATATTCACGGGCAATATGGTTTCTTGCCTCATCAATGAGCGTGCTGATATCCTTGATTAACACGTCAGGAGTATTATTAGTTACCACAGCGGTGTCTATTTTGTGAGTCATTTTGTTATCATTCATTTTTATTCCCTTTAAATAGTTCCCCCAATATCTGGAGACGGAGCTATTTAGTGATGATAAGACGATGTTGGATCTTGAATTGCTGGTGATATTAAATGACAAATCAATGCATGACAACTACATTATAAAAGCAGGAACTATGGCGTGTTCTTAATTTTTTGAAAGAAAACACCTGCCCAAATTGGGCACAGGTTTGTCTATACGGACTGAAAAATTGCTGTTACTGTAGTGCCAGAACTTGGATTTTTAACGAAGGAATCGTTATGACCTGGCTTGCATTTTTCAAGACACCCCCTGTGCGAAACGGAGCGATAGCTGGCGCGGCCAGTTTGATTGCTGGCGGCGCTGCATCGATAGCAGGCTCGTTTGAGGTTTCCAGTCTTTGCCAGGGGCTGCTTCAGGATGGCGTGGAGGCGTTCAACCAAACCCTCACGATTCGAGCGGCACCTGCGGTGTCTTTTCCGCCGGAATGGTCGGAGGCTCTCAGCAATTCTGATATGCCGGCTTATTGTCTGGCGGTTTCCCTGGGTATTAGTCTGTGCCTGACGGTCACTTTTTCCCTGGCTTTGTTTGCCGCCGTGGCGACTTTGACCCAATTGCGTACTCAGCAGCATGAAGAGTTGGGGTTTCTTAATCTGGAGGATTATCCAGCGGATTTAAGTCTCTAATTACCGGATGAACTCTCCACAAATGACAGGTATACTCTTCCTTTTTGCAAAACAGGAATGACTCCATGTCCAAAGCGCCCAATTTTGAACGCTCTATTGCCGAACTGGAAGACATCGTCAAACAACTCGAAAAAGGTGAGTTGTCTCTTGAGGATTGTCTGAAATCCTATGAAAAAGGCATCACCCTCGCACGCAAGTGTCAAGATGTGCTGACGCAGGCGGAACAAAAAATCGAAACGCTGCGCGTCAACGGCGGCTCGACCGATGAGACACTCGATGAGCAGGAATAACATCGCCGACGCCCTGCAGCGCTTCGAAGTCATATTGCAACGTATTCTGGACGAAGCGGACATCCCCGCCCAAGGTCTGCGTGACGCCATCGCCTGGTCGCTTTTTCCCGGTGGAAAACGGCTCAGACCCTGTCTGGTTTATCTCAGCGGTCAAGTGACCGGCGTCCATCCCGACTGCCTGGATCTGATCGCCGCGTCCATCGAATTGACGCATTGCTATTCGCTGGTGCATGACGATTTACCCGCCATGGACAACGATGATTTTCGGCGCGGCAAAGCCAGTTGCCATCGCGCGTTCGATGAAGCCACCGCCATTTTGGTGGGTGACGGCTTGCAGGCGCTGGCCATTGATCTGTTATTGACCCGTCTACCCGCTTTTCTGGAGCCGGCGCAGGTTATCGCCGTAACCCGTGAACTGGTGCAAGCCAGCGGCCCTGCCGGCATGGTCAGCGGTCAAAGTCTCGATCTGTCGGATTTAAGCCGCCCGGATGTCAACGAAGCGCAGCTGCGTATGATCCATCTGCTGAAAACCGGAAAATTGATCAGCGCTTGCGTCAACATGGTGCTCGCCGCCAGCAACACAGATGAAACCCGCAGCAATGCCCTGAAACAATACGCCGCACATTTGGGCCTGGTGTTTCAAATGCAGGACGATTACCTCGATGCCTACGCGCCCGAGAGCCTCGGCAAAGGGCAGTCATCCGACCGCGCCAATCAAAAAACGACTTTCGCCAGTTTATACACGCAATCGCAATTACTGGATCTGATAACCCATCACTTTAACCAGGTTGCAAACGCGCTCGCACCCTTGCAAGCACAAGCGGTTGATTTACTGACGCTAAGCCAGTCCATGCAAAAACGAGGGAACAAAACATGACTGAACCCGTTGACGCCGTCATCACCTGGGTGGACGGCAACGATCCTGCCCATCGCGAAAAATTGTCTGCTTATTTGAACAGTCTCGGCATTCCCGTACCGGCTGCTGCCGACCCGACCCGCTTCAATCAATGCGGCGAACTGGAACAATGTATCAAAAATATCTTGCGTTACGCGCCCTGGATGCGAACTATTTATCTGATCACCGATGCACAACTGCCTTCGTTTAAGTCCGAGTTTCCCAAAGACAAAATAAAAATCATCGACCACCTCGATATTTTCGCCGGTTTTGAATCCTGCCTGCCGACTTTTAACAGCTTGTCTATTGAGTCGATGTTCTGGCGCATTCCCGGCCTGGCCGAGCGTTTCGTCTATTTTAATGACGACAGTTTCCTGATTCGCCCCGTGTCTTATGAAGATTTTTTCCGTGGCGACAATCTGGTGTTACGCGGTTACTGGAAAATTCAAAGCCAAAACAAATTGCGTAATCGCATGAAAACCTGGCTGCCCTTTTTAAAAGAATGGTCTTTTTTGAAAGAGGAACCCAACGAACACCGCAATCAACAAGAAAACAGCGCCCGCATTGCCGGTTGGGACAAGCATTTTTTTCATCAGCCGCATGCCCCTTTTCCCATCAGAAAAAGTATTTTGGAGCACTTTTTCAAGGAAAATCCGTCTCTGCTGGCCAGTAACATTCGTTTTGCCCTGCGCGATCCCGAGCAATTTTTATCGGTCTCACTGACCCATCATCTGGCCATGAAAAACAAAAATATCACCATCGACAGCAGTCTTGATGCGCTGACCATCAACGCCGCCTGTCATTCGTTGAAAAAAATTCACCAGCGACTTCGTGAAGCAGATAAAAATGAAAAAATAGCCTTTATGTGCATGCAAAGCCTGGACGCGGCACCCCCCGAAATTCAAACCGAATTACTTAACTGGCTGAATCACAGCCGATCCGGAGGTAAACATGGATCTTCATAACTACAGCAGTTTGATTAATGCCGGCTGCGCCGCAGGCTTGCTGATTACCGGTTATTTTGTCGCCCGGCAAATTGGCCGCCTTGTTGAACGCGCCATGACGACTCACTTTTCCCGCCATCACGTGATGCTGGTGAGCCGCGGTTTGTTTTATCTGGTGCTTATACTGTTTTCCATCACCAGCCTGCAACACCTGGGTTTCAACCTCAGCGTCTTGCTGGGTGCGGCGGGGGTTTTCACCGTTGCCATCAGTTTTGCCTCGCAAACAGCGGCTTCCAATTTGATCAGCGGGATATTTTTGCTCTTTGAACGCCCCTTTAAAATGGGCGATAACATCGAAATCAAAGGCATTAACGGTATTGTAGAGTCCATTGATCTGCTGTCGACCAAAATCAAAACCTCGGACAACAAGCTGGTTCGCGTGCCTAATGAGGCCCTGATTAAATCGGAAATCACCAATCTGAGTTATTTCAAAACCCGCCGCGTTGATTTGCTTATTCGCGTGGCTTACAGCACGGATGTGGAACAGGTCAAGGCTATCCTGTTGTCTGCCGCTGGCCAATGCGAGCACGTTTTGCCAGAGCCGGTTCCCTGTGTCTATGTTAATCGTTTTGTCGATTCCGCTATTGAGCTGAAATTTACAGCCTGGACGCAGAATGAACAGTATTCCAGCGTGAAAAACCATTTACAGGAAAGCGTCAAACAACAATTTGACCTGGCGGGTGTGGAGATGCCTTCGCCCCTGGTCACCATTAATCAAGTGTAAACAGAAGGAAAGCGGCCATGACCATAGCCCTGCTTGCCACGGGAGATGAAATCATCCTGGGCGATACCCTGAATTCCAACAGCTATCAATTGGCGCATGCCCTGAATTCCGAAGGCCTGGCCATGGGGCGGCATCTGTGTTGCAGCGATCTTGAAAGCGACATCGTGGGCTGCCTGGATTTTCTGGCTCGCGATCATAACATCATCCTCATCACTGGCGGCCTCGGGCCAACCTCCGATGATCGCACTCGCTTTGCTCTCAGTCAGTTCACCGACTCCCCTTTAAGCATTTTTCCGGCGGCCATGGAGCATATTGAGAATCGTCTGCGACACAGCAGCCTGTCTTTTACTGCCGGCAATCAGCAGCAGGCGAATTTCCCGGCTGGCGCTGAATTGCTGCCCAACCCCAACGGCACAGCCATGGGCTGTTTTTACGCACACAATAATATCTGGTATTTTTTATTGCCCGGGCCGCCGCGTGAATGTTTGCCCATGTTTAACGATTACGTGCTGCCGCGTTTACAAAACACACAACATGATGACACCCAGGTATTGAAATGGCGCTTGTTTGGCGTGGCTGAAAGTCAAATCGCCCAGCAACTGGATGATGCGCTCGCACAGCTGGATTGTGAAACGGGTTATCGCCTGGAAACGCCTTATGTGGAATGCAAAGTACGCTGCCGGCCAGAATTACTGGCGGCCGTACGTGCTGTGGTTGAACCGGTGGTTGCGCCGCATATTATTGCGGGTATTGATCAAAAGGCATCAGAAAAATTGCGGGCTGCTGTCTCGGCCTGGAAAACACCGATGACGATTCTCGACGATGTCAGCGGTGGATTGCTGCAAACTTTGATACAGGATCCGGCTAATTATGAATGGTTGAGCTTTCATGAGCGGGAAGACAGCCGCATTCAATGCAAGATCAGCGGCTTGCAGGAATATTGGTCAGGACAGCCGCGCATTGGCAGCACGACTTTGTCCATTCACATCAAACACCCGACAGGCGAAATCCACGAAACCCACGAGCTACCCTTCCGCAGCCCGATGGTTGTTCATTACGCCGCCGAATGGTCAAGCTTCAGGCTCTTTCAACTCATCAATGAGCTGCATCAGCGCGTAGCATAAAGGCTTGGTACCTTCGCCGCTGATGGCAGAAATGGAATAAACCGGGCCTGTCCATTGCAGACCATCCACAATGCTTTGTTTCATCGCCTGACGGGCTTCTTCGTCGGGCAGCAGATCCATTTTATTCAACACCAGCCAACGTGGTTTGTTGAGCAACTCCGGATCATAATCACCCAGCTCATTAATGATGATCTTTGCAGATGCAACCGGATCACTCTCATCAACCGGCATCACATCAATCACATGCAAGAGCACGCAGGTGCGTGACAAGTGTTTGAGGAAACGATGCCCCAAACCAGCGCCTTCCGCCGCGCCTTCGATCAAACCGGGAATATCGGCCATCACAAAACTTTTGTAAGCCGATACGCTGACCACGCCAAGCCCTGGATGCAGGGTCGTGAACGGATAATCCGCCACTTTGGGTTTGGCTGCAGACACAGCACGAATCAAGGTTGATTTTCCCGCATTGGGCAAGCCGAGCAAGCCCACATCAGCCAGAACGCGTAATTCCAGGCGCAAACGACGTGCATCGCCGGGGGTTCCGGGGCTGGTTTGTCTGGGCGCGCGATTCACACTGCTTTTGTAGCGGGTGTTGCCAAGACCATGAAAACCACCCTGGGCAACCAGCAAGCGATCGCCGGCGTGTTTGATATCGCCGAGCATTTCCCGTGATTCATAGTCGAACACCATGGTGCCGACCGGAACCTGAATAATGAGATCTTCACCTTTTTTACCGCTGCAATTAGCGCCCATACCATGTTCGCCGTTTTGGGCTTTGTATTGGCGTTTGTAGCGAAAATCAATCAAGGTGTTTAAATCGGCGTTGCCTTCAAGGAAAACGCTGCCGCCATCACCGCCGTCACCGCCATCCGGGCCACCAAAAGGGATGAATTTTTCGCGACGAAAACTCAAACAACCAGGACCACCATTACCGGCATCAACCGTGATGACCACTTCATCAACAAATCTCATGAATTCACCCTATTCAGTGACAATAAAAAAAAAGCCCCGGTTAACGGGGCCATTGTGGTTCAAAGAGCAAACATCACTCAGCCACAGCAACAATATTTACAAATTTACGGTTCTTGGGGCCTTTCACATTGAAATCCACCAAACCGGTGATCAGGGCAAACAACGTATGATCGCGAC
>Ga0209066_10006647_pt1 | contig 11730 bp, 12 predicted proteins | sample All_14_2_FD_187198 | JGI IMG/M metagenome (GOLD analysis project Ga0209066, IMG submission 187198) | Freshwater microbial communities in response to fracking from Pennsylvania, USA - Allegheny Zone_MetaG_DW_15 (SPAdes) (version 2) ...
TCGCGCAAAACACGTTTGCATCCGGGGGGCTGGTCGACTTCAGCGGCCCGGTGGTGCGCCTGGCCAGCCTCACTCCGGAGGACTTCTACGTCCTCTTGCAGAAAATTCGCCACGTGAACGCGGCCGGCGACGAGGCGAAGTACCTGCTCCCCGACCAAGGCATCTACAGTTTCATGGAGCATTGCTCGAAACGCATCGGCGACACGTATTTCCGGACGCCTCGAACGACCATCACGGCTTTCATCAACCTCTTGGCTGTGCTTGAGCAAAACGCTGGGGCCACCTGGCAAGACCTCCTTGGAGGTATCGACGTGCTCCCCGACACTGGCGCGGCTGGCGACTTGGCTGTTGAAGCCGAAGGTGACGATGAGTTCGCCTCGTTCAAGATGTGAGCGCGGCATCGAAAGCAACCCTTGGCTCAAAGATGACCGAGCGCGCATCCGCAGCGTTTCACCTCCTCGATGAGCGCATCCAGCGCTTTATCTGGGCAGAAGGGTGGGAATCTCTGCGAGACGCTCAAGAGGCCGCCATCCCTCTTGTCATTCCCGGAGAGCGCGACGTCATTGTGGCTGCCGCCACCGCCGCCGGAAAGACCGAGGCGGCCTTCCTGCCTGCCCTGACGCACCTGCTGCAGCAGGAAGCGCCGGGGCTCATTGTCTACATCAGCCCGCTGAAGGCACTCATCAACGACCAGTTTGGCCGCCTGGAGCGACTTTGCGAGCAACTCGAAGTCCCTGTCTGGCCCTGGCACGGAGATATCTCGTCGTCCAGCAAAACACGGTTTCTGACCAAGCGCCAAGGGGTCCTTCTCATCACCCCGGAATCCCTTGAGGCCCTACTCTGCAATCGCGGCACCGCAATCAGCGCAGTGTTCGGCGAGGCCGCATTCTTCGTAGTGGACGAGCTCCATGCCTTCATCGGCAGCGAGCGGGGCAAGCAGCTGCAGTCGCTCATGCATCGGCTTGATACGGCCGTAGGTCGCACTGTCCCCCGTATCGGGCTATCGGCCACCTTGGGCGACATGCGATTGGCCGCTGAATTCCTTCGGCCCGGCGCAGGCGAACAGGTCGCACTGGTTGAATCGAAGTCCTCTGGTGCTGAGTTGAAAATCCTGGTCAAGGGCTACGAAGAGCCCGTGGTCATCAAGCGCGAGGACTCCGAAGAAGCGGCAGAGCATGAACCGGTAACCCCGGCCCTTCTGGCCACGCATATGTTCAAAGTGCTGCGGGGCTCTAACAACCTGGTCTTCCCGAACTCCCGACGCGAAGTGGAGCGGTACACACATCTGCTCAACAAGCTGTGTCACGACCAACAGGTTCCCAACGAATTCTGGCCCCATCACGGAAGTCTTTCAAAAGAAATTCGAGCTGAGACTGAAGCCGCACTGAAGCAGAAGGAACGGCCCGCCTCCGCGATTTGCACGAACACGCTGGAGCTGGGCATCGACATCGGTGCAGTCAAGAGCGTTGTGCAGATTGGGCCGCCTCCGCAAGTCGCCAGTCTGCGCCAACGCTTGGGTCGCTCAGGCAGGCGAAAAGGAGAGCCTGCCATCCTCAGGGGCTACTGCATTGAAGAGGCTCTGAATCCCCGCTCTTCGCTGGACAGCGTGCTTCGGTTGGGCACCGTGCAGCTGGCTGCGATGATTTCGCTTCTGTTGCAGGGCTGGTTCGAGCCTCCTCGGGGACACGGGGCTCACCTATCAACGCTGGTGCAGCAAATGCTGTCTGTAGTCGCTCAGCGCGGAGGCGCCACCATCGGTCAGCTCTACGCGCTCCTATGCGCGCCGGCCACGCCGTTCCAGGAGCTGTCCAAGGAAGAATTCGTTCAGCTGGTTCGACACCTTGGCTCCAAAGAGCTGTTGACTCAAGACGCGGCAGGCCTGTTACTGCACGGCAGACTTGGGGAAAAGTTCGTCAACCACTACTCCTTCTACGCCGCGTTTGCGGCAGATGAAGAATTCCGCATCGTCAGCGCCGGCCGAATGCTGGGCACGTTGCCAGTGTCCCAGATGCTCACCGCGGGGCAGCGCATCCTGTTTGCTGGAAAGACCTGGCTGGTCGAATCCGTGGACGAGGAACAAAAAACCATCTATGTGACTCGCTCAAAGGGCGGTGCTCCTCCCCTGTTTTCAGGCGGTGCGGGGCGGGTACACACGAAGGTCCGGCAAGAGATGAGGCGCTTGCTGGACTCAACAGAACAACTTCCGTATCTGGATGAGGTAGCCCGCAGGTTCTTGGAGGAAGGTCGCAAGAGCTATGCTGACCGAGGTCTGGCCAAAACCTATCTAGTCGACCAGGGGCGAGAACTGGTTCTCCTTACCTGGCTCGGCGACTCCGCCAATGAGGCGATCGCAGCGCTGTTGACGCGTCGCGGCTTGGTTGCCACTCCTGGGGGGCCAGGGGTGGAAGTTCGACTGGATGGTCGCTCCGTGAGAGAGGTTCTGGACGTGTTGGGTGACGCAGCAGTGGATGAGCCGCCGTCATTGCATGTCCTGCTACAAGATGCCAAGAATCTAGCGCGAGAGAAGTGGGACTGGGCGCTGCCTCCTGAGTTGCTGCGGAAGACCTACGCAAGCCTCAACCTGGACTTGGACGAGGCGCTGGCCTGGACTAAGTCTTTGGCTGCGACAGTTGCCAAGTAGCCGTTGACAACGGCCCCGATTTCACCAGCCGGGCATCCATGGCCTGGGCGGAGGCACACGGCGTTCGCCATATCCTGATCCAGCCGGTGCGCCCCGTGCGGAACGGCTACCCGGCTCTAGTGCAAGTTGCCTTTGGTGCTTTGCGTGGGTGCGAGTAGAGCCGACGGATGCGAGAGCCCACAACCAAGCAGCGCTTCAAGCGACTGCGTTGCTTGACCGGCCACCAGAGGTCAATCTCAAGGGACCTGTAGCCGAGCACCATCCCACCGACTGACATGCCTTTGACGAAGTCCAGCAGCGCCGGGTAGGTGCTAACGCTTAAGTTCAGTCACTTCATGTGCATCCACTGGGGTCAGCTGGGCGTGTCATCGTCGACAACGACACGGGGGCCGCCCGCCAGCAAAGCGCCGTCGCGTACGAGGCCTTGCATATTCTCCTAGGGCACCCGATGGCTGATATCGACTCTGGCGCTGTCAGCCATCGCACGAAGGAGCTGGAAGATGACGCTGCTACGCTCGGCGGTAGCGTGCTGGTCCCGCAAGCCGCTGCTATCAACATCCTGCGCCAGCGGATGCCTATGGAAGAAGCCGCAGCGTACTACGGCATCTGCGAGCAGTTAGTGCATTGGCGTGTCAAAGTCAGCGAAGCCCGGCAAATCGTCAGTTGCAGCTGCTAGAGTTGTGCTCAGGCAAGGGTGTGAGCGGAGAGTTGTAAGTCTCCGGGCATCTTTTTTAGGGATGCCGTTGGCGCCACAAAGGATATCGTCTTCTGAACCGCCTCGGGAATGAACTGCCACCCAGAAGTTAGACGGTCGCGTTCTCGCCAATCAGACGGTGTTTCTCTGCCGGTCTATGGCAGGACGAGGATTTTCATCTAGGGACCTCCGGCTCCAGCCAGTGAATGCCGTCCCAGGCTCCGGTGAGGCGGTCAACGTCTTCGATCATTGACTTGAGATCAAGGGGAGTTGGGTAATGCCGAAGGGTCGCCCGCGCTTCCTGCCTGATGGACTCTGGAACATCGGGGTTTCGCTGAAGCTCGCGCAGCATTTCTCCAGCAAAGCGCAGGGCTCGCGCTCGCTCGTGGGGCATCGTCATGTTCAGTCTCCTTTGGAAGAGCTCAGGGCGTAGTCGAAGACCATCTGGCCAAGCCCGTTCTTGATGCAGCGGAAGTTCAGGTGAACGGTCGTTCACATCGGATCACGGGATGTGTCACGCCATCGAAGTCCAGAAACAGAATCGGCGCAACAGTCATGCCCACCCCGCAGTGCCAGAAGTCATCACTGTTTCCTCCACAGGCCTCACCTGTCAGAAGGTACGCAGGCAGATCCTGACGCACCAGGTGCTTGCGTCCATGAAGAACCTCTATGGGCGCGCGTGCCACCCCGCCGTCGAGATGACGGCTATGGAACGGGTGCAAATAGTGATGCGCATGGCCTGAATCTTCGTGGAAGTTGCCGGCAACGGCAAGCGCAGGACGACCAAAGTGTTGCGCGCAAATTAACGATATCGGGTTGCCGTAGTTACGTTGGTATTGGGAGGTGTCGCCGACACTGCACGTGCTTTGTGGCCGGAATTGGCTGACAACGGACTTCGGTCCATGTTCTTTGAATGACTGCTAAACCGCCGAAAGCGGCCTGGCCACTGCAATCAGAGGTCTATCGTCACCTTTGAGCACCTGGATGCAGCGACTCGTCTTCTGCCCATGGCAGTCAGATCTGCCTGCCACCGCAGTCGCCCCTGATTTCCAAGACTCCCCGGTCGATTCAGAAACAGAGTGGTCATCGGCATGAACAACTTTCTGGAAAGCAAGGCCGTGGCTCTCCCTGAGCGCTGCTTCATCAAAGGTCGCCAGCCGTCAAGGTCATCAGCACATCGGCATACCAGGCGCAGTTCAGCCCCAGCGATTCATCCAGCACCACATCGCGGGTGGCCATGTCCATGCGGCTGGAGTGCACGCCCAGAAGACTCCAACGTGGGTGCAAGGCACCGTCGCCCTCCAGGCGCGCCAACACCGGTGAGCCACTGCTGCCGCGGTGCATCCGGGCATCGGTGAGGAACAGGCCCTGACCTTGGAAGCGGATGCCGTAGAACGATGCGATGCTAGCTTGGCGAACCACCGGCAGGTGATGCACGGTGTCGAAAAACCCGAGCGGAAAACCCGGAATGGCCAGCCGGTCGCCCACATCGAATTGATCGAATCCCACCACCAGGTGCTGCGGCTTGAAGGGCTGCAAAACGCAGCCCTTGGGCATCGCGTCCCGATCAATTTGAATGGCTGCCACATCGATCTCTCCGCCGCTGTCGCTGGCCTGGTGCCAGGTGGCCACACCGTCCCGGTGCAGCAGGATCGACAAGCGGGCTACCTGCGTCAGGTCGCGCGCATCGGTGTGCATCTCGATTTCGATACGGTCGGGGGAATGCCTACTTGGGGAGTCGAACAGCACATGCCGGCTGGTGACGAGGTACAGCCGGGCATCTCGCTCGAAGAAAAATCCGCTGGCTTCTGTCAACCCGCTGGTGCCGGCAAACGTGAGCACGCGGGTAACGCCGAACAGGGCCTCATCCCGTGGGCCCGGGGGCGGTGCAGTGGACTTCACGCTGCGCAGCGGCTCGCCGGCCGGCGCGAGTTGCGAGGCGTGACCTCGATCCCAAGCGTCCCGACGCCCCGTCCACACCGTGTTGCTCTCGCCGGTGGCATCGGGCTGGTTCACTGCATCGAACATTGGGTTCGTCGCCCGGGCATCACCGCGGGCGGCGGCCTTGGCCCCCTGCCGGTGCAGCTCGGCGTGTTCGCCAGGGCCGGCGGCCGGCGGTTTGGTGCGTCTTGTTGACAAGGGACAGCTCCTGAAAAGGACTTGTCCCGCCAGGGGCAGCGCTGCCACCGGTGGCGATTCAAGCGAATTGTTGTGGGGCGGTGTCACGTCCAGCGCACCCCAGGGTTCGGGCCATGGTACTGCTGCGAACACCACGGTGCTGTGTCTGCTGGCGCACAGACCCGCTGAACGCGAAGCCCCAAGGTTCACCCATCTCCCCTCCGCTGGCGTCGGCCTTGGACGGGAGTGCGGCCGTCAATGTCCACCGTCGCCACCCTGGATGGGAATCGAGTCATGCTGAAAGACAAAGTGGTGCTCGTCACCGGCGCCGCGTCGGGCATTGGCCGGGCCATTGCCCTACTGGCTGCCCGCGAAGGAGCGCACCTGGTGCTGGCCGACGTGGACCCCCACGCCGGCAATGAAACCTTGCGGCAGGTGCGCGCCCTGGGCAGGGAGGCGCTTTTTGCCACCTCTGACGTGGGCCAGCCCGACGACGCCCAGGCCCTGGTGGACCAGACCCTGGCCCACTTCGGCCGGCTTGATGTGGCCTGCAACAACGCAGGCATCGGTGGCCCATCGGCGCTGCTGGCCGACTACCCGCTGGACGGCTGGGCGCAGGTCATCAACGTCAACCTCTCGGGCGTGTTCTACGGCATGCGCTGCCAGATTCCGGCGCTGTTGCGCAGCGGTGGAGGATCCATCGTCAACGTCGCGTCCATTCTGGGCGCGGTCGGCTTTGCCACGGCCGCCGCTTACACCGCCGCCAAACACGGCGTGCTGGGCCTCACGCAGACCGCCGCGCTCGAATACAGCGCGCAGGGCGTTCGCGTCAACGCGGTCGGCCCCGGCTTCATCCAGACCCCCATGATCAGCGCGCTGGACGCGGACCCCGCCGTGCACAGCGCGTTGGTGGCGGCGCATCCCGTCGGTCGCCTTGGCCTGCCCGAGGAAGTGGCCGAGCTGGTGGTCTGGCTGGCCTCCAGCCGGGCGTCCTTTGTCACCGGCGCCTACATCCCCGTCGACGGCGGCTACCTCGCGCGCTGAGCACACTTTTTTTTCACCCTCAGGAGCATCCCATGAGCATCCACCACCCCATCCGTACCGCTTTTTTGGCCACCAGCATCACGGCCCTGGCCACGCTCGGCGCATGCAGCAAGTCCGCAGAAACCGAAGCCACGCCGCCGCTGTCCTCGCCCATGACCCTGGGCACCCAGGTGGACGACGCCGTGATCACCTCCGGTGTCAAATCCGTCCTGGTCGCCGACGACCTCGTCAAAGGTCTCGATCTGCAGGTCGAAACCCGCAAGGGCGTGGTGCAGCTCAGTGGCTTTGTGGACAGCCAGACCCAGATCGACCAGGCCCTGACACTCACACGCGCCGTGGCGGGCGTGAACAATGTGGAAAACGGCATTACCCTCAAAGGACCATCCAGCACCGTGGGCACCGCGATCGACGACACCACCGTCACCGGCCGGGTCAAGACCGCGCTGCTGGCCGACCCCGGCATCAAGAGCTTCGACATCAGCGTGCTCACCCACAAAGGCGAAGTACAGCTCACCGGCTTCGTCAACAGCCAGGCACAGATCGATCAGGCCAGCAAACTGGCCGCTGCGGCCGAAGGCGCCAGCAGCGTCAAGAACGAACTCTTGATCAAGCAGTGATCACCATGGCCGTCCACAAGCTGACCCCGCTCAAGACCCTGCGCAAGCAGGCGCGCCAGCACACCGAGCACGGCGCCGTCACCGCTGGCTACAGCGCCGACCGGCCCCAGGTGCTCAAGTTGCTCAACGAGGCACTGGCGACCGAGATCGTCTGCGTGCTGCGCTACCGCCGCCACCATTTCATGGCACGAGGCATCCACGGTCAGGCCGTCAGTGCCGAGTTCCTGGTGCATTCCAACGAAGAGCAGGGCCATGCGGACCAGCTGGCAGCGCGCATCGTGCAGCTGGGGGGCGAACCCGACTTCTCGCCTGACAGGCTGAGCGAGCGCAGCCATGCCGAATACGTGCCCGCCAAGACGCTGAACGGAATGATCCGCGAGAACCTGGTGGCCGAGCGCATTGCGATTGACAGCTACCGCGACATGGTCCGCTACCTGGGCGACCAGGACCCCACCACCAGCGACCTGCTCAAGCAGATCCTGGCGGTGGAAGAGCAACACGCGGACGAACTGGCCGATCTGCTGGAAGGCCTGCCAGCGGGTGAAGGCTGACCCCTGCGCTCAACGACTCCCCGAAGGGGGGCATGCGGCGACGCATGCCCCCCATTTTTTTCGTCAACGTGCGCTGAGCTGGCCGTTGTCGTCGGACAGCACGATCTCCACGCGGCGGTTCATCTGCCGGCCGGCGGCGGTGTCGTTGCCGTTCACCGGGTTGGACTCTCCGTAACCGCGTGCGCTGATGCGCGGACCGGCGATGCCCTGCTGCAGCAGCGCCGACCGCACCGCCTCCGCCCGCTGGGTGGACAGGGTCTGGTTGTGGGCTTCGCTGCCGGAGCTGTCGGCGTGGCCTTCGATCAGCGCGTTGCGTTGCGGGAACTCGTTGAGCACGGCAGCGAGCTGCTGCACCAGCCGCTGTCCGTCGGGGCGCAGGGCGGCACGGTCCACGTCGAACAGCACGTCGCCCAGGGTGACCACCAGACCGCGCGGTGTCGGTCGGGCGTTGAGTTCCTTCAGTCGCGTTTCGAGCTGTCGGTTGCGTTCCTGTGCAGCCTCGGTCTCTCGCTGGGCCTGCGTGGAGTCGCTGCGCGCGGTGGCGGCGTCGCGCTCGGCTGCCGCGGTGTCGCGTTGCGCCGCCTGGGTGGCCTGCTGCGCCTGCGCGGCATCGCGCTGTGCGGTGTTGGCCTCCTGGGTGCGGGCGTCGAGCTGCACGCGGCGACGCTGGGCCTCGGCGGCGTCCAGGGTGTCCTGCGCGACCCGGGTGTCGAGGTTGGCGCGCACGATGGCCGCGCGCTGCGAGGCCAGGTACGACAGGTGGTTGATCTGTGCTTCGCTGGCGCTGTCGTTCCAGGCCGCGTTGGCCTTGGACAGGGCGTCGCTGGCGCGCTGCAGGTCGTCGCCAGCGTAGCCCTGCGCGCGCGGGTCGCTGCGCACGTTGCGGTAGTCGCGCCGCGCCTGGTCGAGCTGGGCGTTGCTCTGGGGCATGCCGCCACAGGCGGCCAGCGTGGCCGCCGCCAGCAGAGAGACCGAAAGGGCCAGGGCCAGGCCCTGTGGAGAAGACGAGAAAACGGGGGTGCGGTTCATGGTGTGGGCTCTCTGGCGGGTTATTGCGCGGTGCTGCGTTCAATTTCCTGGCGCAGCACGCGGTTGTCGTCCTGCACGGTGGTCGCGGCTTTGGTGGCCTGGACCTGGCGCGCCTTGGCTTCGGCCAGGCGGGCGTCGACCAGGGCGGCCTCGGCCAGCATCTGGGCGCGCTCGTATTTGGTCTCCACCATCGACGCGTTGGCGCGCGCCAGCTTGTCTCGCGCCAACGCCATTTCGGTGGGAGCCGATGCGGCGGCACCTGCGCGCACTGCGCTCCCCAGTGCGGCTTCGGCGGCGGCGATCTGCGGGTTGGGCGGCGGGGGCTGGCTGGCGCAGGCGACCAGCAGCGCTGCGAGGCCCAGCACCCATGCGCTCAGGGGCAACCACCGATGGCGCGTCGACCACGCTCGGCGGGGGCTCGTGGGTGAAAAAGGGGTGTGGTGCATGGAACGGCCTCCTGGGCGGTGGGAAAAAAGTGTGGGGCGGCGCATGCACATCCCCCGCGACCGTTGAGCCGGTGGCCTGGGATCTGGACAAACGCCCCACGCCTGCAGCTTGCAGCGGGCGCGCGGCGGCGTCGGTGCACTGGCATACACAAGCTCCGCAAGGTCGCCACCCCACAGTGTTCGCCATCGCCGGGCTGGGGTCTGCAGAGGGTTAGATGGCGCACAGACACAGCGCCCGGACGGCGCGACAAACGCAGGAGGCGAACGCGTTGTTCACCACCTCCGTCATCACCACCAAAGGACATGTATGAACTGGGACACCATCGAAGGCAACTGGAAGCAGCTGACCGGCCAGGCCAAGGCCCAATGGGGCAAGCTCACCGGCGACGACCTGCACCAGATCGCCGGGCGGCGCGATCAGCTGGTCGGCAAGATCCAGGAACGCTACGGCATCGCCAAGGAAGACGCCGAGCAGCAGATGCAGGACTGGGTCGACCAGGCCGATCACACTTGGCTGAAGTGAGCCCGGCTGGGCGGATCTGAACGGGCTAGCCCCCGCCTTGTGAGATCCCGCGCACCGCGTCCGATGCCGCGCCAGAGTTTGGCAGAGCGGCACCGGGCGGCATGCGTTCAGGTAAGCCGGAACAGCGCCTGGTGCAGCGCCCGGTCGGCCGCGTAGCAGCTGCAGGCACGCGCCTCCAGGGCCTCCCGGTCGAGCACGGTGAGCTCGCCACGGTGGTAACGGATCAGACCGCTGTGCTGGAACTCCCCCGCGGCCACCGTCACGCCCACGCGGCGCACGCCCAGCATCAGCGCCATGCTTTCGTGCGTGACGTGGAAGCGGTCGCTCTGCGCGCGGTCCTGGCTCATGAGCAGCCAGCGCGCCAGGCGCGGGCCGATCATGTGAAAGCGCTCACAGGCCGAGGCCAGGGCCTGCTGGTGCAGGTGCACCAGCAGGCTGGTCTGCACCAGGTGCTGCAGCGCTGGGCTGGTCGCGCACTCGCGGCGCAGTGCCTGGGCGCCGATGCGCCAGCTGTGGCCAGGTCCTTGCACCAGCGCGCGCCAAGGCGCCTTGGCCTGACCCAGCAACAGTTCGGCACCCAGCATGGCCTCGCGCCCCACCATGCCGACCTCCAGCGCCGGGTACTGGTCCACGTCGATCACCAGCGAGACGAAGCCTTCTATAGGGAAATGCGCGTGGCTCAGCGGCTGGCCGCGCACGCCGAGGTCGGCCGAGAGTTCCAGCTCGAACGGTTCGCACTGGTCGAGCAGGTGCTTGCGCGCCGTCCTGGGCAACTGGCTGATCAGGAGGTTGTCGGCAGGGAGCATGGTGCAGGCTTCTGGTGGGGACTACGCCCTCCGGCGGGAGGCGTCTGCCAGCCGGTGCACACGCCTGGGTGAGGCCGGTTGCGCCCAGTGTGGGAGCTTGCACCGGGGGTGACTGTTCGACACCGCACGCTCCACACGATGGCCTGGCGGCCGTGTTCGACAACGCACCGACGCGCATGCGCGGCGCGTCTACAAACGCGCTGTGCATTCCGCGCAAAGGTGTCCAACACACCGGAAAGAACCCATGATCCCTTCACCCGCTCTCCGCCTGCTGGGACTCGCCAGCCTTGGCGCCCTGATCGCCGCGCCTGCCCTCGCACAGGACACCAGCCACTACTACGGTGGTGTGTCGGCAGGCCAGTCGAAAACCGAGGTCGATGCCAATGGCGTCACCAGCGGCCTGTTGCCGGGTGTGTCGGCTGCCAGCCGCTCGACCGATGAAAAAGACACCGCCTACAAGCTCTTTGGCGGTTATCAGTTCAACCGCAACCTGGCCATCGAGGGTGGTTACTTCAACCTGGGCAACAACAGCTTCAACGCCGTGACCTCACCCGCCGGCACCCTGGCCGGCGAGACCAAGGCGCAAGGCCTGAACCTGGACCTGGTGGGCACCCTGCCGCTGACCGAGCGCCTGTCGGCGCTGGCCCGCATCGGCGCGCACCACACCTGGTCCAAGAGTACGTTCAGCGGCACCGGTGCCGCCGCCGCAGTGGCCGGCAGCGGCAAGCGCGACGACGGCGGCTACAAGGTCGGCCTGGGCCTGCAGTACGAGCTCAACCCGTCGATGTGGATCCGCGGTGAGCTCGAGCGCTACCGCGTCAAGGACGCGGTGGGCCAGCGCGCCAATGTGGACCTGCTCAGCGTGAGCCTGGTGTTCCCGTTCGGCCGTGCCCCCGCACTGCGCCGCGCCGCGGCACCGGTGTACGTGCCGCCGGTGGTGGCCGCGCCCGTGGTGATGGCGCCGGTGGCCGCCTACGTGGCACCACCCGCGCCACCGCAGCCTGCCCCGGTGGCCGTGGTGCCGGCGCGCCAGCGCGTGAGCCTGTCGGCCGATGCGCTGTTCGGCTCGGACAAGTCCACGGTGCGCCCTGAAGGCAAGGCCGAGCTGGACACCTTCAGCACCCAGCTGGGCGGCGCCACGTACGAGTCGATCAGCGTCGAAGGACACGCCGACCGCATGGGCTCGACCGCCTACAACCAGACGCTGTCGAACGCACGCGCCACCGCGGTGAAAGACTACCTGGTGGTGAACGGCAAGATC
>Ga0209066_10006651_pt1 | contig 11726 bp, 7 predicted proteins | sample All_14_2_FD_187198 | JGI IMG/M metagenome (GOLD analysis project Ga0209066, IMG submission 187198) | Freshwater microbial communities in response to fracking from Pennsylvania, USA - Allegheny Zone_MetaG_DW_15 (SPAdes) (version 2) ...
GTCGGGCACGCTGATGGAAAAGGCACGCACCGTGCCCGACAGCTACCCGCTCACCCTCAACAGCCTGCAAAGCGGCTGCAACCAGAAAACCGCCCGCGAACCGGTGATGAACCTGGGCGAAAACGACATCAGCGAAGCCATCGACGGCCTGCGCGAACACAGTCTGGTCATCGAGTCGAGCGGCAGCCGCGTGGCCCGCTACGAACACAATTTCCAGCGCGCCGCAGGCGTGCCGGAGCAGTCGGCGGTGCTGCTGGGCCTGCTGATGCTGCGTGGCCCGCAAACCGCCGGCGAGCTGCGCATCAACACCGAGCGCTGGTACAAATTCCTCGACATCGCCTCGGTGGAGGCTTTTCTGGAAGAACTGCAGGACCGCAGCGAAGACAAGGGCGGCCCGCTGGTGGTGAAGCTGCCGCGGGCGCCGGGCGCCCGCGAGCAGCGCTGGGCGCACCTGCTGTGCGGCCCCGTGGACCTGACGGCCGGCGCTGAAACACCGGCCGACGAGGCCGGTCTGGCCGCCCGGGTGGCGGCACTGGAAGACAGCGTGGCGACCCTTCGCGCCCAGCTTCACGAACTGCGCACCCAGCTGGGTGTGTCGCAGCCCGGACAGGACTGAAACGAACGCCCGTGCGAAACTGCGTGGTGACCAACGACCACGGAGACAAGCATGGATTTGGCATTCACGCCGCAGGAGCAGGCGTTCCGCGAAGAAATCCGCGGCTGGGTCAGGGACAACCTGCCCGCCGACATCGCCCACAAGGTTCACCACGCACTGCGCCTGTCCCGCGACGACATGCAGCGCTGGGCGAAGATCCTGGGAAAGAAGGGCTGGCTGGGCTACGGCTGGCCGGCCCAGTTCGGCGGCCCGGGCTGGACGGCGGTACAGAAGCACCTGTTCGAGGAAGAGTGTGCCCTGGCCGGTGCGCCGCGCATCGTGCCCTTCGGCCCGGTGATGGTGGCCCCGGTCATCATGGCCTTCGGCAACAAGGCGCAGCAGGAACGCTTCCTGCCCGGCATCGCCAGCGGCGAGGTCTGGTGGAGCCAGGGCTACAGTGAACCCGGCTCGGGTTCGGACCTGGCCTCGGTCAAGACGCGAGCCGAACGCCAGGGTGACCACTACCTGGTCAACGGCCAGAAGACCTGGACCACGCTGGGCCAGTACGGCGAGTGGATCTTCTGCCTGGTGCGCACCAGCACCGAGGGCAAGCCGCAGACCGGCATCAGTTTCCTGCTGATCGACATGAAGTCACCCGGCGTGACGGTGCGCCCGATCAAGCTGCTCGATGGCGAGTGCGAGGTCAACGAGGTCTTCTTCGACAACGTCAAGGTACCGGTGGAGAACCTGATCGGCGAGGAGAACAAGGGCTGGACCTATGCCAAGCACCTGCTCTCGCACGAGCGCACCAACATCGCCGACGTCAACCGCGCCAAGCGCGAGCTGGAGCGCCTCAAGCGCATCGCCAAGACCGAGGGGGTGTGGGACGACACGCGCTTTCGCGACCAGATCGCGCAGCTGGAAGTGGACATCGTGGCGCTGGAAATGCTGGTGCTGCGGGTGCTCAGCGCCGAGAAGTCGGGCAAGCAGTCGCTGGACATCGCAGGCCTGCTCAAGATCAAGGGCAGCGAAATCCAGCAGCGCTATGCCGAGCTGATGATGCTGGCCGCCGGCCCGTTGGCCCTGCCCTTCATCGAGGAAGCCATGGAGGCGGGCTGGCAGGGGAACTTCCCCGGCGGCGAGGTGGCCAACGCGCCGCTGGCGTCCACCTATCTCAACCTGCGCAAGACCACCATCTATGGCGGGTCCAACGAAGTGCAGCGAAACATCGTCGCCCAGACGGTCCTCGGCTAAGGAGACAGACATGGATTTCGATTTCAGCGATGACCAGGAACAGCTGCGCGACGCCGTGCGCAAGTGGGTCGACAAGGGCTATGACTTCGAGCGCCGCCGTGCCATCGTCCAGGCGGGCGGCTTCGACCGCGCCGCCTACACCGAGTTGGCCGAGCTCGGCCTGGGCGGCCTGTACATCAGCGAAGACGACGGCGGGCTCGGCATGGGTCCGGTCGAGGGCATGGTGGTGATGGAAGAACTGGGCCGCGGCATCGTGCTGGAACCGCTGGCGCAGACCCTGATCACCAGCGGCGTGATCGGCGCCTACGGCAGTGCCGATGCGAAAACCGCCTGGCTGCCGAAGATCGCCTCCGGCGAAGCCCTGGTGGTGCTGGCCCAGCAGGAACGCGGCGCTCGCTACCGGCTCGATGTCTGCACGACCACGGCCACCCAGGCGGGCGGCGGCTGGACCGTCAGCGGCACCAAGAGCGTGGTGCCGGCTGGCGACCAGGCCGATGCCTTCCTGGTGCCGGCGGTGAACGGCGGCAAGATCGCGCTGTTCCTCGTGGAGCGAAGCGCCAGCGGCGTGAGCACGCAAGGCTATGGCACACAGGACGGTGGCCGTGCGGCCGAAGTCACCCTGCAGAACGCACCCGCGACGCTGGTCACGAACGACGGTCTGGCCGCACTGGAGCACGCAGTGGACATTGGCATCGCCTGTGTGTGCGCAGAGGCCGTCGGCGTGATGGACAAGACGGTCGCCGTGACGGCCGACTACCTCAACACCCGCAAACAGTTCGGCGTGGCGATCGCCAGCTTCCAGGCCTTGCGCCACCGCATGGCCGACATGAAGATGCAGCTGGAACTGGCCCGCTCCATGAGCTACTACGCCAGCCTCAAGCTCAACGCCCCGGCCGACGAGCGCCGCCGCGCCATGGCCCGCGCCAAGGTGCAGCTGGGACAGAGCATGCGTTTCGTGGGGCAGCAGGCGGTGCAGCTGCACGGCGGCATCGGCGTGACCGACGAGTACATCGTCAGCCACTACTTCAAGAAGCTGACCCAGCTAGAGATGACGTTCGGCGACACCCTGCACCACCTGGGTGAGGTGTCTGCCCGCATGCAGGACAGCGCTGGCGTGTTTGCCTGACGCAACAGTCGGGCCCCGCGCGGGGCCCGACTTGCTGACACATTTCGCACGGACGCGGCTTTTGGCGGTTCTGCCCGCGGCGGTGGCGAAGGTGGCCCACTAGAATCAGTAGTACTTTTTCTTGCCCCGCCAGGATGGCAGCGGGGTGCCACGCTTTCGTCCGCATGATCGCCCAATCCACCCTGCTGCGCCTGTTCCGGGCGGCCCTGATTCCCCTGGCCGCATTCTCGGGCGCGCTGCTCCATGCCCAGACCATCTACGGTGTCGGTCAGGCCGGCACGGCCGCCATTTCGGTGGCGTCGAGCACGGCGCTCTTCACCATCAACCCCAACACCGGGGCCTCCACCCAGATATGTACCCTGGCGGCGCCGAGCACCGCCAACACCGTCTCCAGCCTTGACGGACGCATCTACTACATCACACGGGAAGCCACCGCGCGGCTGTTCAGCATCGACCCCGGCACCTGCGTCAACACCTTTCTGGGCAACACACTGTTCAACAACAGCACGCTGGTGACACTGCGCGCCACCCACTGCCCGGATGGCCGCTTCTATGCCATGTCCAACACGGCCCAGTTCTACGAACTGAGTTCGGCCACCGGCGCCACACTGCGCACGCTCAACTGGACGGGGCTGCCCAACGGAGGCAGTGGCGACTTCGCCTGCAGCAACAACGGCGACCTCTATGTGCTGGCCGCCGATGGCACTGCCAACTACAACCTCTACCGGGCCAGTTCGGCCAGCTTCCAGGCGGTCGCCAACGGCAGCAACGTCGCCGCCACCAACGTCGGGGACCTGGGTCTGGCTGGGGCTCCCAACGGCATCACCGAAGCCCCGAGCGGCTTGGCGGGCTGCGCGGCCTCGCCCAATCCCTGCCTGCTTGTGAGCACCGGCGACACGCGCCAGATCTGGCGCGTCAACAGCGTCACAGCGGCAGCCACCAACGCGGGGGCGACCGGCAACGGCCTGACCGACCTATCCCGCAGCTTTCCGGTCGACCTGAGTTTCTCGAAGTCGGTCACGCCGACCACCGCCCTGCAGGGACAGACGGTGTTCTACACGCTCACCGCCAGCAACCCCGGCCCGGCGGTCGTGCAATCGGTGCAGATCCAGGACACCTTCCCGGCCGGCATCGCGTCCGCAAGCTGGGCCTGCACCGTCACCGCACCCGGCTCGGCCACGCTGGTGAGCACCAGCTGCGGCACCACCCCGAACGGCACCGGCAACATCAACCAGGCGGTATCGCTCTCGCTCAACGGCAGCATCCGCTACGACATCACCGCCACACTCAGCAGCGGCTTCACCGGCACCCTGAGCAACTCGGGCCGCGCCACCACCACCGTCCCGGTGACCGACCCGGCGCCAGGCAACAACAGCCAGACCGCCACCAGCACGGTCAGCCCGGCGACCAACCTGAACATCAGCAAGTCCAACGCCGCCGGCACGGTCACGGCCGGCGGTGTCACCAGCTACACCATCACCGCCACCAACAGCGGTCCCGGCACTGCCAACAACGCGGTGGTCAGCGACCCGGCCACGCCCGGCCTGAACTGCACCGCCGTCAGCTGCAGCGTCGGCAGCGGCGCCGCGGTGTGCCCGGTGGCACCTGCCCTGAGCGTGGCCAACCTGCAGGGCAGCGGCGTCACGGTGGCCACCTTCCCCGCCAACTCCAGCCTGAACTTCCAACTCACCTGCACGGTGACGGCCACCGGCGTGCCCTGACTGCCGCCTACGCGTGCAGGCGGGAGCTCTTGGGCAAGTGGGCCATCAGGAATTCCATCTGGTCGGCCAGGATGCGGCGGTTGCGCAGGATGAAGTCTTCCCACAGGCTGGGCACGTAGGGCGCATACAGCAGCGGCATGTTGGCCTGTTCGGGCGTGCGGTTGCCCTTGCGGTGGTTGCAGGACTTGCAGGCTGTCACCACGTTCATCCAGAGATCCCGCCCGCTCTGGCCCAGCGGCTGGATGTGCTCCCGGGTGAGATCGTCCTCGTGGAACAGTTCGCCGCAGTAGGCGCAGAGGTTGCGGTCGCGGGCGAACAGCTTGCTGTTGGTGAGGGTGGGCCGCAACTCGAAGGGGTTGATGTTCGGCACGCCCTTGGTGCCGATGATGGAGTTGACGGTGATGATGGACTGGCGCCCGGTGACGGCATTGTGGCCGCCATGGAACACGGCGATCTCGGCGCCCATCTCCCAGCGCACCTCATCGGCCGCGTAGTGCAGCACCGCCTCTTCCAGGCTGATCCAGGACTGCGGCAGACCCTGCGCCGACAGCTTCAGAACCTTCAAGACCCACCTCCATGTTGAAACACAACCGGACAATCTGTCTTTACAGCACCCGGCCGCTGTGCCATGGGCGGCGGGCGCATGTGTCAATATAACGCGCTTGTGTGACAAACATCCTGACGGGACCAAGACACCCCGGCAGAACGCTCCATGAAGATCTACAGAGGGCTGGGCAACCGCATCGCATCGACCGGCTGCGCCCTGACCATCGGCAACTTTGACGGTGTGCACCGCGGCCACCAGGCCATGCTGGCGCTGCTGCAGAACGAGGCCCGCCACCGCGGCGTACCCACCTGCGCGATGACCTTCGAACCGCACCCGCGCGACTTCTTCGCCGCTGTGCACCGCAAGCCCGAGCTGGCGCCAGCCCGCATCGCCACCCTGCGCGACAAGCTGGAGGAGCTGGCACGCTGTGGCGTGGACCGTTGCGTGGTGCTGCCCTTCAACCAGCGGCTGGCCGCGCTGCCGCCACAGGCCTTCATCGAGGACATTCTGGTGCGCAGCCTGGGCGTGAAGTACGTGCTGGTGGGCGATGATTTCCGCTTCGGCGCCCAGCGCGCAGGCGACTACGCGATGCTGGATGCGGCGGGCGAGCGCCACGGCTTCGACGTCGCGCGCATGCAAAGCTACGAAGTGCACGGCACCCGGGTCAGCAGTTCGGCGGTGCGCGAGGCCCTGGCCGACGGCGACATGGAGCGGGTGGCGGCCCTGCTGGGCCGGCCCTACGCCATCAGCGGCCACGTGGTGCACGGGCGCAAGCTGGGGCGGCAGTTGGCCGAGAGCGCCCCCGGCCGGGGCGATGGTTTCCGCACCCTGAATCTGCGCTTTTCACACTGGAAGCCGGCCGCCAGCGGCATTTTTGCGGTGCATGTGCACGGGCTGCACCCCGATCCGGACGCCCCGCCGCTCGAAGGGGTGGCCAACCTCGGCATCCGGCCCTCGCTGGACCCCGCCGATGTCAATGGCGGGCGGGTGCTGCTGGAGACGCATTGCCTGGATTGGCCAGAGGGGCTGGCCGCCAGCCTGCCCGACGGGGAGGCCTACGGTAAAATCATCCGGGTGGAACTGCTGCACAAACTGCACGACGAACTCAAGTACCCCAGTCTCGACGCCCTTACCGAGGGCATCGCTCGGGACTGTGAGGACGCGCGCGCGTTCTTTGCCCTGCAGCATGCGCAGACCCGTCGCCAGACCACGCGCGACCGAATTCAGGGCTGACCGCTTCTTCCGGTCGCCGCCCCCGACAGACTCAGGGCGAACGGTCGCCCTATACCCGCCCGGCGCCTGCCGACCGGGCTGAGCCTGTCCAAGCCCTCTCCGAGATTCCGCATGTCCGACCCGAACACTCCCGCCAAGCCCGAGGCCAAGAACGAAGGCACCGGCGGCGCCTACCGCGCCACCTTGAACATGCCCGACACGCCGTTCCCGATGCGCGGCGACCTGCCCAAGCGAGAGCCGGGCTGGGTGGCCGGCTGGAACGGCGGCGGACTGTACAAGCGCCTGCGTGACGCACGCCAGGGCGCACCGCTGTTCGTGCTGCACGACGGCCCGCCGTACGCCAACGGTCAGATCCACATGGGTCACGCAGTCAACAAGGTGCTCAAGGACATGATCGTCAAGAGCCGCCAGTTGGCCGGCTTTGACGCCCAGTACATCCCGGGCTGGGACTGCCACGGCCTGCCGATCGAGAATGCGATCGAGAAAAAGCACGGCCGCAACCTCAGCCGCGACGACATGCAGGCCAAGAGCCGGGCCTACGCCACCGAACAGATCGACCAGCAGCGCGAGGACTTCAAGCGCCTGGGTGTGCTGGGCGACTGGGAACGACCCTACCTGACCATGGCGCCCGGCAACGAAGCGGGCGAAATCCGCGCCTTCAAGCGGGTGATCGAGCGCGGCTTCGTCTACCGCGGCCTCAAGCCGGTGTACTGGTGCTTCGACTGCGGCAGTTCCCTGGCCGAGTTCGAGATCGAGTACGCCGACAAGAAGAGCGACACGCTGGACGTGGCCTTCGAGTCCGACGACGCGGCCAGCCTGGCCCGGGCCTTCGGCCTGGCGGCCCTGCCCGCCGGCAAGCAGGCCTTCGCCGTGATCTGGACCACCACCGCCTGGACCATCCCGGCCAACCAGGCCCTCAACGCCCACCCGGAGCTGGAGTACGCCCTAGTGGACACGCCAAAGGGCGTGCTCCTGCTGGGTGCCAGCCTGGTCGAGAAATGCCTGGAACGCTTCGGCCTGGAAGGCACTGTGCTGGCAACCGCCAAGGGCGAGGCCCTGCGCGGCCAGGTGTTCCGCCATCCCCTCCACGACCTCGACAGCGGCAACGGCAAGTACAGCTACCGGCGCCTCTCGCCGCTGTACCTGGCCGACTACGTCAGCGACGGCGACGGCACGGGCATCGTGCACTCGGCACCGGCCTATGGCGTCGACGACTTCAACAGCTGCGTGGCCCATGGCCTGGCCTACGACGACATCCTCAACCCGGTGCAGGGCAACGGCGTCTACACCGAGGAACTGCCGCTGTTCGGCGGCCAGCACATCTGGAAGGCCTGCGCCAACGTGATCGCCACGCTGGGCGAGCACGGCCGCCTGATGGCCACGCAGGCCATCACCCACAGCTACCCGCACTGCTGGCGCCACAAGACACCCGTGATCTACCGCGCCGCCGCGCAGTGGTTTGTGCGGATGGACGAAGGCGAGGGCGTGTTCACGAAACCGGGCGACAAGCCGGCCAAGACCTTGCGGCAGATGGCGCTGGAGGCCATCGACCACACCGGCTTCTTCCCTGAAAACGGCCAAGCGCGCCTGCGCGACATGATCGCCAACCGGCCGGACTGGTGCATCTCGCGCCAGCGCTCCTGGGGCGTGCCGATCCCGTTCTTCCTGCACAAGAACTCCGGTGAACTGCACCCGCGCACCATGGAGATTCTTGATCAGGCGGCCGACATCGTGGAAAAGGGCGGCATCGAGGCCTGGAGCCGGGTGACGGCCGAAGACATCCTGGGCAGCGAAGATGCGCCGCACTACACCAAGAGCAGCGATATCCTGGAAGTGTGGTTCGACTCCGGATCGACCTTCTGGCACGTGCTGCGCGGCAGCCACGCGCACGCCTACCCCAACGGTGCAGCGCATGCCGAGGGGCCCGAAGCCAACCTGTATCTGGAAGGCCACGACCAGCACCGCGGCTGGTTCCACAGCTCGCTGCTGCTGGCCTGTGCCATCTACGGTCGCGCGCCGTACCGCGGCCTGCTGACCCACGGATTCACCGTGGACAGCCAGGGCCGCAAGATGAGCAAGTCGCTGGGCAACGGCATCGACCCGCAGGAAGTCAGCAAGAAGCTGGGGGCCGAGATCATCCGCCTGTGGGTGGCGGCGTCCGACTATTCGGGGGACATCGCGGGCGACGACAAGATCCTGGCCCGCGTGGTCGATGCCTACCGCCGCATCCGCAACACGCTGCGATTCCTGCTGGCCAACACCAGCGACTTCGATCCGGTCGCTGACGCCTTGCCCGCCGACCAGTTGCTGGAAATCGACCGCTACGCCCTGGCCCGCGCCAGTGAACTGCAAGCCCAGATCCTGAAGCACTTCGACGTCTACGAGTTCCACCCTGTCGTGTCCAAGCTGCAGGTGTATTGCTCGGAAGACCTGGGGGCCTTCTACCTGGACGTGCTCAAGGACCGGCTCTACACCACGGCACCCAAGAGCCTGGCCCGCCGCTCGGCCCAGACCGCGCTGCACCAGATCACCCACGCCATGCTGCGCTGGATGGCCCCGTTCATGAGCTTTACCGCCGAAGAGGCATGGCCCGTGCTGGCCGGCGCCCGCAACCAGGGCTCGATCTTCTTCGAAACCTTCCTCCCCCTGCCTTCACCCAACGAGGCGTTGCTGGCCAAGTGGGCCCGCATCCGCGAAATCCGCGACGTGGCCAACAAGGCCATCGAGGACCTGCGCGCTGCTGGCCAGGTGGGTGCTTCGCTGCAAGCCACGCTGACGATCACGGCCGGTGCCGATGACGCGGCCCTGCTGCGATCACTGGGTGCCGACCTGAAGTTCGTGACCATCACTTCGGCGGTGAACGTGGCCGATGGAGACGCGCTGGCCGTGCAGGTCACCCCCAGCGGCGCCCCCAAGTGCGAGCGCTGCTGGCACTACGCCGACGACGTCGGTGTCCACGCCGACCATCCCACATTGTGTGGCCGGTGCGTGGGCAACCTGGCCGAGGCGGCCGGCACAGGCGCCGGTGAAGCACGGACGGTGGCCTGATGGCAAAAAGCAAAGCTTCGCTCTGGCCCTGGCTGGGCCTGGCCGCCGCGGTGCTGCTGCTGGACCAGTTCACCAAGGTGCTGGTCCTGGGCTTCTACCAGCTGGGTGACAGCACGTACGTCACCAGCTTCTTCAACATCGTGCGGGTGCACAACACCGGGGCGGCTTTCTCCTTCCTGGCCTCGGCCGGCGGTTGGCAGCGCTGGATGTTCACCGGCCTCGGCATCGCCGCCGCCGCCTTCATCGTCTGGATGCTGCGCTCGCACCCCGGGCAGAAGCTGTTCGCCTTTGCGCTGTCCTGCATCCTGGGCGGAGCGCTGGGCAACGTGATCGACCGGGTGTTGCACGGCTATGTGGTGGACATGCTCGACTTCCACTGGTCCTTCCTGTCCGGCCTTTTCCACGGCGGCCATTTCCCGGCCTTCAACATCGCCGACACCGGCATCACGATTGGTGCGATCGCACTCATCCTGGACGAGATCCTGCGGGTGAAGAAGAGCTGACCCCCAGGACCGGCTGGCCCCCGGTCCGGGCATCCGGTCTCGTGGCGGGGCGTATAGTTGTCCCCAGTCATGAAACACCTGCTGAATCTGCTGGCGGCGATCGCGCTGCTGGTCTGGGGAACCCACTTGGTGCGCACCGGTGTGCTGCGCGTGCTGGGCAGCAAGCTGCGCCAAGTGCTGGCCGCCAGCATGTCCAACCGCTTTTCGGCCGCCCTGTCGGGGCTGGGCGTCACCGCGCTGGTGCAGTCGAGCACCGCCACCGCCCTCATCACCGCCTCCTTTGTCGGCCGCGGGCTGATCACCCTGCCCGCCGCCCTGGCGGTGATGCTGGGCGCCGACATCGGCACCAGCGTGATGGCGGTCGTTTTTTCGTTTGATCTGTCCTGGCTGTCGCCGCTGTTCATCTTCGTCGGCGTCACGCTGTTCATCCTGCGCCAGGGCTCGCAGGTGGGCGATGTGGGCCGTGTCCTCATCGGCCTGGGCCTGATGCTGCTGGCGCTGCAGCTGGTGGGTCAGGCCACCCATGTGCTCACCCGCAACCCGGCGGTGCAACTGATGCTGGAGTCCCTGTCCAGCGACCGCATGCTGGAGATCCTGCTCGGCGCCACGCTGGCCGTGCTGTCCTATTCCAGTCTGGCGGTGGTGCTGCTGACAGCCACGCTGGCCATCAACGTGGTCGGCATCGACGTCGCCCTGGGTCTGGTGCTCGGCGCCAACCTGGGCAGCGGCCTGCTGGCTGTGCTCACCACCGCCAAGACCAACCGCGCCACGCGGCAGGTGCCGCTGGGCAACCTGCTCTTCAAGCTGATGGGCGTGCTCATCGCGCCCTGGCTGATCCCGCTGTGGCTGCAGCTGGTGCAGCCGGTGGTGCCCGACCCCGCCGCCCAGACGGTTCTGTTCCACCTGAGCTTCAACCTGATGGTTGGCCTGTGCTTCATCGGGCTGACCGGCCCGGTCGCGGGCTGGGTGGAGCGCTTGCTGCCCCTGCAGGACGCCGGCAGCGCCCTGGAGCGGCCGCATCACCTGGACCCGTCTGCCCTGGCCACGCCTTCGCTGGCCATTTCCTGCGCGGCGCGCGAAGCGCTGCACCAGGCGGATGTGGTCGAGACCATGCTGCGCGGCGTGATGACCGTCATCAGAACCAACGACCTGCAGCTCGCGCAGGACCTGCGCAAGATGGACGACACGGTGGACGAACTCTATTCGTCGATCAAGTACTACCTCACCAAGATCTCGCGCCAGCAGCTCAACGAGCAGGAGGGGCGGCGCTGGACCGACATCATCAGCTTCACCATCAACATGGAGCAGATCGGCGACACCGTCGAGCGCGTGCTGCTGGATATCGAGGACAAGAACATCCGCAAGGGCCGCCAGTTCTCTGAAGCCGGCCTGACCGAGATCAGCGCCATGCACGCCCGCCTGCTGGACAACCTGCGGCTGGGCATGAGCGTGTTCCTCGATGGCAACGTGCGCGATGCGCAGCGTCTGCTGGAGGAAAAGGTGCGCTTTCGCGAAATGGAGCGCGAGTACGCGACCAGCCACCTCGAACGCCTGTCCGACCGCACCGCCGCCAGCACCGAGAGCAGTTCGCTGCACATTGACCTGATCAGCGACCTCAAGCGCATCAACTCGCACATCTGCTCGATCGCCTACCCCATCCTCGACACGGCCGGCGTGCTCGCACCCAGCCGCCTGCGAG
>Ga0209066_10006653_pt1 | contig 11725 bp, 5 predicted proteins | sample All_14_2_FD_187198 | JGI IMG/M metagenome (GOLD analysis project Ga0209066, IMG submission 187198) | Freshwater microbial communities in response to fracking from Pennsylvania, USA - Allegheny Zone_MetaG_DW_15 (SPAdes) (version 2) ...
CTCGACCGTCTGCTTTCTACGCTCATTCATCACTATCACTTCTCGCTCACCGAAGCGATGGAGCTTGCCTTCCCGCCCATCCTCACCGAGGTGGATAAACTCCCGCCCGAACTGCAAACCATTTACAAATACTATCGTCAGGCGCTCGGTCCGTTCGCGCAAGGTCCAGCGGGCATCATCTCGCGCTTCGGCGATGAATGCGTCTTCAGCGTTGATGCGCTCGGTCTGCGTCCGCTTTGGTTCGGCGACACCGAGAAGGAATATTTCTTCTCCAGCGAAAAAGGCGTCTATCACCTCGACACGATGCAGATCGACCCGGTTCCGCTTTCGCCCGGCGAAAAGATGCGCCTACGAATCCACCGCGGACGCAACGTGGAAGTCTTTGACTATCCCGCCATTCAGCAACGCATGTTGAAATTGACGACGCGCCGATTCGGATCGCTTGAAACGCTGAACAAAAGACTCACTCACATTGCAAACGAAGTCCCTGCGCCTCTTTCCCCGCCGACAACTGTTCCCGCTCTCGACAATCGACTCTCTGCCTTTGGCTGGGGACGCGAAGACCGCGAATGGGTACAGGAACTCGCGACCAACGGCAGTGACCCCATCGGCTCACTCGGCTATGACGGTCCACTCGCGCCCTTGTCAGCAGAGCGCCAAAACGTCGCGGACTATTTCAAAGAAGCCGTTGCCGTCGTCACCAATCCTGCCATCGACCGCGAACGCGAAGCCGAACATTTCTCCACGCAGGTGGTCATCGGCTCACGCCCGCCTTTGCTCCCCAACCAACTCGATGATGATGTGACCTTCACCCTTGAATCCCCCATCGTATTGGACTTTCCAAACGTTGATGAATCCATTCTTACCGAAATCGCATCCACACAAGGGAGTATTTCCCTCGTTAACTTATTATCTCGTTTCTCGCCTAAACGCATCGCCCGCCTTTTAGCCATCACTTTTCCCGGCGAATCGACTCCGCAAGCTTTGGATCGTCTCGCCCAATCTGCAGTGGATGCGGCTCGGGGCGGCGCGCAACTCATCCTGCTCGAAGATACCTATGCTTTTGAAGATGGCAACGGCTGGCTTGACCCAATCCTCGCCGTCGGCATCGTCGATAAAGCCTTACGTAAGAGTTTCACCGCCTACGAACCGCAGGACCCGCAACCAACTCCGCTTTCACGCGACGACAAAGGCAAGATCGATTTCGGTCTAGTCTCCGCCGCGGACTCGGTCAACCTGCGCCGACGTGCCGCCATCGCCATCCGCAGCGGCGCGGTTCGTCATTTGCATGACGTTATTCTCACCCTCGGCATGGGTGCGGATGCAATCGTGCCGTATCTGCTTTTTGAGGCGGCATTCAAAGAGAAAACCGAAGTCGCAGATGAAATCAAATCCAAATTGAAGAACACGCTCAAAGCTTTGCGCTCCGGCATCGAGAAAAGCACCAGCACTATGGGCATCCACGAAGCACGCGGTTATGGACGTTTGTTTACAAGTATCGGTCTCGGTACAGAAGTTGCATCCGCGTTGGGAACGCCTAACCACGGCGGCTCGAAAAATGGCGGCTTGCAATGGGCAGACATCGATGCCGAGATCGAGAAACGCGCTCAGTCGTATCACAGTGCCGGGCGCGGCGATCTTGCGCGCGTGAATCACTTCTACCCGAAAGTGTGGAAGGCGGCGGGAAAGCTCGGGAAGGGCGAAGCAGGCTCGGGTGAGTATGAGGCGCATGTCGAAAGCACAGCAAAAGCCAACCCGGTATCGCTGCGTCATATTTTGGAATTCCGCCCGGTCGAGTCGAACATCCAAAAAGAAAATGTGGACATTCGAATCACGTCGCACAGTTTGCCGTTCCTCATCGCTTCGATGTCCTTCGGCTCGCAAGGTGAGATCGCTTATCGCGCTTATGCTGAAGCGGCGTTTCGTTTGAACATGCTTTCGGTGAACGGCGAAGGCGGCGAGATCCGCGACCTGCTCGGCAAGTATCCGTTCCATCGCGGCATTCAAATTGCGTCGGGTCGTTTCGGCATCACGGCAGAGACCATCAACTCATCGAACCTGATCGAGATCAAAGTTGGGCAAGGCGCGAAGCCCGGCGAAGGCGGGCATTTGCCCGCACGCAAAGTGACCGATAAAGTAGCGGCGGCGCGCCATGCCCGCAAAGGCGTGGACTTGATCTCGCCTTCGAACAATCACGATATTTATTCCATCGAAGACCTCGCGCAATTCATCGAAGAGTTGAAGACCATCAACCCGAAGGCGCGTGTGGCGGTGAAAGTTCCTGTGGTGCCGGGCATCGGCATCATCGCGGTCGGCATCGCCAAAGCCGGAGCCGATATTATTTACCTGACCGGCTTCGACGGCGGGACGGGTGCGGCGCGACAGCATTCGCTGAAACATGTCGGCTTGCCCGCTGAGATCGGGATCGTCGAAGCGCATCGCACCTTAACTGAGGCTGGGTTGCGCAACGACGTCGAGATCTGGGCTGACGGCGGCGTGCGCACAGCGGCAGACACGGTGAAATTGATGTGCCTCGGCGCAAACCGCATCGGCTTTGCGACGCTGGCAATGGTTGCAATTGGTTGTACGATCTGTCGTGACTGTCAGAGCGGGACGTGTCACACGGGCATCACGACTCAAATTGAATCAAAAGAACAAGCCACAGGTTTGGGCATCAAGCATTTTGTTCCGCGTAATCTTGAACAAGCCACACAAGCCTTAGTGAATGTTTTCAATGAGTTAGGCGAAGGCGTGCGCGAGATCGTTGCAAAGCTTGGGTTTGAATCGGCGCAAGAGATTGTCGGGCGTTCTGACTTGCTCGTGCAAGCCTCACACCACAAGCAGATCGACCTGAGCGAAATGCTCATCCCCGCCGAGGAATATCTCGCCAAACCGATCCCCGTTTCAATCCCCCAGCAAGAAGCATTGACGATTGACCGCGGTCCGCTACACCGACCGCGCAATCATCTCACTACCGTCATCTCGAATTTGGTGATGGAAAGTTTCACCACCCACAAGCAAGACGCTATTCTCTTCGAAGACGACAAGGTCACGCCCGTAGATCGTGCCCTCGGCACGCACCTCACCGGCGCGATGACCCGCTTCCGCAATAGCTGGAGCTGGTCACCCGGTCACGGCGGCATGGGCGGTAACCGTGAGACCTGGCGCTTGCCCATTCAAGATGTCGAGTCAGATGCGGTTCCGCGCACAAATTTGCATTTCACCAGCAGTTCCGTGCCTGGCAATGGGCTCGGTGCCTACAACGCTGACCCGGTTCACATCCTCGTGGAAGGCGGCGCACAAGATGGCGTCGCAAAAGGCATCTCCGGCGGACGTGTGGTCATCATGAAAGGCTACAACCACAACGGCATTCTGATCGATGGCTCGGTTGGGAAGAGTCTCGCCTACGGCGGCACGGGCGGCGTGGTCGTCGTACAAGGCAACGCGGACTCACGCGCCTGTGTGCGTCTCTCCGGTGCGGATGTCATCATCGGCGGTGAAATCAATAAACCGCTCAATGACAGCCTCGGCTTCATCGGGGCGCGTGCCAACGTCAAAGGCTTCCTGTGCGAATACATGACCGCCGGGCGCGTTCTCGTGCTCGGTGACCCCGGTCCGTGGATGTGCGCAGGCATGACTGGCGGCGTCTTGTACCTGCGCTTGCAACCGCATTTGCATTTTGACTATCCCGCCATTCAACGTCGCCTCGCCAAGGGCGCGAAGGTCTCTGTGCAAGCAGTGGATGATACTGACTTCCAGAACTTAAAACACTTACTCACCATCTACGCCGAAGAGTTACGTCAAAATCATCAAGCCGATGAAGCCAATAACGTGTTGGGTCTGTTGATCGATTGGAAGAATACCTTTATCCGTGTTGTGCCGGAGGGATTGCAAGAAGATCAGAGATTCGCAACAGAATAATAAAGAGGCGGGCAAATAGCCCGCCCTACAAGCTCATACAGGACGCTGACGAGCGCAGATGGACCGGAAAAAGTATTTAAAAATTCCGCGTACTCCGCGCTCATCCGCGTCCTAATTGCTCTTAAGAGCTTGTTCATCGAAATTTCAGAATGCTCCATTTGGGTAATGCATTCAGTTTCAAGATAACCCATGCGGGGAATAGTATTGAAGCCTCAAATCCATAGAATAAACGCAATCGTCTGGTCATCTATGCAAGTTGAGAGAGGCAGCCATGATACTACCTGTGATCATTTTCGTTCTGGCATACATCTTCATCGCAACCGAAAAATTCCCACGCCATTATGTGGCATTGATCGGTGGTGCATTGTTGATCCTATTTGGCATCCTCAGCCCAATGGAAGCGTTGAGTTACATCAACTGGGAAACGCTCGGTCTGCTGGCTGGGATGTTCACGCTGGTTTCGATCCTCGAAGAAGCAGGCTTTTTCAAATGGCTCGCCATGCGTGCCTTGAAAAAATTCGATTATCACCCGGTCTCTCTGTTCGTGATCCTGATCGTCTTCGCCGCCATCATGGCTATGTTCGTGGATAGCATCACCGTGATGCTTTTCCTCTCCGCGCTCACGCTTCAACTCGGACGATTGCTGAAACTGGACCCTGTGCCTTTGGTCATCGCTGAAGTCTGTGCCGCCAACACGGGCGGATCTGCCACCCTCGTCGGTGACCCGCCCAACGTCATTCTCGGCACCACGCTCGGTTTCAACTTTGCCGACTTCGCCACCCACACTGGTCCCATTTCGCTGCTGGCATCATTGCTTCTGCTTGGCATGTTCTACCTGACCAACCGTCAGGCGCTGAAAAATGCTCATGCTTTGCTGACCGATGAAACGGTCAACGAGATCGAGGCGCTCCACAAAGAACCTTTACACGCACAGCTTACCCGCATCGGCTTGGTGTTCTTCCTGATCGCAGTTGTCCTGCTTGTTTTCCACACACCTTTGAGTCACCTGACTGGTTTTCATATCAACGCTGCCATGGCTGCGCTTGTCCCTGCCGGGCTGGCTCTGATATTCATGCAGAACAACGATCGCAAAAAAGCATTACTCAAAGTGGATAGCGAAAGCATTTTGTTCTTTGCTGGTCTGTTCGTGCTCATCGGCGGACTTGAAAAGATAAATCTCTTTGAACAGATCGCCTCTGGGTTATCGAATTGGGCGTATGACCACAGCACATTGGTGATGGTTCTGCATTGGGTCCCAGGACTCGCAAGCGGCATTGTGGATAATGTCCCGCTTGCTCTTGCCATGAGCTATGTGCTCAAAGACCTGGCACAGATGCCCGGTGCGCCGGAATTGGCTCTCATGGTCTGGTCTTTGGCATTGGGTGTGAACCTTGGCGGAAACTTAACTCCCATTGGCGCATCGGCCAATGTGGTGGCGTACTCGTTCATGGAAAAACACCACGGCTCCATCGGCTGGAAGCGCTGGCTGACCGTTGCCGTTCCACCGACCCTGGCGATCATGATCTTTGCTTCACTAGGTATTTTGTTCAAAGGACAAATTGGATGGTTCTAATATCCTGCTCGCATAAAGGTTTTGTCTCAAAAAGAGCAGTTCGAAAAGAGGAGAAGAGAAAATGAAAGGTTTCAAAAATCGCTGGACGTTTATATTAGTTTTTACCCTGTTACTCGCCGCAACAGTGGTAACACCGGTCTTCGCCGATGATGGCGGTCCCACCACCGAACAAGTTGCCGACCTCACATTAGGCATCAATATCTTGTGGATGATCCTTGGCGGGTTCCTCGTATTTTTCATGCAGGCTGGTTTCGCGCTTGTAGAAACCGGCTTCACCCGCAATAAGAATGTCGTCCATACCATGATGATGAACATGATGGTGTTCTGTATCGGAGCTGTGGGGTACTGGCTGGTAGGGTTTGCCTTTCAGTTCGGCGGAGTGAATGCAGCGTATCCTGAAGTGGCGCGCGCTGGCGTCGTTGCAGGAGAATGGGCGCATTCACCCATCACCCTTGGCGATTGGACAGGCTTCCTCGCCAACCCATTGATCCGTTTTGGGCAGCATGGTTTCCTCGGTGGCAGCGGATTCTTGCTCGCTGGTTTTGGTGCCAACGCTGGTTTGCTTGCTTTCTTCCTCTTCCAAATGGTCTTCATGGATACGGCTGCCACCATTCCAACCGGCTCGATGGCAGAACGCCTCAAGTTCAGCGGATTTATCTGGATGAGCTTGTGGGTCAGCATGGTGGTCTACCCGATCATCGGTGGTTGGATATGGGGCGGCGGATGGCTTCAGAATATTGGTCGCAGCCTTGGGCTGGGTAATGGAGCCGTAGACTTCGCTGGCTCTGGTCCCGTTCATATGATCGGCGGCGCAATTGCCCTAGCCGGCGCAATTGTGATAGGTCCACGCATTGGAAAATACAATAAAGATGGTTCTGCCAATACCATTCCCGGACATAGCATTTCGTTGGGCATTCTTGGCACCATCATTCTGTTCTTTGGATGGTTTGGTTTCAACCCCGGTTCTTCTCTTGGATTTGTGGGCGGGTTCCGCAATTTGGCAGTGATCGCCGCCATCAATACTCTGATGGCAGGTGCGGCAGGCGGGATCTCGGCAATGACCTATGCCTGGTTGTTTGGTCCAAGCAAGAAACCAGATGCTGGGCTTTCCGTCAACGGGATTCTGGCAGGCTTGGTTGCCATCACCGCCCCATGCGCCTTCGTTGACTCGTGGGCTGCTGTTGTGATCGGTCTGATCGCCGGTCTCATCGTCTGCTGGGCGACCTTCCAGCTCGATAAGTGGAAGATCGACGACCCCGTTGGTGCGGTTCCGGTTCACTTCTTCAATGGCGCCTGGGGTGTTCTCGCCGTCGGCATCTTTGCCAATGGCAACCCTGATACCGCCGCTTGGAACGGTGTGGAATCTCCAGTAACTGGCTTGCTCTACGGTGGTACCACCCAGATCCTTGCCCAACTTGCAGAGGTGACCAGTATTTTCGTCTTCGCCTTTGGCCTATCTTATGTATTCTTCAAAATATTAGCGTCCTTCAAAGTTTTGCGTGTCTCCCGCGAAGTGGAACTGCAAGGTTTGGATATTCCCGAAATGGGTTCTGTGGGCTATCCAACGGACTGGGAACCTGCTGCGGATGCGCTGAGTGGTGATGTTGTCATGCCGAAAAGCGCCCTAGGTTCTCCAGCCGACTAATTAATTCACGTTCTTCCCATCTCCTTGGTTTGGTCCCTTTTGGGACAAAATGGACAGGTGACACAGCACCTGTCCATTTTCATTTAATCACCCATTTCTCCATTCAAACCTTCATTTGGTCACCCAAGTGTACCCATTTGGGTAATAGACCCGCCCTGTCCGCCCTCCTATAATCCCGCCATTCATAAATCAATTGTAGGAGAGAAAAGAATGGCTAAATCAGTCAAAGAAGTTTTGGAAATGGCAAAAGGCGTTCAGGTGGTAGACCTGCGCTTCACCGACCTGCCCGGCACCTGGCAGCACTTTACCATGCCTGTTCAGCGCCTCAACGATGACTTTTTCAAGGAAGGTATTCCCTTTGATGGTTCATCCATTCGCGGTTTTCAGGAAATCCATGAATCAGACATGCTCCTGAAGGCAGATCCCGATACTGCATTTGTCGACCCGACTGCTGAAACCCCCACCCTCGTCCTGTCTTGTAACGTCTTTGACCCGATCACTGAAGTAGCCTATTCCCGCGATCCACGCTATGTGGCGCAGAAGGCTGAGGCGTATGCCAAAAGCACGGGTCTCGCCGACACCGTCTACTTCGCGCCTGAGGCGGAGTTCTTCGTCTTCGACGGCATCCGCTACACTTCCACTCCTCACGAAGCATCCTTCTCCATTGAGTCCGAAGAAGGCTGGTGGAGCAGCAACCGCGAAGGCAGCAAAGGCGGACAGATCCAGCCCAAGCGCGGATACTTCCCGACCTCCCCGACCGACACCTTGCAGGAACTGCGCAACAAGTTCATGCTCGCCATGCAAGCCGCCGGCGTTTCGATGGACTTGCACCACCACGAAGTTGCCACCGCCGGTCAGAGCGAAATGTCGATGCACTTCACCACGCTCACCCGCATGGCAGACGACCTCCTGCTTTACAAGTACATCATCAAGAACGTGGCTCGCAAATATGGCAAGACCGTGACCTTCATGCCCAAGCCCATCTTCGGTGACAACGGCTCCGGCATGCACGTCCACTCTTCGATGTGGAAGGACGGCAAAAACGTCTTCTACGATGAGAAGGGTTACGCAGGTCTCTCTCAGACCGCCAAGTATTACATCGGTGGTTTGCTCAAGCACGCCCCCGCGTTGCTCGCACTCACTTCCCCCACCACCAACTCGTACCGCCGTCTCGTGCCCGGTTACGAAGCACCCGTGAACATCGCTTACTCACAGCGCAACCGCTCTGCCATCTGCCGTATTCCGGCGAACAAATCTTCGAAGGCAAAGCGTGTGGAATTCCGCGCTCCCGATGCCACCGCCAACCCCTACCTCGCGTTCTCTGCCATCCTCATGGCGGGTATCGACGGTATCTTGAACAAGATCGACCCCGGTGAGCCCAAGGATGTGGATCTGTACGAACTGCCCGCCGCCGAAAAGGCGCTCATCAAGCAGGTGCCTTCCAGCCTCGATGCCGTGCTCACCGCACTCGAAGCCGACCACGACTTCCTGCTCCAGGGCGGCGTGTTCACCCCCGACCTGCTCGAGGAGTACATCAAGTACAAGCGCACTCACGAAGTGGATGCCATTCGCCTGCGCCCAACCCCGCACGAATACGTCCTCTACTTCGACGCCTAATCTGCGTCACTAACTTCGCTTCACTCTCCGCCGACAGCTGGTTGCCAAACCCTGAGCAGGCAACTAGCTGTTAGTGTGTTCTGAAGTTCGTCGTACGAAGTCCAGTACGGCGCAATCTCCTAGGTAGGGGCGGGAATCACAGCACCCGCCCCTACAAATCTTTATAAACATGAACCCTCTCCTCGTTTCATCCTTCATCCTTGGTATTGCCTTCTGCGCCCCTCCCGGAATCATCACCGCCGAAACCATTCGTCGCGGAGCCGCACGCGGATTTGTCCCCGCGTTATCGGTGCAATTCGGTTCCTTGGTCGGTGACACCACATGGGCAGCCATCGCCCTCACTGGCTTGGCGTTCGTCATTCAGAACAACGTCGCCAAAGCAATCTTGAGCGTGATCGGAATCACCTTGATGGTCAAACTTGCATTAGATGCCATCAAAGATGCCCGTGAAGGAAAACACCCTGCTAACGAGACAGAGCAAGCATCCACCCGCGGAGATTTTGCCAGCGGCGCTTTTCTCTCACTTGGCAACCCCATGAACATCGTCTTCTGGACGGGGTTGGGTACAACCGTTTTCGCGTCCATCGCAGGAACACCTCAACCCATCCATTTCGCCACTTTCTTCACCGGCTTTTTGGGCGGTGCCATCCTCTGGTGCTTCTTCATCGCAGGTCTTGTCGCCTGGGGTCGCCAATGGATGACCGCCTCATTCTTCCGCTTCCTCAATGCCGCCTGCGGACTCGTCCTCTTTTACTTCGCTCTTCAACTGGGCTTGCAAACCTTCCAGAGTTTTATTTAATGCCGTTATGTAGGGGCAGGGTTTCCCTGCCCTCGCCATGAAGTACAATCGCCTTAATAAATAAAATCAACTCATGGCAAATCCCATCCCCCTTTCACCCGATGACATCAATCCGCGCCTTTTAGAGGCGCTCGCCAGCTTAACCCAGATCGGCACTGCCATCAATCAGATCGGCATCAGCGAAGATCAATCTTCCAGCCTGCAATTGATCGTGGAAAGCGCCATCCGCGTGGTACCGGGATTCTCCGCTTCAATTTATGTGTTCGACCCCGCCACCGAAACGCTCAATGCTGAAACCCGCGTGGTTGCTTATGCCGAAGGATACGAAACATCTCAGCACCTCAACCACAGTGAAGACATTCCGCGCTCGAACGGGTTTGGTATGCGTGCAATTCAACGCAAACGCCGCACTCTCTCCTACGAAGAGACGGACATGCAAATCCACCCCTATCAACAGAAACTGGGGGTAAAAGCCGTAGCCGCCTTCCCGCTCACCATCGCAGACGATGTGCTAGGCGTGCTATACATCTATTTATATGAAGACCGCCGTCTTTCGCAGTTCGAAGAGCTGATGCTGCACAACTTTGTCAACCAAGCGGCGATGGCAATTCACCATGCCCGCAACACAGCCAACATCAAACAAAACCTTGCCCAAAAAGAGAATGAACTCACCCGCCTGCGCCGTGCAGGGATGTTGATCTCCTCCCGCCAAAAGTTGGAAGAGACCCTCGAATCCATCCTCAACCTCGCCCTCGAATTGACCAATGCCCAATATGGCATCTTCCGCTTGCTCGACAAATCGGGTGAGTTTCTAGTCACACGCGCGGTCAGTTCGGTGCAATTGGAACGTCCATTGGTTGAAAGGCTGCCCACCAACGGCAAAAGCGTCATGGCGCACGTAGCACGGACTCGTCAGCCGTTGCTCATCCGCGACTTGCGTGAAAAACAATGGGCAGATTTGTACTATCCGCTCGACTCGGTTTTGGAAATGCGTTCCGAGCTTTGCGTACCGCTCATCAACGCCAGCGGACGGCTCGAAGGCGTCCTCAATTTGGAAAGCCCGCAAATCGGCGGCTTCAGCGAAGATGAAAGTCACATGCTGCAATCGCTTGCTACATATGCCGTCACCGCCATTCAAGAAGTGCGCCTGTTAGACGCATTGCAAGAAGCCGCACAACTACTCATCACTGAGTCAAGCCAGAATGTTCTAAGCCACTTGTGCGAAATGGCAAATGACTTGCTCAACACATCGTCCAGTGCGATTTGGTTATCAGATGAAAACGGTGAAATGAAATTGGAAACAGCCAGCGGCGAATCCATCCCTGAACACATTCCATCTGTGCAGGAAAATAACAGCCTCGTCATGCCGCTCATGAGCGCGGACAAACCCTCGGCGTTGGGAATGTTTGGAGCGTTCCACGCAGGCATGGGCGGAGTCCGAGGCGATACATCTGAATGGGACAAGAAAGTATTGGCATGTCTCGCCAACTATGCCGTGCTCGCCGTCCAAAACGAATCCAGACAGCAAGCGTTGCGCGCATCGCAGGAACAGCATCTCATCGCAGAGACGTTTGCCGCCGTCGGTGATATTTCTGCGAACTTGCTTCACAATATGAACAACAAGGTCGGCGTGATTCCTGTGCGCGTGCAGGGCATTCAAGATAAGTATGAAAAACTTTTAGGCGAAGAAGCGTATCTCGCAAAAAGCCTGAGCGAGATCGAACGCAGTGCCACCGCTGCGATGCAGATCGTGCAAGAGAATCTTTCGCAGCAACCTATGCGCATGATTGATTGTACGTGCCATTACCTCGTTATCATCGGACTACATTCTGACAACAGCTCCAGCCTTTATTCCAGTCTTCAAGTGCAATCACCCGACCGTTCGAGTCCCGGAGGATGTCAACTTCAGGCTTCGCTTGATCAAATTCACCTCCCTCTACAGCAAACGCAACGTGCCATGCGAAGTGAGTCCTCCTGCAGCAGAGATCGAAAAGCTTCGCCGTAAGCACCGAAGACGAGCCGAGGACTTCTACGATTCGTCATCAGACTCTTCCTTTTCAGATTCTTCCTTTGAAGCAAGATCCTGCACGATTCCTTGTTTCATCATTGGCATCTCCACCTACCAACTTCCTTGCAGCCCGCTCTCTGTTCTTCAGATACGCTGCCAGTT
>Ga0209066_10006654_pt1 | contig 11723 bp, 11 predicted proteins | sample All_14_2_FD_187198 | JGI IMG/M metagenome (GOLD analysis project Ga0209066, IMG submission 187198) | Freshwater microbial communities in response to fracking from Pennsylvania, USA - Allegheny Zone_MetaG_DW_15 (SPAdes) (version 2) ...
GGCCAACATGGCGCCGGCCCAGCGCAAGCGCATCATGCTGAAGCTCGCCGACCTCATGATGAAGAACCGCGAGGAGCTGGCCCTGCTCGAGACGCTCGACATGGGCAAGCCGATCGCCTTCTCGACCACGGTCGACATTCCGGGCTCGGCCAATACGGTCCAGTGGTTCGCCGAGGCGATCGACAAGATCTACGACGAGGTGGCGCCGACGCCGGGCAACGTCATTGCCCTGATCACCCGCGAGGCCGCCGGCGTCGTGGCCTGCGTCGTGCCGTGGAACTTCCCGCTGCTGATGGCCTGCTGGAAGATCTCGCCCGCTCTCGCCGCGGGCAATTCGGTGATCCTGAAGCCCGCCGAGCAGTCTCCCCTCACCGCCCTGCGCCTCGCCGAACTGGCGGCCGAGGCCGGCATCCCCGAGGGCGTGTTCAACGTGCTGCCGGGCTTCGGCGAGACCGCCGGCCAGGCGCTCGGCCGCCATATGGACGTGGACGTGCTGGCCTTCACCGGCTCGACGGAGGTCGGCAAGTACTTCCTCCGCTACTCCGGCGAATCCAACATGAAGCAGGTCTGGCTCGAGTGCGGCGGCAAGTCGCCCAACATCGTGCTTGCCGACGCCCCCAACCTCGACATCGCCGCCCGCCGCACCGCCTTCGGAATCTGGTTCAACCAGGGCGAGGTCTGCACGGCCGGCTCGCGCCTGATCGTCGAGGACAAGATCAAGGACGAGTTCCTCGCCAAGGTCATGGCGATCGGCCAGAAGATGATGCCGGGCGACCCGCTCGACCCGAAGACGCAGATGGGCGCGATGGTCGACGAGACCCAGACCAAGCGCGTGATGGGCTACATCGATGCCGGCCAGAAGGAAGGCGCCAAGCTCGCCATGGGCGGCAAGCAGGTGCACATCGACAATGCCGGCTCGTTCATCGAGCCGACCGTGTTCGACAATGTCGACAACCGGATGAAGATCGCCCAGGAGGAGATCTTCGGGCCGGTCCTGTCGGTCATCCCGGTCAAGGATGCCGAGCAGGCCCTCACCGTCGCGAACGACACGATCTACGGCCTCGCCTCGGCGATCTTCACCGCCGACATCAACAAGGCCTTCAAGTTCGCCAAGAGCCTGCGCGCCGGCTCGGTCTGGGTGAACACCTATGACGGCGGCGACATCACCACCCCGTTCGGGGGCTACAAGCAGTCGGGCAACGGGCGAGACAAGTCGCTGCACGCCTTCGACAAGTTCACGCAGATGAAGACGACCTGGATCCAGCTCGGCTGATCTGGCTCGATGGAACGCAAGCCGCGCCGGTCGCCACGCCGGCGCGGTTTTTTTTGGCCTTCCGGGGGCAACACATGAACGAAGAACGCCTGAACCATCTCAAGCAGCGGGGCCTCGAGGAAATGCGGCGCTTCCTGCTGATGTTCGTCTACCTCTATGTCGTCTTCGGCCTGTTCGTCCTGAACGAGAGCCTGGTCCTGTCGGAGCGGCACTTGTCCTTCGCGCCGCAGGGATTTGCCCTGATCAACGCCGCCGTCATGGCCAAGGTCATGCTGATCGCCGAGAATCTGAAGCTCGGCCGCCGCTTCGACCACCTGCCGCTGATCTGGCCGGTGGCCTACAAGGCCGGGGTCTTCGCGCTGGTGTTCATGCTGTTCCATGCGATCGAGCGAATCGCTCTCGGCATGGTGGCAGGCCGGAGCCTGGCCGACAGCATGCCTCACATCGGCGGCGTCACCTGGGAAGGCAAGCTGACGGTGTGGGCCATCATGACCATCTCGCTGCTGCCGTTCTTCGCCCTGCGCGAGATCGGGCAGATCCTCGGTGAAGGCAGACTCTGGCGGTTGATGTTCCACGCGCGTGATGCATCCCCATCCAGCCGGCCGCCGGCCGACGCGCCCTGAATTCAGGTGGCCAGAACTGCGTCGACCGTAGTCACTTCGGCGTACTCGCCATCGAGAAGCGCCAGGGTAAGCTGATGCACGTCCTCGGCCGGCCATAGGCGGCCCGTCAGGTCGCGCATGTCGCACGACCAGCAAGCATCTCCCGGCAGCCGGACGGCAAAGCCGAGATTCGCCGCGACGCGCACCGTGGCTTCCACCGAATTGGCGAGCAGCACGCCGCAGATCACAAGCGGTGGCTTGCCGCCGTCGTCGCCGGCCATCGCCTGCAGGCCGGCCTCAAGCTCGGTGCCGATGAACGCACTGTGGACCTTCTTCGCCACCACCAGCTCGCCGTCCCGCGGGGCCGTCAGCGGCAGGAAATCGTTCCCCTCCTGCCCAGGCCGGAACGGTGAACGCGGGTCGGTGCTGTCGTGCTTTACATGGACGATCGGGGCGCCGCGGCGGCGCCAGTCGGCCAGCAGCCGGGCGATGTTGGCCTCCGCCCCGGTGTTGTTGCGCGGACCCCATTTCGGATGATCCATCGCCTTCTGCTGGTCGATCACGATCAATACGTCGTCAGCCATGCGTCCCTGCCCCCTTGCGTTCCGCGCGCAATGGTAGTGGACTTCCCTACAACCAAAACAGGAGGAAACGATGCAATTCGGCTATTTCACCATGCCCTCGCATCCGCCCGAGCGCTCCCTGAAGGACGGGCACGAATGGGATCTCCAGGTCATCCGCTGGCTCGACGAGCTCGGCTTCACAGAAGCCTGGATCGGTGAGCATCACACCGCACCCTGGGAGCCCCATCCCTCACCCGACCTGCTGGTGGCTCAGGCGCTCATGCAGACCAAGAACATCCGTCTCGGGCCCGGGGGATTCCTGCTCCCCTATCACCATCCGGCCGAGCTCGCGAACCGGGTCGCCATGCTTGACCACATATCGGGCGGTCGACTGAACTTCGGCATCGCGGCGTCCGGCCTTCCCAGCGACTGGGCGATGTTCAATGTCGACGGCATGTCGGGCGCCAATCGCGACATGACGCGCGAGGCGCTCGACATCATCCTGAAGCTCTGGTCCTCCGCCGAACCCTTCGACTACAAGGGCAAGTACTGGCACGTCACCAAGCCCGACACGATGTTCGGTTTCCTGAAGCCGCACATCAAGCCGCTCCAGGCGCCGCACCCGCCGATCGGGGTCGCCGGCCTCTCGAAAGGGTCGGACACGCTGAAGCTCGCTGGCGAAAAAGGCTACATCCCGATGAGCCTCAACCTCAACCCGGCCTATGTGAAGAGCCACTGGGAGTCGGTGGAGATCGGGGCCGCCAAGTCGGGCCGCACACCCGACCGCAGCCAGTGGCGGCTCGTGCGCGAAGTGTTCGTGGCCGACACCGACGAGGAGGCGATGCGCCTCTCGGTCGGCTCGCACATGGGCCGCATGATGCGGGAATACTTCCTGCCCCTGCTCTCGCAGTTCGGGTTCTTCGAGTATCTGAAGCATGACGCCGGCGCCGCGGATTCCGACGTGACGCCGGAATACTGCGCAAAACACAACTGGATCGTCGGGTCGCCAAAGACGGTCGTCGAGAAGATCGAGCGGATCTACGACGAAGTCGGCGGCTTCGGTCAGCTGCTCGTCTTCGGCTTCGACTATGTCGAGAACCCGCAGGCCTGGCGGCGCTCGCTCGAACTGCTGTCGAAGGAGGTGATGCCAAAGGTGCAGCACCTCAAGCCCGCAATGGCGAAGCTGGCGGCAGAATAGTCTCCGCCGCCCGCCACGCCTTCCATCAGGCCGCGACCGGCACGCTCTTGCCGGTCGCCGAGGCGACACTGCCGTGGAGATGGGCCACCAGCGCGTCGTCGAGCTTGAGACGCGCGGCCAGCATCGCGAGGTAGCCGCGCTCGGCGGCATTGTCGACATCGATGGCCAGCAGCGAGGCCGTGTAGATTTCGGCCGCCTCCTCCGGCGTCGCTGCGGCGCCCGCGACGGCATCGACGTCGAGCTTGGCGCGAAGCTCGTCCATCACGAAGGCCTTGTCGTCGGCGCCGAGCGGCAGCTTGTCCATCTCGGCGAAGATGCGTGCCTGTTCCTGCGCATCGACATGGCCGTCGGCCTTGGCGGCGGCGATCATGGCGCGCAGCAGGTGACGCGCCAGCGTCTGCTGACCGGCTTCGGTCGACGGATTGAACGGGGTCCCGCTGGGCGCCGGCAGCATCGGGAACGGAGCCTGCGGAGCCTGGCTGACCGGTGCCGCCTGCTTGCCGGCCTGCCAGTCGTTGTAAGCCTTGTAGGCAAGCGCGCCGACGGCCGCCATGCCGCCGAGCTTGAGAGCCTCACCGCCGATCTTGCGGCCGGTCTTGCTGCCCATCAGCAACGCTGCCAAGCCGCCGGCGAGCACGCCGCCGCCGGCACCGCCGAGGAAGCCGCCCATCCCCCCCTGACTGCCGGCCGGGCCGACGCCCTGGCCGCCGCCCTGACCACCCACGAACTGTTCCAGCAAACGCTTCGCATCGAACATGGCGCCTCGCCTTATTGGTTACCTTGCGAGGTCAGATGATGTGCAATTATGGCAAAACCGGGAGTTTTCAGGCGCGCTTCGAAAGAAATGCCGCCGCCGCAAATCCAAAGGCAGCGACCAGCATGATACCGGCCAATCCCCAGAGGACCGGCCCGTAGCCGCCGAACGCCCCCCAGGCGAGCGACGCCAGCACCGGCCCGGCGGCGCGCATGACATTGGTCGGCATGGTGAGCGCCCCCGAGACGACGCCATAGCCCTCGGGTCCGATGAATTCCGGAACGGCCATCCCCCGCAGGATCGTCACGAGCCCGTTGGCGACGCCGTAGACCACGGCGAACAGGATCAGCGGATAGACGTCGGTGATGCCAGTCGCCAGGAAGCCCATCGCGAGGGGAAAGGCGAAGTAGATCAGGGCACCCAGCTGTATCGTCGTGATGTGGCGCTGCCCGACCATCAGCAGCACGCGTCCTACGACCTGCATGGGACCGATCAAGGCGACGATCGCCATGACCACTCCGGTCGGCACGCCGCGATCGTCGAGCAACGGGATCAGATGGAAGCTCATGGCCGAGAAGGCGAGCCCGTAGCCCGCGAAGGCGACGACGAGCCCCCAGAAAGCCGGGACGCGGATGGCAGTGGCCAGCGGGCTTCTGTTCGCGGCACCTTCGGCTGGCGGCCTCGAGGCTGCGATCGGCACCGGCGCCACCTCCGGCCCCGGCACGATCAGCCAGTGCATCACGGCGACGCAGAGGACGATGACCGCCAGCACGTCGAGCGCGGGTCGCCAGCCGATCCGCTCGACCAGGAACTGCGTGAAGGGAATGCCGAAGGTACTGGCCAGGCCGCCCAGGAAAGTCATCAGCAGGATCGCCTGCCTGTATCGCGGCCCATAGACCCGGGTGATCACCGCGAAGGCCGGCTCGTAGAGTGTCACCGCCTGGCAGGCGCCCAGCCCGATCCACAGGGCGTAGAAGACCGGCAGCGAGTCCACCCGCGACCAGAGGAAAAGGAGCAATGCCGCCAGCAGGGAACCGCCCGTCATCAGCAGACGGCCGTGGCCGCGATCGATCCAGGCGCCTACGGCAATGGAACAAAGGCCGGCGGTGAGCAGCCCCGCCGACAGGGCGCCGAACATCGCGCTGCGTGACCAGCCCAGTTCCTCGGTCATCGGCACCACGAACAGCGGAAAGGTGTAGTAGACGATGCCCCAGGTCACGAGCTGGCCCAGCGAGAGCATCCACAAGATGGTCGACGGGCGCTTTCGCCACGCTCCTCCTGCTCCCTGCTTCGCCATAATGCCGCCTGCTCTACCCACTTTCCTACAGACCGATGACCCTAACGCCGCAGGGGCCGCGAGGATAGACGCATGACCGACACGAAACGCATCAACCTCGCTCTGCAAGGTGGCGGCAGCCATGGCGCCTATACGTGGGGCGTGCTCGACGCGCTGATCGAGGATGGCCGCCTCGAAATCGAAGCGGTGAGCGGAACCAGCGCGGGAGCCATGAACGCCGCCATTCTCCTTCAAGGCTGGGCCAAGGGCGGCCCGGCGGGCGCCCGGGCCGCGCTGGCCGCCTTCTGGGGAGAGCTCGGGCAGATGTCGATCGCGAGCCCGATCCGGCGCACCCCACTCGACCGTCTCCAAGGTAACTGGAACCTCGACGACTCTCCCGGCGCGCTATGGGCCGACCTGATCCAGCGGACGCTCACGCCCTGGCAGCGCAATCCGCTCAAGTACGATCCGTTGCGCGACCTGCTGACCCGGCACTTCGACCAGGAAGCCGTCCGAGCCTGTCACCAGATCAAGGCCTTCATCGCCGCGACAAACGTGGCGACCGGCAAGGTGCGCATCTTCACGCGCGAAGAGCTGTCGATCGACGCGCTCCTGGCTTCGGCCTGCCTCCCCAGCATCCATGAAGCCGTGGTGATCGACGGCGAGCCCTACTGGGATGGCGGTTTCCGTGGCAACCCGCCGATCTGGCCCTTCATCTACAACAGCGAGAGCGCCGACGTGGTGATGATCGAGGTCGACCCGCCGCACCGGGAGGGCGTCCCGACCTCGAACGCCGAGATCGCCGACCGGTTGAACGAAATCACCTTCGGCGGCGCCTTGATGGCCGAGATGCGTGCCATCGCCTTCGTCCAGGAGCTGATCGACAAGGGTGCGGTCACCGGCGCCTTCGGCGATCGCCTGAAGAAGATCCTGATCCACTCGATCACCGATGCCCCGACCTTGGCGCCGCTCGGGGCGGTCAGCAAGTTCAACATCGAGCCCGAATTCCTCGACCATCTGTTCAAGGCCGGCCGGGCCTCTGCAACCGCCTGGCTGTCGTCGACGTTCGATAAGATCGGCGTGGAGAACAGCATCGACATACGCGCACGATTCCTGTGAGAGTCCGGTCGCTCGAACGGGGGACAGCGAAACCATGACAAGACTTCTCTCGGGGATATCGATCCTCGCCATAGCCGTGACCTCACTCGCAACGCCTGCGCCGGCCTGCACGCGCGCGCTGTATGTCGGTGAGGGCAATCTCGTTCTGACCGGCCGTAACATGGATTGGGACGAGGACATGTATTCCAATCTCTGGATGTTCCCGGCCGGCCTGAAACGGGACGGCGCGGCGGGCGCGAACTCGATGGCTTGGACCTCGCGATACGGCAGTGTTGTCGTGTCCGGCTACGAGGCCGGCAGTGCCGACGGCATGAACGAGAAAGGCCTGGTTGCGAACCTGCTCTATCTCGGCGAATCGCAGTATGCGCCAGCGACACCTGGCCGGCCCAACCTCTCGATCGTGGCGTGGCCGCAATACGTGCTCGACAATTTTGCGACCGTCGCCGAAGCCGTTCAGGCGTTGCGAGCCGAACCCTTCACGATCGTCGCGCCCACTCTGCCCAATGGCGCACCGGCGGCCCTGCATCTGTCGATTTCAGACCGGTCGGGCGACTCGGCGATCTTCGAGTATATCGGTGGTAAACTCGTCGTCCATCACGACAAGCGATACGCAGTGATGACCAACTCGCCGTCTTACGATCAGCAGCTCGCGCTCGACGAATACTGGAAGACGGTGGGCGGCACGACCTTCCTGCCCGGAACGGCCCGCGCGGCCGATCGCTTCGTACGCACCTCGTTCCTGCTCGGCGCCATTCCGCGAGCAGCTGACAAGAACTTCATCAAGAGCGTCCCTGACCAGTCCTTCACCTATCAGGCAGTCGCGAGCGTGATGAGTGTCATGCGGTCGGTCAGCGTCCCACTCGGCCTCACCACGCCGAACGAACCCAACATCGCCTCGACGCTCTGGCGGAGCGTGGCCGACCAAAAGAACCTGATCTACTATTTCGACTCGGCGACCCGTCCGAACACCTTCTGGGTTTCGTTGGACAAGCTCGATCTGAAGCCCGGCGCCCCCGTGAAGAAGCTCACGATCCAGAATGGCGAAGTCTTCTCCGGCGAGGTCGCGAGCGACTTCAAACCCGCCGAACCGTTCAAGTTCCTTCCAGCAACAGCACAGTGACCAATGCGCATCGGCATCGACCTCGGCGGCACCAAGATCGAAGGCATCGTCCTAGGCGATGACGGCTCCGAAAGGGCACGGCTGCGCGTTCCCACCCCGCGCGAGAGCTATGAAGCCACGGTCGATGCCGTGGTCGGCGTCGTGCAAGAGTTGGAGAACCGCGTGGGCAAGCGTTGCCACGTGGGCGTCGGACATCCCGGTGCCGTCTCGCCGGCAACCGGGCTCGTCAAGAACGCGAACTCGACCCGACTGAACGGTCATCCCCTGGATGTCGACCTAAGGGCGGCGCTGGGGCGCGATGACGTGCGGCTGTCGAACGATGCCAACTGCTTCGCTGTCTCCGAGGCGTCGGACGGCGCGGGCGCCGGCGCCCCGGTCGTGTTCGGCGTGATCCTGGGAACAGGCGTCGGCGGCGGCATTGTCATCGACGGCAAACCACTGGTCGGTGCGCAGGCGATCGGCGGCGAGTGGGGACACAACGCCCTCCCCCTGCCGCGCGACGATGAGCGCCCCGGCCCTCAATGCTATTGTGGTCGCAAGGGCTGCGTCGAGGCATGGCTCAGCGGTCCGGCGTTCCAGGCCCAGTACGTGAGGGCAAGCGGCCGCGAATTGCGAGCCACGGACATTGCCGAAGCCGCTGCGGCCGGCGACCCCACGGCGGCCGAATGCTTCGAGCGCTATTGCGACCGCCTCGCGCGTTCGCTCGCAAACGTCGTCAACCTTCTCGACCCGCATGTGATCGTCGTGGGCGGCGGGTTGTCGAAGATGTCCAAACTCTACGAGCGGGTGCCGGAGCTTTGGAAGGACTACATCTTCTCGGAACGCGACCGGATCGCCACGAAACTCAAGCCCCCCGTTCACGGCGACTCTAGCGGCGTCCGCGGTGCCGCCTGGCTCTGGCCCCCCGGCTAGACTCTAGCGTTCCGTTCGAGCCGGCGGTCTGCCAACAAGGGCATCAAGCATTCACTTGCACTCGGGCTTGGGCAGCGGCTCAAGCCGGGTGATGCGGTATTCGATGCCACCCTCGCCCTGCTCGTGCGTGCCGTAGAGTTCGATGCCGTTGTCCAGGGTGACGCTGCTCATCTCGAAGGCGGGTTCGCCGGCGCCCTTCGCCTCGGCATCGAAGAAGCCCGCGCGGTAGTAGATCCGGGTGCGGCCGTCGACCAGTTCTTCGGCGCCCTCGGGAATCTTCACGTCGGCCAGGCGCCGCGGCACCTTGCCGATCACGGCGTTCACCTGCTGCGGCGGCTTCACCTTGTCGCCGAAGAAGAAACGCGCATCGATGCCGTTCTCCCCGGCCTTCGCCGCCCGTATGGTCGCCCGCGCGATGGCCACCGGGAACATCGTGCCGGCCGGCAGCGCCACCGTCTGGTTCGGGGGATCGGTGAACCGCGCCTCCCCGGTACCATCGTCGGACATCGTCGCCTCGCCCTTCATCAGGCTGCTCTGCTTGCCGCCCGCCACCGAGCGGTGCTCGAAGGTCAGTTTGCGGCCGTCCTTGCTCTCGGTCATCTGGGTCTGCTGCTCGCTCACCACCGTCGACCGCTGCCCCGCCGCCTCGAGCCGCAGGCGCTGATAGATGACGTAGCCGTCACAGGTGAGCTTCAGTTCGTACGCATAGGTGCCGGGGGTATTGCCAGTCGGCTTGCCGTTCTCGATCGAGTTCACCTCGTAGACGGCGCGATGCGGCACCATTTCCTGCGCCGTCGCTGGAGCCGCGAGGACGAAAAGAGCGGCAGCGGGCACAAGCAGGCGGCGAATCAGCATCGTGGCCTCGGCAGGGCTTGAAGTTGAACGAGACGGGAATCCACGGCGAAGTCACCGTAGTCCAACAGCATCGAACGCGCGATGCCGTTGCCCAGCAAGTCGAGGGCCAATTCGTACTCCGGAGGGGCTCCCTGGTCACCCGTCGCGAAGAAGGCGAACCGCACGCTCCATGCGGGCTGGTTGCGCAGGAGCGCCACGTCACCGCGCACCACCGGCGCCCCGGTCTGGCGCGGCGGCCGGCCGATCACCGCATTCACCTGGAAGGCCCCGTCGAGGCGTGCGCCGTCGAACATCAGGTATGAGGCCGACTTGTCGCCGTCGCGGGCATGGCGAAGGACCAGAATGAGATGCGTCGTCGGGAACAGAGTCCCGGCGGGAAGCTCGAAGCTGCGGGCCTCCGGCAGCGTGAAGCTCGCCCGCCCCTTGGCGCCGGGCGCCTCGAGATCGGCATGGCCCCGCAACTCTTCCTCGACCTCGTTGTCCTGGATGTTGCGGACGCTGAAGCGCAGCGACAGGCCGTCCTTGGTTTCGTAGCTGGTAAAACTCGAATCGGTCGTGAACTCGTCGCCGTCGTTGCGCAGGAAGGTGAGCTTGATGCGCTGCCGGACCTCCCAGCCCTCGCAGGCCTCGACGGTCTCCAGCACCATCCGCCCGTTCACCTCGACGATCCCGCTGTTGGGACGCGCAACCGCCAGCTTCATGTCGTACGTCGCGCGATGCGGCACCAGCGGCTGGTCCTGCTGCTGCGCGCCGGCGCGGTTTATCCACAGCCCGAGCAACAGGAGAACGCCGACGGCGGCGAACACGACCGCTGTTTGGATGCGAGGACGGCGAATACTATACGTGGTCAACTGACGATGGCTTGAAAGGCCAGGCCTTGTAGCCGGGCCGGCAAGCGTAATATCCATGCGCGCGGAATTCCAGAATGATCGCCTGCGTCAGGGCTGCACAGGGAGGAAATCGTCAATGAACAAGGGCAAGCCCAGGGTCATCGCCACACGCCACTTCCCGCCCGACGTGGAGGCGCGCCTGGCGGCAAACTTCGACGCGCAGCTCAACCCCGAAGACAGGCTCTACGACGGCCCGGCACTCGCCAGGGCCGCAGCCGGCTTCGACGGGATCATGTGCGCCGCCGGCGACGCCCTGAACGCGGCAACGATCGCCGCCCTGCCCGCCTCGGTCCGCATGATCGCCACCTTCTCGGTCGGCTACGAGCATGTCGACGTGGCCGCCGCCACGAAGCGCAACATCGTCGTGAGCAACACGCCCGACGTGCTGACCGACGCCACCGCCGATATCACCCTGCTTTGCCTGCTGGGCGCCGCGCGCCGCGCTCACGAGGGCGCGACCATGCTGCGAACCCACAACTGGGTCGGCTGGACCCCGACGCAACTCATGGGCACCCACGTTACGGGCAAGAGACTGGGTATCCTCGGCATGGGCCGCATCGGCCAGGCCACGGCCGACCGCGCGCGCGCCTTCCGCATGCAGATTCATTACTCCAACCGCACGAGGCTTGCGCCCGATCTCGAGAAGGGCGCGATCTTCCATGCCGATCCCGAGGAGATGCTGCCGCATTGCGACTTCCTCTCGATCAACGCTCCGATGACGCCCGCGACGGCAAAGTGGGTGAATGCCGAGCGCATCGCCAAGCTGCCCAGGGGCGCCATCGTGGTGAACACCGCCCGTGGCGGAGTCGTGGACGACGAAGCGCTGATCGCGGCCCTCAAGAGCGGCCACCTCGCCTCGGCCGGTCTCGACGTCTTCGACGGCGAGCCGCGCATCCATCAGGGCTATTACGGTCTCGAGAACGCGTTCCTGCTGCCGCACATGGGCTCGGCCACGGTCGAGACGCGCAATGCGATGGGCTTCAAGGCGCTCGACAATCTCGAGGCCTTCCTGCTCAGGGGGCAGACGCCACCGGACCTCGTGAAGGCTTCTTAGCCGAACGCTGGGCCGTTCGCGCCTTCTTGGACTTGCTCGGAGTGGACGATACGGCCGGCGCGGGGGGAGCCCGCTCCGGGACCGGCTCAACGGTTGCCGTCATGGGC
>Ga0209066_10006655_pt1 | contig 11723 bp, 14 predicted proteins | sample All_14_2_FD_187198 | JGI IMG/M metagenome (GOLD analysis project Ga0209066, IMG submission 187198) | Freshwater microbial communities in response to fracking from Pennsylvania, USA - Allegheny Zone_MetaG_DW_15 (SPAdes) (version 2) ...
CATGCTCATCCACTCCCTGCTATACGTTCTCGAAGAGCAAGTGAAAGGGATCGAGAAGGTCAACCGCTAAACATATCGGGAGGGGCACTGCCCCTCCCTTTATGCCGTTTGAAAAATTCGATTCGAATTTATTTCAACAATACATAGTAGAGGTGAATAGGGAGAATGATCTTCCACTAACCAGACTACCCCGCCTATAGGGGATTTAAAGTCATCGATCTACGGAGATCAAATCATGAAATGCACTATAGCTAAAATCAATGGCACTACCATTTTCTCCATCTACATGATGGAGAAAGAGGGACAGCGTGTAGACGTTGGAAGCTCTCGCTTCTATCCGTCAACTTATCGCTGTGCGGTGGTTGAAGCCCGTAAGGGCAAAGTCACCGTAAATCATAACTGGACTACGACCACTGTTCTTCCTACCGGCCTGGTCGATGTTCCAACATTTATTGCAGAACACGAAGAGGTTGCTCAGATAGCGGCTGATGCTGCCGAGTGCCTTAAAAGTCAGATGATGGAGCTGGCTAATGAAGCCATTGCCAACGAAACTGAAATCGAAATCCTTCTCTCTGAGAAGGGTGACGAATGGAGGGTCACTGCGAAGCTGGCCGAGTGCTGGCTAGAATGGGGCCTTGGCAAATGCTGGTACTCCATCCCTGAGCATAATCCTCCTCGCTGGGCAGTTAAGCTGCGCGGCATGTGGGATAGTGCTTGGGCGTAAAGACATGCCCCTTCGGGGGCATTTCTTTTTTTCTTTATTTGTCCGATTTTATGACAAAGTTCACCAAACGGGGAGTCCCCCATGCCTAACCTTTTGATCCCGATCGAGAACACCTACGATTCCGTGACTCGGACTGTTGCTAAGTCCATCGTTGATAACGTGCTGAAAATCTCTCGTATCGATAAGAGTACTCGGGTCGAGATCCGTGGGGAAACCCAACAAGCCACTCAACCCGGCAGCGAACTGGATGGAAACAATCCAGATCTACGCCTGATGCATGACGGTCGTGTGATCGTCTCGTTCAGAGAAACCTATGTCGACTCTGAAGTCATTAACGCCGAAGTGAGACACCCCTACGCCCAACCTATTTTTGCTGACCCGTCGATTGGCATTCATATCAAGCCAGTCTACAGTAACACGGAGATGGAACTCAATTTTACCTACCGTGCAAAGTCCAAGCAAGAAGCCATGGTCTGGCGTGACGATGTGAAAATCCGGATGGGCGATAACCGTCAGTCCCATCTGCATGAAGCAGATTATCACTTCCCTGTCCCAAACTTCTGCTCTCACTTGATCAAGCACATCTACGATCTTCGTGAGGCACAGGCGGGCTACGGTGACACGCTTGGCCAATACCTTCAGGCACATTACACCAAACGTGCCAAAGTACTGACTAACCAGGCGGGTGATATGAACCATTCCCTGTTGGTCATTGCAGAGAAGCAGCTGGGGATTCAAGGCTGGTACGACTTCGATCTTCCTATCGAGGAAGAGAAGCAAGAAGACGGCCCAAGCTACCTGATCCAGTTCAATTACAAGTTCAGCTATCACAAGCCAGTTCACCTGAATGTGGTCTATCCTCAGATTGTCCATAACCAGTTGATTTCGCCTGAATTTATCGTCAAGAAAGAACGCACTGAAGACCCATTATCTCTTCCCAACTATAAGAGCGACTACCGGTTCGCCCTGGATCACTTCGATCTATTGGCCAGGATCCCTAAGCGTCCTTTGGGCGGGATGTGTGTACCTGATTACGATGAATGGCTGCCTGAAATCGTACTGCCTTACACGTCCACGTTTATCACGTGGATGGTGGTGTTCTCACAGAAGAACATGAAGCTGGCGCTCGATGAGTCGGACATCCTTGGGATTAACTTCCATCCGCTGGTACTGACTTACATGCAGGAACAAGGTGACAAGATGGTCGCCCTTGGTCGCTCTCCTATTCACTTCGGAATCTTCCGAGGGAGAGAGGCGGTCAGCGATGGTGTCTTGAAGATCAATGTCACTGAAGCTGCGTTTGAAGTAGAGACCACGGAGCACGTCAATCTCCGTGAGAACTATCACATGCGGATGAGCTTCTGCACCGAGATCGAAAAGTACACCGAGGAGGCTTTGGAGAGTCTTCATGAAAACGGTTATGTAGCACTCATGCTCTTCCAGTCAGTTGCTAATCGTCTGGACGTCGAGCATGCAGTAGCCAACTACATGAGTGAAGATGGAAAACTCAGTCGAGAGTACATCAAACGCTTCTTCAATCTCCTAAGAGAACAGAAATACGGTAACGTAGATAGTCCTCGAGGAGACAACAACAACAACTTGTATCCGAGTGAATCCTGGCTGAGTGATGACAGTTCATTTGGGTTCAAGTTCGACCGCCATTACGTCGAGATTTTGACGATTCTCGCCGATAACCGAAATCAGGTGACATAATGCCAGTCCCGTCTCTCCAGAACATGGACACCTCGGTCAAGACACCTGAGGTGGAACCTGTCACGATCCAGCCACCTGCGTATAAAAGCGCAGTGGTTGACACCTCGACTGTCCGTATTGATCTATTGACCACTTATGTGGCTGGTCAGGCATGGGATGTCGATTACTTCTCCCTCGTCCGAGGACAGGATGATGACTCTCGCACATTTGAGTCGTCGCTTCATCCTGTCTACCAACAGTACAAGCTCATTAAGGGCATGGAACTGAAGGTGACCAGTCCTCTGCAGTCCTCTCAGGAAAGTTCCACCAAAGACTTTGAGCTGTCAGGCTCTGCAAACGTGTACGGGGTGATCATTCCTAAAGTGGGCGATGTCTTCCTGGCTGATATCGGCGATGGCCGAGAAGGCCTGGTGAGTATCCGCTCCTCTAAGAAGCTCTCTCACTACAACTCGGCAGTTTACGAGGTGGAATACGGGGTCACTCGACTCGGCGATACCACTCTGAGAGCTGAGTTGGAAGCCAAGACTGTCCAGACTGTGGTTTTCCACAAAGACTTCTTGGAAGGTGGCGCCGACCCCATGCTGTCGGAAGACCAAACCGTCAGCGTCAACAACCTGAAAGAACATTACGGTCGCCTGATCCAACTGTACTTTCATGATTTTTATTCCCGGCAGTACAAATCACTATTGGTACCCAACCAGCAAGTGGTCACGTACGATCCATTCGTCGTCAGGTTCCTTAAGAAGATCTTGACGACCGAAGATCATCCGCTAATGCGCCATCTGACGTCGTTTAACGTCGAAGGCGACCAGTCGATGTACGAGCTAACGCTCTGGAATTGCCTGGACGTGATGGATGATGCATTGCTCACTATGGCTGTCCATAAGGCAGGTATCGCTGACGTCGATATCTTCTTCAATGCACGTCCTACGCTGAACAGCATCTACTACACTGGCGTCAGAGCAGTGATCTATCCGAAGATGTCTCCAACTGACGTCGACAACGGTTACTGCTACCGTGACATGCCGGTGATGGAGAAACTGATTCGAGGTAAGGCACGGTTCCGCGAGTTCAATCGCCTTTGCCGCACCGACTTGGATCTGGATCCGACCCTCGAGATCTACGAGGCGGTTTCTCCTAAACGCACTGCTCAAATCAAACGTGTCACCGTGGATGAGTATTACGTCCTCAGTGAAGCGTTCTACCTGCATACCCCCGAAGTCAAACTGTCCAAGCTGGAGAAGTTGACGCTCGATGCTCTGAAAGGCAACGCCATTGACGTCCAGATGCTGGATGAACTCTGCACCGGTGCTTTGAAGTGGGACAACGTCGAACGGTTCTATTACTTCCCCATCCTGTTCGTGTTGCTTCGTGTCTATCGTCGGAGAATCAAGTGAGATACGTCCCAACCCACACAGTCGATCTTAACAACATCGACGCAGTACGTAAGCACATCTTCAATGCAACGTACTTGTACGCCATCCCAGGCTACTACCGCTACTCTAAAGAGTACAACAAGATCGTCGGCCATCTGGACACTGGTTCCAAGGAGATGAATCAACGTGTCTTGGCGGAATACGTAGATGTGGGTGGGACTATCCAAGACATCTTGAAGCTCTTCGAGAAGGGTGCTGACATCAAGATGCGTGTCGGTTCTGACTTGGTGACAATTTACGAAGTACTGGTGACTCATATCGGAAACTGGGCTGCGTACATCAATAACGACCCGAACGTTAAGGATGCCCCACTCGAATCACTGTACCTCATGGCGGATTTCTGCCAGTCGATTCAGGCTCAGGTGAAAGGATTCAAGCCTAAGGTCGAGGATGTCCCCCATCTCAAACGAGCAGCCTCCCTGTTCGGCATGAGTGATGCAGTCGCCGCCCTGTTCTCTCCAGGCGGGGTGGTCATGGATTCTCAAGATCCAGAAAGCGACATCAACAGTATCGAGAAAATGCTGGCGCAACGTAAAGCCGCCAGAAAGAAATAAACCCATCATGACGAGGGCGTTCGATGGAATTCCAACTGACGCCCCTGGGGCAAGAAGCAGACCTGATCAGTGTAGAAGGCACTGAATCTCACCACATTTACACTGCCACATTCGTCACCGAGAACGGTACATTGGATGCACTGTCGGTTACGAGCATTGACTTCATCCGCGACTATCGCAATGCGGCAGGTGATGAAGTCCAGATCAGGTTGATTGTGCCCTGGGGCAAGTACCTCCATCAGGTAGTTCCTTACAAGGAGAACCTGAAGATCACGGTGACTCGTACCACCGTCAATGGTGTTGGTAGTCCGACCGGTGATCCGATTGTGGAGCAGACGTTTGATGCGTACCTGCCTCTTGAATCTGAGACGGCCATGATGGGCACCAGCCCAGAGGTGGCCACCGAGTATACTGCTGACATCATGGGTCTTAAAGCAGTCACCGTACAGCTTCAAGAAGAAGTCTTCGGTTTGATTCGCTCTACCATGGTCGGTGGTGTCTTCCGTGACAGTACTCCATTCAACGTCCTGATCTCTCTGCTGTTTAAGACAGGTCAGGAGTTCGTAGTGGATGGTCAGAACGGAATGCTCGGTGTGGATGCAATCCCTCCGAACAACAAGACCAAACGCAGTCATTTGGTTGTCCCTCATGGGATGCCACTTGTCGCCCTGGCTAATAAGCTCCAGACCCAGCACGGCGGTATCTACACAGCCGATATCGGTTGCTACTTCCAGAAAGGGTATTGGTACGTCTGGCCGCTGTATAACTACAAGCGGTTTGATGAGGCGAAGAGGACTGCCTTGTTCATTGTGGCGCCAACCGTCAGGTATCGTGGTATCGAAAAGACATGGCGAATGGTGGGAGAGAACCTATCGGTGCTGATCACCGGTGGTGTGAATCGAGCCGACCCTTCTGAAGCTCTCATGCTCAACCAAGGTAACGGGACTCGGTTCCCGAACACCGACGCTGCAATGGAAGGGTTCCTGGACATCAGCAATAACCGTGCCGTGGCAAAAAGAACCAACAACGTAAACGAATATGAGGCAATCTCTCGTCGTGGACGTTCCATGTCCAGGATCAGTGAAGACCAGTCGTCTTCGAATGCGTTCCACGAAGCCAGTAAATTGGCTTCACGTAACGGTGCGTTCGTTACCCTTCATTGGGAGAACAGTAATCCTGATCTGATCACACCTGGTCTTCAGTGTGAGATCGGGTTCCTGGTCAACGAAGTAGCACGGTTTATTAACGGTGTTGTTGTCCATGCTCACGTCCTGTCTGCACTGGCAGGTACCGGTCTGCATCAGAAGGTCCATCAGACTACTACGGAAGTGGTTGTCTTTGTGGATCGTGAGGCACCAGAGTACACCGACTTCATTGGTAATTTGAACAAATCTTGAACGATACATTATCCAGGTGATCACCCACCCATCAACCTGAGGTCACTGTAATGCCCAGTAAGCATACACTGGGGATGGAACGCATCAGGGCTGGAGAATTACTTAGTTTCACGTATGAAGACACCGTTCCCAATAATGAGAAACGGCTCACGGTGGTGGCACTCGCTGACATCGATTTAAGTCTCGAGATGGCCACCTACTGTGAGCAGATGGATCGATCCGGTAAGGACATCTACACGGAGAATGCGTTACCTGCATTCATCGAGTATTTGACTGAGAAACGCCTTCTTCATGTTGGTAACGAAGTCAAAGTCCACTTCGGTAAGGTCCGCCGCCCTGCGTCTCGACTCCTCAACGAGTACCGTTTTAAAATGAGCCCTGAATCGTTCTGGGAAGAGAAGATTTCTACACTCTACCTGAACAGATCGTTTTCGGTGTTCAATCATCAAATGCACTCACTGACTGTAATGATGGGGATTGATGCCCCGTTCTACATCATGGCCAGTTTCATTGACGTACAAGGAGATACATTGGGAGTCCTTCGACTCTCAGTACTGTCTGACAGTCAGCATACGCTGATCGATGATGAGGATTTGGAACGACTGAGGCTTGCTCTTCAAGCTGACATCGCGATGAACCTGAGTGAGATCAATGTCATGGTGGATCGAGTCGAATTGACATCCAACCCAGATTTTGGACTCAACTCATTTAAGCGTCACCTCCCTGCAATAAACCATGAAAATCAAGTCAATTCACCTTCTCAAAAGAGAAAAAGGAAAACACAATGCATCAAACAAAACTGAACAGCTCTCGTAAGCCGTATCAGAGCAACAACGGTGGTCAGCGGCATGCCAGTGGTAACAAGCCACACGGTGATCGCCCTCGTCGCTTCGACTCTCTGAGCGAGCTGGAGAATGTGCGCCATGAAATCAAGCGGGCTCCTCAGCCTCAGCCGGAACCGCTGGTCTTCACCGGGGCTGTGAACGCCTGGTACAAAACTGTGCGCAATGGCTCGGTCTCGCGTGTCTACCTGATCGAAGTCAAGAAAGACCAGGCGGTCTACAAGAACGACCCGAACGACAAACACAGCCAGAGCATCAGCCTGGCCAAGTTCATGAAGTTCTATACTGCCGAATAAGAAGAGGGGCTTAGGCCCCTCCTCTATTTTGCAATCCTGTAAAAACAAATGAATCTGGTAGATACTGTGTATCTTCATTTACCAGATCTTCACTAGGGAGTATCAGTCGTGTCCAACTATAAAGAAACCGTCAACTACGAAGATCTGGAAGCCATGCAAGAGGCTTTCAACGCCGGTCAAATCACCCATGAACACATTTACCGTGTCATGGATACTAATACGTTCTTCCGCCTGGCTTTCGACGGGAAGGGCATGGTAGAAATTGCCGATCCTGCATCTCCTGAAAACGACTCGCTCCTGATCTGGTGGATGGACAAGCACCATGTCATGGCCAACGGTTATTACATCGAGCAGGCTAACAATGGACAGATCAACATCCCGTTCTTGCCAGGTCACCTGAACATCGCGATCAACTCCATTCACCGTAACACGGCTTACGACGGTAAGCTGATCGTCCCTCTCAACCTGCGTAGTGTGGTCGATCCTGATCACGTGGATGACGTTACTGATGAACAGTCTATGAAAGCACTTCTGGCACATCAGTTCGTCGGCATTCCGTTCGAGATCGCTCATTACGATAAGATCAAGCACTATGCTGGTATCATCACCACCATGGATCTTGGGATTCCTGATCTGTGTGCTATCCGAGAAGCACTGGAGAAGAAATTTTGAAGAAGATTTCTCTAGCTGTTCGTTCTTGTGGGACTATACAGGTTCCGCGCCTCTATGGGCTAGAGGTTGAGCCTGTGATCATCAACCTGGATGATCGTCCAGTTACCCGTTCTGTTGTGAAGCGTTTCGATGCAGTCATCTGCCCAGGTAATAGTTTCGGTCACATGACTGGCGGGTTTGATCTGGGCGTGGTGGAGACATTCGGTAAAGAAGTCGAGGAGTTTATCCAGTCGCGGATACAGAAAGAATACTACGGTATGTTGACTGTAGGTCATTCGATCTGTGTGGTGGTCCACGAGCGCTTGTTTGTTTATATCCCGACCATGTTTGTACCGACCCGTTTCACGGACGCTATCCTCCCATACATGTCGATGTACAGTGCATTGATCGCCATCCGTAACTGGGAGAGGGAGGCAGAGATGGATACCGAGAACATCCTCTGTCCGCTGTTCTGCGCTGGTACGGGAGGATCCACTGAGGCGTCGGCCATTCATCAGCAACTCACTGCTATCGAGGAGTACGACGCAGCTTTCTTCAGGAATGAATCGAACGGTATCGACCACCTGTTCAAAGATGGTATGAGCCGTTACATGATGTTAACGGAGAGGCATAGATGACCGATCTTTGGAAGAACATGGGACTTGCTTGGCACTTTGTCTGGTGTGGCGTGGGAAGTCGAGATGTACCAGAACCCATGGTACCTTTCTTGGTATGGGCCGGCAAGTGCATGGCTCTCCTGGGTGGAGTATTGTCTACCGGCGATGCAACTGGTTCCGACCAGCATTTCCTCACCGGCTATGACCAGGGTAAATCTGAGACGATGCCCCCAGCTCAGATTTACTACACCTGCAAGAAGAACCAGCGCAACCTGACCCACGATCCTGTCAAGGGACATCATGAGGCTGAACGTTACGGTACCCATGATGCTTCCAAAGCCATGGCCTTCAAAGCCCGTGGGTCGTTTGAGGGGTTGTTCGAAAGTGGCATTGGTCTCCACTCCCGCAACCCTATGCAGGTGCTCTCGCACACGCTAGAAGACCCCGTCTGGGTTGTGCTGTTCTATGCCCGACCTGTCGGTAAGCAAGGAAAGGTCGATGGAGGGACTAATACGGCAGTCCAGGTTGCCAAGATGAACAACATCAAGCAAGTCAACCTCTACGTGGCTGAAGAGCGCGAGAAGTTTAAGACTTGGATGATCGGTCAGCTGACCAAACGGGATATCCCAGTCCCTCCGTTGGTTATTCAAGAAGATGAAATCAAAACCAGTGAACCTCAAGGGGGATCGTGATGATTCGGGGAAAATATAAGGGCTTCTTCCTCTGTTTGGAAGGTATCGATGGAGCCGGTAAGACCAGTCTGCGTGCAATGATCCGTGAGTGGTTCAATAGCCAAGGGATCGACGTCGTTGTGACCCGTGAACCCGGTGGTACACCCCTGGCTGAGAAAATCCGTGCCATCATTCTGGAAGATCGCAATGAAGCCATGCCGGCCATTGCCGAGACCCATCTTTTCATGGCGGCTCGCTCGGTGCACTTGGAGAACATGGTTCTTCCTCGCATCGAAGAGGGTGAGTTGGTGATGTCGGATCGCTTCTGCGATAGTACGTTCTGCTATCAGGGTGCTGGTCGGGGCTTGCCACTGAGTCAGCTCATCGAGATGCATGAAATGAGCTTTGGTCCGTTCTATCCAGATCTGACCTTGGTTCTCGATGGTCGTCCTGAGGTATTCCGTAAGCGGATGGCCGAACGCGGTCAAGACGCACTGAACCACTTCGACACCATGGGTGAGGAGTTCCACAACGCCTCGCGTGAGATGTACCGTCTCTTTGTTGAACAGTATCCAGATCGCTACGCACTGATCGATGCTGAACAACCCCCTGAACAAGTATTTGCTCAAGTGATCCCGTACCTGATGCAGATCGAAACGCACATGCGTAAACGCCCCGTAATTGAATAATCCAGTGGCGGGTTGTCCCGCCACTTTCTATTCCCTAACACCCGTATCTAGCCAAGGAATCGTAACTATGCATACCACTCAAAATTCCCATCACCGTATCTTCGTTTCCAACGTCACCGACCAGAAACTGCTCGATGACATCATGACTGCTCTCGGTATCGATAAAGCAGATGACGTCAAAGACGCTTACGATCTCGTGCAAGTAGAAGGCGAGTCCCTGGAGATCGGCGATGCGTTGTTCGACGCTGCGGTTGCACGCGGCCTCATCTTCGATTCCGAAGAACCCTCTTTCATGCCGTCTGTAGAAGTGGCAGAACGGTACGCACAACTGGCACGTGAATTTAAATACGAGCCTCTTTCCTCGATCCTAGTCACGGACAAGTACCTCGAACCCCACTGTGACCTGTCTACGGATATCGATTGTAATGAGCTGTTCGATATCCTGGCCATCCTGGGCGGTGAGCGCTTCACTATCGATGGTATCTACACCCAGTACGCCATGTATAGCGATAAATCACCCTACGGTGCCAATAGCGGCGGTATCCACCTGACCACCCAGTACTTCTGCATGCCGGTTCCTTTCCTGCCTCCAGAGCGAGCTGAGACGGTTGTACGCACCCTGGCGAAACACGACCACACCAACGCGGGTGCGTACTTCGTCAACGAGTTCATCATGCCGTTGTTGGATCGGGTATATCACGAGGAATACCTCGAGAACATCATGTCCAGTATGATGAACTTTATCTGGAGTAAGAATCGCCCCGTAACTGATCCGAAAGACAAGGGCGATCTAGCAGGCAATGAAGTAACTCAGTAAACAATGTCATAGGGGTCTCTAGAGACCCCTTATTATAACCAGTCTATCAAGGAATCTACCCGTGGAAGAGAAAGAAGTAGTCACTGAGATTGATTACGATCACCTGGAGCAGGAGTCTGCTGTTCTAGAGATGTTCATATCGCTCAAAAACCCCAATGCAAAGAAAGTCAAGAAGCTGGCAGCTCGTCTCTATAATGAACTCCCGCTTGAGATTCAGAAGCGCCTTTGCCGTGATATCTACAGGGCTGACGATCCCGTCAAGTACATGACCTCCTGTTACAACAAAATCCATGACTGCGCCATCCTCATTAAGCAGTTCATCGAAGACGGCAGTCACGGCATGATCTTCACAGGTAAGAATGGTACGGACATTTATCCGGTTACACTGGATACCCGCACCAACTGGCTGACTGAGGGTAAGCGCTGGGATCCTGAACAGGAGATGATAATACAGCATCAAGCAGCGCAGTCATGGATGGCCGAACATGACAAGGGCTACTTCTTCGGTAAGGTGGTCTTATTCCCCACTTTTGGTTTCTCGGGGGAGCCACGCGTCATTGAAATGGCCTGTGGTGATACTGAAGGGATGGTCAAATACCCTGGCACTGACTTCTATGTGAAGACGGGTACTAACATCGATGTTCAATCGGTCGCTCGTGCACAGATCGCCATGGATCATCGACGTAAGGAGAAATCCAAGCTTCTCGACCATCAGCTCAAAAACGAATTCGCTAAACTCAAAGGTGAGTGAAATGGAACGACCTGTTCTGGAGTCAATGATTCGCAACTGTGAAGATCGACTCCAGGTGCTCAAGGAGTCTATGGATTCAACCGGTCGACTGGGGGGTGAAGAAATATCCGAACTCGTTTCTCTGATCGATACAGTCAAATCCCTGCGTGAGACAGCAATCAAGCAGATGCTTATTCAGGGAATGTTGGGTCGGGACATTGCTGTTAAGATGGCGTGTTCTCCAGGATACGTCAGCCAGATTAGATCAAAATTAAAAGAGGCAGGTGTTCTATGAACCCGAAACTGATTATCGAAGCTACCACATCCGTTCGGATGGAAATGGACCTGAAAGCGTTCAAGACCGATGAGAGCGGTGCTTATATCATGGACGACTGGGTCATGTGTTTCATGGATCTTGTCGAAGGTGATATCCCTGAAGGTTTTCGTCCTGTGGCTGTCCACGTGGTTCCGTACACGGTAGTAGATGGTAATCTTGTCTACTACGTCTTCCAGACTCAGTCCACTCCAGAGGTCTTTGTTTCGTTCCCGATTCAACAGGATGACTTTGTCGGTAAGAATACTGCCG
>Ga0209066_10006656_pt1 | contig 11721 bp, 14 predicted proteins | sample All_14_2_FD_187198 | JGI IMG/M metagenome (GOLD analysis project Ga0209066, IMG submission 187198) | Freshwater microbial communities in response to fracking from Pennsylvania, USA - Allegheny Zone_MetaG_DW_15 (SPAdes) (version 2) ...
GTCCAAACCCCATAGGGCAAGGGCAGAAGATGCAGTAGCGGGAGCATGATGGCGCCGACCAGAAGCAATTGCGCAAGTACGGGCAATCGCAAAAGCGCCCTGCCCCATCCGGCCCAAAGCGCAATGAAAACAGCGAGAAGAGCCACCACCTGAACTGTCGCGTCCAACAACGGATAGCTTTTGGACGATCCACCTATCAGCATGGCGGGCAAAGCGGCCAACAGGTAGACCTGAGCGGACGGGCTAGCCGCCAGACCTTGGAAACTCCGATTCATTTCCGAGGTGATAGGCAGCTTGAAAGAGTGCAGCGCTGGAAAAAGGGCTAATCGCGAGCGCGAACGGCGGCTGGAACGATGACGCGGCATACAGCTGGCGTTACCGACAAATTTCCCAACCACAAAATGAAAAAGGGCGGAGACGCTTTTGCATCCCGCCCTCATTCACTCGAGGCTAAAAGAATTTAGCCGCTGGTATCGTCGTCGTCGAACACGCCGCCAGCGGCAAGACCGCCAACAACGACGCCAACCGCGATCAGGCCGATAATGATCGGCGAACCGGCAGCCTTGCTGTCTTCCTTCGTGGCAGCACCGCCACGAGCACCGACGCGCTGACCCAGCTTAGCGCTGGCGCCACCTTCGGCAGCACTGGCAACCACGGGGGCGGCCAGAAGGGCGAAAGCCGATGCAGCAGTAGCCGCAACTTTCACAAGCTTCATAATAGTCTCCTCACTTCAACGGTTCGCGGACCCGTTACCGTTTTGCACGCCAACCGGCACACGAAACAGACCAAATGACCAATCCATAACCCCAAAGGCCTTCGCGGATTCATCTCATCTAGCGCAATCTGTCTATTATTGTGCGTTGCAGTGTGCAAGCGCGAAAATAATAAACAGCATCAAACCAGTACCATTTCGCAGCTCTTTTTACACGTTCAGGCTGCCTTTACGCCATTCGGCCTGCTTGGACTAACGCAACGGCGTAAATTTTTCATGCACGTCCGGCTCGCTGTGAGCAGACAAAAGAAAAGCCCCTCTCAGGGGGCTTTTCCGCAACCTACATTTTTATCGTTCCGGCGGAACGACCACCTCTGCTCAGAGGTAGCCACCGTAGCCGAAAACCCACTGCCAGAAGCCACGCACAGGCGCCTTGGCCGGCTTGTTCTTCATCATCGTTTTTACCCCGATTCGTTGCGCAATCGCAGTGATTGCATGTCGCCCAGTACAGTAAACAATCAGGGTTCACAAGATATTAACCATACGACCTTAGTCGTGTTTGGCTGTTTGCGACGCATGTTGCCGCGCGGCGACGCCGGGCCCAAAACACGCAAATTCAATGTATTGGAGATGTGCCAAAAGCCTCCAGATCGCGGATCGGAGGATTCATGCAGGTTTGAAGTGTACGGCATGGGCGTCTGCGCACATGCGTGCTGCAACCGTTCTTGCAGCCTAGCGAACCCGTTCGCGATTGTTCGTCATGTCAAGCGTGCGAGAAAATTCTACGGCCAGGCGCCAGCACCTCTGCCCTCGCCCGTTCTATGCGTTGAGAACGGCCCGCGCTTCGGGCTCGATGGTCGAAAGCAGCGCCGCCTCATCCATCGGTCGGCCGATATGATAACCCTGTCCTGTATCGCATCCCATTGCTGCCAGCATGTACAGCGTTTCGGCGGTTTCAATGCCCTCAACCACCACCTTGAGCCCCAAGGCATGCGCCAACTCGATCGTGGACCGAACAACGGCCTGATCTGCGGTGTTGGACGCAAATGCAGTAACAAAGCGCCGGTCGATCTTAACTTCGTTTGCTGGGATGCGGCGCATATACTCCAAAGTCGACATGCCGGTCCCATAATCGTCGATCGACAGGCCTACGCCCATTTCGCGCAGTTCATTCAACAGGTTCTGCGCCGTTTCCCCTTCAGCGATTGCGGCAGTCTCCGTCACTTCCAGGATCAGGGCATCCGCAGAGACCCGATTGCGCTCCAGTACCGATGCAACCGTGTCCACCAGCCTGCGATCCACAAGCTCGCTTGGCGATATGTTGACCGACACCGCGAAGTCGGGGACGATGGCGCGGGCAACGCGGACCATCTTGATGGCCTCGTCCAGTACGAAGGCGGTGATCTTGCTGATCCGGCCGTGGCGCTCGGCCAGTTCCACAAACTCGGCAGGATTGATGGGGCCACGCGTTGCATGCGTCCAGCGCACGAGCGCCTCGCAGCCGATGACTTCGCGCGTCGCAAGATCCATCTTTGGCTGATAGGCAACCCACACGTGGCCGCTCTGAATGGCGTCGTCGAGTTCGCCCATCAGCGACAGCGTCCATTCGCGGGCCCCGGCAGATGCAGGATCATGCACCTTCCAGCCGATACTCTGCTGGGTCGCGGCATGCGCCGCCGCAAGCGCGCTGGCGAGGCGATGCGACAAGGGCATCGCAAATTCCTTGTCCAGGCCAAACGCGACATCGACATCGAACGCCTTGTCAGACACGCGTATGGGCTGACGGAATATGAGTTGCAGCGCCTTGAACTGATCTATTGCGGCCGCCGGTTCGAGCGACGGCGCAATCCAGAAGAAATTCCCGTCGTCCCCATGCAGCAACTGCGCCCCGCCCGTACCAAGGGACAGACGCGTGACGATCTGGCGAATGAGCTCCTGCTCGTAGTGCGGCGGCAAGGCGCTCACGAGATCCGTGAAATGGCGGACACGCACCGCCACCAGCACGCCCGGATCAGAACGGTCGCCATGCAATATAGCGGCCGGTGTCGGCAGGCCGGAGATCGGATTTATTGCGCCTTGGCGGCGCTTGCGCGCGCCGAACCGCTGCCATGCTGAAATGCCCATGGCCGTGCCGAGCAACAGTATGCCGGTCGCCACATTCGCGAAGACGCCGATATATTCCAGCCCCAGCGGTGCGAACAACAGTGTTGCCAGTGCCAGGCTACCTGTCGTGCGTGCCCAGGCCCGCTTAGGCGCATATAGCAGGATGGCCGACGCCACCAACGCCAACAGCCACGCCGGCATCCAGCCGATAACCACAGGCCGCCCCCCCCTCAGCGTTTCCGCTCCCAGGGTTACAATCGTGGCGCGGGCCGCCCACATGTCCTGGCCGGGAATATAGACGCGTTCGGCACGCGCGGCCTGGTTAAGGCCGATTACCACGGTCCGCCCCTTCAGTATGCCTGTGGCTTCTGCCTCTCCACGCTGGAGTTCTGCAGCACTTACGATGGGTACGGAGGACGCCTGGAGCGAATAGTCGACAGGAAACCGCTCTCCGATTTCACCCGTCACCCCGGCGATAGCCGCCTCCATCGACGGCACGCGTACCCCCCCTACCCTGCGCGCATAGTCAAGCGAAAGGACACCGTTCCAGAACTCCGTCCACTTGGTCTCGCTGACGACACTGGCGGCAGCCGCCAAGTCCCGCGGCGGCGGGGCAAGCGCATCGCTCTCTGCGCGTCCGACTCCATCAATGCCCGCTGCGATGAACACCTTTCCCTTGTGCGCATTCAGCGTCTTAACCAGCCGGCGATCGCCAACCTTGTCCGTCGACGACAGGCTTACATCCAGGAATACGCGCGTGGCGCCCCGATCGAATGCCGTATCGACGAGTGAAGCGACGGCAGCGTTATTCCAGGGCCAGCGCCCGATAGCCTGCTCTGCCTGCCGATCGATGCCAACGACGACGACCTGCCCGCTTACGGGTTGGGTTCGAACCTTGTTGCGGAGCGTCTGGAGCGTAAAATCGAGTGGAAATGCGATGTCGATCGCACCCAAAAGGAAAGTGGCAAGTGCCAACCACATCAGAAGCTGCCGCTTCTTCATATGCGCTGCAATGCGCGCGTGGATGGAACGAGGCTGCATCTGTTGGTTAAGTCCTTTGGCACCACGATACCCAGCAAAAATTAGCAAAGTGCAAATGACCGCCCGATTCGCGTCAGAAAAAGGTCGGATAATCAACGGCGTGGAATTCAAAGAGGCGATGGTGCCGGACGGGCGTAATATTGCGTGCCATACGACAGATCGCACCGCCCCTTGGCCCTTGACGCGACCAGCGCGCACGACTAGTTGCCGCGCCACCAAGGCGCAGATTTGTGCCACTGGCCCCTTCGTCTAGCGGTTAGGACGCGGCCCTCTCACGGCTGAAACACGGGTTCGATTCCCGTAGGGGTCACCAGTCAAGCGATTTATCGCGTTGATTTTACGCGATAATTTGCGAAACATCTACTTCCCAAACCACAATTGTTCCCACATTTTGCGTGGGGCGTGACGGTACGATTCGGGCTTTCATGAGACAGGTTTAGCACCTTCTCTGCCGTTACGGTTCCGCCACAATTCCGTAAGCGGTTATCCCATTGCCGCCACGATCGCCGTTTAGGCGTTCAAGCCATGACAATCATCCGACATGCGATCTTTCCCGAAGATACAGCCTCGGTGCTGAGCATCTGGCGTGAGTTCATCGCCAACTCCCCGGTCAATCTCGACTATCAAGGCAATGATGCTGAGTTCGCGAACTTGCCCGGCAAATATGCCGCGCCCAAAGGTTGCGTTTTGCTGGCTGATCGGAGCGGCGAAATCGAAGGCTGCGTCGCGTTGCGTGAGGTCAGCACCGACATATGCGAGATGAAGCGGCTCTATGTCCGTCCTCGCGCACGCGGCGGTCAGTTGGGCCACAAGCTGGTGGAACGATTGATCGCGGAGGCTCGTGCGTCTGGCTATCGCGAAATGCGGCTCGACGTGCAGGAGAAGTCTATCTCCGCTCGCAAACTATATGAGGCGTTCGGCTTTGCGACGGCTGAGCCGATTTCCTTCAATCCTGTCCCCGGCGCGTCCTTTCTCGGCCTGAACCTTTAATCGATCCAATGCATAGCGAAGCCGACTGGCCGCGCGCTATCCGAACAAGCGCCGTAGCGGGCAGTCGGCTTCGCGGGGGTGCCCCCAAGCGCTCCGGTCAGGATTGCGCCGCTGCTAAGGCTGTCGGATGGCAACGCGGACGGCATAGGGCCGCCCCGCGCGCGGGGCACCGCGGCGCTGGTCATGATGGATCTCTTTCGGTGGTTGGTGGAAATTCGCGCGCGAGCAGATCGCGCAGCATGTCGGCGACGGTGATGCCGCGCCGGAACGCGGCGATCTTGATCCGGCCGCGCAGCTCGGGCGTCACGTCGATGGTGAGCCGCGCCGTGAAACTGGCCGGATCGGCATCACGCGGCGGAGGGTCCGCCGCCTTGATCCAGTGTTCGGGATCGGCCGGACGGGCGGCGAAGCCCCGACGTGTCGGACGTTCGCTCACGGCGCTACCCTCTTTATACCGAGGGCGTCGATTGACGCTGCCAGCACCGCGATCTCGCGTGCAGCGGGCGTATCGTCGTCGAGTTCGGACACCAGCCGTCCCGACTGTGCGGCGGCTGCGAAGGCGATGCGCTGCCCAATGGTGGCGGCAAGCACCGGCCGATCGTGATCGGCCAGCGTCTCGGCTGTCTCGCGAGCGAGCACGGTGCGCGCACCGCATCGGTTGAGCACGAAGCGCGCGACCAGTTCGGGCCGGTAGATGCGCGCCTCGGTGATAAGCGCCAGCATTTCCGCCGATGCCCAGCCGTCGAGCGGCGATGGCTGCACGGGGATCAGCACCAGGTCGGCCGCGAGCAACGCCGAGCGCATCAGGGCGGCGACACGCGGCGGGCCGTCGATGACGACATGATCGGCGTTACCCGCCAGCTCCGGCGCTTCCCGGTGCAATGTATCACGGGCCAGACCGACGACGCCGAACGTGCGGGCCAGCCCCTCGCGGGCGCGTTGCTGCGACCAGTCCAGCGCAGAGCCTTGTGGGTCCGCGTCGATCAGCGTGACACGCTTGCCCTGCCGCGCCCATTCTCCGGCGAGGTTCAGCGCCAGCGTGGTCTTGCCGACGCCGCCCTTCTGATTGAGGAGCGCGACGATCATGGCGCACCTCGCCGAGTGGCACCGGCACCGTGCCTCGCATGCGTGCGCGTCAAAGAAGAAGAGTTAGATTCTTTGTTAGACTCTAAGTTAGCAGTCGGATTCCGCGTTTCAGGCCAGAGACTTAACTGCGGTTCGTGCGCCCGAAATCCCGATAGTCCTGCGCCCGAAGTCCCGATACCGTTTGCGCCCGAAGTCACGAGCGCTTCCACACCGTTATCCACAGGCACTGTGGACAAACCGGAAGGTCGGATTTGCATCATCTCCCGCCGCCCTTCGCGCCAGATGTCGAGGCGATAGCCGGGCAACGGCTGGCGAGCGGCGATGCGGCGCAGGTCGAGCGCGAAGTCGGAGATGCGTGCGAGGCTGCCCGACTTCTCGTGAAGGTGAGCGATCTCGAACAGCCAGCCGTGTTGCTGGTGGCCGGCGTGCTTGCGGGCGACACGGTAGAGCCAGCGTTCGATGCCGCCGGTCAGCCGGAAATAGATCGGGTCGATGGTCAGGACCAGCGAACGGTCGATGACGCCACGATAGAACCAGTCGGGCAGAACAAATTCCATGCCCTCGACGCGGCCGTCGCGGGTGGTCAGTTCCTCCCATTCGTTGATCCATGAGAATTGGTGCCGCCGCCAATGCTCACCGTGGCGGATGGTGGTGCGGATTACGGTCGATTGCAGGCGGGCGAGCGCGCCCTTCAGCAGGCGGTATTCGCGCGCGCCGGTAGCGCGGCCGACCGCCTGTAAGAGCTGGTATGGTGTGAAGCGCAGGAAGCGCGACGTGCGCAGGCCGTGGTTCTCGGCCTCCACGATCTGGCTGGCCGCCCAGATGAGAACGTCGGCGTCCCAGATCGTCGCCATGCCGTGTTCCGGCATCCCGTGGACCTCGACGCGCTGACCGCCGGAGTCGTAGAGGATCTCATCGCAGGAGAAGGTCGCCGCCGCCCGGGAGGCGGGTGCCGACCATGTCATTGTCGATACGGAAGGGCGATTTGCCGAAGAGGGGCTGCGCCTGACCGATGGAGAGGGCGTCCATGTCGTTTATGACGGATCGGGACCAACGACGTTTCAGGGGTCGCTCGATATCCTGCGCCGCTCGGGCACCTTCTGCTGGTATGGCCCGGTGCTGGGCGGTCCGGGGCCACTCGATATCATGAGCCTGCCCAGGAGCATCAAGATCGGCTACGCGGTCTTCTTCGACCACATCCATACCCCGGAACTGCTTCGCAAGCATGCGGCGCAGCTCTTCCAGTGGGTCGCGGACGGCAAGCTCAAGGTCCGGATCGGCGGCGAATATGCTCTCGCGGATGCGGCGCAGGCCCACGCGGATATGGAAGGCCGCAGGACCACCGGAAAGCTGATACTGATCCCGTGAGCGCCCGGGTCGCCATGGTGTTCGGTGGATCGCGTGGCATTGGCGCTGCGATCGCAACCCGGCTCGCCAGAGATGGTTTCGATCTGGCTCTGACCTATGTCTCGCAACCTGATCGCGCCGCTGAGGTTGTCGAAGCGATCAACGGCCTGGGGCGTAGCGCCATCGCGATCAAGGCCGATAACGCCGATGCATGCGCTATCACCGGAGCCGTGGCGCATGCGGGCGATCGGTTAGGCATGCTCGGTGTCGTGGTGGTCAATGCTGGTCTGGCAGGCCCGAGGCTGGGATGGATCCGCGCCGTCCAACATGATCGCCAGCGGGAGACAGATGGGAAACCGGATCAGAATGTGAAAAGCCCCGAAATCTGAAAGCCGCATATCCTGATTGCCGTATTCCCTTAAAGGCGCGGACAAGCATGATGAAGCCCCACTATTCAAGCGGGGCTTCGGAGGTGTCCGGGCTCAGTCTCCGGAGCGGCGGGACCAGATGAGGTTGTGGGCCTCGCCGCTTTCGTCTTCGACCAGGCTGGCGTAGATCGGCGCCGGGAAGCTCGGATCGTCCAGCTTGACCGAGAGATATTCGCGGCCGGTTTCGCGGGCGGTCTTCTTCCAGGCCGCGCCGAACTCGGTGGCGCCGGCGAAGATCCGATAGTCGGGGCCACGCTCGCTTTCGCCTTCGGCCGGGACGAACTTGGCCTTGACGTTGAGGGCCAGGGTCTTGACCGTGCCGGTGATGTCGCCGTTCGTGATCTTGGTGAAGGTGCCGATGGTTGCCATTGTCGTGTCTCCGTTCCTCGGGCCGCGCCTATCGCGACCTCGATGGCGGTCGTGAGACCGGAGGCGATCAGCCCGCACCTGAAGGGCTGGAACGAAGTGGAAGACGGCCGACGGCGGCTTTTTTGCTTCGCGATGCAAAGCGCGCTCGCGCGCGGCGGAAAAAAGCCGGTGACGGACGTTGCGGGAGGATGATCGAGGCGAAGCCGGTCTTCGGTCAGACCCATGCCTTTCGAGGACGCCGTAGGTGCGCCCCTGCAGAACGGCAGAGAAACGATGACGCGATCTCGGCTTCCGTCACGCGATGAACCTGCGAATGGCATCTCCGGTAAGGCTTGCCCTGTTCCTGAACGAGACTGACTTCTCCTATCGGCGCTGGCGACGGTTGCGGCCATGCCTCAAGGAGTGCGGACGCCACCGCGTTTGGAGCTGCTGGACTGGCGCACCCGTCTGGCTTCACTATCGCACGGCAATGCGGGATGGACCGTCGCTTCAAGCGTGATCCGCTATCGCGGGCGATAGAAGGGGCGAGGTTCGCAAATCCTGAGTCCGCCGCCCCGGAGATCGCGGCAAGACACCGTTCCCCGTTGTTGCGGGGCTTCACGCGATCCGCCGCCGCTTCTTGCGTTAGTGATCGAAGCCGGATGGCGGAAACGCGCTCCTGGGCGTGGTTCCGGCGCAGCCGAGAGCGCGGCCCGAAGGGCAACGCCAAAACCCGTTCAGTGGGAAACACCTCCCTGATCGAGTCAGGCCGGAAACGCATCCATGAGGATGAACGTCGCCTTCTGTCGCTGGTGGGCATTGATGAGCGGGACCAGCCGCGTGAAATGCTCGGTCCTGCAATGGGCGTCCAGTGCCGCCCGATCCGGCCATTCTTCGATGAAGATGAAATGTCCGGGGTCTTTCTGGTCGATGAAGAGGTCGTAGGAGATGCAGAGGTCTTCCTGCCGGGTCTTCTCGACCAGCTCGCGATAGAGCGGCAGGACCATCTCAACGGCTTCCGGCTTGATGAAATCCTCGGCGATGACCTTGAGCATAAGGCGACGCTCCCTTTCGCGATCGGGCGTTGCCGTCGTATTCAGTGCCTGGCGGTCCAGGGGTCGATGATCGGGACGCCCGCCGCCTTGAAGGCGCTGGCGTCACGGGTGGCGACCGCAAAGCCGTGCGCGGTCGCGATGGCCGCGATGTAACCGTCCGGTGTCGGAAAACCCTCGCCAGCGTTGCGCGCTGCAACGGCGAGGTCGGCATAACGGCGGGCGGCATCCGTATCGAAGGGGAGGATTCGACCGTCGAAGAGGCCGAGAAGCCCGTCGAGGGTTGCGGCGAGCTTCCGCTTGCGCTGCCCGTCCGGCAGCGCGCCGATACCGAACAGAAGTTCCGCGACGGTCACGCTGGAGAGATAGAGCGTTTCGGCGGCCTGCTCGTCCAGCCAGTCGCGCACGGTGGGAGCCGGTTCCGGCTTCATCGCCTCGGAGACGACATTGGTATCCAGAACGATCATTCAAAGCTCATGGGCACGGCGGGCGTCCGGTCGCGGCTCTGTTCCAGCGCCTCGAAATCGGCGTTGGTCAGCCCGGCCTCCCGGCTCAACGCCGCCATGGCGGACCCGATGCGCAGGCGGTTGGCGGGACGCACCGCCTCTTCCAGAATGTCCCGGATTTCGGCTTCGGTGCTGCGGCCATGATGGGCCGCGCGCACCTTGAGGGCGCGGTGCGCCTCGTCGGACAGGTTGCGAATGGTGACGGCGGGCATCTGATGGCGTCTCCGGCTAGTTGATGGCGACGATATCACTATATCTTTTTTGCTATCATTTATCAAGATCAGCCTCAATGGACGCGATTCTGTTATCTGGCGGGCGGGCTGATGTTCGCTACCAGCCGCATCAGCGCCGACGCGCCGGTCACGCCGCCGCCGATCAGGCAGAAGATCGTGCGCCAAACCTCGGACGGCACGGCCTCGCGCGTGATGCCGTGAACCAGTGCATAGCCCGTAACGGCGGCAGGCGCGGCGAAAACAAGCGCCACGGCGAGACGCAGAAGCGGCAGGCGCACCGTCATAAACAGGACGATCAGCAGACCATAAGCGACAGCGCCTGCCACCAGCCCGACCAAGCCCGCGCCGATTAGGCCGGAGCCGGAGGCATAGGCCCAACGCGCCACCTCCACGCCGAGCATGAAGGGCAGCGCATAGACGGCGAGCGTATAGGCCAGGACGCATAGACCGCTGACCAGCGCGACGGTCATCAACATGAGCACAATCATCGCAAGTTCCTCCTGAACCGATGACGGCGACGGTCATCGGATCGGTCGCGCGGGGTCGATCCCCGCGCGACCGCGATTTTTTCGAGGGTGGAAAACAGGAAGGCCGCGACCATTTGCGCGATCCCGGCCTGATCCTCACTCGGCGGCTTGCAGATAGGCGTCGGCTTCCGCCTCGGCGGCAGGCGGCGCGGTACGCAGCACGGACGGCAGCCAGCCGGTTCCGGCCAGAAGCTGTTCGGCGGCCTGTACCATCTCGGGCTTCTTCAAGCCCGCGATCCGCTCGGCGGCTTCATCGCTGACGGCTTCCCGTACGGCGGCGAGGATATGCGCCTTGGTAACCCGACCAAGATAGGTCTGGCCGGTCGGGGTCCAGTGCGCCGTCATGTCCAGCATCGTCGCGGTCGCCAGCTTTTCCGCCGTCGCGCGCGCATTCGGCTTCTGCTCCCACTGCACCCTGACCGCATTGATGGTCAGCGACGCGCAATGGGCGAGCAAGGCCATAAGGCTCGTATGGTCCAGACCGGCGACGAAGGCCCACAGGTCCGCTACGTTGCGGGGCATATCCGACGCCCATCCGGCATGGCGATCCGCCAGCGCCTTCGCGGCGGGTGTGTCTTCGATACCGTCCGCGTGGGAAGCGAGATAGGCGCTGGTCAGGCGGATGTCGAGGCAGGATGCTTCCCCGTCGCGATAGAAGGTCTGCGCCGCCAGCGCGTGAACTACGGCGACAAGCGCCATATCCGGCTGCTCGCCAAGGGCGAGGCGCAGGCCGAGGGTGCGATGGGCAGTCAGATCGCGGATGAGAAGGTCCGACAGCGGCTTTCCCGCATCCCCGGCATCCTCGTCCTCGTTTCCCTCGTCCCCGACGATCTCGCCATCCTCGTTGATGGTCACGCCATCCACTTCATAGGTGGCGCTTTCCGCTTCCTCCGGTTCCGGCGCTTCGTCCTCGGCGCGGATGAAACCACGCTCGATCCGGGCCGTGCCGTCATGGTTGAGGATGACGAACACGCCGCCGCGCGCGATCTCATCGGCATCATAGGCGTGGCGCTTGGCGTCGATCCGCTCGATCTCGGCTTCAAGCTCCGCGAGCCGCTGATCCACTTCTTCCGGCAGCTCCTCGTCCGCGTCCTGCCATTCTGCCGACAGGCGCTCCAGTTCATCCTGCGCGGCGTCATAGGCGGCGGCATCTTCCTCCGACAAATCCACCGGGTGGGGATAGCTACGGCGCAAGCCGTGGGCATGGGGATAGTCGATGTGAGCGGCGGCCCACTTCCATCCTTCTGCCGCCTGCACCTCGGCGGCGATGTTTTCCAGCTTTCCGACGACAAGCCGGTCGAGCAACACGGCATCCTCGAAATAGCCGCCCCGGTCCTCGGTGAAGAGG
>Ga0209066_10006658_pt1 | contig 11719 bp, 13 predicted proteins | sample All_14_2_FD_187198 | JGI IMG/M metagenome (GOLD analysis project Ga0209066, IMG submission 187198) | Freshwater microbial communities in response to fracking from Pennsylvania, USA - Allegheny Zone_MetaG_DW_15 (SPAdes) (version 2) ...
GAGGTCCAGGATCAGGTACAGGTGGAACCAGCGCCCGATGACGGTGGCAGGCAGATAGGTCATGTCCCAACACCAGACCTGGCGCGCTGCCGTGGCGATGTGCGTGGTCGGTGGACGCGAGGCCTTGGGCGCCTTGGCGCGGCCCCTGTGGGTGCTTTGCCCGTGCTCGCGCAACACCCGACAGAAGCTGGACTCGCTGGCCAGATACACGCCCTCGTCGGCCAGCATGGGCACGATGCGCGCAGGCGGCACCGAGGCAAAGCGCGGCTGGTTGGCCACGGCCAGAAGCTGCGCACGCTCATCAGGCGTCAACGCATGGCTGGGTGTGGGACGCACGGCCTGCGGCCGGCCATCGCCCGCTGTGAGTCCCGCGTGGGCCTGCCAACGCTGCAGGGTGCGCAGATCAATGCCGGCGATCTTGCACGCTGGAAGCAGCCGCGCACCGCCGGCGTGAGCAATCTGGATGTTGTGGGCCACGATCTGGCGATCTTCGAGGGCGATCATTCGTCCTCGCCCTTTTGGAAGATCGCCTCGAGTTTTTTTGACAGCACCAGCAAGGCCGCAGTCTCTGCCAGGGCAGCGTTCTTGCGCCGCAGATCGCGCTCAAGCTCTTTGATGCGCTTGTGGTCTTGGCGGGTCGCCTGTGGGCTGGCGCGCGCCTCCTCGGGCTCGGCCAAGGCGGTCGTGCAACTGGCGCGCCACAGGGCCAGATCGGCCGGGTACACGCCCTGTTCGCGGCACCAGGCACTCTTGTCCGCCTCGCTCATCGAGGCTGTGGTGATCACCGCATCGAGCCGCGCACCAGCTGTCCAAGCCCGCCCTCGGGCGGGCTTGGACAGAGCATCCGCCTGCCATCTCTCCAGCGTTCCCGTGGCAATGCCGGTCTCACGAGAAACCACCTCCAATGCCGCGCTCTCAGGCGGCAACAACCTGGCCACCGCTCTGTCTTTGAATGCTTGTCCGTATCGAGCCACTGAAATCCTTCATCGCCGCCCGCTCATTGTTGAGTTCTATTGGCACGACAACTATTCTGACGCGGCGGGGCTGGTGGCAGATGTGTGGCGTGGCAAGTCCAAGGCTCCCTTGTTAGGTCGGAGTGTCTACAAAAGTTGGGCAAGGCCCATTTGATTGCGAACCAAATAGCCGCCCCTTATATTTTCTGGTGACCATTGTTCCGTGACTGATGGACTTTCAGTTCAGCCAAATGAAAGCAACCCAGAGGGTTAAGCAAACGAACATCGAGAGGTAGAAGCACCGTTCCATGTACTTCATATAGAACGGAAGGGTATAGAGATAAGGTTTGCCTGATAAAGGATTGGGCCGCCCCTTCAATTGTGCAATTTCTCTATCAACTAGCGCTCTTACAGCGCCTTTTGCAAGCATCGCTTCTCCGTACACCGCGATGGCACCGAACAATATGCCGATTGCGTTTGCAGTTAACGCTGCCTTGAGGAATTGTGACGCATTTCCAGGATTGGCGTTAGTTAGCAGCAAGTTCGCGGTGAGAGGGAATGCTCCAGTCGCGATAAGCATTAGCCATCGCAAATACGCGTGCCCCTTTTCATTTCGAAGGTCGGAGAATTTCTGAAGATCTTGTGATGACATAGGTGGCCGAATGCCCGTGGATAGAAAACCGAAAAGCCTAACGCCCGCGGTAAGCCGCGCCGGAGTGCGAAGCACGGAGGGCACCCGCAAGCGCAGCTTGTGGGCGTCGGCTTGACCAACCTGTTAGGCTGGGGAGCGAAGGCAGGGCGGTCTTAGACAGACCAGTTTCCATTGATGGCATATGCAGTGAACTTCCTCTCCAGGAGACCGCATGACCTTGCTGCTGCGCGCCATGGCGCAATGTGCGGAGCTTGCAGATGGCGGTCGAGACTTTCCTTGTCAGGCCACAGTTCCGAGAAGCGGATGAGGCCCGGATCAAATGGATCTTCTGCTACATCGTAGGCGATGCATCCATCATTTCGGTAGGTCTCTTTCACGAGCTGCTTGAGATGTGGGAGAGCCTCCACTACGCGCTCTGGCGGGAAGCGCAATATTCCGAAAACCGCAACTGTTGGGTTCATCTTGCAATCCTCCTGATCGATTGTTTTATGAGGCCTAACGCCCGCGGTAAGCCGCACCGGAGTGCGAAGCACGGAGGGAACCAACAAGCGGAGCTTGTTGGTGTCGGCTTGACCAAACAGTTAGGCTGGGACGAAAAGCAACGGCTGATGAGAACAAGAAGTTCTTTCCCCGCTGATAAATGTTTGACTTTGGCAAGCCCGTAAGCTCTTGGGTTATGAACGCCATGTACTTACTCCAGAGTGAAGCACAGTGAATGATTGCGGATGCACGAGAAACGCGTAGTACTTCCCTCCACCCGAAAGCGGTTCGGGCTTCTGCGCACATGTCCAATAACTAACCAAGATTACGTTTTCGACATTGGAGAGGGCGGCTTGAATGCGCGCTTTGTCTTCTTCGGGAAGACGCATGCGATCAGCAAATGCTTTTGATTCCTCAAAGACGTCACTTACGCAATAAGGCCATGCGATTGCGTCTTTATGTAATGGATGCGACTCCACTGCAGCGAGGGCTTGTTGCTCTACCTGGCTGGATACGCTTTTTGTCGAGTTCATAGAAAGCCTAACGCCCGCGGTAAGCCGCACCGGAGTGCGAAGCACGGAGGGTACCAACAAGCGGAGCTTGTTGGTGTCGGCTTGACCAACCTGTTAGGCTGGTGGCAGATGTTTGGCTTGGCAAGTCCGATGCTCCGTTGTTAGTTTGAGTGCAGATGAAGTCCGGGCAAGTGCGCTAAATATTCGTTCGCTTGTCGGATAGCACGGAGGCAAGCAGTTCAATCGCTGTGGCAATCGCTAGAGCGACTCCCGCACCTTTAAAGAAACCCATGATGGCAAGGATAACTGCAGCAACCAAAATCACCCCGATGAAGTAATACCTTGCTTTCATGAGAAGTCCTTTTTATATGGGGCCTAACGCAATGTAGGCCTCAAAGATGAGGCGTATCCAGTCGAGTTACGCGTCTTGGATGACGGATAACCACGGCAGCCAGGCGAGGCTTTTGGGCTGTAAGTGATTGATGCACTTGAACCTTTCCCTGTTTGTATCTTTGCGTTTCAGGCATTATGCGTCAGGGTTACCCGTCGCTTGCCGCACTCCCGCATAGCAGGAGCCCAGATGGGCTCCTGGGCATTCTGCCAGAGGTGTCTGGCTACTTGGCGCACCCTTCCCGAGGGTGCTAGACTCAATTAATGAGTGCAAGAGTAGATCAACTTTTTGACGAAGCGCGCATGTTGGGGCTCGAAGAGCGCTCGCAACTTGCGTTGGCACTTCTCGACAGTGTCGAGGGTGACTCGGCGGATGAGGCTGAGGTTGAGCAGGCTTGGATCGTTGAGGCACACAAGCGCCTAGAGGCTCTGGCCAGTGGCGCGATGCAGGCCGTTTCATGGGACGAAGCGAAGGCAAGGATTGCCTCCCTGTGATCGTCTACACAGTGCAGATCGCGCCACCAGCTGAGCGCGAGGTTGCTGAAGCCGTGGACTGGTACCGCTCAAAGAGCCCGATTGCCGCCGATACATTCCGAGCCATCGTGTTCGATGCTGTCGAGATGATTTTGCACTCACCGCTCAGTTGGCCAAAAGTGTCCGACCGTGGCGTGAGAAAGCTTGTACTTCCACGCTATCCGTATTCGATGTTTTACTCTGTTGCTGGCGACATCGTAATGATTTTGGCTGTGACACATCATCGCCGGGGCCCACGCAATTGGGCAAAAGCCCAACGCCCGCGGTAAGCCGCGCCGGAGTGCAAAGCACGGAGGGCACCCGCAGGCGCAGCTTGTGGGCGTCAGCTTGACCAACCTGTCAAACCCGAGAGCGCGCCAGATTGAGCGATGCCCCCATCAGCGGGTGTTCAGACCCCCACCAGGCCCGGCAAGATACTGTACACAAAAACAGTTTCATCAGCCCATCCATGCATCCCAAGTCAGCCCTCCTGGCGTCGTTGCCTCCGATCAAGGCAACGCGGTTGATGGACCAGGTGCGCGAGCGAGTTCGATACCTTCACTACAGCATTCGCACCGAGCAGGCCTACCTGCACTGGATCAAGGCCTTCATCCATTTTCACGGCATGCGACACCCGCGCGACATGGGCGCCCCGGAGGTCGAGGCATTCCTCGCTGACCTGGCCAACACCAAGAATGTGGCGGCCGCCACGCACAAGCAAGCCCTGTCCGCCCTGATGTTCTTGTACCAGAAGGTGCTCGGCATTGACTTGCCCTGGCTGGGCGCCATAGGACGCCCCAAGGCGCAACGCAAGCTGCCGGTGGTGCTCACCACCGCAGAGGTATCCCAGGTGCTCTCGGCCATGGACGCCAAGTACCGGCTGATCGGGCAACTGCTTTACGGCACCGGCTTGCGGCTGATGGAGGGGCTGCGCCTGAGGATCAAGGATGTCGATTTTGGACACCGGGCCATCGTGATTCGCGATGGCAAGGGGGGCAAAGACCGCACCGTGATGTTGCCCGACCGACTGCTGGAGCCGCTGCGAGATCAGTTCGAACGCTCAAGGATGCTGTGGGAAAAAGACCGCAGCGATGGGGTCGAGGGTGTGTGGATGCCTGGTGCCCTGAGCCTGAAGTACCCGCGTCAAGGCCAGACCTGGGCGTGGCAGTGGGTGTTCCCGGCGGACGACCTGGGCGAGTGCCCCCGGTCCGGCTCGGTCCGGCGTCACCATGTGCAGGACCAGGCCTTTCAACGGGCGTTCAAAAAGGCGGTTCAACTCAGCCAGCTCGCCAAACCCGCCACGCCCCACACCTTGCGGCATTCATTTGCCACGCACTTACTACAGAGCCGGTATGACATCCGCACCGTGCAGGAATTGCTGGGCCATGCCGATGTCAGCACCACGATGATTTACACCCATGTGCTCAAGGTGGGTGGGGGTGGCGTTCAAAGTCCGCTGGATGTGCTGTGATGTGGTGAGAAAATCCAGCCCTGACTTTCCTGGATGACATGACCGCCGCCTCTCCCAGCCTTTCCCTCGCGCCCCGGTATGACCGGCTGGATGCCCTGCGCGGTCTGGCCCTGGTCTGGATGGCGGTGTTTCACTTTTGCTTTGACCTGGCCCATGCCCGCCTGATCGACGCGAACTTTTACCGAGACCCGTTCTGGACCACGCAGCGCACGCTGATCCTGTCGCTGTTCCTGCTGTGTGCAGGGGCAGGGCAGGCCATCGCCACGGCACAGGGCCAAAGCTGGCCTCGTTTCTGGCGGCGATGGGCCCAGGTGGCTGGGTGCGCGCTGCTGGTCAGTGCGGGCAGCTACGTGATGTTTCCGCACAGCTACATCTACTTTGGGGTGCTGCATGGCATGGCCGTGATGCTGATCATCGCTCGGTTGACGGCCCCTCTGGGGCACTGGCTGTGGCCTTTGGGGCTGCTGGCCCTGTGTCTGCCGCAATGGGTCTCGCACCCATCGTTCGACACCCGTTTGACCAGCATCCTCGGCCTGGTCACCCACAAGCCCATCACCGAAGACTACGTGCCGATCCTGCCGTGGCTGGGCGTGATGTGGTGGGGGGTGGCGGCCACCCAATGGGTGCTGGCGCGACATCCTGCTTGGCTGACCAGTCTGGCCCGCCCCCTTTCGCCCAAGATGACAAGCATGACTTCACCCCACCAAGCACTCAGCCTGCTGGGGCAGTGGAGTTTGACCTTTTACATGCTGCACCAACCCATCCTGATCGGGGCGGTGCAGTTGTTCCTGATGACCCGGAGCCAACCATGACGACCCCAATGACCCAAGACGAACTCAAGACCCTGGTGGGCCAGGCCGCCCTGACCTACGTGAGCCGCGGCTCGGTGGTGGGGGTGGGCACAGGCTCGACCGTGGACAAGTTCATTGACGCGCTGGGCCAGGCCCTCAAGGCCGACCCTGACTTCATCGCCGGCGCCGTGTCCAGCTCGGTGCGCAGCACGCAGCGCCTGCAAGCGTTGGGCGTGAAGGTGCTGCCCAGCGAATCGGTAGACCGCCTGGGGGTGTACATCGATGGGGCCGACGAGATCGACCACCAAGGCTGCATGATCAAGGGCGGCGGCGCGGCGCTGACGCGCGAGAAGATCGTCGCCGACCTGGCCGAGCGTTTCGTGTGCATTGCCGACGAGTCCAAGCTGGTGCAGGCCCTGGGCAAGTTCCCGCTGCCGGTCGAGGTCATCCCGATGGCCGCAGCGCAAGTGATTCGGGCGTTTGCCAAGCTGGGTGGCGTGGGCAAGGTGCGTGAAGGCGTGACCACCGACAACGGCAACATCATCGTGGACGTGACGGGCTTGGCCATCACGCAGCCCGCTCAGTTCGAGTCCGACATCAATCAGATCCCCGGCGTGGTGACGGTGGGGGTGTTTGCTCGCAACCGCGCCCAGGTGTGCCTGCTGGGCACACCCGATGGCGTCAAGACGTTGACTTTCTGAGGTTGAGCCAGGCCAGCACGCCCTGTGCGGCCTGGCGGCCGCTGGCCATGGTGGCCGTGAGCAGGTAGCCGCCGGTCGGCGCTTCCCAGTCCAGCATCTCGCCAGCGCAGAACACGCCAGGTTGGGAGCTGCTCATCAAGTGCGCATCCAGGGTTTCAAAACGCACCCCACCGGCCGTGCTGATGGCCTCGTCCAGCGGGCGGGCCTTGGCCAGGGTGATCGGCATGGCCTTGAGCAAGCGGGCCAAGGCGGCAGCGTCCTGCAGTTGATCTGGCGTGGCCAGCTCATGCACCAGGGCCATCTTCAGGCCTTGCAGGCCCAGGCGGCTCTTGAGGTGGGTGGACAGGCTGCGTGGGCCGCGCGCACGGCTCACTTCGGCCAGCACCTGCTCGGGGGTGTGCGAGGGCAGCAGGTCCAGCACGATGGTGGCCGAGCCACTCTGCTCGATCGCGTCGCGGATGCGGGCCGAGAACGCATAGATCAGGCTGCCCTCCACGCCGGTGCAAGTCACCACGAACTCGCCTTGCTGGCGATGGACCTGGCCTTGATCGTCGGTCATGGAGACCACGACCGGCTTGATCGGCAGGCCTGCAAAGCGCTGGATCAGGTGATCGCTCCAGCCTTGTCGATCGGGGCCGGTCGGGGCCACATCAAAGCCGCAGTTGGCGCTTTTCAAGGGGGCGATGTCGACACCCTGAGACTGCAGCAAAGGCACCCAGGCGCCGTCTGAGCCCAGGCGTGACCAGCTGCCGCCGCCCAGGGCCAGCACCACGGCGTCAAAGTGCTGGGTGGTCTCGCCGTCCTTGGTCTGAAAGCGCAGTTGCCCTTGCGCGGCATCCCCATCCCAACCCAGCCAGCGGTGGCGCATGTGAAAGGACACGCCTTGCTCGCGCAGGCGGTGCAGCCAGGCCCGCAACAGCGGGGCGGCCTTGAGGTCGGTGGGGAACACGCGGCCGGAGGTACCCACAAAGGTGGAGACCCCCAAGGCCTGAGCCCAGTCACGCAGGGCCTGCGCATCAAAGGCCTGCAGCATGGGGGCCAATGCGTCCCTGCGGGCGCCAAAGCGTTGCCCAAAGGCTTCGCTCGGCTCGGAGTGGGTCAGGTTCAAGCCGCCACGCCCGGCCAGCAGGAACTTGCGTCCCACCGACGGCATGCCATCAAACAGGTCGACACGGGTGCCGGCCGAGGCCAGCACTTCAGCGGCCATCAGGCCCGCAGGCCCGCCGCCGATCACGGCCACGCGGGGGCCGTTTTGAGAAAGGGTCACAGTGAGTCGATTCTTCAGAATTGAATGCCGGCCGGGTTGGACGTCTTGTCCTGCGGCGGCGTCACGGGCGTGCGATTGGCGCCAGCGTCAGGGGTGGAGGCGGTGGCCTTGGGTGGCACCACGGCCAGGGGCGTGGCCGCAGGCCACTGGTAGGTCTTGGGCAAGACCGACTGCTTGGGGTAACCGGCCGCATCCAGGTAGGTCTGCCAGTCGTTGCTGGCATAGCCCTTGAGTTGCTGGTTGCCAATGCGCAGGATGGGCAGGCTGGAGCTGCCCTCCAGGTTTTGCAGCACCTTGCCGTCTTCCGCGGTACGAACGGTTTTTTCCTTGAAGGGGATGCCGCGGGCCTTCAAGGCACTGCGGCCCTGATCGCAGGTGCCGCAATCGGCCATGGTGTACAGCGTGACCGGGAACCGCGCGACGGCCTGACGCAATTCCAGCGGCAGGCTGGCCGTGTCGGACACCGCGCCATTGGTCTTGAGCGACTGGCTGGGCTTGTCCCCGGGCGCCCGGTCGGTGTAGGTGACCTTGCCATCGGGCCCCACGACCTTGTACAGCGCCATGGCGTGACCGGCGCTCAGACACAGAGTGGCGCACAGGAGGATGTGTTTTTTCATGACATTCCTTGGTGACGCAGCAGGGCGTCAATGCGGGGTTCACGGCCACGGAAGGCCTTGAAGTTCTCCATGGCCGATCGGGCGCCACCGGCCTCCAGGATGGCTTCGCGGTACTGGCGGCCCACCTGGGGGTTGAGCACGCCGTGCTCAGGCGTGGCGGCTTCTTCAAAAGCGGCAAAGGCGTCGGCCGACAGGACCTCGGCCCATTTGTAGCTGTAGTAGCCCGCCGAGTAGCCGCCCGCAAAGATGTGCGAGAAGCTGTGCTGGAAGCGGTTGAACGAAGGCGGGATGTTGACGGCCACTTCCTGACGGACTTCATCGACCACGGCCTGGATGCGCTGGTCGCTGCCGGGCTCGGCATGCAGGCGCATGTCAAACAGCGAGAACTCGATCTGGCGCAAGGTCATCAGGCCGCTCTGGAAGTTCTTGGCGGCGATCATCTTGTCGTACAGGGCACGGGGCAGGGATTCGCCCGTGTCGACGTGGTGCGTGAGCTTTTGCACCAGGGCCCACTCCCAGCAGAAGTTCTCCATGAACTGGCTGGGCAGCTCGACCGCATCCCACTCGACGCCGCTGATGCCCGAGACGCCGATGTCCTCAACCTTGGTCAGCATGTGGTGCAGGCCATGGCCAAACTCGTGGAACAGGGTGATGACGTCGTCGTGCGTGAGCAGGGCAGGTTTGTCGCCCACGCCCTTGGCAAAGTTGCAGACCAGGTGGGCCACCGGGGTCTGGGTGCCAGCCACGTCGGGGCGGGACCAGCGGCCGCGCACGTCGTCCATCCAGGCGCCCGGGCGCTTGCCGGCGCGGGCATAGGGGTCCAGGTAGAACTGGCCGACCAACTCACCAACATCCGCGCCCACGCCCGCGCGCTCGATGCGGAAAAACCGCACCGACTCGTGCCACACCGGAGCGCTGTCAGGCTTGATCTTGACCTCGAACAGGGTCTCGATCAGGCCAAACAGGCCTTGCAGCACGGTGGGTTCCGTGAAGTACTGTTTGACATCCTGATCGCTGAAGGCGTAGCGGGCTTCCTTGAGCTTTTCTCCGACATAAGGCATGTCCCAGGCCTGAAGGTCGGTCATGCCCAGCTCGGTGCGGGCAAATTCGCGCAGCTCGGCCATGTCCTTTTCAGCGTAGGGGCGGGCGCGTCGGGCCAGGTCACGCAGGAAGTCGGTGACCTGCTGGGGGGACTCGGCCATCTTGGCCACCAGGGACACGTCGGCAAAGCTGGGGTAGCCCAGCAGGGTGGCTTCTTCCTGGCGCAGGGCCAGCAGTTCCTGCATCAAGGTGGTGTTGTCGCGCTCGGCCGGGCCGGCCTCGCTGGCGCGGGTGGTGTAGGCGCGGTACAGGGTCTCGCGCAGGGTGCGGTTTTGCGCGTACTGAATGACGGGCAGGTAGCAGGGCATGTGCAGGGTCAGCTTGTGGCCCTCTTTGCCCTCGGCCTCGGCAGCCGAGCGGGTGGCGTCGATCACGTCCTGCGGCACACCGGCCAGCTCTTCCAGGCTGGCGTAGTGCGCGAACTTGTCAGTGGCATCCATCACGTGCTCGGAAAACGCCTGTGACTTGGCCGCTTGCAGCTCCTGGATTTCAGCGAAACGCTCGCGAGCCTGACCTTGCAGCTCGGCGCCACCCAGCACAAAGCCGCGCAGTGCGTTTTTCAAGGCGCGGGCGCGGGCAGGGGGCAGGCTCTGGCCTTGCTCGGACTCGGCCAGGGCCTTGTACTTGGCGTACAGGCGCTCGTCCGCCCCCAGGCGGGTGTAGAACTCGGTGATGCGGGGCAGGTTCTCGTTGTAGGCCGCGCGGATCTCCGGCGTGTCGGCCACGCTGTTGAGGTGGCCCACGGCGCCCCAGGCTCGGCCCAGGTTTTCGGTGGCCACGTCCAGCAGCAGCGACAGGGTGTCGTAGTCCGCGGGAACATCGGGGCCGACGACCTTTTCAAGGGAGGCCTCAGCCTGCTGGAGCAGGACGTCCAGCGCCGGCGTGACGTGCTCGGGGCGGATCTGGTCGAACAGCGGCAAGCCGGCGGTTTGAAGCAAGGGATTGGTGCTCATGGTGGCCAGATGGGGGCTGAAGTCGCGATTGAAAGGAGGAACCAGGTAAAGAGACCGGGCGTTGGGTGGGCCGGGCGCCTCAGGCGCGCTGCGCCAGCTCGCGCTCGGCCGCTTCGATGGTGTTGACCAACAACATCGTAATGGTCATGGGGCCGACCCCACCGGGGACGGGGGTGATGTGGCTGGCCACTTCCTTGCAACCGGCGTAGTCCACGTCGCCGCAGAGCTTGCCTTCGTCGTCGCGGTTCATGCCCACGTCGATCACCACGGCGCCGGGTTTGAGCATGTCGGCGGTCAGCACGTTGCGCTTGCCCACAGCGGCGACCACGATGTCGGCCTGGCGGGTCATGGCGGCCAGGTCAGCGGTGCCGCTGTGGGTGATGGTGACGGTGGCGTTGGCAGCCAGCAGCATCATGGCCATGGGCTTGCCGACGATGTTGGAGCGGCCGATGACCACGGCGTGCTTGCCGCGCAGGTCCTTCATGCCGATGGATTCGAGCATCTTCATGCAGCCGTAGGGCGTGCAGGCCTTGAAGCCGACTTCACCGACCATCAGAGCGCCGGCGCTGGCGATGTGAAAGCCGTCCACATCTTTCAGGGGCGAGATCGCTTCGATCACCTTGTGGTCGTCGATGTGTTGGGGCAGCGGCAGTTGCACCAGGATGCCATGGATGCTGGGGTCCTGGTTCAGGGCGTCGACGCGGGCCAGCAGTTCGGCCTCGGTCAGGGTGGCGTCGTACTTTTCCAGCACCGAGTGAAAACCGGCCTCTTCACAGGCCTTGACCTTGTTGCGCACATAGACCTGGCTGGCGGGGTTCTCACCCACCAGAACCACGGCCAGACCGGGTTTGATGCCCTTGGCAGTCAGGGCAGCAGCGCGCTGGGCAACGTCGCCACGCAGTTGTTTGGACAGGGCGTTGCCGTCAATGATGTGTGCGGTCATGGGTCGAGATCAGGCGAAAGTGAACGGGCAAAATTGAAAAAGGCCGCGATCAAGCGGCCTTGTGGGTGGCATCGCTTGCGCGGCGCCTTCAGTCTCAGGCCTTGGCAGCCGGCGCGCCAGGTTGGCCGCTGGCACCCAGGGCGATCTTGAGCAGATCGGCCACGGTGTTGGCGTTGAGCTTTTCCATCACGTTGGCGCGGTGGGCCTCAACGGTCTTGATGCTGATGCCCAGGTCGTCGGCGATCTGTTTGTTCAGACGGCCAGCGACGATGCGCTCCAGCACTTGCGCTTCACGGGTGGTCAGGCGCGACAGCAGGGCGTCGCGGCTGGCGGCTTCCTGCGACTGCGAGAACGCCACACGGGCTTCTTCCAGCA
>Ga0209066_10006659_pt1 | contig 11718 bp, 17 predicted proteins | sample All_14_2_FD_187198 | JGI IMG/M metagenome (GOLD analysis project Ga0209066, IMG submission 187198) | Freshwater microbial communities in response to fracking from Pennsylvania, USA - Allegheny Zone_MetaG_DW_15 (SPAdes) (version 2) ...
ACGACCTGGCCGTGCTGCGCCTGCTGGCCACGCTGGCCGGGCAGCTGCTGCAGCTGGAGCAACTGGTGGCCGAGCAGACGCGCCAGCTGCAAGCCCGCAACCAGCAGCTCAGCCGCGCGCTCGACACCCACACCGCCCGCTACGGCCTCATTGGCCGCTCGCCCGCGCTGCTGCAGGCGCTGGGCGAACTGGAACGCGTGTCGCAGTCGCAGGCCACCGTGCTGCTGCTGGGCGAATCGGGCACCGGCAAAGAGCTGTTTGCCCGCGCGGTGCACCTGGCCAGCGGCCGCCACGCGTTGCCGTTCATCAAGGTGAACTGCTCGGCCATTCCCGACACGCTGTTTGAAAGCGAACTCTTTGGCCACGAGCGCGGCGCCTTCACCGGCGCCCACAGCGCGCGCCCCGGCTGGTTCGAGCAGGCCAACGGTGGCACCATTTTTCTGGACGAAATCGGCGAACTGCCGCTGGCCATGCAAAGCAAGCTGCTGCGCACCCTGCAAGAAGGCACGCTGGTGCGCCTGGGCGGCCAGCGAGAAGTGCGCATCGACGTGCGGCTGGTGGCGGCCACCAACCGCGACCTGGCCCGCGAGGTGCAGGCCGGGCGCTTCCGGCAAGACCTGTATTACCGCCTGAACGTCATCCCCATCCGGCTGCCCAGCCTGCGCGAGCGCCGCGAAGACGTGCGCGCCCTGGCGCTGCATTTTGTGAGCCGCGCCAACCAGGCGCACCAGCGCAACGTCTACCTGGCGCCCGACGCGCTGGCCCGGCTGGAAGCGCACGACTGGCCTGGCAACATCCGCGAGCTGGGCAACCTGATCGAGCGCCTGGTGCTGCTGGCCGACCACACGCTGGTGACCGCCGCCGCGCTGGAACGCTTCATGCCGGCCGCCTGGGCGCCGCTGGCCACGCCCGAAACGCCATCCGCGTTGCCCCTGCCTGCAGGCCTCGTGCGCGACTACCAAAGCGCCCGCTCCCACAGCACCCAGACCCTGCAAGACGCCCTGTTGCGCCACCACGGCAACCAAAGCCAGGCCGCGCAAAGCCTGGGGCTCACGCTGCGGCAGTTTGGCTACCGGTTGAGGAAGGCGGGGTTGCGGTGAAGCCGGTGCGGTGGCCCCCGGCGTTGCACAGGTCGGTGATACTCTGGTTTCGATTTCATGGAGCGACCAGCCCTGCCACAGGGCATCAACCGCTTCACAACCTTTCAGACACCTTCACATCTGCATTTGGAAATTTATGGACAAGCTACTCGCCAGCGTGGGCTCGCTGCTGTACGGCATGCGCTTCACCATGCTCTTCTTCTACGTCGGGCTGGTCGCCATCATCATCGGCATCCTGGGCAAGTTTCTGCTTGAAACCTACAAGCTCTTCACCACCCTGCTGTTCGATGATCTGCAAAAGATCGACCTGATCATCAAGGTGCTGGAGCTGGTGGACATGACCATGGTCGCCCAGCTGGTCTGGGTGGTGGCGCTGGCCGGTGTATCGCTGTTCGTCACCACGGGGCACTTCGACAAGAGCGACATGAAAAAGCCCGACTGGCTCGACCACGTCAACACCTACAACCTCAAACTCAAGCTGGCCTTCGCCATCATTTCCATCTCGGGCGTGCACGCGCTCAAGACCTACCTCAGCGGCGACCTCACCCTGGAAAACATCCAGATCGTCACCATGGTGGCGGTGATCCACTTCACCTTCGTCCTGTCGGCCATCGGTATCTCGTTTGCCGAGCGGCTGACGCGGGAACAGCACTGAAGCCGCCATGAAAACCATCGACGAAATGCTGAACCTGGCCTTGCTGACCCCGGACGAGCACCAGCAAATCAGCCGCTGGATCGCCCAGGCCAACTCGCCCGACGAGATTTTGAAAATGCCACCGCCGCTGTGGCGGGCCATCGAGCGGGCCAGCGCGGTCATGGGCATCGACGAAGACCTGATGCGCCCGCCTGCGCTGGATGCGGACGACGTGGTTTGCCGATAAACAGCACACAGCAATACCATCCACGGCCTGTGCCACCACCCCCCTGACTTCAGCGAGGAACCCATGCCCACCCGACAAACGCCCCTCAAACGGCGCGCCCTTTGGTCCATGGCCGGCGCCGCCCTGGTGTTCGCAACGGCCACCATGGCGGTGGCACCCGCCGCCGCCCACCACGGCTGGACGTGGGCCGAAGATGTGAACGCCGAACTCACCGGCACCATCGTCACGGCCAAGCTCGGCAACCCCCACGGCGAACTCACCTTGGCGGCCGACGGCGCCCAGTGGATCGTGGAAGTGGGCCAGCCGTGGCGCAACCAGCGCGCCGGGCTGAAAGACGAGATGCTGGCCAAGGGCGTGAAGCTCACCGTGTCGGGCCACAAACACACCGACCCCAACAAAAAGGTGTTCAAAGCGGAACGCCTGCTCATCGGCGGCAAAACCTTCGACCTCTACCCCGACCGCAACTGATCCGCGCACCGCCCAGCCGGATCGTTGAAACCCCCATGGACGCGCTGGCCGCCGCCCTGCAACACAGCGCGCTATCGCAACTGCTGCGCTCGTCCATCTGGCTGTACCCGCTGGTCAACACCGGGCATGTGGTCGGCATCGCCCTGCTGTTCGGTGCCATCGTGCCGCTGGACCTGCGGCTGATCGGCTTCTTTCAGCGCACGCCGCTGGAACACCTTGCGAACACCCTGATTCCGGTGGCCGTCACTGGGCTCGTACTGGCGCTTTTCACCGGATCGCTGCTGTTCGTCACGCGCCCGCTCGATTACATGGCCGAACCCCTGTTCGGCATCAAGCTGGCGCTGCTGGGCGCGGGCGTTGGCAATGCGCTGGTGTTGCGTTATTCAACGGGTGGGCGGTGGTTGGGCGTTGCACCCGGTGCGCCGCCGCAGCGGACTTGGCGGCTGCACGGGCTGCTGTCCATCGTGCTCTGGCTGGGGGTGATCACAGCGGGCCGCTTGATCGGGTACCGGTAGGGCCTTGGTTGGGGCGGTTGGTCACCAAGAGGCAAAGGATGGACCCATTTTTGGGCAAGGGTGCAGATGCACCTGGAAGGCTTAATCCACCCGCAACACCTCAAACCACTGTCGGATGGCAGCGACCTGTATCGACACCTCATCACCCTCGCATTTGCCCAGCATGGCCCTGCCCAACGGTGCTTCGCTGCTGATGACCTGAACGATCTGAGCGCCGCTGACCAACTGCATGCTGCCCCCATCCGGGCCGAGAAAAAGCAGTTGCCGCTTGTCGTCGGCATCGACCAGGCAGACCAGCGCGCCGAGCTGTATGCCTTGGCTGGCGTCGTAGGGGCGCGGGCGAAATGGGCGCCAATGGGCCATCGCCTGGCGGATGGCTTCGGCGCGACGGGCCTGGCCGGTGGCCAGGTAGGCGGCTTCGAGCCCCAAGGTGTCGTATTTGTTTTCGGCGATGTTCTCTTCGTGCGTCGCCGTTTCATGGGCCGCCCGCACCGCCTGCTCGGCTTGCAGCAGGTCTTCGGCGAGGCGTTCCAGCACCTGCTGCTGCAGCGAGAATTTATCCATGGTGAAAGGTAGGCATCTCGAACAAGCGGGGGAACGGACCGATTTTGATTGTGAAGGGCTCTACCAGCTTTCGGCGCTTCTGTTGCTGCAGGCTAACGTTGGAGGCCACCAGCACGCAGCAAGCGCCGCGAAGCGGCAACCTTCAGCTGTGTGTCTGTTTGGGCTAGAAGGTTAGGCAGTATTGCCTCGCTGACCTTGATGGCTCGGTTCAGCACGACTTTGGACTCTCGGCGGAATGTACACATACTTTTCTTCATTCGATTTCTTGCGCTTCCGATCAGGCCAATCACAACTACCGCAGTCGCAGCAGCTCACAAAGTCGAAAAACCGAGAAAGGCTTCGCCCACTGGATAGATCAAACCCACAGCCCTCCGGCGCATCGCATCCCAAGTCACAATCTCCACGCTGCGATCTGAAAGGTCGACGCGGTCGATCTGAATATCGACGATGTGCCACCCCGCATCTGTAAGTTCTCTCCCGCAATAACAAAAGCCCGCCAATGACACCGTGGCGACGCACTGCGCGGTAACCCAGCGCAGAGCAACTTGCGCACCCGGTGTGCATGCTGTAAGCGCAGCGAAAACCCTTGTATGGCGAAACGTATCGCTGATAAAAGCGAATGACTGCAAGTGCGAATCGGCGCATACCCAATGATGTTTAACGAATAAAAGGGACTTCCCCGTCCCGAACGAGTCGCGCACCCTGAGGCTTGCGGTGAACGGCAACTGAGTGCCACGATGGGAAGCTCGAACTTTTCATCAACTCACTCGTTTTTTTGGAGTGCGACGCATCAGCTCGCGGATGGTGTCTTTGAGTTTGTCGACAGCCCTGTCGGCCACCTTGATGCTGGCACCATTTCGACTGACTTATCGGCGTTCACTGTGAGACGCAGTGTCTCGCTCAAGTAGCGCGTTACGTTTTGCATGACCCGCTGACCCGCGCGTTGGCTTTTGGCAAAGATATTGCAGTCATCAGCGTAGCGGACAAAGCGGTGGCCAGAACCTCTGGTCATCAGGGTTGAGATTTTCGATGATGAGGTGCTCTGGGGTTTTCCAGCGATGGGTTCATCCACCGGTATTGCCCTGTAGGGCCATGGTGGTGGCACCGCAGCGTGTGCCGCGTTGTGCTTGTCAGATGCTGTCCCGTCTCTCTTCACGCCAGTGTCCTCATCGTTCAACGTTCAGGCCTTCGGTGCGGGTCGCACCTACTATGCCCTCTGCTGACTTCTGCCGTGCGCTCAAAACCAGTTCCCCGGTTCTCAGTCGCTGGTCGCTTGCGCGGCCACGACACATGGCAGATCTCCCGTGGTAAGACACGAATCATTCCTCACATAGACGCCGGATTTACAAAATGCACCCTTGTCGGTGTTGCCACCCACTTGTAGATAGAGGACTTCGCGGTCACGTGCCCGCTCATCCCGAATGCATCACGCCTCATATCCGGTTTTTGTTCATCGCCCTGCGATTTCGCCTTGGGTTTCCTCCGCACCCCGCCTCGCGGCGACGCACTTTCCCTTCAGCTAGCCTTCGGCTCTACAAGCCTGGCACCGGGACTTTCACCCAGCTGGATTCGTGCCATGCACGGCACACACGTGTGAATTCACCGGCCTTGCGCGGCTTTATGCGCAAGGTCCGCTGGAATGATGGGTTGGGCATAACTACGCTCCCTCCCCAATACACCACCACTCAATCGGGACAGTGTCTTCTGGTTGCGTTACGTCATGTCCATGTTCCAAGAAATGAGAGGGCACCGACAATGACAGTTCTTCGGAGATGCGTTTCGGAGCAAGAGCATTGACCTTCCCGAGAAAGCTCTCGTAATAGTCCTTGTCGTAGAAGATCATTACTTCACTTTGATGCAGCCAAGGCCATGTAAGTAGGCACGCTACTCGGTAGTAGCCATTCGAGGGGCCAGATGATGCCTCTGACAGGAAACGCGCCGCTTCCAGTAGTGCTGCGGCGCAACGGGACTGAATTTCGATATTGGTTTGACGCCCCTGCACTAGTGCCGAATGAACCGGAATCTTCCAATTGAAGTAACGCTCCAACTTCTCAGACCGAGGCCGAGCGTAGCCAGAAAAGCCTTGTGCCCACTTTTCCAGAGCTCGGATACGGCGCGGAATTCCCCGCAACTTCTTTTTGGTGAGCGCAATCTGCCTCATGGTCATGCCCAACGTTTAGCTTGAGGGGCGGCCGAGCGAAGCGAGGGAACCGAGAAGCGCAGCTTATCGGCCGTCCCCTCGAAGCGATTGTTAGCCATGACCGTTCCCCCCGGTTGGTGCCGTAGTGCTTGGAAGCGACTTTAGCTGATCGAGAAGTTGAGTGACCTCAGGCGGAATCTCGCCCGTAGTTGCGATAAGACGCTGAACCCGACGCCTAGTAGACCAAGAATGGTGCCGGGCCAGCTCAATTGCGGCGGCGTTGAGGTTTGGCTTTACGGCCAACCGCAGCGTGCTTTCGAGTGATTCAAATTCCTTCAGGTTCGCGCCACTACCAATAGCTAAGTTTCGTAATGAACCCAAGAGCCGTGGAAACGTGTTCTTGGAGCGAAGTGAAAATGCCAGGACGGGATCGATGCCCGCGAGTAGGGAAATGGCGTTGTTATATCGGTCGTCTAGTCCATCATTCGGCAACAGGAACGCGTCAAAGAAGTTGCGGAGAGCAGGCATGACTTCGGGAGGAACGTCAACGCGTGCGCGAATTTGACCGAATATGACGTCGATAGCTACAAGGCGGTGGCGAATTTCGAGGAGGTCGGCGAGGGCAACGGCAATCGTTCGCTTTCGCTCTCCTCGCTGTTTGAGATATGCACCAAGGCCGGACAATGCACTGCCCAGTACGACACCGATTAGAGGGGCAATCACGGAGAGTGCATCCATGGTGATGGCTAATGTGAAGATGACTGGACCACAACAACTCGCGGCGAAGCCGCCTCCTGCTGTTGTGGGTCCGCGTCGATTGACATGTTATCCCGCTCGTCAGCCGAACATGGAGACGTGCGTATCCTTGAACTGAACTCCGTCGAACGAATCGACATACAGGCCGTGCCCCCAAAACATGTCATTGTCGCCATACCATAACGTGAGAAGAGAGTCCCCGGTCGCTTCCACGCTCTGGAACTGCAGGTTTGCGCGAAACTCCTTTTCAGAGAGTAGCGGTTTCTCAAAGTTTTCAAAGGCCCCGTTTGTCAACGCTCGCTGCCCGAAGCGCCATCTTGTGTTGTAGCCCTCGAGACTGTCTGTCGCGATCAGGCGACGGCACTTCTCATCAAGGTCCGCAAGTGACGAGACGGCATCGGCCATCAGCGACAGCGCTGCATCCATCGACTTGTTGTCTGGAGATATCTGGACTGCGATGAAGCCTTCGCCATACGCCACTTGGCCCACGAGCGTATGGGGATGAGTCTTATCCGGGGTGAGCGCACCTAAGATGGGATGCTCCACCGGATTTACCGGTACGCGCCCAAAATTCGCCGGACGCGCGTTGCCAGGCAGTGCTTGCTTGAGTCTAGAGAGCATGCTCATGCGGGGTAACGTTGGCGCTCAGCGGGCGGCGTAGCCGTCCGTTGAAGCAACTGGTTAAAGCTACTTCCAGTCATGCGAAAGCAACTCGATTGGTATTGGGTCGCCCCAAGTCTTCCAGCCTTCCATTTCCAATCTTTCGAACCATTCATCTCGTCGGGATTCGGGGAGGCGAGATCCACAAAACGGGCAGTAATGGATTTGAAGAATTTCTGCGGAAGGCTGGCAGATAAGCCCGTACTCGTCGAAGACGGGGGACCAATAGACGCGCTTGTCTGTTGACCCAAGCAACGGACTCTTCGCTTCAGGAAAATCCATGTTCGCCTGCTCGGACATTTCCGCACAGCAATGCTCCTTCGAGTAGCTTGATTCACCGGTCAGAACGAGTGAGAAGGTCATGAGCTTTAACGTTGGAGCTGAGGGGCCGAAACCGGCTGGCCGCGCAAAGCGATGATGAACTGCTGAGCGTAGCGCGGCCAGCTGGTGGAGGTCCACTCGAGCGACTGGTTAAGCGTCATGTGCGACAGGTCTCACATATGCCTCAATGAGAGGCCTTGTGTATTTGATCTCCGGTACCTCGTGGGCAAGGTCACCGGGATGAACGTACTCGCCTTCATCAAAGGCACGGTAGATGGTGAACATCGGCTCAGGCAGCTCACGATCATTTGCGGCAAGGAACGCCTCTGAAGTGCAGACAGAAAACGCAGCGTTCACGATGACATCAGCGGTATCAAAGTCCATCGCGCTAGAAGCATAGGCACGGGCAACATAGTCAGCCAACTGATTGACCAAACTAGCGTGGTCAAGTTCGTGGTCTCGCGCCAGCTCTTGAAGAAGCTGGAAATCGATGAAGCCACTTTCGACGACATCGATCAGTCTGGCGACGGCTGCGCTCGGGGGATTCATGACGCTTAACGTTGGCGATGATTGGACGACGACGGCGTGACCGCGGTCGAGAAATGACAGAAGCGCTTGCCGCCGTTGGCGGTCCAATCGATCAATAGATTAGGCCACATCGCCGGGTAGAGCCTTGATCCAATTGCGTAACCAGCCGAGTAGTACACCAGTGTCAACATCTCGTGCGCGGTGCTGTTCAATCGCCATTGATAGTTGCGCCTGAACCGATTGCGCCTCCTTGATCCGATGGTAATCCATGCGTTCAAGCGCCTCGGCGTGACCGACCAGCTCGTTCGCCAAGGTATCAAGGGATGCGCGGCCCGCCTCAAATTCGTCCGCCAACTTCTCGAGCCTTGCAATGATGGTTGAATTCGCCATTATTTTTTCTGGGGTCTAACGCCTGAGTTAAGCCGACCCGTGGCGGGGCGGCGGACGTGTGCAAGCGTAGCGTAAAGCACATGGCCGACGCCACGACATGGGGTCGGCTTGAACGAATTGTTAGGCCACATGCCAGTTTGGTTGTGCGCCTGAACGGGTGTAGCCCCAGATGCGAACTAGACCATCCTCAATTGAGTATGGAATTGAATGTTTAGCGAGCGTCGAGAAGATCCAATCTTGCGATTCAGCGCGGAGATCAAGCCATTCAATCTCTTTGATGGGTTGAATGTGATAATGCCAGTCGCCATCCCAGTTTGTGACAAATTCTAGGGGCGCGAGCACGCTGTGCAAACGGAACTGTGGTTGCATCTCCCCAGCCTCACGCATTTCTCCGATCAGCTCGGACCATTTTGTATTGTTCATTACTGGCAAGATTTCACCACGCGCGATCAGCCTGGAAAGATGCTTGTTGTCTTTTTCTGACAGGTTGACCAATTGTATCGTCATGGGGCCTAACGAATGAAAGGGACTTCCCCGTCCCGAGCGCACCGCACAGTTGCGGCAATCGGCGCCCAAGTGCCAAGATGGGAAGTGCGAAATCTCATCAACTCACTCGTTTGTGTAGAAAGGGGAAGTCCATGACCATTGTCACCATTGGTATCGATCTCGCCAAGAACGTCTTCGCTGTACATGGCGTGGATGCCACAGGCAAAGCCGTGCTGGTTCGCCCCAGCGTGGCCCGGGCCAAACTGCTTGAACTCATCGCCTCTCTGCCGCCGTGCCTCATCGGCATGGAAGCCTGCTCCGGTGCCCACCACTGGGCGCGTGAGTTTGCGAAGTTCGGCCACACTGTGCGGCTGATGGCTCCGAAGTTCGTCGTTCCCTATCGCCTGTCGGGCAAGCGCGGCAAGAACGACGCGGCCGATGCCGCTGCCATCTGCGAAGCCGTCACCCGGCCCAACATGCGTTTTGTGCCCATCAAAACCCTGGAGCAGCAAGGCCAGCTTGCTGTCCACCGTGCTCGCCAGGGGTTTGTCGAGCAGCGCACCGCCACCTTCAACCGCATCCGTGGTTTGCTGGCCGAGTTCGGTGTGGTCTTGCCGTTGAAAGCCGCCGTGGTGCGCCGTGAGGCCACCCTGCACCTGGAAGACTTGCCCGGTTGGATGAACGCATTGCCCAGTACGACCGCCACATTGCAACGATGGCCAGCGAAAGCGCCGCAATCAAGCAGCTGATGCAATTGCCCGGTGTAGGCCCCACCACGGCCACCGCGCTGATGAGCACCATCGGCAACGGGCGCGACTTCCGGTGCGGTCGCCAGCTCAGTGCCTGGCTGGGGTTGGTGCCGGGCCAATACAGCTCGGGCGGCAAGGCACGGTTGGGTCACATCACCAAGGCGGGTGACCCGTATTTGCGGTCTTTGCTGGTGCTGGGAGCCAGAGCGGTGTTGCAACTGGCCAAGAACAAAGCAGACCCGGTGAGTCGATGGGCCAACGCCCTGGCCGAGCGCAGAGGCTACTGGCGTGCGGTGGTGGCCATCGCGGCCAAGAACGCACGCATGTGCTGGGCTGTGCTGAACAGAGGCGAGGCATTTCGATTGCCTGCGTGAGCGAAAAACAGAAGTACCAGAAAGAGCAACTTCCACCGTGTGAAAGCCAGCGTTGATGAGCAAAGGTTGGGACCTGCGCGGGCGGTGACCGATTAACTTTAGGAGGCGCATTGCCGCGTCCTCGACTAACGAATGGGTTGCCCGCGTGCGTCTTTCATCAGGGTCCGCAGGCCAGAGATTGCCTGCATTCATGACCGTTTGTAGTTTCGCTGTCCACATTCTTTGCATGGGATTCGGCGTTGGGTTGGGCACGAAGTGGAAGGACAGTCAGTAAGAAAAACCGGATTCCGCCATCAATCGCAATGCGATTCATGGCGGTGGAGATTTTGTTTGACTTTCGTAGGGAAGCCCTTGTAGCCTGAGTTAAGCCGACCCGTGGCGGGGCGGCAGACGCGTGCTAGCGTAGCGCAAAAGCACGCGGCTGACGCCACGACATGGGGTCGGCTTGAACGAATTGTTAGATGCCAACCGGTATATCTAGCGTAATGACGGTGGAGCCAAACGATGCACCGCGAAGCCTGGTGCTTAATGCTAAGCCTTGAAGACTAGGGGGCAAGTCCGTCAATGTGAGTGGCCGGCTTGGTCTGGCCTGTAGTTCATAGCCTCCAAGTGCATGTTTCTTTGAACTATGAACATCAGACCAGTCATATGCAAAGAATCCGCGACTTGCGAATGCAACATACTCGTCCGGGCGAGGAAGATTGACCAAGAGGTCGCAACCACAGATTTCTGGAAGCGCGAGAACCTCGCTTTCTGCATCTTCTGTTGAAGGGATGGCAGATTCAGGCACAGGTCCTTCGCCGCCAGTAGTGAACATTGCGACTTGTCCACGTGAATCAATGGCGATCCACGCCGCATCAATGCCTTCCAGATCTTGCTGAGAAATCATTGGCACCTAACGCCCGCGGTAAGCTGCGCCGGAATGCGAAGCATGGAGGGAACAAAAGCGCAGCTTTTGCGTCAGCTTGACCAACCAGTTAGGCGCCATTGTGCGTACCAATAATTGAGTGCAACTCTTGACTCTCTGTCTCAGAGAGGCTGCGAAGACTTTGCCCCATGACTAGATTATTTTTCATTAGGTTGGCCGAAGAGATGGTTCCATCAGAATGGGTGAAGAGCAATAAGGTTGCAGGAGCATAGGTGGCAAGCACAGGCTTCCATCCCCACCGATGATTTTCCAACCAGACATTGAGTTTTGCAATCTGTGCATCAGTAAGCTGCTTTGCGGTTCCTTGTGGTTTTCCACTTTTCCACGAAGTAACGCTTGCCGATTGGATGGGCGGGGTGGTTTCATAGCACCCTGCCAGCAGAATGCATAAGATGGTTGCAACAATGACGCGAACGAGGTGGTTCATGGCGCCTAACGCAATGTATAGAGCAAAACCTGCTCTATAAGTTGGGCGCTGCTACATAAGTTGGTCATCTCAACCTCCTAAAAACACAACCAGATCAACGGGCTAGACGCTAGGCCCCGCTTTTTGTGCAGGCATAAGTAAACCATGAAACCTGGCATTCTCTTTTTGGCAGTGACCGCTTTGCTTTAGATCCTTGTTTGACCGGGCGGATTCAAAAGTGAAGTGCAACACCTGCAAACCCCGTAAGGTCAGCAGATGCAAACATCACCCCGGCACTACCAACAACTCCAGCCCGAAGACCGCATGACCATGGCCAGCTTGCTACAGCAGAACCACAGTCTGCGCGACATTGCCGCTGTGCTCAAGCGCTCGCCCAGCACCATCAGCCGGGAGCGCCAACGAAATGTTGTCTCTGCGGTCGGCACCGTTGT
>Ga0209066_10006661_pt1 | contig 11717 bp, 10 predicted proteins | sample All_14_2_FD_187198 | JGI IMG/M metagenome (GOLD analysis project Ga0209066, IMG submission 187198) | Freshwater microbial communities in response to fracking from Pennsylvania, USA - Allegheny Zone_MetaG_DW_15 (SPAdes) (version 2) ...
TACGACGGCCCTGACAAGGATCCGATCGGCGCCTTCATCGAGTTCCGCTCCAACGTCTTCTACAACTGGGGCGGCGGCCATTCGGGCTACGACGCCGACAAGGCGGCCATGGTCGCCTACAACTTCGTCGACAACGCCTATGTGATGGGCCCCGACAGCAAGCAGGCGGTGGCGTTCAAGGAGAGCAACAGCCTGGCCAGGGCCTGGTTCGCCGGCAACAGCATGAACGGCGTGATTCCCGAGGATCCGTGGAGCCTGGTGACCGGCCTGCAGGTGGAAGGCTATCGCCAGGCCGCGCCGATCGACATCGCGCCGGTCACCGCCGATCCCGCCGCCAGCGCCTATGAGCGCGTGCTGGCCGACGCCGGCGCTTCGGTGGCGCGGGACGCCGTCGACGCCCGGGTCGTGGCGGGAGTGCGCGACCGCAGCGGCAGGATCATCAACACCGAGCAGGACGTCGGCGGCTGGCCGACACTGGCGTCGGGTGTCGCCGCGCCGGACGCTGACGGCGACGGCATGCCGGATGCGTGGGAGGTCGCGCGCGGATTCAATCCGAATAAGGCCGATGGGGCCTGGTTGGCCAAGGACGGCTCGGGATGGACGAACCTGGAGCTCTATCTGGCGGATGCGGCCAAGGTTCGGGGATGAATGCAAAGAGGCCGAAAGCTCACGCCTTCGGCCTCTTCAACAGGCCTCCTTTCGGAGGCAAGGACTTGCGTCCAGCGGCCTCAGGACCGTGGCAAAGAGAGTAGGATGATTGGCTTGAAAATCAAGATGCCCCGGGATTACGCGTCAAGGCCGGCGGTTCGATCGAGTCCTGGATGATCCGATGGAGCGCCACACGCACGCGTTTGCCGATCTCGTGCATGTCGGCGGGGGCGATCGTGGGGAACCTCGGATTGTCATAGGCGTCCGTCATGGGACGGAGGCGTTCCGAAGCGACAGTGTAGACCTGATTGCATATCACCCAGGATCGCTTGTCAGGTTTCTTGGGATTGGGGTTGCGAGGCATCTCATAGGCATAGACATCTCCGGTATGATCTACCGTGGTCATGGGCAGAACGAGATGCGGTCGATTCAGCTTCTGGCCCGAACGGATGATCACGGCGGGATGGGTGTCGTCGAACTCAGGCAAGACATTGGAGATCGAGAAATCACACCAATAGACTTGGCCGTATCGGGGAACGCTCTTGAGCTGGAGCTTCGGCTTAGGCGGTTTGTACTGCATTTCCAGAAACGGCTCCACAACACAACACCCTTATTGGTTGATCTAGAACCAAGCGCAATCTTTACGGCCCATTTGAGCGACTTTGCCCCCTCCCCCGCTTTCCGCTAGAAGCCCCGCCATGTCGCACAACACCTTCGGCCATCTGTTCCGCGTCACCACCTGGGGCGAAAGCCATGGCCCGGCGCTTGGCTGCGTCGTCGACGGGTGCCCTCCGGGGATCGCCCTGACGGCGGAGATGATCCAGGGCTTCCTCGACAAGCGCCGCCCCGGCCAGGGCAAGTTCGTCACCCAGCGCCAGGAACCGGACGCGGTACGCATCCTGTCGGGCGTGTTCGAGGACGGCCGCACCGACGGCCAGCGCACCACCGGCACGCCGATCAGCCTGATGATCGAAAACACCGACCAGCGCTCAAAGGACTATGGCGAGATCGCCCAGGCCTTCCGGCCAGGCCATGCCGACTATCCCTATTTCGCCAAGTATGGCGTGCGCGACTATCGCGGCGGCGGGCGCAGCTCGGCCCGCGAGACGGCGGCGCGGGTCGCGGCCGGCGCCATTGCCCGGCTGGTGATCCCCGGCGTCACGGTGCGCGCGGCCCTGGTGCAGATCGGCCCGCACGCCATCGACCGGTTGCGCTGGGACTGGAGCGAGGTCGACAACAACCCCTACTGGTCGCCGGATGCGGCGATCATCCCGCTCTGGGAAGAGCACCTGGAAAAGATCCGCAAGGCCGGCTCCTCGACGGGCGCTGTCGTCGAGGTCGAGGCGACCGGCGTGCCGGCCGGCTGGGGCGCGCCGCTGTATGGCAAGCTGGACGCCGAACTGGCGGCGGCCCTGATGTCGATCAACGCCGCCAAGGGCGTCGAGATCGGCGAGGGCTTTGCGTCGGCCGCCCTGACCGGCGAGGACAATGCCGACCAGATGCGGATGGGCAATGACGGCCCGGTGTTCCTGACCAACCATGCCGGCGGCGTGCTGGGCGGGCTGTCCACTGGTCAGCCGGTGGTGGCCCGGGTGGCCTTCAAGCCGACATCCTCGATCCTGATCCCGCGCGACACCGTCAACGAGGCCGGCGAAGACGTCGAACTGCGCACCAAGGGCCGTCACGACCCCTGCGTGGGCATTCGCGGCGTGCCGGTGGTCGAGGCCATGACCGCCTGCGTGCTGGCCGACGCCTTCCTGCGCCATCGCGCCCAGACCGGTGGGGGGGCCTACAGGCCCGGCCCGATCGGACGCTTTTGAAACCCGTGGTCAGGTAGCTTTTGGCAAGGTGGACTGCCCACTGAAAACACACAGGTTTCCGGGTTGACCTCACAGATTGCCAAGTTGTAATGTTTCACTCAGCGCGACCATCACAGCTCACTCTCTCGCAATAGTTGCTTCAGCGCGCGTCAAGGCCTCAGAACACGCGTGCGTTTCGACACTCTGAAAATCCTGCTCGTCGACGACAACCAGCACATGCGGCTGCTGTTGACTGAAATGCTGCGCGCTATTGACGTACGGCACATCTTCGAGGCCATGAACGGCGCCGAGGCGCTTCAGATGATGCGGCGGGTGCCGATCGACATCGTCATCACCGACCTGAAGATGGGCCTGCTGGGCGGGATCGACTTCGTCAACCTGCTGCGCCGCTCGCCAGACAGCCCCAACCCCTTTGCGCCGGTGCTGATGGTCACCGGCCATTCGACAGTAAGGCGCGTGCAAGAGGCGCGGGACGCGGGCGTCAACGAGTTCCTGACCAAGCCGGTGACCGGTCGCAGTCTGATCCATCGCCTGACACTGCTGATTGACCAGCCCCGTCCGTTCATTCGCTGCGAAGGCTATTTCGGCCCCGACCGGCGGCGACGCATCACCTCGGACTACAAGGGGCCCTGGCGGCGGGACGAGGACGCGGTCGCCATCGACTTCGGCTGACGTCTGCGGCCTCACCCGCTCATCCGGTCTTAAGACCTGTTAGTCATGATCTGGCCGTCGTTCATCGGGATAAGCCAGTCATGACCGCCAGACGCCTGCTCTCCGCCGCCGCGCTCGGTGCCCTGGGCCTTGCTCTTCAGGGCTGTATCGCCGCCAGCGCCGTGGGCATGGTGGCCGGCACGGCCATCGGCGTCACCGGCGCCGTGGTCGGCGGCGCCGCCAAGGTCGGCGGCAAGGCCGTGGTCGCCACCGGCAAGGCCGTAATCCCCGGGGAAAGCGCCAAGGATCGCGAAAAGCGCGAGTACGAAGCGTGGAAGCGCTCGAACTGAGGCCTACAGGCTGAGCGCGCAGCTCTCGCCGATGGTCGGGCGCGAGATCACCACGCGCGACAGACCTGGAAAGGCCGGCGTCAGACGCTCGGCAAAATAGAGGCACAGACGCTCCAGGGTCGGGCTTTCCAGACCGGGGCGATCATTGAGCAGGCCATGATCCAGCTCGGTGGCCACGGCCTTCAGCGCGGTGTCCAGACCCTCGAGGTCGGCCACCCAGCCGGCGGCCTGCATCGCCCCCCTGACGCTGGCCTCCACCTTGAACGAGTGGCCGTGCAGCTTGCGGTAGCGATGGTCGGGGGGACCTTGCTCGATATAGTGAGCCGCGTCGAACGTCGCGGCCTTCGTGATCTCGAAGACAGGCTTCATCAGGTACTTCTTTTGACAAGGCCTGGGAGGCTCTAGCGCGCCGACCCTGTCACCAAGTCGAGCGCCTTATCCGTCAGGGCAGGCCGAGATATTTGTGCGTTTGGACGCTTAAACGCCATTGAGGGTGGGAAAGGCAATAGGCGACGGCCAATTGTGTGTTTCGGTCGCGGTCGGGACCGTCCATCGGCTGCAGGTAGAAGCGCTCGAAATCCAGGTCCGCGAAGCGCTCGGGAAGCGCCTGGGCCTGCGGATAGACGAGCTTCAGTTCCTGCCCCCGGGTCTGGACGACAGGAGCGTCCGCCTTGGGACTGACGCAGATCCAGTCGATGCCGTCAGGCGCCGCGAGCGTGCCATTGCTCTCGACCGCGATCATGAAGCCCCGGGCATGCAGGGCCGCGATGGCGGGCGCATCCAGTTGCAGCAGCGGCTCTCCGCCGGTGCAGACGACAAGCCGGTCACCGGGACCGCCGGTCCAGGCGGCTTCCACCGCATCGGCCAGCAAATCGGCCGTGGCGAACTTGCCGCCGCCCTGGCCATCCGTACCCACGAAGTCGGTGTCGCAGAAGGTGCAGACGGCCTTGTCGCGATCCTGCTCGCGGCCGGTCCACAGGTTGCAGCCGGCGAACCGACAGAACACCGCCGCCTTGCCCGCCTGACCGCCCTCACCCTGCAGGGTCAGGAAGATTTCCTTGACGCTGTAGGTCACGGGGCCAGGACCTCGCGCCCCGCCGCATCCCAGTCCTCATAGCCTTTACGGCGCAGGTCACAGGCCGGGCATTCGCCGCAGCCATGACCCCAGGAATGAAGCTCGCCGCGGTCGCCCCGATAGCAGGTGTGGCTCTCCACCACGATGAGGTCGACCAGGTCCTCACCGCCCAATGACTTGGCCAGGGCCCAGGTCTGCGCCTTGGTCAGCGTCATCAGCGGCGTCTCGATGCGAAAGTCGCGATCCATGCCCAGGTTCAGGGCGCTCTGCATGGCGTCCAGGGTGTCGCGGCGACAGTCGGGATAGCCCGAGAAGTCGGTCTCGCACATGCCGCCCACCAGTGACGCAATACCGCGCCGGTCGGCCAGGGCCGCCGCATAGATCAGGAACACCAGGTTGCGACCGGGCACGAAGGTCGAAGGCAGACCACGATCGGTCATCTCGATGGCGCGATCGGCGGTCAGGGCCGATTCTGCGACCGCGCCAAAGCCCCGAAGGTCCAGAACGTGGTCTTCCCCGAGACGATCGGCCCACTGCGGGAAGCGGGCGGCGATCTGGTGAAGCACCGCCACGCGCGCCTCCATCTCGATCACGTGGCGCTGACCATAGTCGAAGCCGACCGTTTCGACGCGCGAATAGCGTTCCAACGCCCAGGCGAGGCAGACACTACTGTCCTGGCCGCCGGAAAACAGCACCAGGGCGGCGTCAGTCATCGACAGGTCTCCGGCCCGGTCGACACCGGGCTGCATGGGGGGCAAAACAGAAGGACATGCCTCCCTCTACACGAGGTGGTGACGGCTCGAAACGGGCCAGCCCGTGCGAGAGCGCAGATCGGCCGCGATTCCTTTGCAGCGTATCACTGAAAGCCGGCTTTACAGCCGATACCCAAGCCCTGAATCGCGCGAGGCGGGAGAACGCTCTCAGCAATGGCGTCCCTGTTCTGGGCGCCTGAGCGACAACTTCCGCAAGGTAAGCGCCAGACCAGACTTTCTAATACCAGTGGAAACTTGCTCCAAACAGGAGAACGTGACCTGAAGGAAAGTGAAAAGGCGTAACCTATCGCTGTTCACTTACGATTGCGGCAGTTGACAGTCAAAGAACGCAAGTATGCAATCCTCCTATGCTGCGAGGGGTCAGCCGTACGCCCGCGTGGCGCGAATTGTACGGCGCCGAGGAAACAAACGACGCCTGCAGGGTCCGCCATAAGGAGCCGCAGCGTTCAGGGAGGGAATTCGAATGTCGCAATCTTCGCGTTTGCGGAGCCTGCTGGCCATGGGCGCTTCGGTGGCCGTGCTCGCAGCCGTCGCCACACCAGCTCTGGCCCAGACCAGCGGCCAGCAGACCACCGTCATCGAGGAACTGGTCGTTACCGCCCAGAAGAAGGAAGAAGCCCTTCAGGATGTGCCGATCGCGGTTTCCGCCTTCAGCCAGGACACGCTGGAAGCCCAGAAGATCGACGGGGGTCCGAATCTCCAGCTCGCCATTCCGAACGTCAGCTTCGCCAAGAGCAACTTCACCAACAGCTTCAACTTTCAGATCCGCGGCATCGGCGCACGCGCCGTCGGTTCGTCGGCGGACGCTGGCGTCGGCGTTCATCTGAACAATGCCCCCCAGCAGTCGGGCAATCTGTTCGAGGCCGAATTCTATGACATGGAGCGCGTGGAAGTTTTGCGCGGCCCGCAAGGCACGCTGTACGGCCGCAACGCCACCGGCGGCGTCGTCAACCTGATCACCGCCAAGCCGACCGACATGTTCGAAGGCATGGTCCGGGCGGAAGTCGGCAATTACGGGACCCAGAAGGTTCGTGGCATGGTCAACCTGCCGATCTTCGGCGACAAGCTCGCTATCCGGGCCGCCGGCGCGTACCTGAAGCGTGACGGCTTCATGACCAACACCTACACCGGCAACAAGGTGGACGACCGGGACCTCTATTCCACCCGGATTTCGGTGATGTTCAACCCCACCGAGAAGCTCCGCACCAACTTCCTGTGGGAACACTTCAACGAGGATGACGCCCGCTCGCGCACTGGCAAGCAGCTTTGCACCAAGGACAATGGCCCGGCCACCGTCGGCGGCGTGCCCACCGGCGCAGCGCGCATCTTCCTGACCCAGGGCTGCCTGCCCGGCTCGCTGTACAGCAACAACGCCTACGGGACCGTCAACACCTCGGGCACCCTGACGGGCGAACTGGGCAACATCTTTGGCTTCACCAGCGGCGACGCCAACATCGGCGACACCACCGACAAGGACCTCAACAAGTTCGAGTCGCTGTTCGACCCGATCTATCGGTCCAAGTCTGACGTCTATCAGTTTACTCTAAACTATGACCTGACCGAGAACCTGACTCTGACGGCGATGACGTCATACAGTGAAAACTCGATGTACTCCAAACAGGACTACAACCGCAACGTCTCGGTTGTTCCTTTCAACACCACGCCCTTCACCCCGGGCGGCTTCTTCACCGATCCTCAGGTCGGCCGCACCAATCTGTTCACCACCTTGGACATCTCGTCCAACGACGCCGAACAGTTCAGCCAGGAATTCCGCCTCTCGTCGAACTTTGACGGCCCGCTGAATTTCAATATCGGCGGCATCCATTTCGACTATGAAACCGTCACTGACTACTATGTGATCGGCAACTCGCTGACCCTGTCGGCCCTGGCCCTGAACGCCACGACGCCCGGTAATGGCGGTAATCCCAACTGTAATCCGGTTACCCTGCCCGCGACCTGCATCGGCATCGACACCGGCGCCACGCCGGATGGTTCAGGCCATAACTATTATGACAACCGCACGCCCTATCGCCTGAAGTCGGACGCCCTGTTTGGCGAACTTTACTGGCAGGCCAATGACCAGCTGAAGTTCACCCTGGGCCTGCGCCAGACCCGCGACCGCAAGGAAGTCGACAACTACAAGACCGTGCTGCTCAGCCCCGGCACGGGCCTGGTCCTCGACCCGGTCACGCCGACCGCCAAGGTCGAGTTCAGCGAGATGACCGGCCGCTTAGGCTTTGACTACAAGCCAGACCTGTCGATGACCGACGACACCCTCGTCTATGCCTTCTATTCCAAGGGCTACAAGGGCGGCGGCATCAATCCGGGTGTGCCCGACAACGCCGTCGGCATCCCCCAGACCTTCGATCCGGAGTTCGTCAACGCGATCGAACTGGGCACCAAGAACACCCTTATGGGCGGCAGCCTGCTGCTTAATGCGACGGGCTTCTACTACGACTACCAAGGCTACCAGATCTCCAAGATCGTGAACCGCACCTCGGTCAACGAGAACGTCAACGCCAAGGTCTATGGCCTGGAATTCGAGTCGATCTGGTCGCCGATCTACAATCTCCGCTTCAACGCCAATGTCGGTTATCTGCACACCGAGATCGGCAAGGGCGTGAAGTCCATCGACACCATGGACCGCACCCAGGGCAACCCGGCCTATACGGTGGTCAAGGTCGGGCCCAGCCTGCCCAACGCCAGCGTCGGCGCCAACTGCGTGCTCAGCTCGGCCGGCGTCGCCACCCTGCTGGGCATTGGCCAGGGCGGCACGCTGCCCTTCGCCTGCGGCGGCCCGGCGGTCTTCTCCGGCTTCCTGCAGAGCCAGGGCGTTCCGGCGGCCTCGGCCAACTTCCTGGCCAATGGCACCGGCCTTTATAACTACGGCGCCGGCTACTCGATCGAAGGCACGTCGGCCGACCTGTCTGGCAACGAGCTGCCCAGCTCGCCGCACTGGACGGCCTCGATCGGCGCCCAGTACAGCTGGGACATGGCGGCTGGCTGGTCGGCCACCCTGCGCGGCGACTACTATCGCCAGACGAGCCAGTACGCCCGGGTCTACAATACCGAATACGACCGCATCAAAGCCTGGGACAACGCCAACCTGACCCTCAAGATCGAGAAGCCGGAATGGGGCCTGGAGATTGACGCCTATGTGAAGAACCTGCTGGACGATGTTCCGATCATCGACGCCTACACCAGCGACGACTCCTCGGGCCTTTTCACCAACATCATCACTCAGGAGCCGCGCCTCTACGGCGTGAGCGTCACCAAGAAGTGGTAGCCGTTGGGTCCTGAGGGACGGCATTCTGCAGAGGGCGGCGGGTTCATCCCGCCGCCCTTTCTTGTGGCCAGATCCGGTGGCCATATCGCTATCGCAGTACACGCAACGAGCGGTCGCCGAAGCCAACTTTGCGAGAATTTGTGCGGACTTAACGACTCTGCAAGGGCGATGCGAGCACTCTGACGGCTCACAGACGCCAGCGAAGCGGCCGCATGGAAACGCTATCTCGTCTTATTGATCGCCGTCCGCCGGTTGCCGCGACCATGTCCTGCCAGGACGTGTGGGCGACATTCGACGCCGATCCCCGCGCCTTCTCGGTGGCTGTCGTTGACAACCGCAGGCCCATCGGCGTCGTCTATCGTGACGTCTTCATGGGCGTCATGGCCGTTGCGCGCGAGACGCTGCACGATCGTCCAATCGCTGACGTTATGGACCGCGATCCGCGACTGGTGGACGTCAACACCGAACTGAGCGCCTTTGTCGACAATCTCGCCGACCGGCCCTCGCCCGTGTTCCGCACCTCGTTCGTGGCCATTGATGAGGCTGGCGACTATGCGGGTGTGGGCGGGCTGAACTCGCTGCTGGCGTCCTATCGCCGCCGTCAAAGCGAAGCCAATGACGCCATGGCGCTGGTCGAGCGCATGGCCACCGATATCACCCATCACCTGAACGGCGTCCTGGCCATCACCGAACGTCTGGAGCAGCAGCGGCTGACCCCGGACGCCAGCGCCTTTGTCCGCGCCATCGGCGACACCAGCCGTGACATGGGCGCGATGCTTGGCCGGGCCATTGACCTGCATCGCTCGGCCCTGGGTCAGCTGCCGATGAACGCGACCGCCTTGCGGCTGCGCGATCTGGCTGACGCTGTCGAAGCCCGCTGGTCAGCGCGCGCCGCCGAGGGCGGATCGACGCTGCTGTTCTCCTATGACGGCGATCCCGAATGCGGCGTCGAGGTCGATGGCGAACGCCTGCTTCAGGTGTTCGACGCCCTGATCGAGAGCGCCCTGGCGAGCGGCCGGGGGGTCATTGAGGCCTGCCTGCAGGCCCGCATCAGTGTCGACGGCGTGCATCTGGACGGCAGCGTCCGCGACAACGCAACGGGATTGGCCGAAGACCGTCTGGCGCGGATCTTTGCGCCGCTGGGCGCGGCTCGCATCGAAGATCGCACCGAGATGGCGCTGGGTGTCGGCATGGCCCTGGCTCACCGGATCATGCATAGCCTGGGCGGTGAGGTGAAGGCTGAGGTCAACCGGGGCGCCGGCCTGACCGTTCGCTTCGCCTTCGTCGCCCCTTCGGCGGAGACCGGTGCGGCCCCGGCGGCCGAGCCGTCCGTTGGCCCCCGCGCGGCTCACATCCTGATCGTCGACGACAACGCCACCAACCGCATGGTCGCCGAAGCGCTTTGCGATATGTTCGACTGCACCTCCGAGCAGGCGGTCGACGGCATGGAGGCCGTCGAGATGGCCCGAAGCGGCCGTTTCGACCTGATCCTGATGGACATCAAGATGCCGCGCATGGACGGCGTCACCGCCACCCGCGCCATCCGCGAAATGGGCGGCAGGCCGGCCGCTACCCCGATCGTCGCCCTCACCGCCAACGCCGACCCGTCCGACGTCCTGACCTATCTGGCGGCCGGCATGCAGGACGTGGTCGAAAAGCCGATCAAGCCCGAACGCCTGGCGATCGTGCTGAGCGCGCTGCTGAGCGGTGACGCCGAAGACGAAGAAGCCGCCGCCTGAACCGACTCTTCAGTCGAGGAAAACGTCCTGAGCCCGCGTGCAGCTCAGAGCCAAAGGCGAAGACTCGACGGTCAGACGCTGGATGACCGCATCGCGGGTCTGCAGCAGATAGCGCCGGGTGCGTAACCCCATGAAGTGGTCCATGTCACGGATCGTTGTGCCCAAGGCCTTGGCCAGGCTCAGGTTTCCGTCCGACAGGAACATCAGCTTGCGCCCCGGATCCACCTGCCGGGCCCAGGCGCGGATGGTCCACGGATCGTTGGGCGCAATGCAGATCAGCAGGTCAATTCCGCTGGCCTTCAACCGCTCCGCGCCGTTGATCAGACCCGGCACGTGCTGCTCGGTGCAGACCGGCGTGAAGGCGCCGGGGACGCCGATGATCACCGCGCGCCGCCCGGCCACGAGCTGTTCGAGCGATCGCGCCTGGATCTCCTCGCCGACCAGAACACCCAGGCCAATCGGGGGCACGCGCTTGCCCACGCCAAACTCAGCCATGCGCGCCTCCGACCATTGTCTCGCGAAACATCGTAGCCCCCTCAGGAACGACGGAAAGCGCCTTCAGCTAGAACCCGCCCGGGCTTTCGACTCTGTGTTGAAGCCCGGCCGGCGAGCCTCTAGCGTGATCCCGAACGGAGACAACGTCGCGTGCTCACCACCGCCGAGCAGATGGCCTGGGATTTCCTCAGCAAGGCGCAGCACTACGCCACGCCTGACGAGGTCGAGACCCATTTCGCGCGCGCTATCGCCGCCTTCGGCTATGACCGCTTCTGCGCCACCCTGATCAATGCCGAGCACTACGGCAGGGAACCGCCAACCCTGAGCCGACAGGACTTCGACACGTGGGACGCCCGGTACTGGAGCGAGCGCCATGTCGTCCATGATCCGTGCGTGAAGCTTCTGATGAAGTCGACGCGGTCGTTCGCCTGGTCGGACGCCAAGCCCTTCGGCGATCACAAGCGCGCCGACATCATGTGGGCCGAGGCCTCGGATCTGGGCATGAACGATGGCTTCGTCGTGCGGGTGTTTGGCCCGGCCGGCCACCTCGTTCTGATCCGCATGGCTACGGAAGCCCAGGACACCGATCCCACCGCCCGCGCCGTGATCGAGAGCCTGGCCACGGTGTTCGGGACCATCATGCTCAAGCACTGGGAGCTGCAGGACGACAACCCCGACTATGGCGTGATCTCCGAACGTCAGGCCCAGTGTCTGCACTGGGCCAGCCGGGGCAAGACCGACTGGGAGATCGGCGCGATCCTGGAACTGTCGCCCCGCACCGTTCACCACCACATCGAGAACGCCAAGAAGCGCCTGGGCGTGGCCAAGCGGCAGGAAGCGGTGATGAAGGCCGGGGAACTGGGGTTGCTGGGCAAGGGGT
>Ga0209066_10006663_pt1 | contig 11716 bp, 10 predicted proteins | sample All_14_2_FD_187198 | JGI IMG/M metagenome (GOLD analysis project Ga0209066, IMG submission 187198) | Freshwater microbial communities in response to fracking from Pennsylvania, USA - Allegheny Zone_MetaG_DW_15 (SPAdes) (version 2) ...
GTTCCGGCCGGCGTGGTGCCCGCGAGGTAGAAGCGGCCCTCCGGCCGGAACCACGTGCCCGATGGATCGATGGTAAGCGGCGTCTCTCCGGGCGCCTCACGGACGTCGAAGACGAAGACAGAACGCCGCCGCGGCTCGACCGGCAACGCGATCCCGGACCGGGCCGCGACCTCGCCGGACCACGGTCCCGCCGCCAGCACCACCGTGCGGGCCTCCAGGCGACCGCCCGCCTTGAGAACGACTCCGCCCGCATCGAACGAGACCACCTCATCGGCCAAGTAGGTCGCGCCCAGCGCCCGCGCTGTATGCCGGAAGCCCTGCATCAGCGACGGCCCGTCGAACCAGCCCTCGTTCGCGGTGCCGTGCGAAGCGAGCGCCAGCCCCTCCTTCGAGATCCAGGGAAAGCGCGCCTTCAAGGCCGCCGGATCGAGCAGGTCGACCGCGCATCCCTCGCCCGTCTGCACGGCATGGTTCGCGCGCAGGACGGCCTCCCCGGCCGGACTCGCGAGGAAGAGATAGCCGGGCTCCCGGAGACCGAGATCGACGCCCAGCAACTCGCGCGCGCGCCGCAGGAAGCCGATCCCGAAACGCGACAGGTGGATGTTGAGCGGCGTCGAGAACTGCTGCCGGATCGAACTCGCCGACAGAGCCGACGAAGCGCGCGTATAGGCCGGATCGCGCTCGACGACGGTCACGGTGCCTTCGAACGCCGGATCCGACTTCAGATGATAAGCGACGGACGATCCCATCGCCCCCCCGCCGATCACGACGACATCGGACCTCATCGGCGTCGCCAGACCTGCAGTCGGGCGAACAGGAAACGGTCGGCGATCAGGTGCGCGGCCTTGACCGCGGCCGAGGTCAGCACGATCACGACGCAGAGCGCCGCCGCGGCGGCGGTGGTGCCCGCCTCCTCGATGTTCACGGCCGCCACCGAGGCGAGCTTGGTGTCGGGTGCGTAGAGGAAGATCACCGACGACACCGTCGTCATCGCGTTGACGAACAGGTAGATTGCGATGTCGAGAATCGCCGGCAGGCAGATCGGCGCCGTGACCCGCACGAAGGTCTTCCAGATCGGCACCTTCAGCGACGCCGAAACCGCCTCGAACTCCGGATCGATCTGCTTCAGCGCCGTCGTCGCCGTGAGATGGCCAACCGTGTAGAAGTGCGCCACCGTGTTCAGCACCAGGATGCCCATGGTGGCATAGAGGAAGTTGAGCGGATTGTTGGGCGCGTTGAAGAAGAAGATGTAGCCCAGGCCAAGCACCAGGCCCGGCACCGCCATTGGCAGGAAGGCCAGGAACTGCACCACGCCGCGCATCGCGCCGAACCCGCGCGTCTTCTCGTTGAGCCAGGCGCCCGTGAACATCAGCACAGTGCCGAACACCGCGGCACCCAGCGCCATGCGTACCGAGTTCCAGTAGGAATCCCAACCGTTGGCGTCGAACTTGGCGAAGTCGTAGTTCTCGAGCGTGAGGCTGAGATTGTACGGCCAGTACTTGATCAGCGAGCCCCAGATCGCCATGCCGAGAATGGTGAGGATGGCGGCCGACACCAGCAGGCAGAACATCGTGAACAAGACGTCGCGCGCGAACTTCGGCCGCGGCACCAGCGGCACGGCCCGCGCGGTCAGCAATGCCACCTGCTTGCGCTGGACCAGCCGGTCGACCAGGAAGGCCAGCGCCGCCGGCGCCAGCAGCACCATGCCGACCACGGCCCCCATCGAGAAGTCCTGCTGGCCGATCACCTTCTTGTAGACGTCGGTCGCAAGCACGTTGAAGTTGCCGCCTATCACCTTCGCGATGCCGAAATCGGTGATGACGAGGGTGAAGACGACCAGCGCGGCGCTGATCAGGCCGTACTTCGCGCCCGGCAGCGTCACCGTGAAGAATATCCGGCGCTTCGGCGTGCCCAGCACCTCTGCCGCCTCATAGAGCCGCGCGTCGGCCGTCGCGAGCGCGGTCGTCAGGATCAGCGTGGCGTGCGGGAAACAGTAGAAGACCTGCGCGATCACGATGCCGTCGATGCCGTAGATCGAGCCGCCGCTGAGCAGCGCCTTGAAGAAGCCCTGCGTGCCGAACAGGTAGATCAGCGCGATGCCCGGCAGGAGCGACGGTGCGAAGATCGGAATCAGCGAGATACCCTGGAACAGCCAGCGCATCGGCAGCACCGTGCGTGTCAGCGCGTAGGCATAGAGGAAGGCCAGCGGGACGACGATCACGGTGGTGATCGACGCGACCTGAAGGCTGTTCAGCGCCGACTGGAACAGCGCCGGGGTAGAGAAGTACGAGACGTAGTTGGCGAGGCCGATGAACCTGCCGTCGCGGTCCTCGAAGCCCTTGGCGAGCAGCGACCAGAGCGGCAGGCCCACCATGACGAGTAGCATCCCCGCGAGCAGCAGGACGCCGGCGCGCATCGTCAGGTCGTCGCGCGACAGGCCGACCTTCAGCCCGGGAACGACGAGGCTCACGCGTACGCCATCAGGCGAAGACCCTGAGCCGGTCGGGCGGCAGGGCGATGTCGAGCTTCGTGCCGATGTCGACGCCGAGGTCGCGGATCAGATTGCTCGAGAAATCCGCCGTGACGGCGACGGTCGCCGCCGCCCGCGCCTTCAGGGTCGCTCGGCAGAAGGCTCCCACGAAATCCAGCTCCGCCACCTCGACGGGCACGCGGTTGGCGATGTCGGCCGGCAGGTCGCGCACCCGCACATCCTCGGGCCGGATGCACAGGCTGACCTTCTGGCCGGGCGCCAGCCCGTCCTGGACCGGGCAGGCGAAATCGACGCCGGCGACCCGCACCCGGTCGGGTGCCATCAGGGTCCCGGACAGGAAGTTCATCGAACCGACGAAGTCCGCGACGAAGGCCGTTGCGGGCCGACGGTAGATCTCCTGCGGCGTACCCACCTGCTCGATGGCCCCGTGGTTCATGACCACGATGCGGTCGGCCATGGTCAGCGCCTCTTCCTGATCGTGCGTCACCATGATGGTGGTGACGCCGAGCGTCCGCTGCAGCGCCTTGATCTCGTGCCGCAGCCGCAGGCGCACCCGCGCGTCGAGGGCCGACAGCGGCTCGTCGAGCAGCAGCAGGCCGGGCGAGGTCGCGAGCGCGCGGGCCAGCGCCACCCTCTGCTGCTGGCCGCCCGAGAGCTGGGCGGGATACTTTGGGCCGGCGTCCGGCAGGCCGACCAGCGCCAGCAGTTCGGCCACGCGCCTGGCGATGGCGGCCTTGTTCTGGCGTCGGTTCACCAGCCCATAGCCGACATTGTCGGCCACCGTCAGGTTGGGAAACAGCGCATAGGACTGGAACACGATACCGAAGTCGCGTTGCGCGGGCGGCAGTGCCGAGACGTCCCGGCCCTTCTGGCGGATCGTACCCGACGTCTGAGGATCGAGGCCGGCAATCGCCCGCAGCAGCGTCGTCTTCCCGCAGCCCGAGGGGCCGAGGAAGCAGACGAATTCGCCCTCGACGACGTCGAGCGAGACGTCGCCGAGAGCCGAGAAGTCGCCGAACCTCTTGGAGAGGTTACGGACCTCGAGATAGTTCGCCATGGCAGCCACTGTCATCCTGAGCGAAGCGAAGGATCTTTACGGCTCATTGAAGGATCCCTCGCGATGCTCGGGATGATTCGCGTCACTTGGCCTTGGGTGCGGACTTGCCGTCGTAGCGCTTGGTCCACTCCGCCAGGATGCGGTCGCGGTTCTTGGCCATCCACTCGACGTCGTTCTTCACCATCACCTTCTCGAGGTTCGGCGGATAGTTCGGCGGCGTGATGGCGACGCCCGGATAGGCGACGATTGGATAGGTCTTGGCATAGAGCTCGTTGGCCTTCTTGGTCGCAGCCCAGTCGGCGAGCTTCTTGGCGGCTTCGAGGTTCTTGGTGCCCTTGACGATTGCGGTGACCTCGAGCTCCCAGCCCAGGCCCTCCTTGGGGATCACCAGCTCGAGCGGCGCGCCCTTGGTCTTCTCCGAGGCGCCGCGGGTGTCGAGGCCGATGCCGATCAGGCGTTCGCCCTTGGCGGCCTGGACGCAGGGCGCCGAGCCCGAATGGATGTACTGGGCGATGTTCTGGTGGAGGGCGTCCATGTACTTCCAGCCCGCTTCCTCGCCCATGATCTGAAGCCAGGCCGCGATGGTGAGGTAGCCGGTGCCCGACGAGGCCGGGTTCGGCATCACGATCGAGTCCTTGTATTCCGGCTTGATCAGATCGGCCCAGCTGGTCGGGACCGGCTTGTTGGCCTTCTTGCCCTCGGCGGTGTTGAAGCAGACCAGCGACAGATAGGCGTCCATGCCGACCCAGGTCTGGGGCGACTTGCCGCTCAGGAACATCGGATTGAGCGCGGTCGCGCCGGCCGGCGTGTAGGGCTCGAGCATGCCCATCGAGGCCATCAGGCCGACGTTGGAGGCGGCGAGGCCCCAGATGATGTCGGCGCGCGGGTTGTCCTTCTCAGCCATGAGCTTGGCGGCGACGACGCCCGTCGAATCCCGCACCCAGGCGATCTCGATCGTGGGATTGTCGGCCTCGAAAGCCTTCTTGAACGGATCGAGCTGGTCGTTCTCCAGCGCCGTGTAAACCGTGAGCCTGGTCTTCTGCGCGAAGGCCGGCGACGCCAGGCCGGCCATGGCGAGTGCGGCGGCGCCCGCCAGCGCGGCGCGCCTGAAGATGGTGCGATCGATCATTTTCGTTAGTCCCCCTGGTCTTCCAACCCCTGTCGAACGTCTGCAGCTACAGGCCGTTCATGACCGTTATGTTACACTTCCCGCAACCGCGTGCACGCGGCCTTCTCACCCTTGCCAGACAATTTGTTGCCGACAACCACAGCCATCGCCGGACGCCCCGCTCCTCCGCCGGTGCACCGGTCGCGGCCCCTTCGACGTCCATGATCCGGGCCCGGACCAGGTAGCGAACGATCAGTCGATCGTCGGCTGGGTCAGGAACGACAGCCTAGCAAGCTCCACGCCAGAGCCGGACCAGGCTTCGGCTTGCGGTTCATGTCGGTGAAAACACCTTCTTCAGCTCACTCGTCGGCATCGTCTCGCGTATCCACTGGAAATGGCCGGCCTTCATCTCCTCCGCGCCCGTCATGAAGGCTGCCAGCGCAAGGCGGGACAAGGCTCCCCCGACGCTGATCCGCTTCACGCCGGCCGCCGCGATCTGCTCGGCCGTGAGGTCGGGATCGCCGGCGCTCATCACGACGTTCAGCGGCTTCGTCAGCTCGGCCGCCACGGTGCGCATGGTCGCGAGGTCGCGAAGGCCGGGCGCATAGAGAACGTCGGCGCCGGCCCTCTCGAATGCCTGCAGGCGGCGGATCGTGTCGTCGAGGTCCTTCACGCCGCGGATCAGATTCTCCGCCCGCGCGGTGAAGGTGAAAGGCACGTCAAGCGACCGCGCCGTCTCCGCAGCGGCCGCCACGCGCTCCACGGCGTGATTGAAGTCGTAGATGCGCTCGCCGCTCCAGTCCTCGATCGAACCGCCGACGATGCCGACCGCCGCCGCGTCGCGCACGATCGTCGCCGCTTCCTTCGGATCGTCGGCATAGCCGTTCTCGAGATCGGCATTCACCGGCAGGTCGGTGGCGCTCGCGATCGCCCGGCAGTTCTCCAGCAGCTCCGCACGGCTCACTGCACCGTCTCCATCGACGCGGCCCAGCGCGTTCGACAGGCCGAGGCTGGTCGTGGCCAACGCCTCGAAGCCCAGCGACTGCAGCAGCCTGGCCGTGCCCGCATCCCAAGGATTGGGCAGGAGCAGGAGTCCGGGCCGCTCGTGCAGCTCGCGAAACGCCTGTCCCTTTTCCGCCTGCGTCCGCATCTCGTCTCCTCCGCTTTCTGCTAAGGAACACCGATGGACATGACCGCGCAACGGGAACTCGCCCGCCTCCTCGCCTCCCTGCGCCGCGAACGGCGCAGCCAGAGCGGCCTCGCCCCACATCTCGTGCCGCCGGACGAGGCGACGGCCTACCGGATCGCCGGCATGGTGGCCGAGGAGCTGGGCTGGCCGGTGCTGGGCTGGAAGATCGCGGCGATGAAGGAAGAGATGCAGCAGGCGCTGCGAACCGACTCGCCGATCTACGGCCGCGTCTATTTCGCGAAGGAGACGCCCTACAGCGCCGAGCATGCGACGCTGGCAAGCCCCATCCCCGAGGTCGAGTACCAGGCCAAGCTCGGGCGCGATCTGCCGCCGCGCGACAAGCCCTATACGATCGAGGAAGTGACCGACGCGGTGGCCTCGGTACATCCCGGGCTCGAACTGGCGGAGTGCCGCTTCATCCACGACGCATCGTTCCCGCCCCTGCCCGCCATCCTGGCCGACGGCGCCGGCTCCGGCACGATCGTCTATGGGCCCGCCATCGCGGACTGGCGGAACCGCAATATCCCGGGCCAGGAGGCCACGCTGTCGTCGAACGGCCGCCTGCGTCGCAAGGGAACGGCGGCCGCGGCGCTCGACCATCCAATGGTGCCGCTCACCTGGCTCGCCAACGAACTGTCGCGCACCGGCGTCGGCCTGAAGGAAGGCCAGATCGTGAGCACCGGCACGTTGACCGGCATGCTGGCGCCCAAGCCGGGCGAGACCTTCGTCGCCGACTTCGGCCCCTTCGGTTCGGTGGCCGTCTCGATTACCTGAGGTCTATTTCGTGAAAACCATCGCCTTGTCGCGCAGCGACCCGTGTCGCAGCGTCAGGAGGTCCAACACGTAGTTCTGGTAGAGCTTCCACGGGCGCTTGCTGCCCTGCTTGGGCTGGTGCGGCAGGGCGCGCTGGATGTAGCCGGAGGAGAAGTTCACCCACGGCTCTTCCGTGAGGGTCGGGTCGCTGTTGTGCGGAACTGCCTTCGTGAAGCGCTTGCGGTCCATGTAGTTCAGCAGCCGGCAGACATACTCGCAGACCAGGTCGGCCTTCAGGGTCCACGAGGCATTGGTGTAGCCGAAGACCGAAGCGAGGTTGGGCACGTCGGAATACATCATGCCCTTGTAGATCATGGTGTCCGACGGCTTCACCGGCTTGCCATCGACCACAAACTTCGCGCCGCCCAGCGGCTGCACCACAAGGCCGGTCGCCGTGACCACCACATCGGCTTCGAGCTCGGCGCCCGACTTCAGTTTGATGCCCTTCTCGGTGAACGTCTCGATCGTGTCGGTCACGACCGATGCCTTCTTCTTGCGAATGGCGCGGAAGAGATCGGCGTCGGGCACCAGGCAGAGCCGCTGGTCCCAGGGATTGTATTTGGGCGTGAAATGCGTTGCGACGTCGTAGTCCGGCCCCAGCATCTGGCGCACGCCGCCCAGGATCAGGCTCTTCACCTTCTCCGGCTTGCGCTTGCACATCTGGTAGAAATACATGCCCATCAGCACGTTCTTCCAGCGTGTCGCCATGTAGGCGAGCTTGAGCGGCAGCCGGCGCCGCATCTTGTTGGCGAACGGGTCCTGCGCCGGGCGCGCCACGACATAGGTCGGCGAGCGCTGCAGCATGGTGACGTGAGCGGCGGTCTCGGCCATCGACGGCACGACCGTCACCGCGGTGGCGCCGCTGCCGATCACCACCACCTTCTTGCCGGCATAGTCGAGGTCCTGCGGCCAGTGCTGCGGATGCACGACCCTGCCCTTGAAACCGTCGATGCCGGGGAACTCCGGCAGGTATCCGGCCTCGTAGCGATAGTAGCCGCTGCACATCCACAGGAAGCCGCAGGAAAGAAACATGCGCTCGCCGCCGCGCTCGATCTCGACCGTCCATCTTGCGTCGGGCGTCGACCAGGAGGCCCCCACGACGCGATGGTCGTAGCGGATGTGGCGGTCGATACCGTGATCGCTGGCGACCTCGCGGATGTAGCTCAGGATCGACGGCCCGTCGGCGATGGCCTTGGCGTCCTTCCACGGCCGGAAGCGGTAGCCCAGCGTGTACATGTCGGAGTCCGAGCGCACGCCGGGATAGCGGAACAGGTCCCAGGTCCCGCCGCTGGCGGCGCGCCCCTCGAGGATCGCGTACCGCTTGCCCGGACAGTTCTTCTGCAGATGCCAGGCGGCACCGATGCCCGAAAGCCCGGCGCCCACGATCAGCACGTCGAAATGTTCAGCTGCTGTGCGGCTCTGCGGCTCGGGCGCTACGATTGTATCCATCCAGACTTCATCGCGGAAAGGAATGGGGCTGGCAACTCGCCTTTGTCGATCGCCCGGCCGCCCCTACAGGGCCGCGGTGACGATGATCTCGATCAGGTCACCCTCCGGCATGACCGACTGGACGAAGGAGCGGACCGGGCCGTGGTTGGCCGGCATCCAGGTGGCCCAGGCCTCGTCGAAGGCCGGCTTGTTGTCATGGTCGGTGACGACGATCTCCGCCTTGACGATGCGCGTCCGGTCGAGACCGGCGTCCTTCAGGTAGCCGTCGATCACGCCCAGCGCGCCGAGGGTCTGGACGCGGATGTCCTGGGTTCGGTCGGGCGAGGTCGCGACGCCCCACAGGAAGCCCCCGCCGCCCGGCAGCCGGTAGACCGCGACCGAGGACTTGGCCGGCACCCTGGGATTGGGGACGCGCGTGATGTCGCTGTTGCTCATGTTTCCGATATCCTCAAGAACCTGTCGGCAGTATGCCCCCGACGCCAAGGCCGACCAACGAATTCGACGCGGGCATGCTAAGCTGCAGGCTCACGGGAATGCGAGGGAGGACGCCAATGGCCACCAACGTCAAGCAGATGATCGAAGCGGCGAATGCTGCCGTGCCGCGGGTCACGCCCGCAGAGGCGAAGGAGATGATCGCCAAGGGCAACGCGCTGGTCGTCGACGTGCGCGACGCGGCGGAAGTCGCGAACAGCGGCAAGGTCGCGGGCGCCGTCCACGTTTCCCGCGGCATGCTCGAATTCCGCGCCGACCCCGAATCGCCCGCCCACGACAAGGCTTTCGACAAGTCGAAGACCGTGATCGTCTACTGCGCCTCCGGCGGCCGCTCGGCGCTCAGCGGCAAGGTGCTGAAGGACTTCGGGTACACCAATGTCTTCAATCTCGGCGCATTCAAGGACTGGGTCGAGAGCGGCGGCGCCGTCGACAAGGCCTGACGTCAGCGGCCGTCGTCGAACTTGAGCTGCTGGATCGCCGCCATCAGCTTGGCGATCTGGGCGCGCTGGGCGTCGTCGAGCGGCTTGTCGTCGGGCAGCGGCTGCAGCAGCAGTTCGACGTCCTCGAGTTCCTTGACGAGATTGTAGGCCTTGTTTGTCTTGTCCTTCTCCGTGCCGGCGAGCAGCGGATAGATGGAGAGGTACAGCGAGGCGAGGCTGCGGTTCTGCAGTTCCGGCGTAACCGGGATCGTACTCTTGAACACGCCGCCCAAGGCTGCCTTTGCATCTCCCACCGTGACGGCGCGGCGCAACAGGAAGTTCATGCCGTCCAGACGATGTTCGATCTCGAAGCGATGACTGATCAGGTCCGCCCGGTTCTTCTGGTCGACCTCATGCTGGTGCTGCACCTGCTGCAGGAAGGCCGCGCCGCCGGTCAGGACGACCGACGACAGGAGCCACATTCCCACGGAGCTGTTCAGGAACTCGTAGAGTTTTGCGCCGAATCCCGGCGGGGCCGGAGGCGGCGGCGGTTCAGGAGCGGGCCCCGCGGACTCCTCTTCAAGCGATTTGCGGATCGAATGGCGATAGCGCTCCTCGGCCGCAATGCGCTTCATCTCATCTTCGGTCAGCATCTCGAACGCTACTCCTTCATGAACGCATTGAGGTCGCCCGTCGGGATCGCTCGGTCGAGATAGGTGAAGGTTCCCTTGTCCTTCACCTCGGTCGCCGCGTCGATCAGGCCGGTCATGGCGACCCGGTAGAGCGAGGTGGCGAGGCTGATCCGCTTCACGCCGGCGGCCTCCAATTCGGCCTTGCTGAACGACTTGCCCTTGATACCGACCATGAAATTGAACGGCTTGCGCAGGGCGCCGCAAACCTTCTTGACCGAGGCCAGATCGGGCAGGCCCGGGGCGAACAGGACATCGGCACCGGCCGCTTCGTAGGCCTGCAGGCGCTTGATCACGTCGCCGAGGTCCGGCTTGCCGCGCAGGAATCCCTCGGCACGGGCCGACAGGACGAACGGCACCGGCAAGGAGCGCGCCGCATCGACGGCCGCCTTGATGCGGGTCGCCGCGGCGTCGATGTCGAAGAGAGGGTGGTCCGGGTTGCCGGTGGCGTCCTCGATCGAACCGCCGACCAGCCCGACCCCCGCTGCCTGGCGGATGGTCTCGGCCACATCGCCCGGCGCGTCACCGAACCCCTTCTCGAGATCGGCCGCGACCGGCAGGTCGGTGGCATTCACGATCTGCCGCGCATTGGCCAGCGCCTCGTCCCTCGTGACCCGACCATCGCGTCTGCCCAACACCGCAGCCTTGGCGCCGCTCGAACTCGCCAGCGCCTCGAATCCCAGCCCCGCCAGGATGCGCGCCGAGCCGGCATCCCAGGGATTTGCGATGACGAATGCGCCCGGCCTCTCATGGAGCGCCCGGAACTTGCGCGCTTTTTCGGCCTGGCTGACACTCATTGAACTCTTCCCCCATACGAATGACCCGGCGGAGTTTGTCTCGTCCGCTCTCTGCAGGACAATCGATAATATTTCAACGTCCCGCGTCGCCAACCGCCGGCTCGAGGCCATTGAAGCCGCGGTCAAATGGATCATGATGGGTGTGAACCTGCCCGGACGGCCGCAGAGTGGCGAGCCGAGTCGGCGGTCTTGGGAGAGAGATTGATGCAGCGTCGTAGCCTGATGATCGCACTGGCCGCCACGGTTGCGGCTGGCGCCTGGCGGGACGCAAGCGCGCAGGTGGCAGGTGACAAGCCTTTTACGCCCGAGCAGCTCGACCAGATCCTGGCGCCGATCGCGCTCTATCCCGACGCCCTGCTCGCGCAGACCCTGATGGCCGCGAGTTATCCCCTCGAGGTCGTCGAGGCCGCCCGCTGGTCGAAGGCCAATCCAGCGCTCAAGGGCGATGCCGCCGTGGCTGCGGTCAAGGACAAGAGCTGGGACGTCAGCGTGAAGTCGCTGGTCGCCTTCCCGCAGGTGCTCATGCAACTCAGCGACCATCTGGACTGGATGCAGAAGGTCGGCGACGCGATGATCGCCCAGCAGCAGGACGTGGCCGATTCGATCCAGCGGCTCCGCGCCCGGGCCGCCGACGCCGGCAATCTCCCGAACAGCAAGGAACAGACCGTCACCACCCAGGGATCGGGCACCGACCGCACGATCGTCATCGCCCCGGCCAATCCGGAGGTGATCTACGTGCCGGCCTACAATCCCAACACCGTCTACGGTACGTGGCCCTATCCGGCCTACCCGCCGACCTACTATCCGCCGCCGCCGGGATACGGCTATGGATCGGCGCTGCTGCGCGGCCTCATGTTCGGCGTCGGCATCGCCGCGGCCGGCGCGATCTTCGGCGGCTGGAACTGGGGACGCGGCAACAGCTACGTCAACGTGAACGTCAATCGCGCCGTGAACATCGACCGCAACTTCAACGTCAACAACATCAACAACGGCCGCTGGCAGCACGAACCGATCCACCGCAAGGGCGTGGCCTATCGCGATCCGGCGACGCGCCAGCGCTTCAACCAGACCCGCCCCGGGGCCGACCAGCGCCAGGAATTCCGCGGCCGCCTGGAAAATCAGCCCAGGCCGCAGGCCAATGCGCGGCCCAACCAGCCCAACCGCCCGGCCGGCGGCCCGGCGCAGCGGCCGAACGTCACCAATCGCGCCGCC
>Ga0209066_10006666_pt1 | contig 11713 bp, 16 predicted proteins | sample All_14_2_FD_187198 | JGI IMG/M metagenome (GOLD analysis project Ga0209066, IMG submission 187198) | Freshwater microbial communities in response to fracking from Pennsylvania, USA - Allegheny Zone_MetaG_DW_15 (SPAdes) (version 2) ...
TCGTGCGACCGCGTTACGGATTATTCGCGCACGTGTTTTTGAAGAAATGCAACGTCGACTGGATGAGGAAAAAGGCGATTTCCGTCGTTCCAAAATCGGTACCGGCGATCGTTCGGAGAAAATCCGCACGTATAACTACCCGCAAAACCGTGTCACCGACCATCGGATCGGATTTACGTTGAATCAACTGGATCGGATCATGGAAGGGAAGCTTGGGGATGTCGTCGATGCGTTGTTGGCGGAAGATCAACGTCGTAAGTTGGCCGGCGAACAATGAAGATCCGTACGTTAATCAAACAAGCGGAAGCGAATTTGGTCGCCAACGATGTTCCTGAGTCCTATGCGAAACTGATGGCGAACCAATTGTTGCTCAATCAAAACCGCAATTTGTACATGGAAATGGACGATGAAGCGGAAGATGCGTTTGTATTCTTGTTTACGGACAAAATCAAACGACTCTGCACGCAAGAACCCTTCGCGTATGTATTGGGAACACAGTACTTCTATGGACGGGACTTTAACGTGGATCCTCGCGTTTTGATACCGCGTCCCGAAACCGAAGAGTTGGTCGCAAATCTCTTGACCGACATCGATGAACGATTTGGCGATGTCTCGGAGTTGGTCGCGGCCGATATCGGAACCGGAAGCGGTTGTTTGGCGATCACGCTTAAATTGGAAGAACCGAAACTGAAGATGTATGCCGGAGATATCAGTGTCGAAGCGATCGAACAAGCCAAAGAGAACGCTGTGAAGTTTGGTGCGGAAGTTGAGTTCTTTGTGGGGGATTTGCTTGAACCCATCAAAGCAAAAGGCATCAAATTGGATTTGCTTGTCTGTAATCCTCCTTATATTCCTGAAGATGAAGAGCTGGAACTCAGCGTGAAAGGATTCGAACCGCACGTCGCCTTGTTTGGCGGCGAGGACGGTTTACGTTTCTATAAACGTGTCCTCCAGGATGCGTCCGAGATCGTCAATCCCGGCGGGATGCTGGGGTTTGAAATCGGTTGGAATCAACGTGAAGCGCTGACGCAACTCTGTACTACCTATTTGCCAAACGACGAAGTCGTCGTACGGAAAGATATCAACGGAAAAGATCGGATGTTGATGGTTTATCGAAAAAAGTAGTCATTTCTACATCGCGATCAAGATGAAATCGCAATTTATTTCAACAAATCTTCTAAAATAACGATATAATGATTGCGGTCTTTGACCCAAAATTACGGATCAATAGAATCGGATTCAAACAACGAAGCAATTTCCGGGCAAATAACGTTTGACCGGCACAGAGGGAAACATGGAACATCGTGTCTCGAATCAAAAAACGAAACAGAAGGCCTGTAGGATCGTAAAGATCGGATTGGCTTTACTGTTGGCGGGGCTCTTGTCCGCATGCGGAGAGAAAAAAGAAGCGGCACTCATTGTCGCCGGATCGACGTCGGTCCAACCATTCGCCGAAGCCTTGGCGGAACATTACATGGTTTTGCATCAAGAAATCGAAGTCGATGTCCAAGGTGGAGGATCATCCGCCGGTGTCATGTCCGCGAAGACGAACACCGCCGATATCGGGATGTCATCTCGAAGCCTGAAAGAAGACGAGTTGAGTCTTTGGCATGTGGAAATCGCCCGCGACGGATTGGCAGTCATCGTCAATCCGAAAAACAATGTCACCGATCTCACACTACAACAAGTTCGCGATATTTATAGCGGCACCATCAGTAATTGGAGTCAACTTGGCGGGAAAGACGCGAAGATCCACATCATCGCTCGGGAAGAGGGGTCCGGAACGCGCTCGGCATTCGAGAGTTTGGTTATGGATAAACAAGAAATCAGCCCACGCGCGATCGTTCAAGATTCCAATGGGACGGTACGTCAATTGGTCGCGGATGATCCCAACGCGATCGGATTTGTATCGCTTGGGTTGGTCGATGTTACGGTCATCGCACTCAAATTGGACGGCGTTGCCGCAACGCGTGAGAACGTGTTGAATAAAACGTACAATTTGTCTCGTCCTTTTATCTTCATCACCGGCAAGGAACCGGTTGGGGAGACAAAAAAGTTCATCGATTTCGTGCTTTCCGAAGAAGGCAAAAAGATTTTAAACGATGAAGGTTTGGTAACCTTTGATACTGGAGGTTCACAATGAAAACGACACGCGAAAAACTATTAAGTCTCGCGTTTTTCCTGATCGCCCTATCGACCTTATCGGCACTTGCGGTCATCACGCTCTTTATTTTCATCGAAGGTGTTCCGGTCATCGGGAAAGTCGGTTTCTTCAACTTCATCTTCGGGATGAAATGGGCACCGAGCTTAGGTTATTTCGGGATCTTTCCGATGATCGTCGGAACGGTCTTGGTAACCTTAGGCGCCGCCGTCATCGGTGTTCCGGTGGCGCTCGCCTGCAGTATCTTCCTGACCGAATTCGCTCCGAAACGGGTGCGTACTCTCGTCCGTCCGGCGATTCAGTTACTTGCGGGGATTCCCTCCGTCGTGTACGGTTTCTGGGGACTTACGTTCATCGTTCCGCTGATTCGGACTTATCTTGGCGGTCCGGGCTTAAGTATTTTGGCTGGATCGATTATCCTTGCGATCATGATCTTACCGACGATCATCAGTATCTCCGAAGTTTCACTTCTGTCTTTGCCCAGTCTCTATAAACAAGGATCGCTCGCATTGGGCGCAACCCACTGGCAAACCATCCATTCCGTATTGATACCGGCTGCCAAGTCGGGGATCATGGCTGCGATCATTCTTGGAATCGGACGTGCGATCGGTGAAACGATGGCGGTCATCATGGTCCTCGGGAATGCGGTCGCCATGCCGGGATCGATCTTGGACCCGGCGCGTACCTTAACCACCAACATCGGGATTGAAATGGGGTATGCCTCCGGTGACCACCAACAAGCGCTTTTCGCAACCGGAATCGTATTGCTTGTCATCATCATGATACTCAATTCCGCCGCCCAATATATCGTGAGAAAGAGGTGACGAGATGAAACTCATCAATGCGAAACAATCACAAATGATTGCGAAGACGATCATCTGGATCACTTCGATCATCGTCGTTTCCTTGCTTTTCGTTATCATCGGTTACATCTTATTTAAAGGGTTGCCGACCTTATCCTGGCAGTTCTTAACGGAAAGTCCCAAAAGCATGGGTCGTGAAGGTGGAATCCTGCCGACCATCATCAGTACGTTGATGGTTACGGCGGTCGCGATTCTTGTCGCGACACCCTTCGGAGTCGGCACGGCTTTTTACTTAACGGAGTTCACACGTGAAACCAAAGTCACGCGCATCATCCGCTTTAGCGCGGAATCCCTTGCGGCGATCCCTTCGATCGTCTACGGACTTTTCGGTTTCATCTTCTTCGTCATCTATCTAAAACTTGGATGGTCGGTTCTCTCCGGCGGATTGACGATGGCGGTCATGATCCTTCCGACCATCATACGGACTTCCGAAGAGGCGATTTTATCTGTTCCGGTCAAATATCGTGAAGTCAGTTATTCGCTCGGTGGAACGAAATGGCAGACCATCGTCGGTGCCGTGTTACCCTCGGCTTTCCCTGGAATTACCACGGGTATCATCTTAGGGATCGGACGTTGCGTCGCCGAAACCGCGGCGGTTATCTTGACCGCAGGATCCGCGTTGCGCATGCCGGACTCCCTCTTTTCCCCCGCCCGTACCATGGCGGTCCACTTTTATATCTTGGCGCGTGAAGGCATTTCGATGGAACGTGCTTACGGTACCGCTTCGCTCTTGATTCTCATCATCCTTGTGATTAATGTCGGCGCAAACATGCTCGTGAATAAATTCGTCGCGAAAAGCAGATAGAAGGTAACCCATGTCCCAACAAGCCAAAATTGAAATCAAGAATCTGAACTTCTTTTATAACGATCACCAAGTTATCAAAGATGTCAATATGGAAGTCCGCGCCAACGAAATCTACGCGCTTTTCGGTCCGGCCAATAGCGGAACGACGACCCTTTTTCGTGCCTTGAATCGTCTAAGCGACTTGGATGTCGGCGCACGTATGGAAGGCAAGATTCTGATCGATGGGAAAGATATCCGTTCCAACGATGTCAATGTGACGGAACTACGTCGACGTGTCGGAATGATCTTCGAAGAGCCGGTTACCCTGCCGATGTCTATTTTCGATAACATCGCCTACGGTCCACGGCTAAGCGGAATCAAAGACAAAGACATCCTTGCCCAGAAAGTCGAAAACGCGCTGCGTTTGTCCGTTTTATGGGATGAGGTAAAAGATCGTTTGCATAGCCCTGCGCTTCGCCTATCCGGCGGTCAGCAACAACGTCTTTGTATCGCGCGAATCTTAGCTTTGGAGCCGGATGTCATACTGATGGATCGTCCTTGCGCAGCTCTGGACCCGATTTCGACCTACAAGATCGAAGAATCTCTGGTTCAACTCAAGGAACGTTATACGATCCTAATCATCCCGCACAATGTCCAACAAGCCGGGCGTATCGCCGATCGCGTCGGATTTATGTTGATGGGGGAAATGGTTGAACAAGGGCTGACCAAAGATGTCTTCACCAATCCCAAGGATCAGCGGACCAACGACTATATTACCGGAAGATTCGGATAAGAGTAGTAACAATAAAATGTAAAATGTACCCTACCGCACGGCCTAGTTGAGTCCGCTACGAGGGTACATTTTTTATTGGTTGAGGTGTAATGTTTATAGTGGGTTATTGTTGCGGCTCAAAACGTTTTGATGCGATCAACACCATCGCAAGAACATCTTCGGCAAATTGATTGAGTTGTTGCTCGTTTAGGGAAGTACTGTCATACCCTAACAACGAAGTGATCGAAGGATGGGTAATCAAATGTAACACAAGATCGTGACTGGTCAGATACGGAGCGCCGGATTCTTGTACGACTAAGTCTCGGCCTAAGAGGTAATCGACGCTGACTTGAAAGATCTCAGCGATTTTCGTAATGACATCGGCGGAAGGAAGGCTGGAGCCGTTTTCCCATTTCGCCACGGATTGTTGGGAGTAATGCAAAAGGACCGCAAGCTGCTGTTGGCTCATCTCATGGACATCCCGTAAGGCTTTGAGTCGATATGCGAACATGGGTGCTCCCCCTTATTGTGAAATTATACTACCCAAAATTGTAAGGGAACGATAATACAAGCAATTGGCGTAAAACGCCTTGACAACAACTCACCGTGGTAATAGGATAAAAAAACAACCTGGAGGAACGATATGAATCACGAAAATTGCGAAATGAAAATTCGAGGTAAAGTAACAGAACTGATTCGATCGATTCGAAAGATTGAAGAAGATACGACTTGGTATACAGTGCATTCCGGAGGTGTCCAAACGGAAGACGGAATGTTCGTATTTCCTTTAAAGGAGATTGAAATCCGATATCTTGTATGCAACTTTTTATGTGCATCGAAGTTTCACTGGGAAGTCAACCCTTGTATCGCCGACGGAGATCGATATCACTTCGGAAAAGAAATCCGATTAACGAAAAACACGATGAAAAAACCGACGATTTTCAGATAAGCTCCGCCTATTTTCGGTTATAATGGACGGAGGTTGGAGGCAGACAATGAAAACGATTTTCTTAGATATCGACGGAACCTTGATCGCAGACAAAGGCATCATCCCGCAAAGCGCGATCGAATCGATCCGCCAGGTACGTCACAACGGACATCGCGTGGTCCTATGTACCGGAAGAGCGATGTCGGAAGTCCATCCTGAAATCCTGGACATCGGATTCGACGGAGTCGTCGCATGTGGCGGTAACTTTGTCAGCACCTTTGATACCGTACTTTACCAACGTTATCTAACCCGTGAAGAACTAATGGAAATCTATGATTTTCTGGATAGTAATCGGATCGATTTCTTCGCGGAGTCCAATCAAGGTTTGTTTCCCAGTAAACATTGCGTTGCGCATCTCAAGCAAATCATGCATCGAACAAGCAACGATCCCTCGACGCAGGCGATCAGCGTGTTTCTCGAACGTTTTATCCATGTTTTAAAGAAAGATGCCCCGATGATGCGCGAAGATATCTCGAAAATAACATTTCTTGAAAGCGATGTTGAATTTCGATACCTTCAATCACGCTTTGCGGATCGGTATGAACTCTTCGAACAAGTTGTCGAATTCTTTGGTCGAAATAGTGGAGAAATCTCGATCTTGGGAACGGATAAAACGGTCGGCATGGAACTTGTATTAAATCATTGGAACATATCGAAAGAAAATACGGTTGCGATCGGTGACGGAAACAACGATTTGAAGATGTTGGTGTATGCGAACATCGGTGTTGCGATGGGCAACGCGACTGAAAGGCTCAAAGCGATCGCGGACCTGATCACTACGGATGTTGCGGATGATGGGATCAAGAATGCCTTACTAACATTGGGGTTGATCTAAGATGAAACATCCTTCGTATCTCCTTTGTGAGTCTTGTGGGTTGTGGTAAAATAAGTACAGTTTAAGCCGGGTTGGTAAATTAGCGGAAAAACCTTAACGACCGAAATACCAATCTGAAGATAAAAGAAAGAGAGGAAGCATGATGAAAATCGCATTGGCTTGTGATCACGGAGCATTCGAACATAAAGAAGCCATCCGTGAAGACCTCTTAAAACGCGGGATCGAAGTCGAGGATTTCGGATGTTATTCATCTTCCAGCGTCGATTATCCCGATACCGTCTATCCGGCCGCCAAATCGGTGGCTTCCGGGAAAAACGATTTCGGTATCGTCTTATGCGGAACCGGCATCGGCGCGTCGATTGTCGCCAACAAAGTCAAAGGAATCCGTTGCGGTTTAGTCTATGACGTCAATACCGCGGCGATTACCCGCGAACATAACGATACCAACATCATGGCGACCGGTGGAAGATTGCTTACACCAAGCGAAGCCGTCGACCTTGTCCATACCTGGCTAAATACCTCTTTCAGCAACGATGCGCGTCATCAACGCCGAATCGATAAAGTCAGCGCCATCGAAACGAAAGAGGGGGAAGAACATGTTGGATGCTAAACTAAAAGAAGCCATTGATCGCGAAGCCTTGCGTCAGGAAGAAAACATCGAACTGATCGCTTCGGAAAATTACGTCTCAAAGGATGTATTGGAAGCTGTCGGAAGTATCCTTACGAACAAATATGCGGAAGGATATCCGCATAAACGCTATTACGGAGGATGCGAATACGTCGACGAAGTCGAAGAATTGGCGCGCCAACGTGCTTGCGAACTCTTCGGGGCAGAACATGCCAACGTACAGCCGCACAGCGGATCGCAAGCCAACATGGGTGTTTACCTTAGTATACTGAACTATAAGGATAAAGTTCTGGGAATGGATCTAAGTGCGGGAGGACATCTCACGCATGGACATCCATTAAATTTCTCAGGGATGTTATATGAGTTTCATGGATATTCGGTCGATCCGATCACTTCGCGGATCGATTACGAAGCCTTGCGTAAACAAGCGCTCGAACTTAAACCGAAACTCATCGTCGCTGGCGCGAGCGCGTATCCCTTTATCATCGATTTTAAGGAATTCCGCTCGATCGCGGATGAGGTCGGCGCTTACTTGATGGTCGACATGGCCCACATCGCAGGATTGGTCGCTACCGGCCACCATCCATCACCGGTACCTTATGCGGACTTCGTCACCACGACCACGCATAAAACCTTGCGCGGCCCGCGCGGCGGGATGGTGTTATGCAAGAAAGAACATGCGGAACTCCTAGATAAAAAAGTATTCCCGGGCATGCAGGGCGGACCCTTGATGCATGTCATCGCAGGCAAAGCCGCTTGTTTCTATGAAGCGCTTCAACCGGAATTTACAACCTATAGCCAACAAATCCTTAAAAATATGACGGCGCTTTGCGACCAACTCAAAGTCGAAGGATTTACCTTGGTCGGCAATGGCAGCGAAAACCATATGTGTTTGGTCGATGTGAAGAAGTCTGTCAACTTGACGGGCAAGACGGCTGAGAAGTTATTGGACTCGGTCGGCATCACCTGTAATAAGAATTCCATTCCGTTCGATACGGAAAAACCATTTACGACCAGCGGCATCCGATTGGGTTCCCCGGCGATGACGACCCGTGGAATGAAAGAAGAAGAGTTTAAATTGATCGCACGATTTATCGCGGATACGCTCAAGCATCCCGAAGATACCGATCTTCATGCCCGTATCTTACGTGAAGTTCGCGCTTTAACGAAACGTTTCCCGGTCAACCGATAACCTAAGGAGGAAGAGACCATGATTACCGTACTTCATCACCCCCTGATTACCCACAAACTGGCGCAAATGCGCAAAGAAAGCACCGGGACGAAAGATTTCAGACAGAATCTGGATGAAATCGCCGGTCTGATGGCATTTGAGATTACCCGTGACTTGCCGCTCCAAAGCATCGAAATCCAAACGCCGGTCGCATTATGCAAAACGCATGAATTAGCGAAAGAAATCGTCTTGGTTCCGATTCTGCGTGCCGGGTTAGGCATGGTCAACGGTATTCGCGATTTGATTCCCACGGCGAAAGTCGGACACATCGGTTTGTATCGTGATGAGGAAACCTTGGAACCGCACGAATATTTCGCGAAGTTCCCTTCAAACATGCCGGATTCGGTCGTAATGGTATTAGATCCGATGTTAGCGACCGGCGGATCGGCTTCCGCAGCGATCACACTCTTGAAAAAACGCGGCGCGAAGGCAATCAAACTGGTTTGTTTGGTCGGCGCTCCGGAAGGTGTGAAACGTATCGAGGAAGACCATCCCGATGTCGATGTCTACTTAGCCGCATTGGATGAAAAACTCAACGAGAAAGGTTACATCGTACCCGGACTCGGGGATGCCGGCGATCGGATCTTCGGAACCAAATAAAGTATGTGAACGAATTCACTTTATCTGTTCATAATTCTCGTTTTGTGTTATCATAAACACAGATTGAAAGAAGGTGCGCTTTAAGCGACATGGACGACTTCTTAAAACAACACGCTCGAAAAACGTGGTTGATCGGAATCGTGATCGCCATTCTTATATCGTTTATAGGGATGAAGTATGCGGTCGGCTTGTTGGCGGGATTGGCCTTCGGTGAGATCCATCGCAGATTGAGTGCTTACTACTTAAGCAACGTATTGTTTTTTAGAGAATACAAGCCCTTCGGGGCATATCTTTTTTTTGCTTTCGGAATCACGTTGCTTTGTGTACCGATTCTTCTTGGTGCTTTATATCCTGAACGAATCAATCTTCTTACGGCAGCGTTAGGTGTCATGTTGTTTCGATACGAAATTTTCTTCGATGCGTTGGTAAATAGAAGAAAGGAGGGGTGAGATGGACAAACTCCCCGTTGCGGCGGTCATAACGATCCAGGCTGAAGTGTTTTCGATCTTGTTGATTTCGACGGTTCTGCTGATCTTCTTCTTCTTCGCGAATCGGGCATTCAAGAAAGCCGATCCATTTGCGAAACCAAGCGGAATGGTGCTTCTCTGTACGATATTGGTTGGATTCTTCGATACGCTGACCACGGATAACATGGGTAAAAAGGCGGCTCGGATCTATGCGCCCTACATCGGCGCGCTGGCTCTGTTCATGGTCGTCAGTAACTTATCCGGTTTGATCGGATTGGCTCAACCGACTGCCAATTACAGCGTCACGCTGACATTGGCACTGATTACGATCTTCTTGGTTCAAAGGACTAAAATCAGAACGAATGGATTTAAGGGCTACTTGCATGGATTCATCGAACCATTCCCACCGTTTATCATTATGAACTTCTTCGGAACGATTGCTCCCTTGATCTCGATGTCGCTGCGTTTATTCGGTAACATCACCAGCGGAACAATCATCATGACGTTGTTCTATACGTTTACGGGTTTCGTTTCCGGATTGGTTCCAGTCATCGGCGGATTCGACTTTATCGGAGTCGCCGTCGCGCCGGTTCTGCATGCGTATTTCGATCTCTTTGCGGGTGTGATTCAAACGTATATCTTCATTATGTTGACCACGATTTTTATCGGGAACGAGCTTCCCCAAGAATAGTCAAAAGGAGGACTAACACATGGATATCGGACAAGGATTGGTTGCCATCGGAGCAGGGTTGGCGGTATTGACAGGGATGATGACCGGGATCGGTCAAGGCTATGCGGCAGGGAAAGCCGTCGAAGCGGTCGGACGTAACCCGGAAGCGGAAAACAAGATTCGCTCGATGTTGATCTTGGGTGCCGCGATCGCGGAAACCTGCGCGATTTACGGTATGTTGATCGCATTCTTACTCATCTTCGTTTTCTAGTACAAGTCAGCGAATTTATAGAAAGCGGGTGTATTCATGGAATTTGACATTATGGGAAAATTGTTTCCGAGTCCGTTGACGATGCTGATTCAGCTTTCCGCGACCGGCGTGCTTTTCTATTGGTTCAGACGACTATTATGGGAACCGACGAAAAAGTATCTGGCGAAACGATCCGAGTTGGCCGACAGCCAACTTCGCGCAGCGGACTTAGCGAACCAAACGGCGAAACAATTGCAGGAACAAGCCAATGCTGCGTTGCTTGAAGCAGCCAAAGAGGCGCATGCCTTGGTTGAACGTGGCAAAGAAGAAGGACAACGCGTGCGTGAACAACTGTCGAAAGACGGGAAGCAAGCCGCCGATCTTAAACTTCAAGCCGCATTGCGTGAAATCACGTACCAGCGCCAACAAATGCAAGATAGCATTCAGAATGAAATCGTCGATGTCGCGCTTTTGGCGGCTCGTAAACTCATCGAAGATAAATTCGATGAAGAAACGGACCGTTCGCAAGTCGAACGCTTCATTAAGGATGTCCGCAGCTGATGGATAAGATCAGCGCGATTTACGCCAACGCGATCTATGACCTGGCGATTTCGCAAAACCGCGAAGAAGCATGGCGCGATCAACTGGAAACTTTAGGGAACGTGTGGCGAAACACACCGGAACTTGTCCGGTTTTTCATGCGTACGCAAATTTCAAAAAGCGAAAAGAAGGCTGTACTGAAGGATTCGTTTGGCGCTTCATTCGATTTGATGTTGGTGAACATGATGTGTTTATTGGTGGATAAAGACCGGATGAAATCATTTCTTGAGATCATCATCGAATATCGACACCTCTATAACGTTAAACATCAGATCGCGGAAGGAACGGTTTATTCCGTCCGACCCTTGGATGAAAGTGAAATTGAACGACTTAATCAGGAATTCTCCGCAAAAAAAGGACAGCGTGTTTACTTCAGTAACCGGATCGATCCTACCTTGATCAGCGGGATCAAAATCCAACTCGATGGGAAAGTCATGGACGGATCCATGAAATCACGCATCAATAATTTACGAACAGAACTTGTCAAAGGAAGCAGGTGAAGCTATGGAACTACGCCCGGAAGAAATCAGTGCACTGATTAAAAATCGGATCTTGCACTATGAAGAGAAAATCGAAGAAAACGATGTCGGCGTCGTCATTCGTGTCGGCGACGGGATCGCGCTTTTACATGGTTTAAACAACGCGATGTCCGGCGAGCTTTTGGAATTCGAAAACGATGTCTTCGGAATGGTGCTAAACCTTGAAGAAGATCATGTCGGTTGCGTACTTTTAGGGAGCGATCGCGATATCAAAGAAGGCGATCCGGTCAAACGTACCGGGAAAATCGTCGAAGTTCCGGTCGGGGACGGAATGTTGGGTCGTGTCGTCAACGCCTTGGGCTTGCCCATCGACGGCGGACAGGCT
>Ga0209066_10006667_pt1 | contig 11712 bp, 20 predicted proteins | sample All_14_2_FD_187198 | JGI IMG/M metagenome (GOLD analysis project Ga0209066, IMG submission 187198) | Freshwater microbial communities in response to fracking from Pennsylvania, USA - Allegheny Zone_MetaG_DW_15 (SPAdes) (version 2) ...
ATGTGCGAGGCCGTCGGCTCGCCGGGGCGGATGCCCGGGATGAACCCGCCCCACTTCTTCATGTTCTCGGCCAGGTCCTTGGGGTTGATGCTGACGGAGTTGTAGAAGTAGCAGAAGAAGATGATCAAGCCCACGTAGGCCGCCTGGTAGAGCAGGCTGGTGTGGCTCATGTAGCTCATCAGCTTCTGGGCCCACGCCGCGTTGGGATTGAAAGAGCCTATGGTATACGGCACGCTCAGCAGCGACACCGCGAAGATGACGGCGATGACGCCGCTCTGGTCCACCTTCAGCGGCAGGAACGTCGAGGCGCCGCCCATCATCTTGCGGCCCACCATGCGCTGCGCGTACTGCACGGGGATCTTGCGCTGGGCGGTCTCCACCCAGATCACGAAGGCGACGATCAGGAAGACCATCGCGAGGATGAGCAGGCCGGAGAGCAGGGAGATTTCGTCCACCTGCACCAGCTTGATCATGCCCATCACGGCCGAGGGCAGCTCGCCCACGATGCCGGCGAAAATTATCAGCGAGATGCCGTTGCCTATGCCGCGCTCGGTCACCTGTTCGCCCAGCCACATCACGAACATCGTGCCGGTCACCAGCGTCAGCACGGTCACGAAGTAGAAGCCCAGCGTCGGGTTGGTCACGATGGCGGGACCGCCGCCGGCCGCGCCGCCCATCTTGGTCAGGGCTATGGTCAGGCCCAGGGACTGGAAGGCCGCCAGGAAAAGCGTGAAGTAGCGCGTGAACTGCGTGATCTTCTTGCGGCCGCTCTCGCCTTCCTTCTGAAGACGGTCGAGCACCGGGAAGATATGGGCGCCCTGCACCAGGCTCATGATGATGGACGCGTTGATGTACGGCATCACGCCCATGGAGAAGAGCGAGAAGCGCCCCAGCGCGCCGCCGGAGAAGATGTCCAGGAAGCCCAGGATCGAGCCCTTCTGGGCCTCGAAGATGGCCTGCAGGGCCGCGGTGTTGATGCCGGGTATCGGGATCGAGGCGCCCAGCCGGTACACGGCCAGCGCCCCGAGCACGAAGAATATCCGTTTCTTAAGATCCTGTATCTTAAAAATGTCGGTGATCTGCTGCATTATTTTTTATCCGTTTTGGCCTTCTTGGCCTGTTTCTTGGCGGCGGCCTGCGCCGTCACTTCGGCCTGCTTGGCGGCTTTGGGAGCCACGAGCAGGGTAACCTTGCCGCCGGCCTTTTCGATCTTTTCCTTGGCCGAGGCGGAGAAGGCGTGCGCGGTGACGTTCAGGGCTTTCTTCAGCTCGCCGTCGCCGAGGACCTTCACCAGGTCGGAGTGCTTGACCAGGCGGCGCTTCACCAGGGTGTCCGGGTTAACGTCGGCGCCGGCCTTGAAATACTTCTCCAGCGAGGAGATGTTGACCCACTCGTAGGTCACGCGGAAGCGGTTGTTGGTGAAGCCGCTCTTGGGGATGCGCCGCAGCAGCGGCAGCTGGCCGCCCTCGAACCCGTCCTTCTTGGCGCCGCCCGAGGTGGAGTTCTGACCCTTCTGGCCGCGGGTGGACGTCTGGCCGTGCCCGGAACCCGGGCCGGTGCCGAGGCGCTTGCGCTTGTGCACCGAACCGTATTTGGCTTTGAGATTGTTCAGTCCGACCATAGTTTTTCTCCTGTTTGCGGTAGAATCGTTGGTAGCGGGGCGCTTATTCGGCGCGGCCGCGGATCTTCATCACTTCTTCCCGGCTCTTGAGCCGCTTGAGCGCGTCGAGCGTGGCGTACACGGTGTTGAACGCGTTGCGGGTGCCGAGGTTCTTGGTGAGGATGTTCTTGACGCCGCTGGCTTCCAGCACGGCGCGCACGCCGCCGCCGGCGATCAGGCCGGTGCCGCCCACGGCGGGCTTCATCCAGACCTTGCCCGCGCCGAAGTGGCCTTCCACCTCGTGGGGGATCGTGGAATCGATCAGCGGGAACTGGAACATATCCTTGCGGGCGCCGGCGGTGCCTTTCTGTATGGCGCCCTGCACCTCGTTGGATTTACCGAGGCCCACGCCGACCTTGCCGTGGTTGTCGCCCACCACTACGAGAGCGTTGAAGGAGAAGCGCTTGCCGCCCTTGACGACCTTCGTGACGCGGTTGATCACCACGGTCACCACTTTCTCTTCGCGGGCGTCCGTGAGGTCGAGTTCCATCGCCTCGCCGGGCTTGCCCTGGGCGCTGAGTTCTTTGCTGGTCTTAAGCTGTTTCTGGTTTCTGAGCATTTTGGCGTGTCTCCCTTAGAATTTCAGACCGGCTTCGCGGGCCGCGTCGGCCAGGGCCTTGATGCGGCCGTGGTATATCCTGCCGCCGCGGTCGAAGCAGACCTCGGTCACGCCCTTGGCGATGGCGCGCTTGGCCAGCAGGGCCCCCACCACTTTGGCGGAGTCGAGGCTCTTGCCGGACTTCAGTTTGCCCTTCAGTTCCTTGTCGAGGCTGGAGGCCGCCACCAGGGTGGCGCCCTTCACGTCGTCGACGACCTGGGCGTAGAGGTGCTTGGCGCCGCGGTAGACGCTGAGGCGCGGCCTCTTGATCCCGTGCTCGAACAGCTTGTTGCGCGAGCGGACCTTGCGGAATTCGTATCTTTCCTGTTTGCTTATCATAATTTTTACTCTCCGTTATTTCTTCGCGCCGCCGGAAGCCGCGCCAGCCGCCGTCTTGCCGGCCTTGCGGATGATGTGTTCGCCCTGGTACTTGATGCCGGTGCCCTTATAGGGCTCGGGGCGCTTGATCCTCTTGATCTGGGCGGCCAGGTTGCCGACCACTTCGCGGTCTATACCCTTGATCGTGAGGACGGTCTGCTTGGGGTCGAAGGACATCTTGATGCCCTGCGGTATGTCCACCAGCACGGGGTGGGAGAAGCCGAGCTGCATCGAGACGCGGTTGCCTTCCACGGCGCCCTTGAAACCGACGCCGGTGATCTCGAGCACCTTTTCAAATTCTTTCGTCACGCCGTTGACCATGTTGCTGATGCGGGCGCGGCAAGTACCGAACAGCGCGCCCTTGTCCTGGGCGCCCTGCGCGATGCTGATATTGATGACGTTGGCGGCCACGGCGGCGTTGATGCCGTCGGGCAGGCTGAAGGCCAGTTTGCCCAGCGGGCCTTCCACGTGGACGGTCCTGCCGTCGACGCGGGCTTTCACCTTGTCGGGCATGTTAATCGGCATTTTTCCAATTCTGCTCATGTTTTTTACCTCTTAATAGCTTTTCGTTACCACACCTGGCAGAGCACTTCGCCGCCGATCTTCTGCTTCTTGGCTTCGGCGTCGGTCAGCAGGCCCTTGGAGGTGGACACTATGGTCACGCCGAAGGCCGCGCGGACGCGGGGCATCTCGTCGTGGCCGCGGTAGATGCGCAGGCTGGGCTTGGACACGCGGCGGATGCCGTTGATGACCGGCTGCTTGTCCGTCGTGTACTTCAGCGTGATGCGGATCACGCCGCGCCTGTCGATGGTCTTGTCCAGCTTGGGGTCGAGCACCTTGAAGTTGGAGACGAAGCCTTCGTCTTTGAGCACTTTCACCAGGCCGGCCTTGATGCCGGAGAACGGCACGTCGACGCGCTCTTTTTTCTTGGCTGTGGCGTTCTTGATCGCCGCGAGCATGTTAGATATGGGATCCATTAGTTTCTCTCCTTCCTTAAATTGACCGTTACCAGCTGGACTTGCGCAGACCGGGGATCAGGCCCTCGTGAGCCATCTTCCGGAGGCAGATCCTGCAGAGACCGAAGTCCCGGTAGTAACCGCGCGGCCTGCCGCAGATCTGGCAGCGGTTGCGGAAGCGCGTAGAGAACTTCTGGGGTTTGCGCATCTTCGCCATCCAAGCGTATGTAGCCATTTCTTTCTCCTATTATCCTTAGATCTTACTTAGCCGCGGGCTTCTTGACTTCGGGCTTTTTGAAAGGCATGCCCATATACTCCAGCAGGGCCTTGCCTTTCTTGTCGTCGCCGGCGGTGGTCACGAACGTGATGTTCATGCCGCGGGCTTTCGGGGACTTTTCCATGTTGACCTCGGGGAAAATGTGGTGTTCCTTGAGGCCGATGTTCAGGTTGCCGCGCCCGTCGAAGAAGCGGGGATCGATACCCTGGAAGTCGCGCACGCGGGGCACGGACAGGGAGACGAACCTGTCGAAGAACTCGTACATGCGGGTGCCGCGCAGCGTCACGCGCACGCCTATCGGCATGCCCTCGCGCAGCTTGAAGTTCGAGATCGACTTCTTGGCGCGGCGGACCTGCGGGTTCTGCCCGGAGATCAGCATGAGGTCTTCCTTGGCCAGGTCGAGGGCCTGGATGTTCTCGCGGGCCTCGCTGACGCCGATGTTGATGACGATCTTGGTCATCTTGGGGCAGGCCATCGGGGAGGACAGGTCAAAGTCCTTCATCAGGGCCGGCAGCACGCGGGCGCGGTAGTCTTCCGCCATGCGCACCTTGTAGCCCTTGGGCAGCGGCGCCACGGGGCCCTTCGGCACCTCGGTGAGCTGCAGCTTCTGGGAAAGGTTCTCTTTCTTGTGCTGAGCGGCTTTCTGCTGCTCCTTGGTAGCCTTCTGGTCCTTGGTGTTCTCTTTCGGGGTTTCCTTCGCCATTTAAATTACCTCTTAAACTATAGCTTCGCCGCATTTCTTGCAGGCGCGCATCTTCTCTCCGCCCTGGACGGAGATCTTCACGCGGGCCGGCTTGCCGCACTTGGGGCAGACCAGCTGTACGTTGGAGATGCTCATCGGGGCCTCCACCTTGTGAATGCCGCCGGGCTTTTCCTTGGTGGTCTTCTTGTGCTTGGAGACGATGTTGATCCCCATCACCACGACCTTGCGGTCGGAGGGCAGCAGTTCCTTGATTTCGCCCTTTTTGCCCTTGTCCTTGCCGGCTATCACTATGACCGTGTCTTTTTTCTTGAGTTTCAGCATAATTTCCGCCTTATTAAATTACTTCGGGAGCGAGCGAGACTATCTTGAGGAAGTTCTTGCCGCGCAGTTCGCGGGCCACGGGCCCGAACACGCGCGTACCCTTGGGCTCGCCGTTATCGTCTATCACGCAGACGGCGTTGTCGTCGAAGCGGATGTAGGAGCCGTCGGGGCGGCGGGTTTCCTTGGCCACGCGCACCACCACCGCCTTCACCACGTCGCCCTTCTTGATGGCGCCGTGAGGGATGGCGTCGCGCACCGAGGCGACGATGGTGTCGCCGAGGAACGCGTACTTGCGGTAGCTGCCGCCGTTAACGTGGAAGCACTGCAGTTTGCGGGCTCCGGAGTTATCGGCGACGTTGAGAATGGTTCTGAGCTGTATCATTGTTCTTTCTCCGTTATGGGGACGCTTATTTCGCAGCCTTCTCCACTATGCGGCTGATCCGCCAGCGCTTGAGCGCGGACAGGGGGCGGGTATTGACTATCTCCACCAGGTCGCCGGCCTTGGACTCGTTGGCCTCGTCGTGGGCGTAGAACTTGCGGTTGCGGCGCAGCGTCTTGCTGTACACCTTGTGGCTGATCACGTGGTCCACGCTGATCACGCGGGTCTTGGTCATCTTGTCGGAGACCACCACACCGCGCAGCACTTTGCGGTTGCCCCTGCTCTCGGTTTTTTCGGTATTTTCGGTCATTTTTTAGCCTCGGCCGTCTTGGATTTCGCGAGCTCGCGCTGCCGCATGAAGGTGTTGATCATGGCTATCTTGCGGCGGGCGGTGCGCAGCACCAGCGGGTTTTCAACCGGCGCGGTGGTGCGCTTGAAGTTAATCTGGAAGATCTGCTTCTTAAGGTCGGCGGCCTGGGCCTTCAGCTCGGCGTCGCCCATGTTCTTAAGGTTTTCCTTGTCTTTTCTTTTCATGATAAGGCTGCTCTCCTTTAATTCTCGCGGCTTATGAAGCGCGTCTTGATCGGCAGCTTGTGCCCGGCGCGGGTGAAAGCTTCCTTGGCGCTGACAAGGTCCAGGCCTTCCACCTCGAAGAGGATGCGCCCGGGGCGCACGACGGCCACCCAATGATCGGGCGCGCCCTTACCTTTACCCATGCGGGTTTCGGCGGGGTGCTTGGTGATGGACTTGTCGGGGAATATGCGCACCCAGATCTTGCCCTTCTTGCGCAGATAGCGCACGATGGTAACGCGGCAGGCTTCGATCTGGCGGGCGGTGATCCAGCGGGGCTCGAGGGCCTTGAGGCCGAACTCGCCGAAAGCCAGGGTGAAGCCGCTCTTGGCCGGACCCTTAATGCGGGCCGCGGTGTGCGTCTTGCGGTATTTTACTCTCTTGGGCATCAACATAATTATCGCTCCTTAGAAGAAGACTCAGGCGCTGGGGTTAGCGTCCCTGCGGGCGGCGGCGGATTCGTCCATCACCGGTATCTCGCTGGGGTTCTCAGCTTCCATTTTCTGCAGCTGCTCGCGCAGTTCGCGGGGGGTCTTGGCGAAGAACAGCTTCTTGAAGATCCAGACCTTGATGCCGATCTTGCCCATCGCGGTGTGAGCTTCGGTTAAGCCGTAATCGATATCGGCGGAGATGGTCTGAAGCGGCACGCGGCCCTTGCGGTACCACTCGCGGCGGGCGATCTCGGCGCCGCCGAGGCGGCCGGAAGCCATCACCTTTATGCCGAGGGCGCCCGATCCCATCGTGCGCTCCATGGCGCGCTTGATGGCGCGCTTGAAGCTGATGCGCTTCTCGAGCTGCTGCGCCACGTTCTGGCCCACCAGGCGCGGGTCGAGCTCGGGGATCTTGATCTCGGAAACGTTGATGAACACCTTGCGCTTCGTGAGGCGCTCGACGTCCTTCTTGAGGGCTTCGATGTCGGCGCCCTTGCGGCCGATCACGATGCCCGGGCGGGCGGTGTGGATCGTCACCTTCAGGTAGGCGCCGGCGCGTTCGATGTCCACCCAGCTGACGGAGGCCATCGCGAAGCGCTCGGTCACCATGTGCCGGATCTCGAAATCTTCGCGGATCAGCTCGGGCATCTTCTTCGGGGAGAACCAGCGGGACTGCCAGTCCTGGATGTAGCCGAGGCGTAAGCCCTTAGGATGTATTTTCTGACCCATATTATTTGCTCCCCTTGGTGTCGGACACGGCCACGTGGATGTGGCACATCTTGCGCTTGAACGGCATCGCGCGGCCCTGCGGGCCGGGCTGCACGCGGCGCAGGAACTTCATCGGGCCCTGGTCGGCGAAGCACTCGGTGACCCAGATCTGTTTAAGATCCAGTTTCTTGCCGAGCTTCACGCTCAGGTTGGCGCCCGCGGACTTAATGGCCTTACCGACGACGTCGGTGGCTATGCGGGGCAGGGAGGCCAGTATGTACTGGGCCTCGTACAGGGACTTGCCCCGTACCGCGTCGAGCAGCTGGGCAACCTTGCGGCGGCCGTAGCGCTGATATCTGAGATGGCATTTAGCTTCCATGATTTTCTCCGTTTATAGTCACTGCACCCTTAGGTCAGGTCCGTGGCTTCCTTGGTATGCGACTGGCCGTGGCCCTTGAACAGCCGCGGGAAAGAGAACTCGCCGAGCTTGTGGCCGACCATGCGCTCGGTGACGTACACCGGCAGGAACTTGCGGCCGTTGTGCACCAGCAGGGTCTGCCCGACGAACTCGGGGGTGATCGTGCAGGCGCGAGCCCAGGTCTTTATCTGCTTTTTGTCGCCGGCCAGGGCGACCGCCTGGACTTTCGCCAGGAGCTTCTGGTCTACGTACGGCCCTTTTTTAGAAGATCTGCTCATTTATATTCCTCCGGTTACGCGGACTTGGCCTTGCGGCGGTCCTGCACTATCATCCAGCTCCAGATCTTGGATTTGGTCCTGGTCTTGAAGCCCTTGGAAGGCTGGTTCCACGGCGAGCGCGGAACGTTGTTGCCCTTCGAGTGGCCGCGGCCGCCGCCGAGCGGGTGGTCGCAGGCGTTCATCGCGGCGCCGCGTACGGTCGGCTTCACGCCGATGTGGCGCTGGCGGCCGGCTTTGCCGAGGGTGATCGTATTGTGCTCGATGTTGCCGACCTGGCCTATCGTGGCCATGCAGGCCTTGAGCACTTTGCGAAGCTCGCCGGACGGCATCTTAACGAGGGCGTAGTCGCCCTCTTTCGCCATCAGCTGCGCCTGGGTGCCGGCCGCGCGGACGAACTGCGCGCCCTTGCCCGGGATCATCTCAATGGCGTGGATGAAGGTACCGTCGGGGATGTTGGTCATCGGGAGCGCGTTGCCCAGGCGGATCTCAGCCTTGGGGCCGCTCATCACGGCCGAGCCCACGCCCAGCCCCAGCGGGGCGGGAATGTAGCGCTTCTCGCCGTCCGCGTAAACGAGGAGGGCGATGCGGGCGTTCCGGTTGGGGTCGTACTCTATCGCGGTGACCTTGGCGGGCACGCCGTACTTCTCGCGCTTGAAATCGATCATGCGGTAGCGCCGGCGGTGGCCGCCGCCGTGGTGGCGGACCATGACCATGCCGGTGTTATTGCGGCCGCCGTGCTTGCGCAGGCCGGTCGTCAGGTTCTTCTCGGGCTCCGTCTTGGTGATCTCCGAGAAATCGGCGATCTGCAGGGTGCGCCTCGAAGGGGTGTAGGGTCTGTATGATTTTATGGGCATATTTCTTTCCTATTTACGCCTTATTTCGGCAGGTCGGTCATGTCTATCTTCTGACCGGCCTTCACGGAAACTACCGCCTTCTTCCAGTCCGAGCGGTAACCTTCGTGGCGGCCCACTTTGTGGAGCTTGCCGGGGAGGTTAGCGGTGCGGACGGCCGTGACCTTGACCTTGAAGAGGTTCTCTACGGCCTTCTTGATCTCGGGCTTGGTGGACTTCGGGTTCACGCGGAAGGTGTAGCGGTTCTGCTCGTCCTTCGTGGTGACGCTCTTCTCGCTGAGGATAGGGGATATCAGCACGTCGATATAGTTCATTTGGCCTCCTTGACGCTGTCGGCCAGGGCCTTAAGGGCGGCCGAGGTGAAAACAAGCTTGGAGCTGCGCATCGCCTCGTAGGCGTTCAGGTTCTGCGACAGGCACCAGCCGAATTCGGCGACGTTCTTGGACGCGGTCTTGAAGTTCTTGTCCATCTTGTCGGTGATGAAAAGCACGCTCTTGTCGCCGAGGCCTTTGCGCAGGGCGTTGAGGGAGCTGGTCTTGGCGGCCTCGAGGCCGAGGTTCTCGATCACCAGCACGGCGCCGTCGGCCGCGCGGGAGGAGAGGGCCTCGATCAGGGCCTGGCGAAGCTTCTGGATGGGCAGGTACTGGCGGAACGAGCGCGGCTTGGGGCCGAAGCAGACGCCGCCCTTGCGCCAGATCGGGGACCGGGTGGAACCCGCGCGGGCGCGGCCGGTGCCCTTCTGCTTCCAGGGCTTCTTGCCGCCGCCGGACACTTCGGAGCGGGTCTTGGTGCTCGCGGTGCCGCGGTGCTTGTTGGCCATGTAATACTTCATCACTTCGTGGATGAAGTACGGATCGGGCTTTACCGAGAACATCTCGGGCAGGGCCACTTTGCCCACTTCCTGTCCCTTAAGGTTTAAAAGTTTCGTTTCCATGTTTTATCCTCTTTAGGCCTGTTACTTCTTGGCGGCCGGTTTCTTGCCGGCGTCGGCCTTCACTTTGTTCTTGGAGACCTTGTTGGCCTTCGGGGTGGGCACCTTCTTGTTGGTGAGCGTGACGTACACGGTGCTGCCGGTGGCGCCGGGGATGCCGCCGCCGATGAGCAGCAGGTTCTCCTCGGGGATGATCTTCAGGAGCTTCATCTTCTGCACGGAGACGGTCTCTACGCCCCAGTGGCCGGCCATGCGCTGGCCGGGAAGCACGCGGCCCAGCGAGCGGCGGGAACCCAGGGAGCCGGGAGCGCGCTCGCGGTCGCTGGCGCCGTGGGAGGCGGAGCCGCCGGCGAAGTTGTGGCGCTTCATGCCGCCGGCGAAGCCGTGGCCCTTGCTGACGCCCTGCACGTCCACGTACTGGCCCTCGGCGAAGCGCTCGACGCCGGCCGTCTGGCCCTGCTCGGCGCCCGCGAGGTCGGCCACGCGGAATTCTTTGAGGTGGCGGAGCGGCTTGGAATTTATTTTCTTCGCCAGGCCGAGCTCGGCCTTGTAGGCGTTCTTTTCTTTCTTATGACCGAAGCCGAGGCAGATGGCCTGGTAGCCGTCCTTGTCCTTGGTGCGGGTGTACGCCACGCGGCAGGGACCGGCCTGCACCACGGTGACCGCGTGCAGGTTGCCGGAGGCGTCGAAGATCTGGGTCATGCCCATCTTTTCTCCGACCAGAAATTTGTGCGCCGCGGGCAGCTGCGCGATCTCCTGCTTCTGCTCGGGGGCCGTGTTCTCTTTGTTTTCTTCTGTCATAAGTCCGCTCCTTGCGTCGTGCCTTCCGACGGAAAACGCCCGGTTTTACGCCGGGTTCTCCGCGGTTTTCAAAAGACAAACGAACAAACCGCACCGGAACTTTTTCAGCTCCGGTTACTCTTCAAACAATTTTTTGTTTCTATGATTAGCCCGCAGGCGGAGGGAATCAAGGCCGCTCCGTCTATAGGGCCGCTGTCCGTATTCTTTCGAACGCGACAGCGTAATAATAAAAACTTCTTTTCAAAGAAACCGCGGCGTGACCGCGATTAACTACACGATTATTATAACAAAACCTTATTTTTATGTAAAGCGTTTATTCACAGGGTCCGCGCGAAGGCCAGCACGTGGCCGTCCCGGTCCAGGCTGTAGGCCGCCTCGTCCCCCCAGTCCCTGGGCCCCAGCGGGCTCAGTTCCCGGGCTCCCGCGGCCAGCGCCCTGGCGTGGCAGGCGGCCGGGTCGGGCACGGTAAGATAAACCTCGGCCCGGGGCACGCCCCTGGCCCCGGCGGGGTCCGGCAGGCCCGGCAGCAGGCGCTTTATCCCCGCCTCCGGCATCAGCCCCAGCACGCAGCCGGGGCGAATCTCGAATTCCGTCATCCCGGGCAAGTCCAGGCGCGGCGCCAGGCCCAGGGCCGCGGCGTAAAACTCCCGGCTGAGCGCCTGGTCCGCCACGTATAGGATGAGATTCATATTCATATAGATAATGATATCAAAAGGCGGCCGGCCCGGTCAAAAAAAAGAGCCCGGCACCGGGCCGGGCTCTCTTCTGGGCAGCGCTTTTACTTGGCGATGCCGTTGATCCACTCGAGCGCGCCGTTCACCTTGGAGTAAACGCCGGGCTTGTTGGGGCGGGCGCAGCCTTCGCCCCAGCTCACTACGCCCGCGAGCACGCGGGAGGAGCCGGAACCGATCATCAGCGGGCCGCCGCTGTCGCCCTGGCAGGAATCCTTGCCGCCCTGGGGGTAGCCGGCGCAGAGCATGCTGTCGGTGATGCCCTCATAGGCCGCGGAGCAGGCTTCCTTGGTGATGAAGGGCACGGAGACCTTCAGCAGGTTCTTGGAGGCGCTGCCGCCCTCGCTGGTGGTGCCCCAGCCGGCGGTGACGAACTCGCCGCCGGAGAGCTCCTTGGAGTTCAGGGAGATCGGGGCGTACTTGGAGTCGCCGGAGAGCTTGACCAGCGCGAAGTCGTTGTCCATCGTGTTGGTGTCCCAGCCGGGGTGCTTGATGATCTCGAGCACGGTGAATTTCTCGACGCCTTCGGTGTCGGCCTGGTTGAGCAGGCCCACGGCGACGCCTTTAAGGTAGCCGCCCTCGACGCAATGCGCCGCGGTCAGCACCCAGTTCTTCTTTATAAGGGAGCCGCCGCAGAAGTGGCTGCCCCAGGAGCTGCGCAGGGAGACGAGGAAGGGGAATTCGCCCTTCGCGGCCTGCACGCCGCCTACTATCTTTTCGG
>Ga0209066_10006668_pt1 | contig 11712 bp, 8 predicted proteins | sample All_14_2_FD_187198 | JGI IMG/M metagenome (GOLD analysis project Ga0209066, IMG submission 187198) | Freshwater microbial communities in response to fracking from Pennsylvania, USA - Allegheny Zone_MetaG_DW_15 (SPAdes) (version 2) ...
CTCCCACGCCAGTTCGAGAACGGAGAGCGGCGCGCTGCCCTCGGCCTTGTTGTTGGCCGTGATCCAGACCCTGCGGCCGGCCTTGTGGGCGGCGGCGGCCATCCGGGCCAGCACCCGACGGGTCTCGGCATCCTCGTCGACCAGCCGGTCGAACGGCTCGTAGCGCTGCCTGGCCGCCTGGTAAAGGAACCCGCGATGCAGGTTCCAGCGCACGACGAGCGGTCCCGGCTCGTCGCCGTCCAGGACTTTGAGAGCTGTTTCCTGCCGTTCGACCTCCGGCATCCGGTCGTGCAGGCCGACGCAGTAGCGAACCCCGACCCGCCCGAGCATGCGCATCAGCCGCGGGGTCAGCAGCTCGGGATTGCGCAGTTCGAGCGCGTAAACGGGCACCTGACCGGCCCTATCCCGCGGCAGGGCGGCGAAGAAGGCTTCCAGCCGCTCGATCAGGAGGTGCGTTTCCTCGGCCAAGCCGCGCGGCAGCGGGGAGATCTGGAAAACCAGCGGACCCGCCTTGGCCTTCAGCCCTTCGAGGCAGGGCAGCACGAACTCACGGGTCGCCAGCGTGGCGTCGAGGAAGTGCGGGTTCGCGACCTTGCCCCTGCCCTCCTCGTCGCGCATCACCGCGTCGCACACAAGCGCCGGCGCCTTCACCACGAAACTGAAATCTTCCGGTACCTGGCTGGCATACTGGCCATAGGTGACGGCCGAGATCGAGGCATAGAAGGTCCGGTCGAGACTGACGGTGCGCAGCAGCGGGATCTGGGCGTAGGCCTGCAGCCCCTTGCGGCTGAGGGTCACCTGAGGATGGACGCCGTCGTAGACGAGGCCGCGCCAGCCGGGAAAAAACCACGATGAAGTGCCGAGCCGGATGTCCGTCGGCAGCACCGGCGCTTCCAGGAGCGGCGAATCGCGGGCCGCACGGACATCGCCGGCACCTGCAGCACGCCGGGGCGCCGGAGCGGCGCCGGTTTCGAAGAGGCCGGGCTGCCGGCTCAAATCTCCTCCACCTGCGCGACGCCCGGCAGGCTGCCGATCGTGTCGCGCAGGCCGCCTGCGATGGAATAGGCGCCGGGCAAGGTGACTTCGGCCTCGGACTCGTCGGTCATTGGTACGACCAGGGTGACGCGGCCGCGGCCGCGCTTGCCTTCGAGCGCCTTGCGCAGCGACTCTAGAGCGACCGGATCGGTGATCACGATGCGCAGGCCTGCCGCGGCGTTGGCGACGGCATCGTCGAGCTTCTCGACGGACTGCGCCGTCAGCTTGACCTGCTCGCCATCGAGCCGGCCGTCGACCGAGATCAGGACCGCCTGCCCTGCGTCGAGGAGATTGCGCTTGGAGCTCAGCAGCTCGCTGAACACGACGCACTCGAAGGCGCCGGACTGGTCTGAGCACTGAAGGAAGGCGAAGCGGTTGCCCTTGGCCGAGGTGCGCTCCATGCGATCGATGACCGTGCCCGCGAGCTTGATGCGGCCGGGCGTGCCGCGTGCCAGCAGCGCCGGCAGGTCTGCAGCGCGGCAGACGCCGAGCCGCTGCAGGCTGCGGTCGTAGGCAGCCAGCGGATGAGACGACAGGTAAAAGCCGATCGCCGCGAACTCGTTCTGCAGCCGCTCCATCGGCGCCCAGTCCGGCACCTTGGGAAGTTGGGGCCGGCGCTGGGCAGTGTCGTCGCCGAACAGGTTGTTCTGGTTGCTGCCGCGCGATTCGTGGGTCGCCTGGGAATGCCGGGTCAGCGCTTCCACGGCGGCGAAGGTCTGCGCCCGGTTCTTGTTCAGCGTGTCGAAGGCACCGGCCTTCACCAGGCTTTCCAGCAGCCGCTTGTTCAGCACGCGCTGGTCCAGCCGCTCGGCAAAGTCGAACAGGTCCTTGAACGGGCCGTTGGCCTCGCGCTCCTCGGTGAGCCGGCTCATGGCCTCCTTGCCGACACCCTTGATGGCGGCCAGCGCATAGCGGATCGCCTTCCTGCCATCGACGGTCCGCTCGACGGCGAACTCGGCCGTCGACTTGTTCACGTCGGGCGGCAGCAGCTCGACATTGATCTTGTCGAGGTCGCGACGATAGCCGTTGAGCTTTTCCACGTTACCCATGTCGAGGGTCATCGTGGCGGCGAAGAACTCGACCGGGTGGTTGGCCTTGAGATAGGCGGTCTGGTAGCAGACCAGCGCGTAGGCTGCGGCGTGGGATTTGTTGAATCCGTATCCCGCGAACTTGTTGACCTGATCGAAGATCGACGAGGCCTTGTCCGCCTTCACGTTGTTCTTCTCGGCGCCCTCGACGAAGAGCGCCCGTTGGGCGTCCATCTCCGCCTGGATCTTCTTGCCCATGGCGCGACGCAGCAGGTCGGCGCCGCCCAGCGAGTAGCCGCTCAGCACCTGCGCGATCTGCATGACCTGCTCCTGGTAGATCATGATGCCGTAGGTCTCCTTCAGGATCCCTTCGAGCAACGGATGCAGGTAGTCCGGCTCCTCCTCGCCATGTTTGCGCTTGATGTAGCTCGGGATGTTCTCCATCGGGCCGGGGCGGTAGAGCGCCACCACGGCAATGATGTCCTCGAAGCGATCAGGCTTCATCCTGCGCAGCACATCGCGCATGCCGTTGCCTTCGAGCTGGAACACTCCCGATCCGTCACCGCGGGCGAGCAGCTCGAAGGTCTTCCTGTCGTCGAGCGGCAGCTTCGCGATGTCGATCTTGTCGTGGCCGATGAAATCGCAGGCCTTCTCGATCACCGTCAGGGTCTTGAGGCCGAGGAAGTCGAACTTCACCAGCCCCGCCGGCTCGACCCATTTCATGTTGAACTGGGTCGCCGGGAGCGATTCCTTGCTGTCGGTATCTCGGAACAGCGGGACCAGCTGGTCGAGTGGCCGGTCGCCGATGACGACGCCGGCGGCATGCGTCGAGGCGTTGCGGAACAGGCCCTCGAGCTGCAGCGCCAGATCGATCAGGCGCTTGATCTCCTCGTCGGCGTTGTACTGCTCCTTGAGCAGGTCCTCCGTCTCCAGCGCCTTGGCGAGCGTCACCGGATTGGCCGGATTGTTGGGCACCAGCTTGCAGATGCGGTCGACCTGGCCGTAGGGCATGCCCAGCACGCGGCCCACGTCGCGCAGTACGGCGCGTGCCTGCAGCTTGCCGAAGGTGATGATCGCCGCGACTCGGTCGTGACCGTATTCGTCGCGCACGTAGCGGATCACGCGGTCGCGCTTGTCCTGGCAGAAATCGATGTCGAAGTCGGGCATCGACACGCGCTCGGGATTGAGGAAGCGCTCGAACAGCAGCCCCCAGCGCAGCGGGTCGAGGTCGGTGATCTTGAGCGACCAGGCGACCAGCGAGCCGGCACCGGAGCCGCGGCCCGGTCCCACCGGCACGCCATGGTCCTTGGCCCACTGGATGAAGTCGGCCACGATCAGGAAGTAGCCCGCGAAACCCATCCGCTCGATCATGTCGAGTTCGTAGGTCAGCCGTTCGACGTAGCGCTCGAAGTCGATGCCTTCCGCGAGCCGGCCCAGCGCCTGCAGCTCCTCGAGCCCGGTCTTGGCCAGGTCACGCAGCGCCTCGCCCTCGGTGCGGCCTTCGAGCTTGGTATAGCGCGGCAGGATCGGCTTGCGCGGCGCCGGCATGTAGGCGCAGCGGCGGGCGATCACCAACGTGTTGTCGCAGGCCTCGGGAATGTCCGAGAACAGGCTGCGCATCTCGGCCGCGGACTTGAAGTAGTGCTCCTCCGTCAAGCGGCGGCGGTTCGGATCCTCGATGTGGGCGCCCTGTTCGATGCAGAGCAGCACGTCGTGCGCTTCGTACATCGACTTCTTCGGGAAGTGGACGTCGTTGGTCGCCACGAGCGGCAGGTTTCGCGCATAGGCGAGTTCGATCAGCGGCCCCTCAATGCGGCGTTCCTGTTCCTCGCCGTGGCGCTGCAGCTCGAGATAGAGCCGGTCGGCGAACAGGCGCTGCAGCCGGTCGAGCAGGTGCTCCGCGGCCGGCGTCTGGCCGGCCGCCAGGAGCCGTCCCACGCTGCTGCCGTTGCTGCCAGTGATGGCGATGAGACCGTCGGTCAAGCCTTCGAGCTCGGCCAGCGGCAGGGCGGCGACCGATCCGGTCTTGAATTCGAGATGGGCGCGGCTGACCAGCCGCATCAGGTTGAGATACCCCTGCTCGCTCTGCACGAGCAGGGTGAGCCAGTCCACGGTCGGCAACTTGCTCGCGGAGGCGACGCCGCCCTCCTCCTCGCGCCGGATGCCGATGTCGCATCCCACGATCGGCTGGATACCGGCCTTGGAGGCGTACTGCGAGAATTCCAGCGAGCCGAACAGGTTGTTGCGGTCGGTGACCGCGACCGCCGGCATCTCCGCCTCCTTGGCCAGGGAGACGATCTTGTCGACCTTGTTCGCGCCTTCGGTGAGCGAATAGGCGGAACGAACCTTTAGATGGATGAAGTCAGCGATGGCCACGGAGCATCATCGCGCCGCGGCCTGTGGACTGTCAGGCATCGAGCACGCCATCTTTCAGTCGCACGGTCCGATCCATGCGCGCCGCCAGCTCGGGATTGTGCGTGGCGACCAGCGCCGCCATCCCGGTCTCCCGCACCAGGGCCAGCAGCTGCTGGAACACCGTCTCGGAAGTCGTGGAGTCGAGATTGCCGGTCGGCTCGTCGGCCAGCAGGACGCGCGGTGCATTGGCGACGGCGCGGGCGATCGCCACGCGCTGCTGTTCGCCGCCGGACAGGCGTCCCGGCCGGTGATCCAGGCGGTCGCCCAGCCCGACCATGCCGAGGAGATCGGCCGCCCGCTTGCGTGCCGCCGCGCGCGCAACGCCGTTCAGCATCTGCGGCAGCATCACGTTCTCGACGGCGGAGAACTCCGGCAACAGGTGATGATACTGGTACACGAATCCCAGGAAGGTGCGGCGCAGGCCGGTCCGCTGCTTGTCGCCCATTCGCACCGTCGCCTTGCCGTCGACCACGACTTCGCCCTCGTCCGGGCGTTCGAGCAGCCCGGCGATGTGCAGAAGGGTCGACTTTCCGCTGCCCGACTGGCCAACCATGGCCACGATCTCGCCGGGATGCAGGTCGACCGAGACGCCGCGCAGCACGTCGAGCCGGCGGCCGCCCTGGACGAAGGTGCGGCGGATGCCCTGCAGGACGAGCGGCTTGGCGGTGTCACTCATGTCGCAATCCTTCGACCGGTTCGATCCGGGTGGCACGCCAGGCCGGATAGGCCGCGGCGACGAGCGAGAGCACGATCGCGACGGCGATGATGAAAGCCACCTCGAACGGGTCGACCCGCACGGGCATGGAGGTGATGAAGTCGACTTCGGCGCCGGCCGTGCCGGCGCCGCCGGTGGCGTTGGCCAGCGCCCGCCCGATCGCGGGCATGTTGGCGCAGAGCAGCAGGCCCAGCGCCGTTCCGATCGCCGTGCCGACGATCCCGACGGCGGCTGCCGCCATGAAGAACGCCCGCACGATCGTGTCCGGCCCGGCGCCCATGGTCCGCAGGATGGCGATGCTGCCGCGCTTCACACGCACCAGCATGGTGAAGCTCGCGACCACGTTCATGGCGGCCACCACCACGATGAGGGTCAGGATGATGAACATCATGACCCTCTCGACCTGAAGCGCACCGACGAAGCGGGCATTGAGGCCGAGCCAGTGCGACACGCGCAGATCGTCGCGACCGAGCGACCGCCGCAGCTCCTCCGCCACTCTCGGCGCCGCCTGCGGGTCCTTGAGAAAGAGGTCGATCGAGCTCACCGTATCGGCGCCGTACTCGAGATCCTGCTGCAGCGTCGCCAGCGGGATGAACACCAGCGTGCTGTCGAATTCGTAGCGGCGGCTCAGGAAGCTCGCGAGGATGTCGTAGTCGCTGTAGCGCGGCGCGATCGTGCCGCCCTCGTTCAGCTGGTGGGTGACCACGGTCAGCGGCTCCCCAACCCTCACCTGCATCTGCTGGCGCAATCGCTCGCCGATGACCAACCCGGGCTTCAGGCCAAACTCCGCGAGGTCGCCGAAGATGATGTTCCGCGCCACGATCTCGCGATTCAGGAGATCCTCGCGCCGCACGCCGCGAAGCTGGGCGCCGCGTGTCTGGCCCTGCCCGGTGACCAGGACCTGCCGCTCCAGGGTGAGACGCACCGCCTCGACGCCGGGGACCTCCTTGAGCTTCGCCAGCAGCTCCGGCGTGGCCTGCAGCAGTCCCCCTCGCGCGGCGACGATGACGTGACCGTTCATGCCGATGATCCGGCCCAGCAGCTGCTCGCGAAAGCCGCCCATGACCGAGAGCACGGCGATCAGGGTGCCAACCCCGAGCGCCACCCCGATCAGCGAGAACATCGCGATGAACGAAACGAAACCCTCGCGCTGGCGGGTGGCGAGGTAGCGCCAGGCCAGCCAGCGCTCGACGACGGGCGCGCGTTCACTCACGGCGCAGGCCTTCCACGGGATCGAGGCGCGCCGCCCGGGCCGCCGGGTAGATCGAAGCCAGCAACGCGAAGACCAGCGCCATGATCGCAATGCCCGCGACCTCGCTCCATTCGATCCGCGACGGCAGCTCGGCCAGCAGATAGAGCGTCTGGTCGAACAGTACGATATCGAAGGTCCGCTGCAGCCACTGCCGGATCGCCTCGATGTTGCGGGCGAAGGCCAGCCCCAGCACGACACCGAGGAGCGTTCCGGCGCCGCCGATCGACAGTCCGTCGAGCAGGAAGATCCGCATGATGGTCGCCCGGCTGGCGCCCATGGTGCGCAGGATCGCGATGTCGGCCGTCTTGGTCCGCACCAGCATCACCAGGCTGGACACGATGTTGAAGGCAGCGACGAGCACGATCATCGTCAGGACCAGGAAGATCATGTTGGTCTGCGCGACGACGGCCGAGAAGAAGCCGGCATTGGCCTGGAACCAGTCGAAAACCCAGCCCTGTGTGCCCACCGCCTGCATCAGCAGCCGCCGCGTCTCCGCCGTCGAGGCCTTGTCCGCGACGAACACTTCGATGCCGGTCACGCTGGGCCCGAGGTTCAGCATGTGCTGGGCGTCCTGCAGCGGCGCGTAAACGAAGTTGGAATCGTAGTCGTACATGCCTGTGCAGAAGATCGCGGCGACCTTCACCGCGGCCGAGCGCGGCATGACGCCGAGCGGAGTCGCGACCGAGACCGGCGACACGAGCTGCAGCCTGTCACCGACCTTCAGGTTCATGAGGTCGGCCAGGCGCCGGCCGATCATCACGTTGAAGTCGTCACCGAAGCCCTTCAGGGTACCCCAGTCGATCGGCTTGTCGTCGTCGGCCTTGCACAGCGTGCGGTAGCGCTCGCGGTCCTCGGGCGATCCCTCGATCGCCGATGCAAGCGGCGGGCGATTGCGGATGTCGTCCGGCCGCATGCCGCGCAGCACGATCCCGCGCACCCGATCGCCGGCGACGGCCATGAGCTGGCCCTCAGCGGTCGGCGTGGCGGACTGGACGCCCGGGACGGCCGCCAGCCGCGCCAGGAAATCGGGCGTCGGCTCGAGGGGGCCGCCATTCGACTGGACCCCCAGCTGGCCGCTGATGCTCGACATCTGCGCCAACATCTCGACCCGAAAGCCGTTCATCACCGACATTACGACGATGAGGGTTCCGACCCCCAGCGTGATGCCGATCAGCGAGAAGCCGGCGATCACCGAGATGAAACCCTCCTCTCGGCGGGCCCGCAGGAAGCGGAAGGCGATCAGGCGTTCGGCGGCGAAGGACATGGCGGAGCCCTGTCCGCGGCTCAGCCGAACCGCGCGAGGACCTGCTCGGGCGCCAGCTCCTCGCGGGCGCCAGTCTTGCGGTTCTTGACCTCGACCTTGCCGGCGGCCAGTCCCTTGGGACCGACGATGACCTGCCAGGGGATGCCGATCAGATCCATGTCGGCGAACTTGCCGCCCGGCCGCATGTCGCGATCGTCGTGCAGCACCGCGACGCCCTTGGCGCCCAGCGCCTCGTAGAGCTTCTGGCAGGCGCCGCCGACGGCAGCGTCGTCCGGCTTCAGGTTGACGATGGCCACCTTGAACGGCGCCACCTCCTCCGGCCAGACGATGCCCGCATCGTCATGGCTCGCCTCGATGATGCCGCCGACCAGGCGCGAGACGCCGATGCCGTAGGAGCCCATCTCGACGGTGATCTGCTCCCCGCCGGGGCCGGCGACGACGGCATTCATCGGCTTGGAGTATTTGGTGCCGAAATAGAAGATGTGGCCGACCTCGATGCCGCGCGCGGCCAGCCGGTCCCCTTCGGGGAGCGCCTCGAACGCCTTGGCGTCGTGCATCTCGTCGGTCGCCGCGTACAGCGACGTCCACTCGTTCACGATGCCCTGCAGGTCCGACGAATAGTCGATCGTGCGGCTGAGGATGTCCTTGTCGACCAGACCCTTGTGGCAGAACACGGCGCTCTCGCCGGTCTCGGCCAGGATGATGAACTCATGGCTGAGATCGCCGCCGATCGGGCCGGTGTCGGCGCGCATCGGAATCGCCTTCAGGCCCATGCGGGCGAAGGTGCGCAGGTAGGCGACGAACATCCTGTTGTACGAGTGGACCGCGCCCGCCTTGTCGATGTCGAACGAGTAGTTGTCCTTCATCAGGAATTCGCGGCCGCGCATCACGCCGAAGCGTGGACGGACCTCGTCCCGGAACTTCCACTGGATGTGGTAGAGATTCTTCGGCAGGTCGCGGTAGCTCTTCACCCCATCCCGGAAGAGCGTCGTGATCATCTCCTCGTTGGTGGGGCCGTAGAGCATCTCGCGATCGTGGCGATCCTTGATGCGCAGCATCTCCGCCCCGTAGGCCTCGTAGCGGCCGCTCTCGCGCCACAGGTCGGCCGACTGAATGGTCGGCATGAGCACTTCCTGGGCGCCCGCCCGGTCCTGTTCCTCACGCACGACCCGCTCGATGTTGCGCAGGACCCGCAGGCCGAGCGGCAGCCAGGCGTAGATGCCGGCGCTGGTCTGGCGGACGAGGCCGGCCCGGAGCATCAGCCGGTGGGACACGATCTGCGCTTCCGACGGAGTCTCCTTCATCGTCGGCAGAAAGTACTGGCTCATGCGCATGCGTAATCGGTCCTCGGTCGGGGTATCGGGTGGCGGCGGACTGTAGGGAACGGGTCGGCCAAAGGCAAACCGGCGCACCTGGGCTGGCGATTCACAGCCATGTGCCCGCACACTGGGCGCGACTTTCGGGGGAGCCGGATGCTGGATCGACTTTTCAAGCTGCGCGAGAACAACACCAACGTCCGGACCGAGCTCGTCGCCGGCCTCACGACGTTCCTGACGATGGCCTACATCATCTTCGTCAATCCTTCGATCCTGGCCGAGGCCAAGATGCCGTTCGGGGCCGTTTTCGCGGCGACCTGCGTCGCGGCCGCGGTGGGCTGCTTCCTGATGGCGTTCCTCGCCAACTATCCGATCGCCCTCGCCCCCGGCATGGGCCTCAACGCCTACTTCGCCTTCGGCGTGGTGGGCGGCATGGGGCATAGCTGGCAGGTTGCCCTGGGCTGCGTATTCATCTCCGGCATCATCTTCCTGATCATCAGCGTGCTGCCGATCCGCGAATGGATCGTCAACGCGATCCCGAAGTCGCTGAAAATGGCGATCGCGGCCGGCATCGGCCTCTTCCTGGCACTGATCGCGCTCAAGAACGCCGGTATCGTGGTTGCCCATCCGGCGACCTTGGTCGCACACGGCAAGATGACCAGCTGGCCGGTGGTGATGGCGGTGCTGGGCTTCGCGATCATCGTAGCCCTCGAACACCGCCGGGTCATGGGCGGCGTGATCATCGGCATCCTGGTCGTCACCGTGATCTCCATCCTGACGGGCCATCAGAAGTTCGCCGGCATCGTCGACACCCCGCCGTCGATCGCGCCCGTTTTCCTCCAGATGGATCTTGCCGGCGCCCTGAAGGTCGGGCTCGTGACGGTGGTCTTCGCGTTCCTGTTCGTCGACCTGTTCGACAATACCGGCACGTTGATCGCGCTGGCGCATCGCGGCGGCTTCATGCGGCCCGATGGCACCGTGCCGAGGCTGCGCGGCGCCCTGATCTCCGACAGCGCCGCCGCCATGATCGGCGCTGCGGTCGGCACCTCGACGACCACGAGCTACATCGAGAGCGCCTCGGGCATCAATGCCGGCGGCCGAACCGGCCTGACCGCCGCGGCGGTCGGCGTGCTGTTCCTTCTGGCTCTCTTCCTCTCGCCACTCGCCGGATCGATCCCGGCGTATGCGACCGCCCCAGCCCTTCTCTACGTCGCCTGCCTGATGGCGCGCGGGCTCACGGAGATCGAATGGAACGACATCACCGAAGCGGCGCCGGCGGTGATCACCGCGATCGCCATGCCCTTCACCTTTTCGATTGCCGACGGCATCGCCTTCGGTTTCATTTCATACGCCGGGATCAAACTTGCTGCTGGCCGGTTCCGCGACATCCATCCGGCCGTCGGAATTCTCGCTGTGCTGTTCGTGATCAAATATGTGGTCATTGGATGAACAGCGAAACAATGCGGACATTAGTTTGTCGTCGAACGACCTCGCTTTTGAAGATTCTTTTGTCTTGCCCCCACGGATGGAAAGAAAAGGTCTTGGCAATTCCCAGGCGGCACGCTAAACAGCCTACGCGTTGGGCGTAGCCCGAGTTTAGGGAGGAGAGCGGCGGAAGCCGCCTACGACGAGTTTCGGGGGTAGAGGACGGCGGACCATTGGTCCGCCGTTTCCTTTTGAAGGCCCAGGGTCTGCCGCCGGGGCGGCTCAGGATCCCTCGAGACGCCGGAAACTCAATAGATCGAGCGTGTAGAAGCCATAGAAGGCGAGCCAGAGAACGGCCGCGACGATCGTCGTGATGATGGCCTTGCGCAGCAGGTCAGGCCGCTCCGGCGCCCCGGTTTCCTGTCCCCGGCCAGGATTCTCCACCCGCTTCACGCCCAGCGGCAGCACCATGAACAGCGCGATCCACCAGATCACCAGGTAGACCATGATGCCGGTAGCCCAGCCCATGGCGCGCGCTCCTCAGACCTGTTCGAGTTCGATCAGCGTGCCGGTGAAGTCCTTGGGATGGAGAAACAGCACGGGCTTGTCGTGGGCGCCGATCTTGGGCTCGCCGTCGCCCAGAACGCGCGCACCCTGCGACTTCAGCTGATCGCGGGCGGCGTAGATGTCCTCGACCTCGTAGCAGACATGGTGGATGCCGCCATCGGCATTTCGGGCGAGGAAATTGGCGATCGGCGACTTCTCGCCGAGCGGATGCAGCAGCTCGATCTTGGTGTTCGGCAGTTCGACGAAGACCACCGTGACGCCATGCGCCGGCTGTTCCTTGGGAGCGCTCACCTTGGCGCCCATGACGGTGCGATAGAGTTCGCTCGCCTTGGCGAGGTCGGGAACGGCGATCGCGATGTGGTTCAGGCGTCCGATCATGGTCTTCTCCAGCGGCTGCGCGGCCTTTAGATGCGGACGATGTGCACGTCCGTCAACGGCTTCTTGCCGAGGTGCGCCCGCACGACGCGCCGTACGGCCTGGCGGGCCGCCTCCTCGATGCGCCGGTCGTCGCCCCGTTCCGCAGTATTGAGGTCGGCCAGCATCTCCCCCAGGGCGTCCTCGATCGCCTCCTGGAGTTCGCCTTCGGCATCGTCGATGCCGCGCAACGAGACCTTGGGCGGCGCCAGCGGCTTGCCCCGCTTGTCCACCACCAGCGTCGCCGCCGCGGCTCCGTTCCACAACAGCTTGCGCCGTTC
>Ga0209066_10006669_pt1 | contig 11710 bp, 11 predicted proteins | sample All_14_2_FD_187198 | JGI IMG/M metagenome (GOLD analysis project Ga0209066, IMG submission 187198) | Freshwater microbial communities in response to fracking from Pennsylvania, USA - Allegheny Zone_MetaG_DW_15 (SPAdes) (version 2) ...
CCCTGCTCTTCCAGTTCGGCACCTTCCGGTGCGGGACCCAGGTTGGCGGCGCTGCCATTGCCGTGGGTCTTGCCCACGGTGTGGCCGCCAGCGGTCAGGGCGACAGTTTCTTCATCGTCCATGGCCATGCGGGCGAAGGTCACGCGCATGTCGTGTGCTGTCTTGAGCGGGTCAGGCTTGCCGTCGACGCCTTCGGGGTTCACGTAGATCAAACCCATCATCACGGCGGCCAGCGGGTTCTCGAGATCACGCTCGCCCGAATAACGGCTGCCCTGGCTGCCCGTGGGCGCCAGCCATTCCTTTTCAGAACCCCAATAGGTGTCCTTCTCGGGGTGCCAGATGTCCTCACGACCGAAAGCGAAGCCGAAGGTCTTCAGGCCCATCGACTCGTAGGCCATGTTGCCCGCCAAAACGATCAGGTCGGCCCAGCTGAGCTTGTTGCCGTACTTTCTCTTGATCGGCCACAACAGGCGGCGCGCCTTGTCCAGGTTGGCGTTGTCGGGCCAGGAGTTCAGCGGCGCAAAGCGCTGGCTGCCGGTCCCGGCGCCGCCACGGCCGTCGGCAATGCGGTAGGTGCCGGCAGAGTGCCAGGCCATGCGGATCATCAACCCGCCGTAGTGTCCCCAGTCAGCCGGCCACCAGTCCTGGCTGTCGGTCATCAGGGCCTTGAGGTCTTTCTTCAAGGCGTCCACGTCGAGCTTCTTGACCTCTTCGCGGTAGTTGAAGTTGGGGCCCAGCGGATTGGTCTTGCTGTCGTGCTGGTGCAGGATGTCGAGGTTGAGGGCCTTGGGCCACCAGTCCATGTTCGTGCTGCTGGCCGAGGTGGCGCCGCCATGCATGACGGGGCACTTGCCAGTCGAGCCTGAGTTCTGTTGATCCATGTCGATCTCCTTTCCGGGGTTCATTGAAAGTGACGGTGACAGCCGGGAAGCGCGCGTTTGTGACTGCGTGGCTGGCACTCGTTGATGCGTGGTTCAATGTAGCCGGAATGTGCATTTTTGCCACCCTTTTCATCATCAGGAATCCTCATGGCCGGCATAGGCAAAGCCCGTGCAGCCCAACGCTCCCTCCGGTCCGCCTGTGCGATCAACCGGGTGTTGCCCGTCATGCAACGCCAGTTTGCGAACGCGCTGAAATGAAAACGGGCCGCGAGGGCCCGTTCTGTGCGAAACGAGGCCCGAAGGCCGCTCGTCACTTTTTCATTTTGCAGGTCGACAGGCCAAACGGCAGATAGGCCGGGCACCAGCCGCTCAGGCCCGTGGCCAGAGGCACCACACCGATCCAGCCCCACACGCCGACCGTGCCCGTCGCCGCCAAAGCGATCAACACCACACCCGCCACGATGCGGGCCACACGGTCAATACCACCAACGTTTGCATTCATGATCATTCTCCTGGGTTAAAAACTCACTGTCTGGTTTGCAGTGCATCCCAAGCGTGCTGCGCACTCAAGAAGATACGTCCTGCAAACCGCTTGTCAAGCGACACACGCCTGAGCCTGTCCATCACCGGACCCTTGACCTCGGCAAGGTACAAGGTGCGCCCTTGCGCGGTCTGCGCGTCATCAAATTCAATCAGGGCCTGAAGGGCCGAGTGGTCGATCCGGTTCACCGCTGACAGCAGCAACACCAGACTGTGCACCTGCGGGCGACGGTTGAGCATGTCGCTCAGCCCCATCTCCACGTGCTGAATGTTGGTGAAGTCCAGGCTCTCGTCCACGCGCACCATCATCACGCCTGGCAGGGACTCCACCTCGTAGCGCTGCACGTTGCGGAAATGCTCGGTGCCCGGCAAGCGCCCCACCTCGGCCATGTGTGGCTGGCTGTGGCGCCAGATCATGGCCCCCAGCGACCAGGCAATGCCCAGCAAAATGCCCGACTCGAAGCCCAGCAGCATCACCCCGGCTGCGGTGCTCAAGAAGGCCCACGCTTCGACCCGGTCGTAGCGCCAGGCGGCGCGCAGGCCCTGCCACTGCACCAGACCCGACACCGCCATGATGATGACGGCCGCCAAGGCCGCCTTGGGCAACCAAGCCAGCCAGGGCAGCAGCAACAGCATCAAGAGCCCCAGCAACCCCGCCGTGAAAACCCCGGCCAAAGGGCTGCGTGCGCCAGCGGCCTCATTGACCACCGAGCGCGACAAACCACCCGCCACGGCCATGCCCCCCACCAGGCCACTGCCCACATTGGCGAGGCCCAGGCCGAGCAACTCACGGTCGGCGTCGATGCGTTCACTGTGCTTGAGCGCAAAGGTTTGCGCCACCGACATGCTGCTGACAAAGCTCACCAAACTGATCAACAGAATGGGCATGATCAGATTGGCCAGCGACGTCACCGACACCTCCGTCAGCGACGACAAGGCCCGCAAGGCGCCCCCCAACTCCACATTGACGGCGCCCACCTGCGCCACCGACCACACCGTGTGCCGGTTCATCCAGGTGGCCACCATGCTGGCCAACACCAGCACCAGCAAGGGCCACAAACGGGCCACCACCTGCGCGCCAGAGGTCGTCAACCCCATCGTCCGACCGAGCAACGACATCAAGCGTGGGCCCAGCCACAGCAGGCCCATGGCCCCCACGCCGATCAGCAGGCTGCCAGTCTGCACATCCCAGCGCCAGGCGCCCTGCGCATCCAGCACATGCTTGCGCACCCCTTCGAACAAATCCGGCACCGTCTGCCCCAGCGACGGCCAGCCCAGGATCGGGGCCACCTGCCCGGCCATGATCAGCAAGGCCGATGCGACCGTGAAGCCCTGCACCACCGGCCGACCCAGCAACTGCGACAGAAAGCCCATGCGCAGACGCCCCATCAGCAGCATCAACAGGCCCGAGCCCAAACCCAGCATGGCCGCAAGGGCCACATAGGGCGCCGAGCCCGGCACCGCCAGCGGCGTGAGCGCCTGCACCATCATCAAGGACGTGATGGCCGCAGGCCCCACCGACATGCTGGTGCTGCTGCCAAACACCGCATAGCCCAGCAAGGGCAAGAGGCTGGCCATCAGGCCCACATGCGGCGGCAAGCCGGCCAGCATGGCATAGGCCAGGCTTTGTGGCACCAGCATCACGGCCACCACCAGGCCCGCCGTCAGGTCACTGCCCAGCCACGCACGGCGCCACGCGCGCACCCAAGGGGGCGGCATGGACCAAGGCACGGCGCTGTTCAGCGACACGCCTTGCGGTTCGGCACCGGGCTGGGACAGGCTCACGCCGGACGCCCCACGCGGCAGCCCACGGCCTGGAACAGCACATTGGCACGCCCGCCCGCGGCACAGAAGGCCACGATGGGGTGCGGCAGATCGGCACACACTGCCTGGTAGCGCATGACCTGCTGCGGCGAGACCATCATGGTGGCCACCGGGAAGTGCACGTAGGCCAAGCCAGCCGCCTTCGCGGCAGCTTCAATCTGAGCGCTGGTGGGCTGGCTCGGGCCACCCTCACCGTCTGGGCGGTTGTTGATGATGCTGCGATAGCCCTGACGGGCCAGCACCGCCACATCGTCCACCGTGATCTGCCCACACACCGTGAACTCAGGACACAGTTGCTGGGTTGGGACACTCAAAGTCATGGCTTGCTCCGACGGTTTCGTTGATGATGAAAAAAGAAATGGCGATCAGCACGTGCCGCCCGGCATGGCCGCACCACACACGCGACTGTGCAAGACCTGCATGACAGCGGCCGCATCGGTGCTGACCAGGCGGTAGTAAATATGCTTGCCTTCCCGGCGCGTGTCCACCAGGCCCTCCTGGCGCAGCACGCCCAGCTGCTGTGACAGCGTTGGCTGGCGGATGCCCAGATCGGCCTCCAGGGCGCTCACGCAAAATTCGCCCTGCGCCAGGCGGCACAGCAGCACCAGCCGGTCGGTGTGCGCCATCACCTTGAGCAAGGCGCACGCTTTCTCGGCCGACGCCTGCAGCGCGACGAGATCGGGCGGCGGCAAGCTCACGGCCTCGGCCATCGGGGGTACAGGCATGGACAGTTTCATGATTTTCATTATGTTGACAGATATATTGTTTGTCAATAAAGTGAAGCATCCGCTTTGCGAAAACCTCGTGCCATGACCGCCCTGCTCCCTCACGTTCAATCCTTTCTGGACCCGGCCACCAGCACCTACACCCATGTGGTGTACGACCACGCTGGCGGGCGAGCTGCCATCGTGGACCCGGTGCTGGACTTTGATGCGCGCAGCGGCCGCACCGCGCACACCCGCGCCGACGAGGTCATCGCCTTCGTGCGCTCCCAGAACCTGACGGTGGACTGGGTGCTGGAGACCCATGCCCACGCCGACCACCTGTCGGCGGCGCCTTACGTCAAGGCCCAGGTGGGTGGCAAGCTGGCCATTGGCGGCGCCATCCAGCGCGTGCAAAGCGTGTTCAAAACACTGTTCCACCTCGAGCCCGAATTCGCCACCGATGGCTCACAGTTCGACCACCTGTTTGCCGATGGCGACACCTTCGCCATTGGCGAGCTGACGGCCACCGCCTGGCACGTGCCCGGCCACACGCCAGCGGACATGGCCTTTGTGGTGGGCGATGCCGTGTTCGTGGGCGACACGCTGTTCATGCCGGATGTGGGCTCGGCCCGCTGCGACTTTCCCGGCGGCGATGCCCACCAGCTCTACCAGTCGGTGCGCCGCATCCTGGCCCTGCCGCCGCAGACCCGCCTGTTCCTGTGCCACGACTATCCGCCCGACACGCGTGCGTCGCAGCCCATGTGCACCGTGGCCGACCAGCGCCAGGGCAACATCCATGTGCGCGACGGCATCACCGAGGCCGAGTTCGTGGCCATGCGTCAGGCCCGCGACGCCACCTTGGCCATGCCTAACCTGATCCTGCCCTCGGTGCAGGTGAACATCCGCGCCGGTCATCTCCCCCCCGCAGAGTCAGATGGTCATCACTATCTGAAGCTGCCCGTCAACGTCTTCTGATTTTTTTGAGCGAGGTCCACCATGGCACAAGGCATCACCCACGTCACCCTGACCCAGCAGCAGGACTACCAGTTCCGCATCGAGTTCGAAGGCAACATGCCCGCCCTCATCAGCGACGAGCCAGCGCCCCTGGGCGGCGGCACCGGGCCTTCACCCGTGCAGATGCTGTCGGCAGCGGTAGGCAATTGCCTGTCGGACTCGCTGCTGTTTGCCTTGCGCAAGTTCAAGCAGGTGCCTGATCCCATCCGGGCGGAAGTGACGTCCGAAGTGGGGCGCAACGCCGATGGCCGCATGCGCGTGCTCAACATGACAGCCGCACTGCACCTTGGCGTGCCGGCTGCGCAGTTGGAGCACCTGGATCGCGTCTTGAGCCAGTTCGAGGCTTTCTGCACCGTCACCCAAAGCGTGGGTCAGGGCATCCCCATCACCGTGCAGGTGTTTGACGCCACCGGCGCCCAGCTCATGTGAACCCGGAACTGTTTGGCAAGCATTCATCACGGCAGTCGTCAGACTGCAACAACCCGCTTAAACCCTCAATCGGCGCGTGCTTGAATCCCGGTAGCATTGTTATGCTTTGTATAAGCAAACCACACTACCGAGAGAGATGCAATGGCAGCATCTCTCGCATTACCCAAGCAAAGCAACAAGCATATGCGCCTTCCTGTCCTCATCGCAATCACCGCAACTTCCATTGGCCTGGCCGCTTGCGGAGGAGGGGGCTCCAGCGGCCCTTCAGAAGAAGTCTTGGTACCGATTGCAGTTGCAGCAACATCATATGAAAACTTCAAAAGTGTCGGACTGACGCCTCAACCTTTACCAGTAGGGATGAGCGGCGTGGGCACAGTCCGAGCTTACGCAGATTTCTCACGCGATGGCCGCCTTGATCTCTTCACTGCGACACTGACATACGACGTCAACAAACCTTTACAGGAAGCGACTGACAGCACATTTGCCTTTTGGGTAAAGCAGCCCGATGGCAGCTATCGCAAAAGCACCAACTTGCTGCGCGCCGGGTCGTCAGTTGGTTGCATCCACCCCAGGAAAGCCATCGTTGCAGACTTCAACGCAGACCAGCGACCTGATGTCTTTGTGGCGTGTCACGGCTACGATAAGGAACCCTTCCCAGGAGAGAGAAACAAAGTCATTCTCAGTCAGAGTGACGGCACTTACATCACTCAAAATGCCTCAGAGGACATTGGCTTCTTCCACTCTGCCACCGCCGCAGATATCAATGGCGACCAGCGACCAGACGTATTGGTGACCAACAACTTTGAGGCTGAAACCAGCGTGATCACGCTGATCAACCAAGGCAACGGGTCATTCTTACGTGAAACAAGAAGCGGAAGCTTGCGCTTCCCGACTGCCGTTCAAGGACCGAAGCCTTACTACTCTGTTGAGCTCCTGGATCTTGACGAGGATGGCAATCTGGACGTTCTTCTGGGTGGTCATGAATGGCAAGGGGCTCCCACCTTGGCATTCCTGAACCCCGGCAACTTTGAGTTCGGTGCTGTGACGCCCCTGGAAATTCCAGCGGTCACCGGTAAAGGTGTAGTCTTGGACTTCACAGTCACGGGGACCGGTGCTGCCCGAACCATGTGGGTTTTGAGAACCACCGACAACTCTGAATCTGCCGAGGACTTTTACAAAGGCTGGGCCATTCAACGGGTCAGTGGATTCGGCTCCACGCCGCTGCAAAGCAGTGTTTCCAGCGGCACCGATCCATGGTTCGCCTGGATACTCCCGACCACAGTGAGCGGTTCGTCAGTGATCGCATCTGACGACGCCTCGGTGCCCATCAGAGTATCCGTGACCCCTTGACTTATCCCTGCCGGCGCCACACCCAGCGGGTGACCTGCGCCGGACCCTGGTGGAAGGGTCCTTCGTCGAGCGTGACGGGGCCTTCCCAGGCCACCAACTCCGTCCCCTGCAGGCCAGCGCTGAGCAAATCAGAACGCAAGCCTTCCAGCGTGTAGAGCATGTCCACGTCCTTCGGCCCGCCACTGGTCAAACCCAGCTGGTTCGGGTGAAAGGCTTCCAGAATCAGCACCCCGCCTGGGCGCAAGGCCCCAGCCAGGTCGGCCATCACCTTGGGCCGCAGGCCGGACGGCAGGTGCAGGTACGCCACCGCCACCGCGTCCACCGAATCAGGCTGGGGCGCCCACTCGGCCAGATCTGCCAGCACCGTAACGACCTGCACACCGCGCTCTGCCGCCAGGGCGCGGGTCTTGTCCTGCCCCACGCTCGAACAGTCCACCGAAGTGACTGCAAACCCCTGCTGGGCCAGCCACACGCCATTGCGGCCCTCGCCATCGCCCGGCACCAGCACCTGCGCACCCGCGGGAATCAAGCCAGCCTGTTCGGCCAGAAACACATTGGGCTGCTGGCCGTACTTGTAGGTCGCATCCGCAAACTTCTGATTCCAGAACTCACCTGTCGACATCTCTGACACCCTCATCAAAACTTGCGGAAAGGCGTGACCGTCGGCAAACCCTGCCGGACCCAAGCCGTCATGCCACCGCTCACATAGCGCACATGCCCATAAACACCCCGTTCACGCAGCGCCTTGAGCGAGGCGCGGGAGCGGTTTTGCGTGGCACAGATCAGGTACACCGGCTTGGACGCATCGGTGGGCACTTCGGCCAAGCGCTCGCCCAACTGGCTCATGGGCAGCAAACGTGCCCCCTGGGCCACGCCTTGAGCGTGTTCGTGCGGCTCGCGGATGTCGATGAGCACGGCCTGCCCGGCCTGATGCGCCTCATGCGCCTGGGTCAGGCTCACGGCATCGGCCGGATCGGCCGCTTGTGAACAAGCCGTCAGCGCGCCCAGCGCCATGACAAGCACGGCCCGGCGGCGGAGATGATGAAATCTTGTCATGTCAATTCCCATACGGTTGGGGGTATATCACGTCAAAGATAGCACAGCCAGATTATTGACGCACAACAGATTGACCTGGGGGTCTCTGTGCCTAGAATGCACCCATGTCGTCCCTGCTCCGTACGCTGCGCCACCGCACGCGCCTGACCGCCTGGTTGGGTTTGCTGGCCTTGTGCGCGCAGTTGTTGGCAGGCGGCATCAGCAACTGGCACATGGTGCAGCGGCTGGCCGGTGCGCCCAGCTTGTTCGACATCTGTTCGTCCACCGGTGGCACCCGCAGCGACCAGGACCCGGCCAATGGTGTTGCCGGCTCCGCATCCCAACACTGCCCCTTCTGCCTGGCGGCCGGCGCACCGCCGCTGTCCTCAACCCCCACGCTTTTTGCGGCGACCCTGATTTCTCAGGGCTCACGCTCCCTGCCCTTGTCGGTCGGCGTCCTGCCGCGATCACCCGACCTGCGGCACGCTCGCAGCCGCGCGCCCCCTTTCTTCGCTTGAACTGCTTTTGACTTTGTTACCCGTGCGAGCTGGCCTGTGGCTGGTTCGCTCGGACAGTTCTGCATACGAAGAAAGACCTTTCATGTCGCCCTCATTCCGTCCGACAGCCCTGGCCTTGTCCCTCGCCGTGGCCTTCCCTCTGCACGCCCTCGCTCAGGCTGACACTTCAACCGCCCCCGCCCGCGAGGCCCGTGACGCCCTGGAGGTCCTGCCCCCGGTGGTCATCACCGCCCCCATCATGCAGACGCCGCTGGTGACGCAGTTCAACCCGCGCGACCCACAACAGCCCCTGCCCGCCAACGATGGCGCCAGCCTGCTCAAGACGATTCCCGGCATGAGCGTGATCCGCAAAGGCGGCACCGATGGCGACCCCGTGTTCCGTGGCATGGCCGCTTCGCGCCTGAACATCCTGATCGATGGCGAACAGATCCTGGGCGGCTGCGGCATGCGCATGGACCCCCCCACCGCTTATGTCTTCCCCGACACCTTCGACAAGGTCAGCCTGATCAAGGGCCCGCAGTCGGTACGACACGGCCCTGGCGGCTCGGCCGGCACGGTGCTGTTCGAGCGCAAGCCCACTTACTTCCGTGAGCCAGGCGCCGAGTTCAAGGCGGCGGTCACAGGGGCCAGCTTCAACCGTTACGACACCTATGTCGACGCCAAGGCCGGCACGCCTTTGGGCTATGTGCAGGCACAAGCCACCGAAGCCGCTTCGGGTGATTACGAAGATGGTGATGGCACCCAGGTCAACTCGGCCTACCGCCGCCGCAGCCTGAGCACCGCCGTGGGCTGGACGCCGGACGAGCACACCCGCCTGGAGTTGTCGGCCATCGAGAGCCGCGCCAAAGCCGCCTATGCCGACCGCAGCATGGACGGCAGCAAATTCGACCGCAGCAATGTGGGTCTGAAGTTCGAGAAGACCCACATGAGCGGCGTGCTCAACGCGGTCGAAGCACAGGTCTACTACAACTATGTGGACCACGTGATGGACAACTACACATTGCGCACGCCCACCAGCACGCCCATGACGTCCAACCCGGACCGCGAAACCACCGGTGGTCGCGTGGCCGTGACCCTGCGCCCGGACGACGTGCACAAGATCGTCTTGGGCGTGGACCAGCAGACCAACATCCACACGCTGCGCAAGAGCGGCATGGGCGGTGATCTGGTCACGCCGTACACCACACAGCCCCGCATGGAAGATGCCCGCTTCCACAACCTCGGCCTGTTCGGTGAAGTCACCCATGTGCTCAGCGACGAGCAACGCGTGGTGGCCGGCCTGCGACAGGACCAGTGGGAAGCCCGTGACCGCCGAGCCACTGTGAGCAGCGGCATGATGAGCCTGGGCGCCAACCCCACGGCAGGCCAGACTCGTGACGACTCCCTGCACAGCGGCTTCCTGCGCTACGAGCACGACCTGGGCGAGCACACCCAAAGCTATATCGGCCTGGGCTACACCGAACGTGCGCCCGACTATTGGGAGCTGTTCAACAAGGAAACGCTGACGAGCATCAGCGCCTTCGACAGCGTCAAGCCAGAGAAAACCACTCAGATCGACGTGGGGGTGACCCACCAGCAAGGCCCGTGGGACACCTTTGCCTCGGCCTACCTCAGCCAGGTACAGGACTACGTTTTGATCCAGTCGAACGTGGTCAAGGGCATGCGGACCGCCACAGTGGCCCGCAACGTGGACGCCCGCACCTGGGGTGCCGAAGTCGGCGCGCACTACAAGGTCACCCCGCAGTGGACCGCCCTCGGCAGCCTGGCCTACGTCAACGGCCAGAACCGCACCGATGACCGCGCCCTCGGCCAGATCCCACCTCTGGAAGCCCGCCTGGGCCTGAACTGGCAGAGCGGTGCCTGGTCGGCTGGCAGCCTGCTGCGCCTGGTGGCCTCGCAACACCGCTATGCGGTCAATGAAGGCAACATCGTCGGACAAGACCTGGGCCGCACCGGTGGCTTCGGCATCGCCTCGCTGCATGGCGGCTACGCCTGGAGCAAGACCGTCAAGCTCAGCGCTGGCATCGACAACCTGTTCGACAAGACCTATGCCGAAGCCATCAGCCGGGGCGGCGCGAACGTCAGTGGCTACGACACGACCTTGCGCATCAACGAACCCGGTCGCACGGCGTGGCTGAAGGTGCAGGTGGCGCTGGACTGACACCGCCGCGCCCGCACGCGCCGACACGAGGTCGGCACCCATCGGCCTGCCGCCCAACCACTTCAGGGGGGCGGCGGGCCGCGTCGTCTGTGGTTTCGCGGACAATCCGACCTTGTCGCCCTGCTGACTGCCCACATTCCACATGTCCTCTGTTGCGCCCACCGTCGTCACCCCTGCTGACCTCAGCACGCCCCCCCTGCGGGTTCTGCCAGCAGATGACGCACAGCGCCGTGTGCTCCACAACGAGGTGCACGCCCGCCCGTCCGCCCGCATTCGCATGCCGGCGCTGGTGGTGTACGTGGCGGTGCTCAACGAGGGCATCACGCGCGAGATGGAGTGGCAGCACCTGCGCCAGCTCCCCGGCCAGGAGGACCTCACGCTCGATCACCTCTCGGGCAACTTCCAGCGCCTGCGCTTTGCCAACCACACCCTCAAGTGGGAGCGCCACACCGAGTTCACCCGTTACTCGCTCGTGCAGGCCCTGCCTGAAGACGCCCTCACCCATGGGGACGACGACACGCTGATCCAATCCCTGGTGGTGGCACCTCAATGGCTGGCGACCATTCCCGGGCGCACCGTGGCCGCGATCATGATGGCCATGATCGAGGGCGATGTCGACGACCTGGAAGGCATGCGCCAGACCGGTGAGTCGTGGATCGAAGGCCGAGAGACCATGGCCTCGCTGCTGGGCCTGCGGCGCTCCTGCGTCATGACCGACTTCCGCCTGCGCGACAGCGGGTTCGAGCACCTGCTGGTCATCTCGCCGCCCGGCACCACCGAGTTGCGCGTGGGCCGGATCTCGCAACGCCTGCTGGAGCTGGAAACCTACCGCCTGATGGCCCTGCGGGGTCTGCCGGTGGCCAAGGAGATGGGGCCCTTGCTCACGCAGGCCGAATCCCAGCTGGCCGAGATCATGGCGCGCATGGAAAACGCCGAGACGTCTGACCAGGAGTTGCTCAACACCCTCATCGGGCTGGCGGCGCGCATCGAGCGCGCCACGGCCACGCACATGTACCGCTTCTCTGCCACCATGGCCTATCAAAGCCTGGTCGAGCAGCGCATCGAGCAGCTGCGAGAAACGCCCATTCCCGGCACGCAGACCGTGGGCGAGTTCATGCTGCGGCGCCTGTCGCCGGCCATTGCCACGGTGCAGGCCACGTCCCAACGCCTCAGCTCGCTGTCGCAGCGGGTGGAGCGGGCCAGTGCCTTGTTGCGCACACGGGTGGACATCGCCACCGAGTCGCAGAACCAGAT
>Ga0209066_10006670_pt1 | contig 11708 bp, 12 predicted proteins | sample All_14_2_FD_187198 | JGI IMG/M metagenome (GOLD analysis project Ga0209066, IMG submission 187198) | Freshwater microbial communities in response to fracking from Pennsylvania, USA - Allegheny Zone_MetaG_DW_15 (SPAdes) (version 2) ...
TTGCCGGCAGAGAACAGGTCGATGCCGGTGACCTTGAGCTTGGTCGAGACCTGCGAGCCCGTGTAGCGACCAATGCCATGGTGCGCCAGGTGGTTCGCGCAAACCTTGCCTTGTTCAAACAAGGGGGCCACCAGGCCATACGCAATGCCACGGTGCGCGGCGCACTCGCCCACGGCATAGACGCGTGGGTCCGTGACGGTTTGCAAGGTGTCGGTGACCACAATGCCGCGACTGCAATGCAGGCCGACCTTTTCGGCCAGCTCTGTGTTGGGGCGCACGCCTGCAGCCATCACCACCAGGTCTGCAGGGACCTGGCTGCCATCCTTGAACTGGACGGCCTTGACCCGGCCATCGTCGCCGCCCAGCAACGCCTGGGTCTGAGCGCCCATGCGGAACTTCAAGCCACGATCTTCCAGGGACTGTTGCAGCAGCTTGCCTGCGACCTCATCGAGTTGGCGCTCCATGAGCCAGGGACTGATGTGCACCACCGTCACGTCCATGCCCCTCTGCATCAGGCCGTTGGCCGCTTCCAGGCCCAGCAGGCCGCCCCCGATGACCACCGCATGCTTGTGCGTCCGGGCGGTCTCGATCATGCAGTTGGTGTCGGCGATGTCGCGGTAGGCAATCACGCCGTCCAGCTCCTTGCCCGGTACGGGCAGGATGAACGGGTGCGATCCGGTGGCAATCAGCAGGCGATCGTATTCAGCCTCGGTCCCGTCGCTGGCGATCACGATGCGACGCTGGCGGTTCACATCGACGACCTTCTTGTTGGTGTGCAGCGTGATGCCGTGTTCTGCGTACCACGTCAGCGGGTTGAGAATGATCTCCTCGAGGGTCTGTTCCCCGGCCAGCACGGGCGACAGCAGGATGCGGTTGTAGTTGGGGTGTGGTTCGGCCCCAAAGACTGTGATCTCGTACAGATCAGGGGCGACCTTCAACAGCTCTTCCAGGGTGCGGACACCGGCCATGCCGTTGCCGACCATCACCAGCTTCATCTTCTTCATGGCGAACACTCCATCAGCAGGAAAATCGAATTCTTATGGGCCTGACCAAGCAATATCGAGGCCAATTGAGAGGCAGACTACTTGCTTGCCTGTCCGGACAAAACAAGCGATCGCACTGATTTGGTGCATCGCAAACGCTGAGAACGGTGCAACAACATGAGTTTCGAGCTTGACGTGGGGCACACCTGCGACCGCGGCCCCCGTGAGCGCCTGGAGGACTTTGCCGCGGTGGTGCGCCCGCCGGCGCATCAGGACTCCCGCGGTGTGATTGCGGCGCTGGCCGACGGTGTCTCCGCCGGTGGTGGCGGGCTGGAAGCGGCCCAGACCGCAGTGCTGGCGGTCACGGGAGACTTCCATTCGGCACCGGACACCTGGGACACCTCGGTGACCCTGGATCGGCTGATCGGTGCCCACAACGCCTGGCTGACCGACCACAACCGCCGCCGCCAGATCTTCAAGGATGAGCCCTTGTGCATGACCACGCTGACCGCGCTGGTGCTCAATGGGCATGGCTACACGCTGGGGCACGTGGGCGACACCCGCGCCTACCTCATCAGGGGTGGAGACTGCGTGCAACTGACGCAGGACCACACCATGGGGGGGCACGAGTTTCAGAACGGTCTGACCCGGGCACTGGGAATGGAGGACGCCGTTCGGGTCGATTATTCCGAGGGTGACGTTCAGATCGGTGACACCTTCGTCCTGACCACCGACGGCGTGCATGGCGTGTTGCGCCGAAAGCTCATGGCCGAGCTGGCCGCTCACGGCACGGCACAGGAGGCCAGCGCTGCGCTGGTCGACAAGGCGCTGGCTGCAGGCAGCAAGGACAACGTCACGGCCCTGGTCATTCGGGTCAAGGGCCTGGCCACGGTACTCCTGGGCGATGCAGAGCGGCGAGGGCGCCAACTGCCGCTGCCCAGCCGGTGGCAGGCGGGCGATGAGGTGGATGGCCTGAAGGTGCTGGCCCTGGTCTTCAACAATGGGGTTCACCGCCTGTACAAGGTGCAGCGCCTGAGCGATGGGCAGGAACTGGCGCTCAAGACCTTGCATGAATCCCGAGCCAGTGACCCTGAGGAGCGGGCCATGCTGGCCCACGAAGCCTGGCTGGGCACCCGGGTGGCAGGCCCGGCCATTCGCGCGCTGGTGCAGGTGCATGAGCCGGTCAACCCCAGTTGTTTCTACACGCTGTTTTCATGGCATGACGGAAGCTCGCTTCAGCAATTGCTGCCCTCGCGTCAGTTCAAGGTGGCCGAGGTGATCGAAGGTGCGGTGGCCTTGTGCCGCGCCTTGGGGCGCCTGCACCAACTCGGTGTCATCCATCGTGACATCAAGCCCGAAAACGTGCATCTGGGCCAGGATGGGCAGTGGCGTTTGCTGGATCTGGGGGTTGCCCTGTCAGGCAAAGAGCCCGAGTCTGTGCGAAGCCTGCATGCCGGCACGCCCAGCTACATGAACCCGGAGCAGTGGGGTGATGACGAACAGACCAAGGCGGCCAACGCGCAAAGCGATCTGTTTGCGCTGGGCGTCACCTTGTACGAATGGCTCACGGGGCGACTGCCTTATGGCGAGGTCGAGCCCTACCAGATCGGACGCTATCGCCGCGATCCGGTGGCCCCGTCCCGCTTGCGCCCGGATGTGCCTATCTGGCTGGACCACATCGTGCTCAAGGCGGTGGCCAGAGATGCCAGGCAGCGCTTTGAGACGGCAGAGGAGCTCCTGCTGGCCCTGGAGCGTGGCGCCTCCCGGCCGCTCACGCCTGCGCATGCCACGCCACTGATGACCCGGGACCCGCTGGCATTGTGGAAATTTGCCCTGGCGGTGTCCCTCTTGTTCAATGCCTTGTTGCTGTACTGGCTGGCCTTTTTGCCACGCCAGTGACCATGCGGGCCCCGGTCATCGCGCCCGGGCCCTGCGCCATCAGCCTTTGGGTTGTGCGTGGGTCGAATAGGCCTGAGACATGGATGGCGTGGTGCGTGCGCGACCACCTTTTTCCGCCCAGGTTCGGGTCCAGCGGATCTGCATCACGCGCACCATGATCAGCACCGCCACACCCAGGATGGCAAACGCCAGGAAGCCGTAAAAATAGGTCCCGAAGTGCTGTTTGGACTGGCCCATGGCATTGGGGATGAATCCGCCTCCCAGGGCGCCCAGTTCGCCAATCATGGAGCCGGCCACCGCGGTGGTCAGGGGCCACCGCAAGGGCACCAACTGGAACAGTGCGCCATTGCCCGCACCCAGTGCGGCAAAGCAGAACATGAACAGCACGGTGGTGAGCACCAGACTTTGTCCCATGAGGCCGCAAATCACGAGGGTGACCACCACCATGGCCAGCACGCCCGTGAGTGCGTTGATGCCGCCCCAGCGATCCGACAGGTAGCCGCCCAGCACACGGGTGGCCGAGCCCATCAGTGTGGCCAGCATGGTCAACTGGCCTGCCTCGATCTTGGAGACCTTGAACTGGTCATAAAAATAGGTCGGCAGGAAGTTGGCCAGGCCAATGAAGCCGCCAAAGGTCACCACATAGATCAGGCTGAAGGCCCAACCGTCTTTCTCATACAGGCAGGCGGTGTGCTCGCGCAGCGTCTGGTGTTCGATGTCGGGCGGTTCCTTGGCCATCAGGGCCATCACCACCATGGGAATGACCATGGTCAGTGCGGCCAGGCCATACACCGCCTGCCAGCCAAACTGGGTGGCCAGTGGTGGGGCAAACAGCACAGCCAGAACGGTGCCGCTGTTGCCGGCGCCCGCAATGCCCATGGCCAGGCCCTTGTACTTGGCAGGAAACCAGCCTGACCCCAGCGACAGCGCAATGCCGAAGCTGCCGCCTGCAATGCCCAGCAGCACGCCCATGGCCAGTACCTCGTTGTGCGTGTCCACAAACAGGTACCCAAACAGCAGGGCCAGCACCACCAGGCCCATCTCCACCATGGCCGCGCTTTTGCGCCCGATGTACTGAGACAGCAAACCCAGTGGGAAGCGCATCAGCGCACCGGCCAGAATGGGAACGGAGATCATGAAGCCCTTTTCAGCGGGCGTCAGGTTGAACGTTTCACTGATGAAGGGTGCCATGGCGCCGTTGAGCACCCAGATGGCAAACGTGAAATCGAAGTACAGGAACGATGCGAAAAGCGTCGGGGCATGCCCCGACCTCAAAAAGGTTTTGAAGTTGTTCATGAATGACTCTCAGCGTGAAGATGGCTGCCTACAATGGGCGCCAATTTGTCTGCCATCTGAAGCAAGAAGCGTGCGCAGTTTTCGATGTGACAATACCGACCAGTTGAATCAGGAGTCTTCATGAGCATCAAGTCAGATCGCTGGATCCGCCAAATGGCGCAAGAGCACGGCATGATCGAACCGTTCGAGCCTGGCCAGGTCCGAGTCAATGGCGAGGGCCAGAAAATCGTCAGCTACGGCACCAGCAGCTATGGCTATGACATCCGCTGTGCGCCCGAGTTCAAGGTCTTCACCAACATCTACTCAACGGTGGTGGACCCCAAGAACTTTGACGAAAAGAGCTTCGTGGACATCAACAGCGACGTCTGCATCATCCCGCCCAACAGCTTCGCGCTGGCCCGCACGATGGAGTACTTCCGCATCCCGCGCAACGTGCTGACCATCTGCCTGGGCAAGAGCACCTATGCGCGCTGCGGCATCATTGTCAACGTGACCCCGTTTGAGCCTGAGTGGGAAGGCTACGTCACGCTGGAGTTCAGCAACACCACGCCATTGCCCGCCAAGATTTATGCGGGCGAGGGCTGCGCCCAAGTGCTGTTCTTTGAGAGCGATGAGGTCTGCGAAACCAGCTACCGCGACCGCGGCGGCAAATACCAGGGCCAGCGCGGCGTGACACTGCCCAAAACCTGAGCGATAAGTCCGAGAACCCGGTAACTCCACTCATTTCAAGGATGCTGGGTTCAGGTCGAATACGTTACCATTCGTAGCATCATTGAGTGCCATCTGGCACGTTGCAGCGGTTCCATGGTCCATCGCATGTTTCGCGGTGTACAACAAAAAAACCAGGAGTGCGGTTGTCGACGATCCGGTCACACGGAAGCCATTGCTGGCTTCAGGGAGGGGGTGACCGTGTATCAATGCTTTTTTAGCATTTTTTTGTCCGGGCCTATCCCCCATGCGCCGTCCCTTGCAGTCCCCCGCGTTGATCAACGCTTTTTATGACAGTGTTCGCCCAGAGCAGCGAGACACCGGTCAGGCCATCCAGAAAGCCATCCTGGCGGTCGCGCCCCACCTACGACCCGAAGTGAAGTGGGGCAACCTGGTCTTCACCAACGATGGTGACAATCTCATGGCCATCGTGATGTTCAAGGCCAACGCCCATTTGCAGGTGTTCAATGGCGTGCAGTTGCTGCCCGATTTCCCTGAGCTGCAGGGGGCAGGCAAGGGCATGCGCCACGTCAAGTTTCGCTACCGTCACCCCATCGATGAAAAGCTGGTGACCGAGCTCACCCAGGCCAGCATGGATGCGTGGGCCCGATCGGCCCGGTCGCACTACTCGCACCACGGGCAAGATCGCTGACCCAGTGCAGGCGCTGCGGCGAGCTTCTACAATGAAAGCCATGTCCCAGACTGCCGCACACCTTCTCAACGCTGACCTGCACTGCCACTCCAATGTGTCGGATGGCACCCTGTCGCCGGAAGACGTGGCCAGCCGGGCTCATCGCAACGGTGTGGCCCTGTGGTCGTTGACCGACCATGACGAAGTGGGCGGGCAGGCCAGGGCGCGCCAGGCAGCGTTGTCCTTGGGCATGTCCTACCTCACGGGCGCCGAGATCTCGGTGACCTTTGCCGGCAAGACGGTGCACATCGTCGGGCTGGGTTTTGATGAAGCGCATCCTGCGCTGGTCCAGGGGCTGGCAGACACCCGAGGTGGCCGTGAGCGCCGCGCCCGCGACATGGCCGCCGACCTGGAGCGCGTGGGCATCAAGGGCGCCTTCGAGGGGGCCCTGACCTATGTCGGCAACCCCGACCTGATCTCCCGAACCCACTTTGCCCGCTACCTGGTCGAGGCGGGCGTCTGCAGTGACACCCATGAGGTGTTCAAGCGCTTTCTGACCGAGGGCAAGCCGGGTTATGTCGAGCATCGCTGGGCCAACCTGCGTGATGCGGTCGACTGGATCGTCACGGCCGGCGGCATTGCCGTGGTGGCCCACCCGGGGCGGTATGACTTCTCGCCCAATGAAGAGTACGCGCTGTTCACCGAGTTCAAAGGGCACGGTGGGCAGGGCGTGGAGGTCGTCACGGGTAGCCACAGCCCGGCCGAGTACAGCAAGTACGCGGACCTGGCATTGGAATTTGACTTGCTGGCGTCCCGTGGATCGGATTTTCACGATCCCGCTGAAAGCCACACCGATCTGGGTACCTTGCCTGACTTGCCTGCACGTTTGACCCCTGTCTGGGAAGCGTTGGCGCATCGCGCTCACCACCCTGTGGGCTGATCGACATGGCCCAGTTGTTTGAAGTTCATCCGGAACACCCTCAGCCACGCCTGCTCAAACAGGCTGCGGCCTTGCTGGCCAAAGGTGGCGTGGTGGCGGTGCCCACGGATTCCAGCTACGCCCTGGTTTGCCAGCTCGATGACAAGGCGGCCGTGGACTCCTTGCGTCGCATCAGGGGGGTGGACGAGCGCCATCACCTGACCCTGTTGTGCCGCGACCTGTCGGAGTTGGCCAACTATGCCAGGGTGGACAACAAGCAGTACCGACTGCTCAAGCTGGCCACGCCGGGGCCTTTCACCTTCATCCTGGATGCCACCAAAGAGGTGCCGCGCCGGGTGTCACACCCCTCACGCCGAACCATCGGCTTGCGGGTGCCTGACCACCGCACGCTCCAGGCCTTGCTGGAGGAGATGGGGCAGCCCCTGCTGGCCACGACCTTGATCATGCCTGGTGAGGATGCACCTCTCAACGATGCGGGTGACATCCGGGATCGGCTGCAAAAACTGATCGCGGGGGTGGTGGACGCCGGCGCCTGCGCCATGGCGCCGACCACCGTGGTGGACCTGACGGGCGATGAGCCTGTGGTGCTGCGTCTGGGGCAGGGCGATGTGCGCACCCTGGGATTGAGTTCAGACGCCTGAAGGCGCTTGCTTCAGGGTCTCGCCCAGCCAGAGCGGGTCAAAACCAAGGCGCCACTGCCCACGCACGTTCATCAGCGGCACCCCGGGTGCACCTTGGGCCTGAAACACGGCGCGACAGTGCGCATCCTGATCGACGTTGCACTCTTGCCAAGGGACCTGGTGTTTGCTCAACCACTCTCGGGCCTGGGCGCAATATGGACAGGTATCGGTGGTGAACATCACGATGTCGCCCTCTTTGGCCAGCTCGCGCACCAGCCGAGTGCTGTCTCGGGTCTGCCAGTGGCTCACCGCTTGGGTGCCAGCCCATGCCAGCACCATCACCACCAGCAAGCCGACGATGCTGCGCCAGGAGGCGGGGCCACGTTGGCTGGAGGAGGGCGTCGACATGATTCAGGCCTTGGGCGCGGCGGCCTTTTGGCCGAGCTTGCTTTCCTGGCCGGCCAGCAACTTGCGGATGTTGGCCTCGTGGCGCCAGATCAGCAGCACGCTCATCACCAGCACGCCATAGAACATGGGGCTGATGCCGTGCAGGTACCACTGCAGCAGCGGCGCGGCCAGTGATGCGGTCAGTGCGGCCAGGGAGGAATATCGAAACACCACGGCCATGACCAGCCAGCACAGCAGCGTCAGGCCACCCAGGGCCGGATCAAAAGCGAGCAGGGCGCCGGCTGCCGTGGCCACCCCTTTGCCGCCTTCGAACTTGAAAAACACCGGCCACAGGTGGCCCAGGAACGCACCCAGACCCACAGCGGTCTGCACGGTTTCACTCAAGCCCAGGTGCTGAGCCACCACCACGGGGATGTAAGCCTTCAAGGCGTCGAACACCAGAGTCAGGATGGCCGCTGCCTTGTTGCCCGAACGCAGGACGTTGGTGGCGCCGGGGTTGCCCGACCCGTACGTTCGGGGGTCGCTCAGCCCAAACAAGCGGCTGACAATCACGGCAAACGAGAGCGAGCCGATCAAGTAGCCCAGCACGGCGCCAGCGCCCATCAAACCCTCTGGGGGCAAGGTGTTCAAGTCCATCTTGGGTGTCTTGGGTGAGAAAGGCCGTCGGCCTTGGCACAAAAGGCGTCAGTGTAATCCGGGGCGTCAGGCCCGTTGGGCGACGTTCGGGTCACTACCACGGTGCGCAGGGCCGTAAGGCGGTGACAATGCACCCCCAGATCCTCTCCCACCTTGCTCGGGCCGCCATGATTTCTTACGATCGTTCTTCAGGCAAATCCAGGTTCATCTGGGGAGGCGCCATCGCCGTGGTTCTGGTGGCGGGTGGGACCCTCTGGTGGACACAAGCCAGGGATGGTGGCCAAGGGGCGGCATCGACCGATGGCACCGCGTCGGCGGCCACAAGCTCGATGCGAGGCTTTCCAACTGGCGTATACCCGCTGAGCGAACCACCACAAATCCTGGCCGACGGACGGCCCTCGGACTTCTCGGAAGATGACTGGAAGGCCTTGCAGGACACGGTGGGGCAAGGGCCCAATGGCCAGGCCGAACTCAAGCGTGTCACCGACTATCTGCGTTTCCAGCGAGGCTTCGAGCAGTGGCAGGCCATGCAGGAGTCCGGCAGTGCCCAGGAGCGAAAGGCATTGGCCGAGCAATTGCTGAGCGCGGTGCCTGATCGACTCAAGCAGTCGGAAGTGACCATCGGTGAGGCCTTGATGATCGCCACGGCACTCTACGGTGACCTGGAGCCCGACGAAGCCGCGCGATCGGCCAAGCTTGACCAGTTCCGCATCAAGCTGGAGGCTGCCGCGCCCCGTGTGGACAACGCTGCCGAGATGCGCGAGGCCAATTGCCTGGCCGAGTACAAGCGCCGCGAAGCCATCATCCAGCAGGAATACCTCTCCAAGCCGGACCCGGATCGCGATCAGAAAAAGTTCGAATCCGATCTGGATGCGGCGCATCGTGCCGTGTACGACGGGACCGAGTGCGGGCGCTGAACCACGCTTGCGCTCCAGGCCCGTTCAGGGTCGATAGAATCCCCGGATCATGACCTTGGTCCACACGCCCGCCCCTTTGCCACCTTCGCTGCCCAACTGGGCGCGCCTGTCCTTGATCGGACTGGTGCTGGCCTTGGTGTGCTGGCTCTTGTGGGTCAATGTGGCGGTCCTGGCGCCTTTTGCCCTCAGTGCCGCGCTGGCCTACGTGTTGCGCCCGGGCGTGGACAGCCTGCAGCGCCGCCGCTGGCCTCGCGCGCTGGCGGCAGGGGTGGCTGTGTTTCTGGCCATGCTGCTGATGACCTTGCTGATGTTGCTGCTGGTGCCCATCGTGTTGGAGCTGGCCCCCAGGTTGCGTGACCAGTTGCCAGAACTGGCAGGGCAGGCCTGGCATGTGGTGGCACCGCTGTTGCAGCAAGTGGGGGTGAAGGTGCCGCAAGAGTTGTCCGACCTGCGACCCGTGGTGGCCAAGCTCTTTGCCACGCATGGCGATGCCTGGACACAGGCTGCCATCAGCTCTCTCAAGGTGGGCGGAAGCCTCTTGTTCACCCTGTTGGGCCTGGCGGTTCTGGTGCCGGTGCTGGCTTTCTACTGGCTGATGGACTGGGCCCCGATCGCTTCGCGCGTGGACGCGCTGGTGCCGCCTCGATGGCGGGATTCGCTGAGCGCTCTGCTGGACGAATGTGACGACGTCATGGGACGCTACCTGCGCGGACAGTTGTTGGTCATGCTCTCCTTGGCGGGTTTTTACAGTGTGGGCCTGCTGTTGTTCGGGTTTGAGCTGGCATTGCCCATCGGCGTGTTCACCGGTCTGGCCGTGTTCATTCCCTACCTGGGCTTTGGACTGGGCCTGGTGCTGGCGCTGTTGGCTGGCCTGCTTCAGGCAGCCGGTGATGGCGGCTCGCTCTGGCTGCCGCTGATCGGAGTTGCCGTGGTGTATGGCCTGGGTCAGTTGCTGGAGAGCCTGGTGCTGACCCCCCGCTGGGTCGGCGAGCAGATCGGGCTCCACCCGGTCGCCGTGATTCTGGTGCTGATGTTGTTTGGCCAATGGCTGGGCTTTGTCGGGGTGCTGCTGGCGCTGCCGGTCAGCGCGCTGGGCATGGTGCTGCTGGGCCGAGCCCTGCGCGCTTACAAGCGCAGTGACTGGTTTCGGGGTGACCCTGAGCCAGCGCAGCCCGTTGCACACGGTCAGGATTCGGACCCCGCATGACCGAGCTGTTGCAAGGCGATTTGCTGGGAGGGCGGCCCATGCGCCAACTCCCGCTGGACCTGGGCCCCGGGGATGTGTCAGGGCTGGACGACTTTGTGCCCGGCCACAACCAGGAGTTGATCACTTGGCTCAAGGCCTGGCCCGACAGCGCCCAGCCTGGCCTGCCCGCCTACCTGTGGGGCGAGGCTGGTGTTGGAAAGACGCACCTGCTGCGCGGGCTGGCTTCCCTGGCCTTGGGCTTGGGGTGGCATGTCATCTGGCTGGACCGCGCCGGCTTTCAGTCCTGGGACTCTGGCCTGCCGGATGCGCCCACCCTGGTGCTGATGGATGACTGCGGTCATCTGGATGCGCAACAACAACATTGGGCCTTCAACCTGTTCATTGAAAACGCAGCCAGCCTGACGGCTCAACCCGGGCAACCCGGCATGGCCATCGTGGCGGCAGGTCATGTGCCCCCTGTTGACCTGCCTGTGCGAGACGACCTGCGCACACGCCTGGGCTGGGGGCTGGTGTTTGCCGTGCATCCGCTCGATGACGACGGCGTGCGCCAGGCGCTGGATCAGGAAGCCCTGCGACGAGGCGTGCGCCTTCACGAAGGCGTGCTGCCCTACCTTTTGACCCATTTCAGCCGCGACCAGGGTTACCTGATGCGCTTGCTGGACCGATTGGACCGATTTGCGCTGGCCGAACAGCGGGTGGTGACCGTGCCCCTGCTCAAGCAGATGCTGGCGCAGGAGACCTCATGAACCTTTGTCTGTTTGACCTGGACCACACCCTCTTGCCGCTGGATTCGGACCATGAATTTGGTGAATTCCTGATCCGGGTGGGCCTGGCCGATGGCATCACCTACCGCCAGAAAAACGACGAGTTCTATCGCCAGTACTGCGATGGGACCCTGGTTCTGGGTGAGTACATTCACTTCACCACCAGCATCTGGCGCCAACTGGATGCCCCGGCCCAAGCGGCGCTGCAGCAGCGTTTCATGGCCGAGGTGATCCAGCCCGCCATCCAGCCGCAGGCTTTGGCGTTGGTCGCTCGCCATCGGGACATGGGCGACTTGCTTGCCATCGTGACGGCCACCAACGAGTTCGTCACCCAGCCCATTGCGCAGGCCTTTGGCGTGGACGATCTGATCGCCGTGAAGCTGGTTCGCGACGCCCAAGGACGGGTCACCGGAGAAATAGATGGCGTGCCTTCGTACAGAGAGGGCAAAATCACACGTGTGGCGCAATGGCTCGAGCAACGAGGCCAGGCGCTTTCCGATTTCGACCGCGTCAGCTTTTACAGCGACTCGCCCAACGACCTTCCCCTGCTGGAGCAGGCCACCGACCCGGTGGCAACCAACCCCAGCCCTGCGCTGGAAGCCGAGGCGAGAGCACGCGGCTGGCGACTGCTGAACCTCTTTTCATGATCAAAAGCCTGATAAACAAGATCCTGGCCAAAGCCCCGAGCAAACGTGCCGG
>Ga0209066_10006671_pt1 | contig 11707 bp, 7 predicted proteins | sample All_14_2_FD_187198 | JGI IMG/M metagenome (GOLD analysis project Ga0209066, IMG submission 187198) | Freshwater microbial communities in response to fracking from Pennsylvania, USA - Allegheny Zone_MetaG_DW_15 (SPAdes) (version 2) ...
ACCTCGGTCAGGCCGTAGACGTGGAGGATGTTGGCGCCGATCGATTCCATGTTCTGGATGATGGTCGGGGCCGGCGGGGCCCCGGCGGTGATGACCTGCAAGGGGCGTTCGAGCTTGAGGTTGTTGGCCGTGGCATAGGTCGACATGCCGATCAGGATAGTCGGGGCGGCACAGAGGTGGGTCACCCCTTCCCGCTCGATCATCTTATAGATTTCTTCGGGCACGACCTTGCGCAGGCAGACGTGGGTGCCGCTCATCGCCGTCACCCCCCAGGTGAAGCACCAGCCGTTGCAGTGGAACATCGGCAGGGTCCAGAGATAAGTGGAGGACGAGTTGAAGCCGGTCTCGAGCATCTCGCCGAGGGCGTTGAGGTAGGCGCCGCGGTGGTGGTACATGACCCCCTTGGGCAGCCCGGTGGTGCCGCTGGTGTAATTGATGGTGATGTTCTGGTACTCGTCATCAACGACCGGCACGATCTCGTCGTTCGATCCGGTGGCGACAAACTCGTTGTATTCGGGGCCGTCAAGCGGCCGCTCATCGCTGATATCGCAGATATTGACAATCTTCTTGACCTGACTGAGCTCGGCGACGATCGGCTTGACGACGCCGGCAAACTCGTTGTCGACAAAGACCACCTTCGAATCGGAATGGTTGATGATATAGCTGATCTCGGCCGAGGCCAGGCGGATGTTGACACTGACCAGCACGGCGCCGATCATCGGCACGGCATAATGGGCCTCGAGCATGGGCGGGGTGTTGGGGCAGATAAAGGCGACCTTGTCGCCCTTGCCGATCCCGATTTTGCGCAGGGCATCACCGAGGCGGGTCACACGCTCGTAAAACTCTTTGTAGGTATAACGCGTATCATTGTAGACAACAGCCGTTTTATCCGGGTAGACCAGGGCAGATCGGCGGATAAAATGCACAGGGGTCAGCACATCAAAAAAAACATTCATGTTTTCCATACGTTGCAACTCCTTGTTGTTGTTGATCGTTGTACCTCGGCCCACTCCGTTGCCTGTTCCCGGTGCTCCGTCTGCCGTCTGACCGCGCACCGCCACGAAGAAAGCGCATCGTCCTTCATCGCCGCCTGGATCCCGGCAGCCGCTCCTCCATCGTGGATCAGCGGAAAAAACACCGGCTCCTGGCCATGAACGAGCGCTCGCTCAGAAGTTATAACGGATTACCGGAAACTGTCAAACGGTTTGTTTATCCAGCATTTCGGAAGCAGGTCGAGATTTTGGCGGCAGCGCAGATTTTTGTACCGCTGCAAAGGATGATTCGGCTATCATGGCAGACGCCGCGGGCAGGATGACGCCCGCGGCGGAGATGCAGTCCACCGTCAAAACTCAGCATGGGCAGGCCGCAGTCCTTCACGACCGCCGATCCTTCCACTTCCTCCGCAGCAGATGACCCCAACCTTGGATCGACCTGCACCGCCATCCTCCACCCTGGCCGGTATCGTCTATGTCGCCCTTTCCGCGGCTTCATTCGGGGCCCTGCCGATCTTCATCAAGGTCGCCTATGCCAGTGGCGCTTCGACGGTGGCGGTGCTGGCGCTGCGCTTCATCTTCGCCGCCCTTCTGATGTGCGTGATCATGCTTTCCCGGCGGCAGCGCTGGCCGCGCGGCCGCAACCTGGTCATCCTGATCGGCATGGGCGGCCTCGGCTATGTCGGCCAATCGTACTGCTTCTTTGCAGCGCTGAACCATGCCTCGGCCGGTCTCGTCTCACTGCTCCTCTATCTCTACCCGACCCTGGTGACTCTGCTCGCCGCCGTCTTTCTGCAGCAACCCCTGAGCCGGACCAAGCTCGCCGCCGTGCTGGCGGCCCTGGCGGGTACGGCCCTGATCATCGGCGGCGATACCAGCGGCAGCCTGCCCGGAATCATCCTCGGGATCGGCGCGGCGCTGATCTATTCAATCTATATCCTGGTCGGCAGCAGAATACTGCAGGCTGAAGGCGCCCTGCCGGCGGCAACGGTGGTCATGATCGCGGCGGCGGCCGTCTTTGCGGTCATGGCGGCAGCCGGGCGACCGGCCCTGCCGGAGGGAAGTGCCGGTTGGGCGGCGGTAGCGGCCATCGCCCTGGTGTCGACGGTGATCGCCATGGTCTTCTTTTTCGCCGGCCTGGCTCGCCTTTCCGCCGCCGACGCGGCGACCGTGTCAACGCTCGAGCCGCTGGTAACCGTCTTCCTGGCCGCCCTTTTCCTTGGTGAATCGATCACTCCGGTCAAACTGGCCGGCGGCATCATCATTATCACCGCCCTGGTGGTGCTGGCCCGCAGCCGGTAGCGACCAGCGATCGGGCATCTGTCATTTCACGTCCGGCCCCGCTTCTTCATCATCATAGGCCTGCTCCAGTTCCGTCTGCAGACTGGACGCCTCGTTCAGCAGCAGTTCCCAGAGTTCCTCGATGCCGTCAAGATTGTCGTTCCTGCCGGCCTTTTCAAGGGCAAGGGCGATCTCGCGGACCCCGACCGCGGCAAAATGATTGACCGCCCCTTTGTAGGCATGCGCCGCCTCGCACAGGGCCCTGGCATCCCTCGCCTGTATCGCCGCATCGACCCGGAGCAGGAGCGGGGTATTGCGCTGGAGGAAGAGACCGATCATGTCGTGGAGCAGCTGACTGTCGCCGCCGACAAATTGCAGGGCCTGGGTCCGGTTCCAGCACGAAGGGTGATTCACCGGGGCCTCGGCGGCACCGCCGTCGTCTGCGGTGCCGGCATCGACAGGGACGCCGAGCCAGGGCAGGAGCCTCTCCGCCAGGACATCGGGCTTGATCGGCTTGGTGAGGAAATCGTCCATGCCGATGGCAAGGCATTTGCGGCGTGTCGTCTCCATGGCGTTGGCGGTCATGGCAATGATGACCACCCGCTCGCGCCCCTCCTCCTGCTCGCGCTTGCGGATAACCTCCGTTGCCTCGTAGCCGCTCATCTCCGGCATCTGGATATCCATCAGGACCAGCGAATAATCACCGGCCTGGACCTTCCGCACCGCCTCCCAGCCGTTGCCGGCGACCTCGGTCTCCAGGCCGAATTTCTGCAGGATGGCCTCGGCGACCTTCTGGTTGATCGGTTCGTCGTCGACGAGCAGAACCTTGCCATGGAGCCGCAGTTCCCTCTTCTCCTTCTCTTCACTCCGTTTCAGTGAAGACCGGCGGCCGGAGATGACCGCGATCAGAACATCATAGAGCTGGAGTCGGCGGATGGGTTTGTAGACGATCGACCGGATCCCGGCCTCGACCGCTTTGTCCCTGGGGACACTGCCCGAACTCAGCAGGATCATTTCCGCGACCCGGTCGGCATGGCGTCCCCGGATCCGGTCGGCCAGCGTCAGGCCGTCACAGCCCGGCATGTGGTGGTCGAGCAGGACGACATCGACCGCCATCTCCCGCTGCCGCATGGTTTCCAACTCGGCAAGCGCGGTCTCGGCATCGCCGCAGGACACGATCTCGACATCGCAGACATGGAGGTAGTGTTCGATCAGCATCCGGTTGGTGGCACTGTCGTCGACGATCAGAAAGCGTTTCCCCTTGAGCTTGTCGCAGGGGACGAACGAGGCCGCATCCTCCAGCGCCTCGAAAGCCAGGGTAAACCAGAAGGTCGAACCCCGGCCAAGGACGCTCTTCACCCCGATTTCACCGCCCTGCATCTTCACCAGCTGCTTGCAGACACTCAGCCCGAGACCGGTGCCGCCATATTTCCTGGTGGTCGAGCCATCGGCCTGGGTGAATTTCTCAAACAGCCTGTCAAGAACAGACGCGGCAATGCCGATGCCGGTGTCCTGGACCGAAAAACGGAGGATCTGCCGGTCTCCGTCCTGCCCGGCCGGTTCGACCCGGAGAACGACCTCACCGTGTTCGGTGAACTTCACCGCGTTGCTGACCATGTTGGTCAGGATCTGCCGCAGCCGGGTCGGGTCTCCCTTGACCCGGCAGTTGATCTCGAGCGGAACGAAACAGACGAGTTCGAGATTCTTGACATTGACCGCATCGATGAAGAGCTCCGATGTCTCCTCCATCAGTTCCCGGAGATCGAAGGCAATCGATTCAAAATCGATCCGGCCGGCATCGATTTTGGAGAAATCAAGGATATCGTTAATGATCAGCAGCAGCGAATCGGCCGACCGGGTGGCGCTGTCGAGTAGCCGGCGGTACTCCTCCGCCAGCGGCGCATCCCGTAGCAGCGACAGGACCCCGATGATGCCGTTCATCGGCGTGCGGATCTCGTGGCTCATATTGGCGAGGAATTCACTCTTGGCCCTGGCCGCGGCGAGGGCCTCGTCCCTTTTCATCCGCAACTCCTCCGTCCGCTCCTGGACCAGGAGTTCGAGATTCTTGCGGTGTTCCTTCAGCTCGGCTTCCCGCAGTTCGACGGCCTCGACCATGGTATTGAAATCGTCGATCAGATCACCGATCTCGTCAGTATACTTGCGGGACACCCGGATCGTATAATCTCCCTCCTCGGAAATCCGGCGCGCCATCTTGGCCAGCGAATAGATCGGCTTGGTCATCAGCTGCTGCAGGCTCGACGAGATCAGCTGGGTCACCAGCAGGACCACGATCAGGCTGAAAAACAGCAGCAGGGCCGAATCCCGGATCTGGTCCGTCTCCCTGGTGGTATTGGCGAGGATATAGACGGTGCCGAGACGACGGCCGTCGTAGATCATGGGGTGAACTAACCGCAGCTTGATCCTGCCGCCGCTGAAGATGAAATCATGTCCAGCCTTCGGCAGCTTTTCCGGCATGGTCGCCATCGCCGCATATTCGGGAGGGATGAAACGGGCCAGCGGCTCCCCCGTGGCTGCATACATGATCGCCATCTCGATTTCCGGGTCGGCCTGAAGACCGGCCAGGACCTGCTCGATCTGGGCGGTCGACCCGGCGGTGACGGCGGGAGCGCTGAGATTCGATACCGATTCGGCGAGGATGGTGAGATTGTCGAGCATCGACCGGCGCAGCAACCGGATCTGGTTGATCGAGGAGAGGCCGGCGAACAGCAGCAGGGCCAACGCAGTGATGACCAGGATCAGGAGCGTCAGTTTCCGCTTGATCGGCAGACTGTGAAAAAACGGTTTAAGCATGCTGGTTTCCTGCCGTATTTCCTGTCATTCCACCCCCCGGTGTCACCGATTACCAGCCCATCGTCTGCACGCTCCCGTGTGTTTCAGTTGTATCGCAAAAGCAATTTCTACTTCAAGGCAAATCCTGCCGGCCGGCACCGATGGCCGGCAATAAAACGAGGCGGCTGCGAAGATCGGCATTGCCCGTCGGTACGACTGCGGCTAAGATGGGGTTCCGTCACCATCACACAGCGAGGACAGACATGGACACCATCACCTGGCAGGATTTCACCGCCGTTGAACTGCGCGTCGGCACGGTCCTCACCGTCGAGGATTTTCCCCAGGCCCGCAACTCCGCCTATATTATCACCGTCGACTTCGGGAAGGAATTGGGGATCAGGAAGACCAGCGCCCAGATAACGGCCCTCTACGGCAAAGACGAACTTCTCGGCCGCCAGATCGTCGGGGTCGTCAATTTCCCGGTCAAACAGGTTGGTCCGGTCAGGTCCGAATTCCTGCTGACCGGCTTCTACGCCAGCGACAAAGAAGTGGTGATCGCCGTCCCGGAAAGGCCGGTGCCGAACGGCGCCAAGCTCCTCTGAACGATTCTCCCCCTCTCACCCCAAGGGAAAGCCATGATCAAGCACATCGTCTGCTGGAAACTTCTCGATCGCACCACCCCGCTGGAAAAAAATCATGACGCCCTGGCGATCCGCGAGGCCCTGCACGGGCTACGGAGCCGGATCCCGGGTCTGCTCCACCTCGAGGTCGGGTTCGATTTCAGTGCCGATCAATCGTCGGGGGACATTGTCCTCTACTCGGAGTTCGCGACCAGGGCGGACCTGGCCGGCTACCAGCGTCACCCCCTCCATGTCGAGGCCGGGAAGATCATCCGGCCGCGCACCTACGATCGCCGGATGATCGATTACGAGGTCTGAACGGCTCCCCGCCGCTGACCGGGGCGCTCCCGCTCAGATGGCCGGGCGGGCGTAGCTGCCCAGATCGATGGTGCCGGCGCGGCCGCCGCCGTCTTCGGCAAACCGCTGCTGGAACCAGTCGTAGATCTCCCAGAACCGCTCCTCTCCGCCAGGAACCCGGTACTTCGCCAGGCGATCGCCGACCTCCGGCGTGGCTTGGCTGGAGCGGAGGATCTCGAGGAATGCCGGAAACTCATCGATTTCGACAGTGTAGAAATGATTCGGCGATGAACCGATGAAGCCGGCAAAGAAACCGACCCGGTTGCGGGTAGGATTGAGGCGCTGTCCAGGGCGCAGGACCGTGACGTCATCGTGCCAGCGATGGAGTACCAGCGACACGACGGCATCACCCTTCTCCGCCCCGTTGATCCTGATATAGGCCAGGCTGTCCTGCCGGTCGTCACCAGCGGTGAAAGACGACGGCCCCGGCGCCGCCGCCGCCCGCAGGCCCTGCAGAAGATCGTCGATGTCGCGGTATTCCGGCAGCAGGCCGGGATACTGCTCGCCATCCTCGAGATAGTTGCCATCGAAATCGATCCCGGTTTCGATCAGGAAATGGTGATGCACCAGGTACTCGACAAACTCCCGCTTGGCGTCGTCGGTGGCAAACTGGATCCGGGCCGGCAGAGACGAGGGGGAGGCGTCGAGTTCCTGCAGGTCCATGCCGCCGTACCAGTACTGCAAGGAGTTGCGCCGCTGCTCCTGCGGCAGGAAATCGAGAAACCGGGTTTCCGCCTCCTGGCGCAGCCCGTCCAGCCGCACCCGTGCCGCCAGCCGCTGCTCCGCCGCTCCGTAGGCCGAATACCCCGTCACCATCGTCGCACAGATCCTCTCGAACAGGGGATAATCGAGGACCCACATGGTCTTCGGCAGATCCCCCAGGCCGCCCTTGTGCACCGACGCAGTGGCGGCATGGCGGAGAACCGTCAGCAACGGCGCATCTTCCCCCCGATTGCCGCGCCAGATGTGTTCATACCCCCACCCCTGATAACGGAGTAAGATGTCATCCAGCTGGCTCCGCTTGCGGGCGAACTGCGCCGTCTCCCGCCGCAGCTGCCTGACGGCGTCCGGCGGTGCCGTCTCCCCGACCGGCGAGGCGGTCCTCTGCGTCCCCAGCAGCTCCTCGTTGTTTATCAGGAAGCCGGGCAGGCGAACGCTGAGGTCGTATTCGGGAGAGAGGAACATGACCCAGAACTGGTCGTCAAGGACGTCGAGGGCCGCCGCCGCGGCGGCCGGTCCCTCGAAACAGCTCTGCAGAATCGGCAGGGCGTTGTCGAGCAGGAAGCGGTAGCGCGCTTCCGGCGGGATCTGCTCGAAGGTGGAGAACGGGTTGGCGGCAAACCGCGGGGCATAGCCGACCCGATGCGGCGGCATCAGCCAGTCGGGACGGATGAAGAGATCATGGACCCTTTTCAACTGCTCCCCGCCGAGATTGAAGACGACGCGGCCGCCGGCTGCAGAGGCCGCATACACCCTCCTGAAGCGGTAGAAAAACAGCCCTCCGGGATCGTCATAGGGCAGGACTGTCGGCACCGGCACGACCGGTTCCCCCGGGGCGGTACGGGAGCGGACCAGTTCGTAGAAGGCCCCGGTCCCTGAGTCAAAGGTGATCTGGGTGGCAAAGATATGCTCATAGATATAGCGGGACGTCATCACATGTTTGGGATCCTGACGATTGAGGAAATCCTCCCAGTTCCCGACACTCGACAGGTCCCGGGCCGCAGTGGCGGTCAGCCTGGTGATCTCCTCCGGATCCGGGCCCCTGGCCCCGGTGGCCAGCCAGGCAACGATGACCCGATGTTCCTCCGCCGTGACCGGCGGCAACCCGAGGGGCATGCGATGATCGGGATGGGCGGCAAGAAAGGCCTCCATCTCCCCGGCGCCAAAGGGACAGGCATTTCTGTCGTCAGCCACCGGCGGTTCCTTCCCGAATGCGGTTGATCCCGGCGGCCGGCGGGAAAGCAGCCGCCCCAGGATTGCCTCTTCCGGCCCTGCCTCGGCCTCGGCGCCGATTATCGGGACGAAACCCTTTTTCCGCCATCCTGCAGTTGTCCGGGCATCGTCCATCAGCCGGGCCGGCTCGATTGCCGCCAGACGCCGTCGATCGAGGACCGTCCGGGGACTGCCGCCCCGCTCCAGCCCGTCGAATGACCCCAGATCGATCTGGCAGGGGGCCGAATAACCGCTGTGGCAGGCGACACAGCGGCGGCTCAGAATGGGCTGGACCTCTGTCAGATAATCGATCTCTGCCGCCGTTGACGATACGGCATCCTGACCCGGTCCGGTCACCCCAGGTCCGGTGGTACAGCCGGAAAGCGCGAGACCAACCAACAGCAACAGGTTGCAAAGACAGCGCATGAACAAGCCTCCGCGACAAAAACGACGGGTGGACGGCCCGCCGGGACATCCCTTCGAGGCCGCAACGACAACATGACCGCAGTATACGCAATACCGGTCATTATTGCACCGGCGGTGAAGTCAGAGAACGGGACGGCCTCAGGTTGTCCCGTTTTTTTGTCCAGTGGCGGCAGACGTCTCCGCCCCGGTCCCGGCCGGCGGCTCCGGCGCACAAAGGTCCTGATCTTCATGCACCAGCAGTTCGTCCTCGACGCCGCCCTCGGCCGTCTCCTCCTTCATCCGCCGCAGCACGACCCCGACATCGGGCAGATGCTCGCGGAAGGCGTCGCCGTAGATCTCCCACACGGTGATGAAGAGGGCGGCGACGATCGGGCCGATGATGATGCCGAGCAGGCCGAACATCGCAATCCCGCCGAGGGTGCCGAAGAGGACGAAGAGATCGTGCATCTCGGTGTCCTTGCCCACCAGCCGCGGCCGGATCAGGTTATCGAGGTTGCCGGCGATGGCGCCGCAGACCACGCCGAGGATCACCGCCCCGGCGAATTGCCCCTTGAGGAGCAGGATGATCAGCGCCGGCACCCACACGATCGCCGTACCGAAGGCGGGGATGATCGACATCACCGCCATGACCGTGCCCCAGAAGACCGGCCCCTCGATGCCGGCCAGCGCGAAGGCGAGGCCGCAGATCGCCCCCTGGATGATGCCGATGATCAAAGTGCCCTTGATCGTCGCCCGCGCCACCGAGGTGAAGCGGCGGAGCAGCAGCTGTTCGTCGCGGTCGTGCAGGGGAAGGAAGTAGAGGATCTTCATCAGCAGCTTGTCGCCCATGGTGAGGAAATAGAACATGACGTAGAGCATGATGATCGAGCCGAACACCGCCTGCATCGTCATCTTGGTGACCGAGGAGAGGGAATCGATGAGGAAGGTCGAGATCGAACCGACGATCTGACCGATCTTCTCGAGGATGACGTCGCGGTAGGGCAGGATCTGGTCGTAATAGGGGATCTTCTCCAGATAGCGGGTCATCTCGGTCGGTTGACTGACAAATTCCTGGATCCAGGGAGTGACCGACTGGCCGACATGTATGGCCTGGGCGACCACGACCCCGACCAAAATCGACAGCGGCCCGAGAACGAGGACGATGATGCCGATGATGGTCAGGATCGAGGCGATATTCTCACGGCCGCCGAGCCTGCGGCTGAGCCAGTGGTGGGCCGGAGCGACCATCGCCGAGAACAGCCCGGCCATGAACAGCGGCATCAGGAACTGGTGGATCATCACCAGGAAGACCGTGGAGATGCAGCCGACGATCACCAGCAGAACGGCCTTGTTGACGGTACCGCGTTTCATGCTCCCTCCCGGAAAAGACTCCACGAACAACTGACGCCGACTCCGTCGCCGCATCGGCCGCAGGGTGCAGGGCATCACGTGCGGCCGGGTTCCCCGGTCGCCACTGGCCCTATCCTAGAGTATCCCGCGCGCCGCGACAAGCCCTTTTCGCCGGGCCGACTGCCGCAACGCCGCTACTTTTTCCTGTCGAGAAAGAGCCGCATCAGCGGGGCGCTGGTGATGGTGGTGACCAGGGCCATGACGATCAGGGCGACGAAGACCTGGCGGTTGATCAGCCCGGCCTCGAAGGCCAGGCTACCGAGGATGATCTCCATCGCCCCGCGGGCGTTCAGCCCGAGACCGACGGCCATCGCCCGCCGGGGCGGCATCCCGCCCAACCGGGCGCCGGCCCCGGCGCCGAGCACCTTGCCGGCGAAGGCCAGCACCAGAACGAGGCCGACGATGACCGGGTCGAAGTGTTCGACGAAGTTGACCTTCAGGCCGATGGAGACAAAAAACAGCGGCGCGAAGAAATTGGTGACGAACTGGTGCATGATCCCCCTCGCCTCCTCCCGCAGATGAACGGAATCGCCGATCGCCAGGCCGGCAATGAAGGCCCCGAGGATGGCATGGATATGGATGTACTCGGTAAAGGCGGCGCAGAGGAGACAGAAGCCGAGGCTCAGCGACAGGACGCCGCCCGGCCAGGACAGCCGGGTCTGGACCCAGGGAAGGATCCGGCTCAGCAGGAACCGGCTGAACAGCAGCATGCAGAGGGCAAAGGCGATGATGGCGACGATCGGCCGGACGATGCCGGCATCGCCTGTACCCTGGCCGACCATCGACAGGATGAACGAGAAGAAGAGCCAGCCGACGATGTCGTTGAACACCGCCGAGGCGATGATGATCGTGCCGATATCGGTCTTCAGCAGTTTCATGTCGAGCAGGATCCTGGCGATAACCGGCAGGGCCGAGATCGACATGGCGACCCCGAGAAAGAGGGCGAAGAGCAGGTGGGTCGCTCCGCCCGCCGCCACCGAAAACCAGGCAGGAAAATACCAGGCCAGGGCGAAACCGCTGACAAAAGGCAGGACCATGCTGCCGATGCCGGTGGTGAGCGCCACCACCCCGTGTTCGAGGAACAGGGAGAAACGCAGTTCAAGCCCGGCGACGAAGAGCAGCAGGATCACCGACAGCGAGAAGATCGCCTCGAGGGACAAGGCGACTCTGGGGTTGCCGGTGAACGGAAAAATGGTGTCGTAGACCCCGGGGAGGAAAGTTCCCAGCAGCGTCGGCCCGAGCGCAACCCCGACCAGCAGTTCCCCCATGACCATCGGCAGGCCGATTTTTTTGCCGATCTCCGAGGCGATGCGGGACATGATCAACATCGTGCTGATCGCCAGCAGCAGGACCACGAGATCGTTCGGCGCCAGTTCAGCCATCCGTGCGCCTCGCCTCCGCCCCATCAGCCGGTCGTGAATGGACGATGAGGATGTTGCAGGGCAGATGCTCGAGGATGTGCTCCATGCCGTGGGTGAAGATCCGGTCGATGAGCCCGTAACGGCCGTCCGGCGAGTTGACGGCGAGCAGGTCGGCCCCGCTTTCCTCGGCATAGCGGCGAACGGCAAAACCGGGCCGGCCGCTGAGCACTATCCGTTCGACCCGACGACCGTCATCTTCGAGACCGGTGCCCAGCTGCCGCAGTTTCGCCTCTTCATCGCGCAACAGCTGCTCCCGGACCCGGGCGGTTTCGAGCGTCGTACTGTCGTCGGACATCGACATCGCCAGTCCGGTCTGGTCCATTTCCCAGGTCAGGCTGATGTCGGCGCAGCCTGTCCCGGCGGCGAAATAGCGGACCGTCTCCAGGGTATGCGCCGTCTTGCCGTGGTCGACGCAGCTCACCACGATCCGCCGGAACTGGGTGCCGGTGACGGATGGGTCGATCAACAGCAGCAGAGAGCACTTGGCGCGGCGGCTGAT
>Ga0209066_10006673_pt1 | contig 11706 bp, 10 predicted proteins | sample All_14_2_FD_187198 | JGI IMG/M metagenome (GOLD analysis project Ga0209066, IMG submission 187198) | Freshwater microbial communities in response to fracking from Pennsylvania, USA - Allegheny Zone_MetaG_DW_15 (SPAdes) (version 2) ...
CTGGAATCCCGTGACCTATTATTATAGATATGTATGATATGCATTCTCGCATGTGCAGTCGCCAGTCGCAGCATCACCCATTCCAAAGGGCGCGGCCAAGCTGACTAAACACCGAATTCAAAGACAACGACGCGGAACCGCTCCTTACTCCAAAGAACCTTTGGTTGATGTGTGGAAACAACAACTAGGAGCCGAGAATGGGGCCTCTACTACCTTTGAACGGTATGGTGCTGTCGGTGCTGGTTCCAATCCTCATCGCCTCCTCGTTCGGGGCAGTCCTGGCGGATTCGGCCACTTCAGTGTTCAGGGTCATGCTCCCGAACCCTCTTGCCAAGTCGCTTCCGAGGCAGATCCCGCACCACCTCACGTTATACGAGAATCCCCGGACGACGGGAGTGTCCGGGCCCATCGATTACTTCGCCACCTCGCTGGATGACCCGTGCCAGCTCGATTTGAACCGCGCTATGAGCAGTCGGTTCCCGACGATTGCACTGATTGATCGGACTCGCTCTCAGGGTTGTGAGCTATCTCAGTTCGTGCTGGAACTGCAACGCAGCGAGGTACAACTGGTGCTTGTGGGGGATGATCTGTGTCAATGCGAGTCTGGGAAGGATTCTCCTCCAGTGGATTTCGTCACCCAATGTTCCGACCTTGCAAAGCTCAACCCTGACCGATTGACCGCTGGTAGCGGATGCGATCGGGGGTTTGAGGTGATCCTTGAGTATGACAGCATATTCTCCCTGCTGCGCATTCCGGTCGTTCAAGTGGATTGGGTCACCGCGGAGAAGATTAAGAACTGTCTGAAAGGTATTCCGAGTTCGGGATGTGTAGAAAGAAGCGTGGTAGTCGGAACGTTTCAATGGGGCCTTCGGGTTCCGCGGGTTAGCATTGACCTTTGGGGTTCCCCCGAGAGCGAATGGATCTTTAAGAAATCATTTGCTCCATTTGCCACAAAGCTGGACAACTTTATTGATTTCCGCCCTCGCTATCTCGTCTATCGCGGCGCAGACTGGGGCTGCCATGTCGACGGCAACAAAACCACCGACCCGTTCTGCAACATCGGCTGCATCGATAACGTGTATTGTTCAAAGGGATCCATGGTCGTCACTGGTAAAGCGGTTCTCGAAGAGACTCTAAGACAGTTGTGCATCTACAAAGTGGCCGCCAAGACCAGCTCCGCGGCGTCCTCCTGGTGGAGGTACGTGTCAAAGTTTGCCACAGATTGCAATGTGGGCGGATTCACAAAGCAGTGTTCGGACTCGATCCAGACGCAGATCCAGGGCCTCTCCCCGCAAGCCACCGAGACATGCATTCGGGAAAGCTGGAAAAACGCGACATACAACTCGTTGTTGGAGGATGAGGCGACCACGCGAATCCGCCTCAATCTGATCCAGCTCCCGGCGCTGATCGTGTCCGGCCTAGTCATTCGCGGAGCCGCGGCAAGTCCAACTGTTCGATCGATGCTCACGCTCATCTGCGACCGGTTAGAGCGTCCCTCGCATCTTTGTAGCTGCCTCAGTCTGGACCCCACCGCCTTGGTGGATTGCATGTCCTCCACGTGCGTTCAAGGCGAGCTCTTCTGCGAAAAGACCAAGACGTGCTATCCCAGAGACCGCGAGGAGCAGTACATGATCGACTGCACTCTTTGCGTCCCGGGTACCGCGTATTGTCCGTCGCTGGGGCGTTGCGCGCCCACCTGTCCGCAGTGCCCCGACCCCTCCAAACGCTTCTACTGCATTCCCTCAGAGTCGTGCGTCCCCAATCCCTCCGAGTGCGTCATCCCTCCGGGCAGCAGAGGGGGAATGTCGGTGACTGGGATTGTTGCCGTCACCCTGTTGGTCGTGTTCATGGTCGGTTCCGTTGGGTTCGCCTGGTGGAAGCGACAGCGCGCGCAGTTCCGCAGCGAAGTGACAGAAACCATGGAGCGCTATTTGCCCCTTGAAGAGCAGCGGAAACGCGGAGTGGCTCGCCCGAACAGAGTTGAGCCTAGTTTACGAGATTCGCCGTCTTCCCCGGGATCATCTTCGGCGTTGATGGAAACATGAGGCTCGGGTCTTTTTACAAGTCTATGTACTCTACTCCTTGTTGTAAACTTCCTCCTCCCTCAGAAATCAATCTTTACCGACAATCATTTCCATGACGCGTCATGTAACGACGACGAAGATCGCACAAGACCGAGCTATCGAATCACTAGCATCACACAACGTCTACATAGCTGATTGACGATCAGTTCAGGTATTCGCTGAAACGTTAGAAAGTATTTCCACCGTCGATCACCGCTATGCGCTAACAAGGAAGGGTTCTAACAACACATTAAAAAACAACGATCAAGGCAGTTCAATCATCGGCGTCTCAGCATCTGAAGGCTGAGCGTAGTACATAGGTCTTCCCGGGCCGATCACAACATCTAATTCTGCTTACTCACACTCTGGTATCGTTCATTCGGTTTGAGTAGAAAGAGATCTACCATGGACGCGCCTAATTTGTCCGAAGCGCGTTCTTGTTGGAATTCTTGCGGTTCTTGTTCCTGTTGGCAGGGATCTGGACTCCAGGGGTTCTCGCGTTGCGGTTGCGGCCAAAGTCCGGGGTGCCCTGTCGGCACGCGTCCTTGCCCCAGTCGGCGGAGGAAGAGGGGCAGCAGGCCCAGCCCCAAGCGGAGGCGTCGTCGGGGTCGGTCCTGCACCACTTGCGCCCATTGGCCTCGCGGACAGTGCCATCCAGGCACGGCTGAAGGTCGGGGGAGTCGTCCGAGGAGTCGATGGCAGCCACGCAGCTAGGTCCCTCCTGTTTCATCAGGGTCGGCTTCAGCTTGCGGATGATGTTCTGCATGAAGTTGACCTGGCCAGGGGTGAAGTGGTTCCTGCAAGTGTCCTCCGTCGCGACCATGTAGTTGCTCATATCGTCCTTCTGAGGGCTGCCCTTGCAGGAGTCTCGTCCCGCCACAGCCCTGCAAGTCGTCAGAGGGTTGCCGTCCATCCGGGGCGTGTCGGAGATGCCGTCGCTATCCGCTTCGCTCCCGCTGCATCCGCCCTGATAAGGGTGCTTTAATCCATAGTCTGTGTTTTATGATCAGGTTAGTGTCGAGAGAATCCGGCACATCAGCCATCGACCACTCCGTCGTCATCGATTAGACTCACAATGTCCCACCTCGTGGGTAAGAATGTTTCCCTTCTTCCAGAGTCCGCCTCGGAAGTTGTTCCCGGGGAGGAGCTCGTGGTGGACAATCGTCCCGAGAGCGTAGTGGGACTCGCCCGTGTTCTGACGGAACCACGAGTCCTGGGGCAGCCAGGCGAGACCCAGATTGAGCTGGCACCAACACACGTACACATTAAGATGGCGAGCGCCGTCCATCATGTATCGCGGTCGGGACCTGGCGATGATGGTCGGCAGGGAGCAGTAATTGAAGTAGTCGTCGTTGACCACGTACCGGACTCCAGCCAGCTTGAAGCGAATCCGGGTGTCCGTTGCGTCTCCGTACTTACCCCTGGCATCCTGAGCAGAATAGGCCGCATTCAGTTGGTCGATCTGGGCTTGGAACGCGGCGTACGTGTTGCGACCGGTTCCATCCTTCTTGATGAAGTTGACGAACGAGACTGGCTGGACGATGACCGGGAAGGTATTTTTGGCGGCACGTCGATCAAGCGAAGAAGTCGTGCTGTCGTTTCCTCCGGTGATCTCTTCAAGAAATTCCGCGCTCATGGGCTCCGGAATCGGCCACCCGGGGCCATATTCATGATTCGGGGGAAGAATGGTATGACCATCCGCGTCAAGGAGATGGGTGAAGTTTCCGTAGTGGGAGTAAAACAGCTCGAGTTCCTCCGGGCTCAGCTCGGTTTCGGTGCTCATGTGCGCACGTAAATCGGCGATTTCATGCTCGCTGAGAACTGAATTCCCGGTGCCGACATACGAGTGGGCGTTGACCACCGCACAGAGGGCGGAGAGCACCGCCAAGGTCTTCTGTAGCATCATGATTCTAATCGTGCACTGATCACCACGGCGATGATGACGATGGTGGAACAGTAGAGAGTGGTTTGAGATGTGTAGTCCCACTAGGAATGGAATTGCACCATATATATTAGTTTAGTTTGTGCGTGGTCCTCAGGGAAGAAATGACAGACGAGAGACCGAGTGACATAGACAGTACCTGTGCGGGAGGAATGACCCTTTTGTAACAAATGACAGTCGCCCGGGTGGTATCCAAGGGTCTTTAAGAGGACCGATGAGGAGCAGGGCAGGTAGCATCACATGTATTTTATACCACTTGCCTGTGCACGGGGCGCCGAGAATGAGGACATGATTGAGGTTGTCGATGCGGTGAATATGGTCCGACTGCGTACGTTGTTGTCCTCTTCTTGTGAAATGATCCTCAATGTCATATATTGTCCGTCACCACACCCAGTCCGACGCCGTCGTCGTCGTCCCTCCTACCAGGTAATGGACGAGCGCAAGTGTACCGTCCACGGAAAGCGCAAATGTTCGTACGCTCGCTTCTCCATCTGCCGGCATTCTAACGCGATCGCCCATGAGCACATGTCTTCAGGATGTGGCTCACATGTACTCTTGCTTGGTGCCGCCTCGCAATATACCCATGCTACATGCATACGCATGTGTTTTGTGGTGTATGGACTATCATTCTGCTTGGTGCATTAACAACTGTTTCGGGTACTGTCCTACAATCGAGTGCGAATACACACATTGATCGACCCGGTCCGTTGATACAGTTGGGAATCAGAGATACCCACTAGTGGACTGTACGCCCCTGTAGGTGGCTGGGGACGGACGAAGTTAGACCATCATTCGGATCAGTTGCATGTCAAGTACTGTATGTGGTGTGCCGAATCCCGCGTCATCATAGATGCACCTGCTGTACCGCAAACGGTATCCCTCCGTTGTCTGCAAGGCCTAGAATCGTCAGGCCCGCCGTCCGAGAGAGTTTCAACCCCGCCGGGGAGCCCTCGGGGTGCCCTCGGGGTGCGTGTGGGTGCGTGAATTTACCAGGGATTCGTTCGCCTAAATAGGCGCTCATCTTTGATGTACTCTATTTCTCGAACAAGGGTCTCAGCAGTCTGTTCTTCACGCATTAATCAAAGTGCCCCGCACCATCAGGGGGCGTCAACTCACTCTCATCGTTCACTTTCGCATATCGAGAATTCTTGAATGTCTCACTCGTGCATACATCCCGCCTTTAACGGACTTTAGTTATACTGGTGGGGAGACTACTATGCTAGAGTCAATTTAGGAGCAGTAGACTTTGACGTAAAGTGCTCCAGAATCAGGCAGAAGGTCGCGTTCCGTCTGCGTGCTCGATCGACCAAAGCCTGATGTCCCCGATCGACGACGCGTGTGGCGACAAAAGCACACACTGACGGCTAAACCAGAATCGTTGATAACAACGAAGCAAGGAAGGAAAGTGTCCGGTATCTCATTTAGTATTGTAAGCTTTGCCGTAGTTTTAAACTATCAACAGCACCATGATTGCCATCGCAAAGGAAACTCCTCAAAGAGGGGAACCGCTGCCCTGTAGTCACAAAAGAGACCACGGAGAGCGATGATGGTCATCTGCTGGTGCCACGTCGTCTTCCCGGAGGATGAAACTCTCCAAACAGCAGGACAGCCACCTTGATTTCGACCGATTCGTTCTCTACAAAAGTAGGCCTCTTGAGCAGATCAGGAGGGAGGGAGCAGACTCACTAAAAGCGACCATGGGCGTCTTATCCCCCTCAACTAATCGCTCTCTGCCTACCATTTCAGGAGAGGAAAGTGCTCACTAACGGTCATCAAGATGCTCGCGGAGAATTTGAAGTCGCGCGAGGGAGAACAATCTGCTCACCTACAGCCTCCCTCAGCAGCAGAGTATGTAGAGGAGTACTGTTTCACGATCGGCTGAAGGAAGGGTCATATATCGGCACTCGCTCGCGGCCTCATCTCTCTGTAGGACTACCTAGGTACAGTCGAGGGACCGAGGGACGACGCGCGCATGCACGTGCCCTTGCGCTGCTTCTGATCTGACTCTTGAGACGACGTGAAAGATACCGTTTTTGTCTTCTTCTCATGAGGATTCACTTTTGTGCCTGTCCATCATTGACTCGAATAACCGATACTTCTATAAGGCAATATATAAATATATGCATTGCATAAATATAATAAGACGACAGAGAGTCATCATATCCCCCGCCCTCTGATCAGGGCGCGATGCGACGGGGTCTTGCTCGGACCCCGCGGGAGATCATCGTGGGAACGAGGATAATGGAGTGTACGTGGTTAGCGCTCCCTCGCTATACCGCAGTCTTCGCTCTTCCCTTCAGAGGCGCACATCTCATCGCTCGCTCTCTCTACACATCGCGCAGATGAGGAGAGACAGATACACCATCCGGTACTAGGGAGTTCAGACAGACAAAGTCAAACAATCACAACTACCTACAGACGAGATACTCGTACCGCCGGCATAATAACATCGATCGATTCCCTACCTACCTCCGTATCTAGAATCAGTCTTCCCCCGCCGCCGACATACCAGTAAAGAAAGATCACGCAAGAACAGAAAACAACGGCAAACGCACACAGACTATCTAGCAGTTGTATGTAAGTAGCCTTGTTTTGCCGTGCGTAATTGAATAAAAGGGAGTCCTGATCCCCGTAGTCTCAACCTGCTGCCTGGGTGGCCCGCTCTTTCCTCCCTTCTAAACTTGAAAAGTTATTTCGGAGATTCTGCTTTTTTGATTTTTTCGAACGATAATGGTGAAACGTTTGCTTTAAAGTGCTGCGTGGTGAGAAGGAGGTGTTGGAGATCCCCGGTCTCTAAGGCAGTTCAGTCGTGAGGAGAACCAGCGACAGCCATGAGACTTTGACGTCTCTAATACTCTACTCAAGCAGGAAGACGACCATCGACACGCACGACTCCAAGGTCTGCTGGTCTGACCGGACCCCGACGAGGATATGCGCTGGAGATGCACTTTAGACGACGACGGGAAACGAAAACTGTGGTACTGAAATGGCAATGAACTAACCCCAGTATGTCATCTGGCTGATAGGTATTAAAAGGACGAAAACACGATGAGTTTCCAGTGCCTCAGCACGAACTCGTGCTTCCCACTCGATCCCTGCGTGGAGGACGACCATTGCTTCAACGGACGATGGCCCTGCACACTCCCGGACGACCTCCTCTTTGGTCGTGACCGCACGCTGAACAGCTCCTTCCGCCAATGCGAGTCTGTCCTCGCCACCGGGTCCATCTTCTACTTCACCTTTAACCTCACCCTTTTCGCGGCCTTCATCCTGCTCATTATCCTCTACAAGGCGATTCCTATTATTTGCTGTTGGCGTTTCATTCCATGTCTCAGACCAAAGTCAGCTCGCTCGAGGGGGGCACGAGGACGCAAGCCAAACGCGCAGAAGCCCGAAAGGGCCCGCGATTCCGGGATCCCGGTCGTGGATGTAGGCGATGTGCGCTCATCCAAAGCGGATGTGGATCTCCTCGAGTCGTGCCCGCCTGCTCCTTTACCGAACCTGCGCGAGGTTTACGAGCACTCCAAGCTGTCGAGTATCCTCGTAAGCCACGACGTTGAGGATGGCGACGGAGTGGTCATTGAGACGATTCACAGTCGAGCGCTGTTCAAGGAGAGGGCCGAGGCGGTCGAGATCTACCGAACCTGCGCCATTCTGGGGATGCTGCTGTGGCTGGACCCCATCGCCCGTGCAAAGGTAGAAGGTATGATTGGAGGCGGCTTTTCCGAGGGCTACCGCCTCATATCTGAAGGATTGAAGGCCGCCACTGTGCCCTCGCGAGGAAAATACTGCTTGGACCGCGCAGCGTTATTGTTTGAGGAGATTGTCAAGGTCATCACCGAGCAGTGCTTTCCATGGTACGAGGGCGCTGAGAACTGGGGAGTGGAGGGTTCTCAACACAAGGCATTAGACCTGTACATCCTCCAGTGCGTCGAGATCGTCAACATGGACCCTCCTCAGCGATCCTGCATGGACTGGCTCCGAGGCAAGCCCGCCAAGTCTCTACCCTCGTTCCCAGAGATGCCCATGTTCTCCGCCGGCACGAAGGACGGTGCCGATAAGGTAGAGCCGAGCAAAACCAGAGCCAAGTCGCGGGCCGCCTCGATGAGTTCCTTCGCTCGAAGCCCAGACATTGGGCAAGGAGCCACTGTGGACGAAGAGAGCGCGGGGAATAAGCGCCAAGGGCTGGTCGCAATGGCCAGCGAGGTCTGCATGAACAGCGCTCGAAACTTTGATGCCAACCTCATGTCCGCGCGCAAGTTTACTCTAGCCGCGTCCTCCACGATGAACATGAAGGCGGCGACGTCGTCGAGCGCCCGCCGCGTCGGGAGCAGCGCGATGGATCTCATGGCCAGCGGGAGCGAAGGAGGGCAGCGTCTTCTGTCCAGACTGGGCCGCACCGTGTCGCGGCTGCAGACGGAGCGTGCAATGACCAACATTCTCGCATCGAGCCCCCCGGCCAAGATGCCCGACCTCGACAAGCTCTTCCAGCACGCTGAACTGTGCGCCGACATGCACGACGGCGTTCAGATCACCAACCTCGAACTTAGGCAGCACGACACAGAACGAGCAGACGCGGTAAAGATGTACAGGATCGCCGCTCTGTTCTGCAAGCTGCTCCATTTGGATCCTTCGGCCCTCAGCAAGACCGTCTCCGATCGCATTGGAGCCCCTCTAGCTGAGGCCCAGGCACTCATGACCGAAGGTCTCCGTTCCAACACGCCTGCGCCTCGTGCTGTTGAGCGCCTCACCCGGGCCAACTCGCTTCTGGTCGAGATCGTCCACGTCCTCACCGGCCCGGATGGTCCCTTCCAGGGTTTTGTTGGAGCCGCTGAATGGACACTTGAATCTACCGAGTTCGTTGCTCTCGACAGCTACGTGCACGACTGTGTGATGCTTTTTGAAGACGAGCCGGCGAGAACCTGTCTCCAGAGAATGTGGCACCGCACTCCACTCTTCTGGCGGAAAATGTGGCAGGCGTTTGGGGTACCGGATGCGATGCGATCCCACCCACTCTTTTACATCATGTACCTGATCATCTGGGGTCTCTTTGTTGTTCGGTTCTTCATCTTCACGTGCGACATCGCGCCCAGCATCCTGGCTGGACAGCTGAACGTTACCGTGGAGGAGATTGGCAGCGTTGCAGCCTTTCAGTGCTTACAGACACCCGGCAGAACGTACCTAGGGGTCGGGCCGCAGTACACGGCCATTCTGGGCAAGGGAGACCCGAACGCTGACATTGCGATCCCTCTGCTGTTTGGGGTCATGCACTCGCTCCTGTTTGTGTTCGGGTCCATCCCCGTCCCGATGGCGAGGGGGTTTTGGAGGGACGTCTCGTATTGGATGCCCTTCATGCGCAAGGTTTTACCGATCGACGACCATATCTTTCTCCACAAGTTCTTCGGGTACTTGGCTCTCTTTTGCCTCTTTTGGGGAGCGCTCATCTGGGTCTTTGTTCTCGGGATCCAAAAGTGCTTCTTCGGGACGAACAAGGCGGCGTGCACGGGATTCGATCCAGTCAACATTGGAATAGTGGAGTGGTTCAACCCATTTATTAACGTCGTCATGCTCCGCGTCATCGTCATTTTCACCTGGTTCTTTGGCATCACCTGGATGAGGTACCAGAACGAGCCTCCCAAGTACTGGTTCTTTGGCCTCTGCTGCTGCCGGAGACTCCCCACGACCTTCCGTCAACACTGGTTCGAGTTTGCATACATCCTCCACGTCACGATTGCCTTAGCCACGTTTATCCTCGCCGAGGCTGCTCGCTTCCAGGTGTTCTACCCGGTCATGGCGACCTGGTTCCTGTACATTGTAGACTCGTGGCGCGAGGTGCTCTTTATGACCTTCCACAGCAACGTCGAGGTCGCACGGTCGGTGATTCACCTCGATCCCCAGGACAACAACCGGCCGACGACGATGACGGTCCGCATGGAAAACCCGTGGAGACCCAACTGGCGCGGTGGCTGCATCAAACAGCATCCATCGCAAGGCGCGGGGATGTGGGTCTTTGTCAAGATTCCGTCCATCTCAGCCATCGAGTGGCATCCTCTCTCGCTTGCTTCTGCTGGGGGAGACGATTTTGTGCAGCTTCAGATTGGGATTAGGCCAGGTGTCAGTATGGGGAAGAAGGCTGATAACTGGGTCCTGGACGAATCGTCGCAGATGAGCAAGATCACCGGGCAGGCGGTCTGGGTGCAGAAGGAAGCCAAGACGTGGACGTACAAACTCTACGAGCTTCTTCTGAACACGCCGGGCGATGCAAAGATCCCGTGCCAGATACGAGGACCGTACGGGAGCTCCTTCAGGCTCTGCTTCAACCGTAACGTCAAGGGCGCGTTGATTATGGGGGCGGGCACCGGCCTCTCGGCGGTGGAGTCCATGCTTCGTGCGGTGCTTCATCGCAAGGAAAAGGGACAGTTTGTCCCCAATCACGTAAGTCAAACCTAATTTGAAGGTGAGAGAACAATCATCACTAACCAAGAGCAACACATTGGAAATGGCATAGGTCTGGGTTTGCTGGCAAGCGCGTCGCGTTGGAGACCTTCTCTGGCTCTGGGATTCGCTGAACCAGCTACTCATCAAGGCCCTCAGCGACGGCGTCATCAAGAAACCAATGACATGGACTCCGGCAAGCAAGACGCTAGGATTTCTGCGCATCACCTTCTTCATCTCCCGAGCTGAGGAGAACCAGCTCGACACGCTCCGGCATCTGCCCAAGGCAAAGAATGACACTCAGCAGGTTCACGAGTGGCTCGCTTCCCGAAATCGCATTTTGCAGAGCTCCATCTCCAGCGAAGCCACCCACATTTCCAAGTACATCCGTCATATCCGGGCCGAGCTGAATCGTCTAGAGGATACGAGGCAAGCCAAGCTCGGCATATCCTTTTGTGGACCCTCCGCAGTCTCAAAACTGGTATCGGATGCCGCGAGTGAGGTTGGCGGACATATTGAGTTCTCATCCGATGCAACTGCGTAACGGTAAACTGGTCTTGTGGAACTCTTGTTAATTGATGATTTTATATGTACAACATTACATTAAGGTTACAAGCTCGATGATAACATGAGCGCATTTGGGAAATCCTCTTTCGGGACTTCCTTGATGCAAGAAAAGTGCCTAAGGTCCTAATAGGCCTACCGCAACCTAGTCATCGAACCAGAGTATATCGCGCTGAGCGAGCGTGGTAAGCGAGGACACGCATGGGACCGTCTGGTAGACACAGTGCACAGCTCAAAGCCGTTGTGCTAAGACATCGAGTAATGAAGTGGCGTGACAGGCAGCACACTTCTACGTCTTCAAAGAGTCTCCGTATTATTACGTCCTCTGACGGTCGCATCTGGACTCAGTTTGTGATGAAATCCTGTTTCTTGTTTCATTCCCCCGAAGCGCACGACAGTTTCTCATTGAGCGCCTCGGCCAGAGAATCGATCTCGGAGGACTTCCTCTTCCTCGTCAGCTGCGCAACCACTCGGGCGGGAAGTGGACCAATCGCCGGAGCCCCTGACGTTCCGTTGGTACCGTTGTAATGAGTTGGGGACGCGGTCGGACTCGTCTGCGAGGCGAACGAGCCTTCCGTGGAGGCCTCGTCATCGGAAGCAAGCAGGATCGGGTTGCTCTTCATCTGCAAGCGCACCCGCTTGAACAGCTGGGTAATCCTAGTGCTTTCCTCGGGGGTTGGTCCCGAGGGTGGTGACATTTTT
>Ga0209066_10006674_pt1 | contig 11704 bp, 8 predicted proteins | sample All_14_2_FD_187198 | JGI IMG/M metagenome (GOLD analysis project Ga0209066, IMG submission 187198) | Freshwater microbial communities in response to fracking from Pennsylvania, USA - Allegheny Zone_MetaG_DW_15 (SPAdes) (version 2) ...
GAAGTGAAGGCGGCCCGTGCCCGCCTGATTCCGGTGGTGCGCCGCGCCGAGATGCTGGGCGAATTGATGCGGCTGAAATGGTCCATCGCCATCGCCGGCACCCATGGCAAGACCACCACCACCTCGATGGTGGCTGCCCTGCTGGAAGCCGCGCAGCTCGATCCCACCGTGATCAACGGCGGCATCATCAACGCATACGGCACCAATGCGCGGCTCGGTTCGGGCGAATGGATGGTGGTGGAGGCCGATGAGAGCGACGGCACATTCTTGAAGCTGCCGGCCACCATCGCCGCCGTCACCAATATCGATCCCGAACATCTGGATCATTACGGCTCGTTCGACAAAGTGCGCGAGGGCTTCAAGCAATTCGTCGAGAGCATTCCGTTCTACGGTTTCGCAGCACTTTGCATCGATCATCCCGAGGTGCAGGCGCTGATCGGGCGGGTGACGGACCGCCGCATCATTTCCTACGGCTTCTCGCCGCAGGCGGATGTGCGCGCGGTGAATCTGCGGTTCGACAATACCGGCGCGCATTTCGATGTGCATTATGCCGACCGCATGGCCGGCGATACCAATGTCGTGACGGATGTGCATCTGCCGATGTATGGCCGCCATAATGTGCAGAATTCCCTGGTGGCCGCCGCCATTGCGCGCGAGATGGGCTTCGAGGCCGACGTGCTGCGCCGCGCGCTGGGCGAATTCAAGGGCGTGAAGCGCCGCTTCACCCGCACGGGCGAAGCCGGCGGCATCGCGGTGATCGACGATTACGGCCATCATCCGGTGGAAATCTCCGCCGTGCTGGCCGCCGCGCGTCAGGCCATAGGAAACACTGGCGGCAAGGTGATCGCCGTGGTGCAGCCGCATCGCTATACCCGCTTGCGCGATCTGTTCGAGGATTTCTGCGCCTGCTTCAACGATGCCGATACGGTGATCGTGGCCGATGTGTATGCCGCCGGCGAAGCGCCCATTGTCGGCGTCAGCCGCGAGGCCCTGGTGGAAGGCCTGCGCACGCGCGGCCATCGCCGCGTGCTGGGCATGGAAGCGCCGGAGGACCTGCCGGCCCTGGTGCTGAACGAGGCGGTTGCAGGCGACATGGTGGTGTGCCTGGGTGCGGGCACTATCACCAATTGGGCCAATGCCCTGCCGGCTGAATTGCGCAAGCGCATGGAGGCCGCATGATGACGGCGCGGCACGAGAGCGGCAGTCTGATCGCGCGGTTGCCCGCCACGCGGGGTGGCTATGCCATGGGCGCGCGCCTGGCCGATCTCACCTGGTTCCGCGTCGGCGGTCCGGCGGAAGTGCTGTTTCGCCCCATGGATGTGGAAGACCTGGCGCATTTCCTGCGCGAACGGCCGCGCGATCTGCCGCTGACGGTGATCGGCGTCGGCTCGAATCTGCTGGTGCGCGATGGCGGCATTCCCGGCGTGACGATCCGGCTGGGCAAGGGCTTCGGCGGCATCGTGGTGGATGGCGAAAGCCTGCTGGTCGGCGGCGGCGCTTCCGATGTGGCGGTGTCGCTGGCGGCGCAGCGCGCGGGTCTGGCGGGGCTGGAATTCCTGCGCGGCATTCCCGGCACCATCGGCGGCGGCCTGCGCATGAATGCCGGCGCCTATGGTGCCGAGATGCGCGATGTGCTGATCGAAGCCGAGGCGCTGGATCCTGATGGCAAGCTGCACAAGCTGAGCCTGGAGGATATGGGCTTCGGCTATCGCCAATGCGGCATCCCCGCCGATTGGATTTTCACTTCGGCCCGGCTGAAGGCACGGCCCGGCGATGCCGGCGCGATTGCCGCGCGCATGGCCGAGATTCAGGCCTCGCGCGAAACCACGCAGCCGATCAAGAGCGCCACTGGCGGTTCTACTTTTGCCAATCCGCCCGGCCACAAGGCCTGGGCCTTGATCGATGCCGCCGGCTGCCGTGGTCTGGTGGTGGGCGATGCGCAGGTGAGCGAGCAGCATTGCAATTTCCTGATCAATCGCGGCCAAGCCAGTGCCGCCGATCTCGAGACTCTGGGCGAGACCGTGCGCCGCCGTGTGTTCGAGGCCAGCGGCATCGATCTGCATTGGGAAATCCGCCGCATCGGCATGCCTGCCGTCAGCAATGAAAATCAGGAGGCCGCGCGATGAGTAAGCCCCAGGGGAGCAAGCATGTCGCGGTGCTGATGGGCGGCTGGTCGTCCGAACGCGAAGTGTCGCTTACCTCGGGCCGTGCCTGTGCGAAGGCTTTGGCGGAGGAGGGCTATAAGGTCACGCCCATCGATGTGGGCCGCGATCTTGCCGAGCAACTCGCGGCATTGAAACCGGATGTGGCTTTCAACGCTTTGCACGGCCCCTATGGCGAGGATGGCTGTGTGCAGGGCCTGCTGGAAATGCTGGGCATTCCCTACACCCATTCCGGCGTGCTGGCCTCTTCGCTGGCAATGAGCAAGCCGATGGCCAAGGCGGTTTGGGCCAGCCATGGTATGCCGATGGCGGAAGGTAAGGTGGTGCATCGCTCGGCCTTCGCTGCCGGCCCGGTGATGGCGCATCCCTATGTGATCAAGCCGTTGAACGAAGGCTCGTCGGTGGGCGTGCATATCGTCATGGACGGCGATAATTACCAGCCGCAGGACGATGCCAACTGGCGCTTCGGCGAAACCGTGCTGGTCGAACAGTATATTCCGGGCCGTGAAATCCAGGTGGCGGTGATGGGCGATCGCGTGCTCGGCGCCATCGAAATCCGCGCCCATGGCCGCTTCTACGATTACGAAGCGAAATATACCGATGGCAAGGCCACGCATCTGATGCCGGCGCCGATCGACAAGAATGCCTATGAGCAGGTTTGCGCCCTGGCGCTGGAAGCGCATCTGACGCTGGGCTGCCGGGGCGTGACGCGCTCCGACTGGCGCTATGACGATACGGCGGGCGAGCCCGGCCGTTTCTATCTGCTGGAGATCAACACCCAGCCGGGTATGACGCCGCTCTCATTGGTGCCCGAGATCGCCGCCCATAACGGCATCTCGTTCGGCCAGTTGGTGCGCTGGATGGTGGAGGATGCCTCATGCGGCCGCTAGTGATCCTGCCCGGCGACCGTCCCTGCGCGCCTGCCGATCCGGTGCCGCCGCCCGGCATGCAGATGATGGGCGCCCGCCCGAAAGGCTATTGCCGGCCGCTGCCGCCAGCGCGCCGCAAGCCGCGTAGTGTGCTGTGGCGCCGGTTGCGCCTGGGCTTTGCCGGCGCCGCGCTGCTGGGCCTGTGCGCTGGCGGCGCCTATGTGTGGCTGAAGACCGATTGGATCCAGCGCGCGCGCGCCGAAGCGCAGATGCTGGTGGGCATGGCCGGCGCATTGGTGGATATGCGGGTGGGCGAAATCGCCTTGAGCGGTCGCGAGAACACGCCGCTGGAAGCCCTGCAGGCAGCCATCGAGGTGGAGCGCGGCGATCCGATCCTGGCCATCGATCTGGACGCGCTGCGCCAGCGCCTCGAAGCCCTGGGCTGGGTGAAGCATGCCGCCGTGTGGCGGCAATTGCCCGACACGCTGTTCATCGAGATAGAGGAGCGCGAGCCTTTCGCGCGCTGGCAGATCGATCATCAGGTGCGCCTGATCGACCGCAGCGGCCGTGTGCTGGACGACGACGACCGCGCCGATTTCGCCAGCCTGCTGCGTCTGGTCGGCCCTGGCGCGTCCGACAAGGCGGCGGCGCTGATTGCCATGCTGGAAAGCGACCCGGTGCTTGGCCGGCGCGTGGTGAATGCCATCCGTGTGCGCGAGCGGCGCTGGGATATCGAATTCGACAATGGCGTGATCGTGAAGCTGCCGGAGGAAAATCCGGAACTCGCCTGGGCAAGGCTGCTCGATCTGGAGCGCCGCTTCGGGCTGCTGCGTCGCGATCTGGAAAGCATCGATCTGCGGCTGGATGACCGGCTGATCGTGAAACTGGCGCCGGAGGCGGAACCGCCTGCGGCCGGACCCGGGAGCAAGAAGCCCGGGGCCAAGCGTACTTGATGGGGGAAGGGTAGGATATGGCGGTATCGCGTAACGGATTGATCGCCGGCCTGGACGTGGGTTCGTCCAAGGTCTGCTGCTTCATCGCCCGCGCGGATGGCGGCACCCTGCGGGTGATCGGCATCGGGCATCAGCTCTCGCGCGGCCTGCGCTCGGGCAATGTGATCGACATGGATGCGGCGGAAGCCTCGATCCGGGCCGCGGTGGAAACCGCCGAACGAATGTGCGGTGAAACCATCCGGGATGTGTTCGTCTCGGTCAGCGCCGGCAATCCGCAAAGCCACACCATGGGCGTGGAGATGGCCATCGACGGCCATGAGGTGACCGACGCCGATGTGGCGCAGGTGCTGGATCAGGGCCGCCGCATGGATCAGCCAGGCGACCGCGAAATCCTGCATTCCATCCCGGTGGGCTACACCATCGACGGCTCGCGCGGCATCAAGGAGCCGCGCGGCATGGCCTGCTCGCGGCTGGGCGTGAACATGCATGTGATCACGGCGGCCACCGGCCCGCTGCGCAATCTCGCCACCTGCGTGGCGCGCGGCCATCTGCGCATCTCCGGTCGGGTGGTGGCGCCGTTCGCCGCCGGACTGGCCTGCCTGGTGGAAGACGAGATGGATCTCGGCTGCACTTTGATCGATATGGGCGGCGGCACCACCAGCCTGGCGGTGTTCTACGACGGCCAGCTGGTGCATGCCGATGTGGTGCCGCTGGGCGGCGCGCATGTGACGAACGATATCGCGCGCGGGCTGTCCACGCCGCTGGCGCATGCCGAACGGCTCAAGACGCTCTATGGCACCGTTTTGCCCAGCCAGGCCGATGAAAATGAGATGATCGATGTGCCCCAGGTGGGCGAAATCGACGAACACGCGCAAAACCCGGTGCCGCGCTCGATTCTTACGGGCATTGTGAAGCCGCGCGTGGAAGAGACTCTCGAGCAAGTGCGCGAGCGCCTGGCGCAATCGGGCTTCGAACGGCTGGCCGGTCGCCGTGTGGTGCTCACCGGTGGCGCCAGCCAATTGCAGGGCGTGCGCGAACTGGCTGCTCGCATTCTCGACAAGCAGGTCCGGCTGGGCCGCCCGATCCGTGTGGGCGGTCTGGCCGAGGCGACCGGCGGGCCGGCCTTCTCGGCCTGCGCGGGTCTTCTCACTTACGCCATGCAGGAGCAGGTCCAGCGCGTTTATCAACTGACCGACCCGGACCCCGCGCCGGCCGGTGCGATGGCGCGAATCGGGCGCTGGCTGAAGGCAAATTTCTGAGGGCATGGAAATGAACGGCATCGAAAAAACCAGCATCCATGCGCCTGAATGCAAGTCGCTTGCGCGGCGTTGCATTCTCGGTCAATCCAACTTCTAACCCTGGAGGACTAATACGATGGGTATCAATCTCAGCATGCCGGCCACCAAGGAACTGAAGCCCCGCATCGTGGTCTTCGGGGTGGGCGGTGCCGGCGGCAATGCCGTCAATAACATGATCGCCTCGCAGCTCGGCGGTGTCGAATTCGTCGCTGCCAATACCGACGCCCAGGCGCTGAACATGTCGCTTACCGAGCGGCGGATCCAGCTCGGCGTGGCGCTCACCCAGGGTCTGGGCTGCGGTGCCAAGCCCGATATCGGCCGCGGCGCCGCCGAAGAATCGATGGAACTGATCGCCGAGCATCTGCAAGGCTGCCATATGGCCTTCGTGGCCGCCGGCATGGGGGGAGGCACCGGCACCGGCGCCGCCCCGGTGATTGCCCGCGCCGCCAAGGAGCTGGGTATCCTCACGGTCGGTGTCGTGACCAAGCCGTTCTCGTTCGAAGGCAGCCAGCGCATGAAGCTGGCCGATGCCGGCATCCGGGAATTGCAGCAATATGTCGATACGCTGATCATCATCCCGAATCAGAATCTGTTCCGCATCGCGAATGAAAAGACCACCTTCGCCGATGCCTTCAAGATGGCCGACAATGTGCTGCAATCGGGCGTGCGCGGCATCACCGATCTGATGGTGATGCCCGGCCTGATCAATCTCGACTTCGCCGACGTGCGCGCGGTGATGAGCGAGATGGGCAAGGCCATGATGGGCACCGGCGAGGCCGATGGCGATCATCGCGCCATTGAGGCTGCCGAACGCGCCATCGCCAACCCGCTGCTCGACGACATCTCGATGAAGGGCGCGCGCGGCGTGCTGATCAACATCACCGGCGGCAGCGATCTCACGCTGTTCGAGGTGGACGAGGCCGCCAACCGCATTCGCGAGGAAGTGGATCCCGAGGCCAATATCATCGTCGGTTCCACCTTGGATCCGAACATGGATGGCCGCATGCGGGTTTCCGTGGTCGCTACCGGCATCGATGCCGCCCAACAGATCAATCCCGAGCCGAAGCTGCGTCTGATCACCCCGGCCACGGCAGCCCAGCCGCGTCCGGCCGTGCAGCCGCTGATCGCGGGTGCCGCGCTGGCGCCCAAGGCTGCCGCGCCGATTGCTGCCGCTCCGGTTGCTCCGGCTCCGGCTGCCGACGACTATGCCCAGGCGCGCGAAACCGTTGCTGCCGCGCCGGTGCTCGACCCATCGGCCCTGGCGCAAGCTCCGGCGGTTGCCCAGGCCGCGCCGGCTGCCATGGCTGAAACCGTGGCGCCCCTGGCCCAGCCTGTGGCGGCCCAGCCGGTCGCGGCCCAGTCGGTGGTGACGGAAGCCCCGCTGGCCGCTCATGCTGCGGTGCAGGCTGCCGCGCCGATGGTGTTCGCGCCCCAAGCTCAGGAGGCCCCGGCCTCCCAGGGTATGGCCCCTCAGGGTATGGCCCCCCAGGGTATGGCTCCTCAGTCTGGCCTGTTCAACGATGCCGAGGTGATCAAGCCCAATGAGGGCCGCAAGGCGATTAGCATCATCGGTCGCATGTTCGGTCGTGCTGCCGCGCCGGCTACGGCCCAGCCGCAGCCGGTCGCGCGTGAGCCGCAATTCACCCTGCCGCAGATGACGGCGCCGACCCGCCCGGTGATGGCGGCGCCGGCGGCCGCCGCCGAAGCGGCCCCGGTTCAGGTGGCCCCGGTTCAGGCGGCTCCGGCTGCCGCCCCGGTGGCTCAACCTGCCGCGACACCGGCGGTGGGCGGCTTGGGGCAGCCGGCCCCCCGGGCGCAGCAGGAAGACCTGCTGGATATCCCGGCTTTCCTGCGCCGTCAGGCCAATTGAGGCTTTGGAAAAAGTCTAATAACGCCAAGGCTTTATTCGCGGTTTTGGCGTAACAATTGGAAACACAGAGTGATTTGTTGTTTACGGGGATGGTTGCTACAACCATCCCCGTAAACATGTCTGGCGCCCAGCTGATTCGTTTTTAGGAATTCGTATCAGTGATTTGTGTGGGGGAGGGTGCCCCAGTAGTTGGCCAGGAGGCTTCCGAGTGCTCACGTCCGGTAAGACCGCCCAGAAGACTCTCAAGAACCGTATCAAATGCTCGGGCATCGGCCTGCATTCCGGCGCCGCCGTGAGCGTGACCCTCAATCCTGCTGCCCCCGATACCGGTGTCGTTTTCCGCCGCGTGGACCTGCCCGGCCAGCCGCTGGTGCATGCGCGTTACGACCAGGTTTCCGATCTGCGCCTCTGCACCTCGGTGAGTGCGGGTGAGGGCGTGAATGTGGGTACCATCGAGCATCTGATGGCCGCTTTCGCCGGCCTCGGTGTGGATAACGTGCTGGTGGATATCGATGGCCCGGAAGTGCCGGTGATGGATGGTTCGTCGGCGCCGTTCGTGTTCCTGATCGAATGCGCCGACCTGATCGACCAGGTGGCGCCGCGCCGCTATCTCAAGGTTCTGAAGCCGGTGGAAGTGCGCGAAGGCGCCGCCAGCGCGGCTTTGCTGCCCGATGAAGGTTTCTCGCTGGGTTTCGAGATCGAATTCGCCAATGCGGTGATCGGTCGTCAGGTGGCCGAGTTCCGCCTCGAGGCCGGTCGTTTCAAGATGGAACTGGCGCGCGCCCGCACCTTCGGTCTGCTGCAGGAACTGGAGCAACTGCGCTCCATGGGTCTGGCGCGCGGCGGCTCGCTGGAGAATGCCGTGGTGGTGGGCCCCGATCGCATCCTGAATGACGACGGCCTGCGTTACGACGATGAATTCGTGCGCCACAAGGCGCTGGATGCCCTGGGCGACCTGTATCTGGCCGGCGGCCCGATCATCGGTCGTTACGAAGGCTGCCGCTCCGGCCATGCGCTGAACAACCGCCTGCTGAAGGCGCTGTTCGCCGACAAGTCGGCCTATGCCTGGACCACTCATGGCAAGCCGCGCGATGCCGCTGCCGGCTTCCGCACCATGGAATTCGGCGGTCGCCCGCGCGCTGCTGCCGAGGCGGTGCTGTAAGTCCTTCCCGATTTTCCAAGCCCCGCATCGCCGGGGCGTCAAACCAACAAAAAAGCCGCCGGATACCGGCGGCTTTTTCTTTTCACTGCACTTCTGCGCAGATCAGGCCATTCTGGCAGGCGCCGTTCTGGCAGACCGGGAGTGGCGTCAATCGATCAGCGATTGGCGCCACTTAATAGTTTGTTTCAGTCGGCGGTTGCAGCCGGTCAGCGATTGATGAGGGGGATGATGTCCTCCTCATCCTTGTTGCGCTGAGCAATGCTCTTGATCAGGCCAGCCACCGCAGAGCGGATGCTGTTATCCTCGATCTCAGAGAAGTTGCGCACCAGTTCGATGGTGGAGCGGTTCTTGCCGCCATGTTCCATCGGACGGCTTTCCAGCTTCTGCTCCAGGCCTTCGAAGAAATAGGCCATCTCGACTTGCAAGCGCTGCGCGATTTCGAACAGGCGGCCGGCGCTGACACGATTGGCGCCGGTCTCGTATTTCTGCACCTGCTGGTAGGAAATCTTGAGTGCGTTCGCCAGTTCTTCCTGCGTCAGGCCCAACTCGGTACGGCGCGCGCGGATCCGTTCACCGACATATTCGTCAACCCGTGTGGCGATCTTGCCCATCTACAGCATCCTCATGATTCTTCTCGGACAATCCAGCATTTTGCCGTTTGCCCGGTTTGCCGCCCGGCCGTAACGCGGCAGCATTGCCAGCGAAACCCGGACTACCCAGCCATGACCTCGGAGGTTTTTTGGCCAACCACTGGACGAATCATGTTGTAGGCCAATTCCACACCCCGGAAAATCGTTCGTAAGTATATATAACGCAATCTTGGCTTGTGTCAAATTTAGTCATAATTTTATAATGAGCTGTGTTCTCGGGGATTTTCCTACTTTTAACGCTCCAAAATCCGCTCTCTTATCGGTTGTGTAGTCGGCAACTTGCACATGGTGAAGCATTTTAAAGCGCCGGGAGAGCCGGGCCGCAATCCGAGGCCGCAATCCGGGGCTGGAGTTTGAGCCATGACGGGATAATGACGGGGCCATGACCGGAAAGAGCAAATCCGGCGCAAAATCCGGTGCCAACTTGATTTTATGGGGGCGGCATGACACAGATTGCCCGATGCGCGCTCGATTCTCATGCGCCGCCCGCCGCTGGCCGGAGGCTGGCGTTCTCTGGCTGCCTGCTGCCTGTTTATGCTGGCACTGGCGGGCTGTGCCGCCGATGAAAAGCCCTATGTGGAAGAGCCGGTGGACCGCCTCTATAACCGCGCGGTGGATTTGGCCAACACGGCGCAATGGCCGCAGGCGGCGCAGGCTTTCGATGAAGTGGAGCGCCAGCATCCCTATTCCACCTGGGCCACCAAGGCGCAGTTGATGGCGGCCTATGCCTTCTATCAGAACAATTCCTATGACGAGGCGATCGCGGCTGCGGATCGCTTCATCCAGCTGCATCCCGGCCATAAGGATGCACCCTATGCCTATTATCTGAAGGCGATCAGCTATTATGAGCAGATTGCCGATGTGGCGCGCGACCAGCAGACCACCGAACGTGCCCTGGATGCGCTGAACCAGGTGGTGCAGCGTTTCCCCACGTCCGAATATGCCCGCGATGCGCGGCTGAAGATCGATCTCACCCGCGATCATCTGGCGGGCAAGGAAATGAATATCGGCCGCTATTACCTGCGCCAGGGCCAATACATCGCGGCGATCAACCGCTTTAAGACGGTGATCGAGAAATACCAGACCACCACCCAGGTGCCGGAAGCGCTGCATCGCCTCACCGAAGCCTATCTTGCGCTGGGCGTGGTGGACGAAGCGCAGAATGCCGCCGCCGTGCTGGGCTATAACTTCCCGGGCAGCGAATGGTATGTGGACACATATGCCATGCTGACTGGCAAGAACATGAAACCCGAGGCCAAGGAAGGCTCCTGGCTCAGCCGCATTTTCTGATCCGGCAGCCAATGCAAGCAGAACCCAGGCGATGCTGACCAACCTGAGCATTCGCGACATCGTTCTGATCGAGAAGCTGGAATTGCAATCCGGCCCTGGTCTCGGCGTGCTGACGGGCGAAACCGGCGCCGGCAAATCCATCCTGCTCGATGCGCTCGGCCTGGCGCTCGGTCGCCGTGCCGATGCCGGCCTGGTGCGCAACGGCGCGGCGCAAGGCAGTGTCAGCGCGCGGTTCGAAGTGGCGGACAAACATCCCGCCCATGCCATCCTGGCTGAACAGGGCCTGGAAGCCGGCGAGGATGGCATCGTGCTGCGCCGCGTGGTGACGTCCGATGGCAAAAGCCGGGCTTTCGCCAATGATCAGCCGGTCAGTGTGGCTCTGCTGCGCCGCCTGGGCGATACGCTGGTGGAAATCCATGGCCAGAATGACGAGCAGGGCCTGACCGACAGCAGCATCCATCGCGCGCTGCTGGATGATTATGCCGGTCTGGCCAAGGATGCTGCGGCCTTGAAGGGCCTGCATCGCACTTTCCGCGAGGCCGAAACCGCTTATCGCGAAGCCGAGGCCGCCATCGAGCAGGCGCGGCGCGACGAGGAATATCTGCGCCATGTGGCCGCCGAGCTGGACGACCTGGCGCCGCAGGAAGGCGAGGAAGAGGACCTGGCCGCCAAGCGCAGCCGGCTGCAGGCCGGCGAGAAGCTGGCCGCTGCCATGCAGGAAGCCGAAGCCGCTTTGCATGGCGGCTCTGGTTCTGGCGCCGGTGGCGTAGAACAGCGTTTGCGCGCCTGCATGCGGGCGCTGGAGCGCGTGGCCGACAAGGCATCCGGGCAATTCGACGTTGCCATGGCAGCGGCTTCGGTTGCACTGGATCAGGCCGCCGAATTATCCGCGCGCCTGGAAGAGACCGCGCGTGCGCTGGAACTCGATCCGCAAAAGCTGGAACGTGTGGAAGAGCGCCTTTTTGCGCTGCGTGCCGCTGCCCGCAAGCATAACGTGGCGGTGGCCGCTTTGCCTGCCCTGGCCGAGGATTTCCACGCCCGCATCCGGGCGCTGGAAAATCAGTCGGCCGATCTCTCGCGCCTGAAAAAGGCCAGCCAGGAAGCCCGCGCCGCGTATCATGCACGTGCCGAAGCCTTGAGTGCCGCGCGCCGCAAGGCCGCCGCTAAACTCGACAAGGCGGTGGCCACCGAACTGGCGCCGCTGAAGCTTGGCGCCGCGAAATTCACCACCAGCGTGGAAACCCTGCCCGAAGCGCAATGGGGCGCCGATGGCGCCGACCGCGTCACCTTCCTGGCCGCCACCAACCAGGGCGGCGCGCCGGGTTCGCTGGCCAAGATCGCATCGGGCGGCGAACTCAGCCGTTTCATGCTGGCCTTGCGCGTGGTGCTGGCCGGACGCGGCGATGCCGGCACGCTGATTTTCGACGAGGTGGATCGCGGCGTGGGCGGC
>Ga0209066_10006675_pt1 | contig 11702 bp, 11 predicted proteins | sample All_14_2_FD_187198 | JGI IMG/M metagenome (GOLD analysis project Ga0209066, IMG submission 187198) | Freshwater microbial communities in response to fracking from Pennsylvania, USA - Allegheny Zone_MetaG_DW_15 (SPAdes) (version 2) ...
TATACACGTCCGAAATCATGAGTCAAATCCCTAATGCAGGTCAATTGCGTTACATTGACATCTCGCAGTTTGAGCGCTTGAATGGAACAGTGGATATATTTCCGGCTGTCGCACGGGTTTTTGTTGACTTGTTGCCTGCATGGCTGGAAGAGGTCCAGTTCAGTATTGACAATGCAGACTTGGCGCAACTGGGAGACAAACTTCACAAAATGAAGGGGTGTTGCGGCATGATGGGTGCGTACTCGCTCTCGCAAGAAATCGCATCTCTGGAAAAGCGCATTGACCAGTCGGGCTTGCTTGATAGCTTGAGCGATCTTGGTGAACTCGTGCGAAAAATCAAGGAGATGGACGCGGAGGTCGCCGCGCTGGCGGCCAGTTGAAGGTCGCCTTCAGGGCTGTTGGCGCCGATTCAAATCTGACCAGGCAGTGTCAGTTGTCGGTCGGCGTCAACAGCCGTGAGATGAATGCTTCATGAGCCAACGTGGCTATCGGGTTTCAAGCGGGTGCGTGACCAAGTTGTCCAATCAGATTTCACGCGCTGTTGGCTATGGAGGCAATTCCTCTCGGTGCGAATGCAAATCGGGAAGCGGATCGGCGGTTGGTCCACGGATCGCTCACTCGCAAGTGGGGCGCTGATACAAGCTGCGATGTGTTAGATATGTCGTCAAGAGCTTTCTTTTTGAGAAAATCGTCACATCCTCAAGCAAGCGAGCAAGATTGGTGCTGTTGGATTCAGCTTTGCGGTGACTTCTGATGAGAACCTCGTCTAGGTATCGGACCTGCAGACCTGGCTGCGATAGAAGATCAAGCAAGCGGGCCATACCAGCGGAGTACTGATAGCTGGTCTCAAGGCCACCGAAAAACTGCCACCAATCTCGCCTGAAGAATACACACTCCTCAAAAGGCAGCAGGCCGTTTTGAAGCATCTCAAGACCTGATAGTCCCTCGATGCCGGGCTTCATCACTCGTGCTGCACTGTTGCGTGAAACGCATTCAAGGTTGCCAAAAACGAGATCGACTTCTGGATCTAGCATGCACTCAGCAACCTTGGAGAGGACTCCTTCGTGTTTGTATGTGCAGTTCAGTGGCAAAAAAGCGATGACGTCACCGAGTGCCAAACTCAGGCCCTTGTTGATGGCTTCAGTTCTTGAATAAATCGGATCCGTGGGCTTGCTCACATGTGTTCGGTGAGAGCCAGAATTCCATGTCGCTTTGCTGTTGATCCCACCGAACTCCAGGGCGATGTGCTCCCAGTTTCTGTAGGTCTGCGTCTTGAGCGCATGATGCCAAAATGTCGGGATTGAACATTGTGGCGGAATAGCCGTTATGACAGTGAACTTGAGCACGTCGCTCAAGTCAGCTTGGACACTGCTTGAATTCCATGCTGAGAAGGCGTCTGTCGTAGAAGAAACATAATACCCGTCTGGATCTTTGGACGGGTTATTTTCTAATCTCGACGTGGGGCGGCCGCCATCGGGAACGTGCGTGAGATAGGGTACCTCTGGAGGCATGGTTGTCATTTTGCAGGCCCGCAGCATTGGTTACTTTAAGCTACCTTGTGCCTGTTTTTTCGGTGCAATTGAAAGTCGGTGCATAAAATTTCGACGCCTTGGTCTATTCCCATCATGGGTGTCCATCCCAATCGGGAGAGCCTGTAGGGGTCCAAGTTCCTGGGGGGCGTCAGGCCCATTCCATTTTTCTTGGCAAAGACGATGTCTCCGCTGTAGCCCAAAAGGTTTGCAATTGATCGAACCAGCTTTTGCGCTTTGACGGGTTCGCCATGGGCGATATTGATCTGATGATGTGTTTTGTTTCGCTGTTCGTCCAGCGCGCTGCGCGAGATCTCCATGAGATAGACAACTGCTTCGGCCATGTCGTCCACGAACAGCATGTCCAGCGTTGCATCTTCCTCAAGAGCAATGTTTGCGCACGCCAGGGCATTGGCTTTGGCGTTCTCCAGCTCTTTCAAAACCTGCGGCACCGGCTGCAGAGATCGGCCCGAGTAATCGTCTCCCGGCCCGTAAACTCCACCGATCACTGCGCATCGGTAATCCAATGCCTGTTCTCCTGCAGTCGATGCACAAATTTCCTCGCAAAGTTTCATTGCGCTTATTTGGGTCAGCACGTCGAGGGAACCTTGCCCGCTTAAAAAACCGCCCGTCAGATCCTCCTCAGCCAATGGCGGCAATCTGCTGGTGGGGTAGACCTCGCTGCTCACGAGCAAAAGGAGCTTGTTAATGCCTGCGCTGGCCGCTGTGCAGATGATGTTGTGGATGGCCCCTTTGCAAAGCAAGGTCGCCAAGCCATCGCTTTCTCGTGGCTGCAGAAAGTACTTGGCCGGAATGTAGATCTGGTCGGGTTGGGTGGTGGCGAGAAACTGCCCAACCTGATGTGGGTCGTTCCATCTGAAGTCGACAGCTGGTGCGTGCAATATGTGGCTTTTGGGGTGGCCCAATCTCAGGAGTTGGCGCTCAATGGCCAAGCCCTCCATGCTGGAGTGGCCTGCGATGAGGATCTTTTCAGCAAAGTGAATCATGTTGCATCAGCCGTGGGTTTTGATCGCCCGTACACATCCTCCAGGCGGACAATGTCGTCTTCACCAAGGTAGCTTCCGGACTGCACTTCAATCATCTCGAGGTCCACCTTGCCCGGGTTTTCCAGTCTGTGAACCTGGCCGACCTGGATAAAGGTGGACTCGTTTTCTGTGACCAGGAAGGTCGCCTCGCCACGTGTGACCTGGGCAGTGCCTTTGACGACAATCCAGTGCTCTGCACGGTGGTGGTGCATCTGCAGGCTCAGGGCTGCTCCAGGTTTGACGCAGATGCGCTTGACCTGAAAGCGCTCGCCGACATCAACGCTGTCATACCAACCCCAGGGGCGCGCCACGCGTCTGTGGGTGGTGGCTTCTGGTGCGCTCATGGCCTGAAGGCCTGCCACCACATCTTTGACCTTCTCCGTATGGTCCCGGTCAACGATCAAGACAGCATCGGGCGTGTCCACCACGATGAGGTTTTGCGTGCCGACTGTCACAACCAACCTGGGGGATGGGTGGATGTAGGTGTTATGGCAGTCGATGGCGTAGCCCGCTCCCGGGATGCGGTTGCCTTGGTCATCGGGCTGCGACAGCTGGGCAAGTGCTTGCCAGCTACCCACATCGCTCCATTGACCGTCGAAGGGCACAACGACTGTCCGCGGGTGCTTTTCCATCACCGCGTAATCCAGGCTTTGAGATCTGCAGGCCAGGAAGTCAACGGGGTCTGGGCGGATGAAGATGCCTGACTGGAGCCCAGGAACCTGCTCGGTGAGCTTGGCCACGAGAGCGTCAGAGCAGCTTTGCAGGATGTCTTCAGCGTGGTGGCCCAGCGCCGCGATCAGCGTGCTGGCCTGGGCTAGAAAGATGCCAGCGTTCCAGAGATGCTCGCCACCGAGCAGCAACTGCATCGCTGTCTGCTGGTCTGGCTTCTCTACGAATCTGAGTACGTTGAAGCTGCTGTCGTCGAAGCTTTGGCCTTTGTGTATGTAGCCGTAGGCGGTGCTTGGATTGTCCGGGGTCACGCCGAAGGTGACGATATGCCCGGCCTGGGCAGCGGGAACGCCCTTGTGAATGGTTTGAACAAAGGCGTCGTTGTCTGCGATGAAGTGATCCGCCGGGCAGAACAAGAGCAGGGGGTCCTGCCCAGTGCTGCGGACGTGCAGTGCAGCAAGGGCCACCGCGGCAGCGGTATTCTTGCCTTCTGGTTCGAGAATGATGTCGCCGGAAACCTTGACTTTGCGCATTGCTTCGGCCACGAGGAAACGATGTTCCTCTGAGGCGACGCACATCAGGTTGCCGTTCAAGGGCTGCAGGCGAGAGAGCGTTATCTCCAACAGGCTGTGTGTGCCCAGAAGCGGCACAAACTGCTTGGGAAGGCTTTTGCGGCTCACAGGCCATAGCCTGGTGCCCGAACCGCCACAGAGGATGACAGGAAGAATGGTCATGAGGGAGGGCGTTGTCGCTTCAGACCAGCTCGAGCTGGGAGTGTTCGACGGTCAGTTCTTTTTCGCGGCCCAGGATTTCAAGCAGGAGGGTGACCCGCTTGGAGGAAACGGACACAACGAGGCCCTCGAGGCACTGAAGACCTTTTTCGCAAAGGCGTACCCGGGTGCCTGGTTGGTAGGGGCTGATCTGGTCCAGGTCGGCCTGCTCACGCTCGAGCTCCAATGCCCGTATGGCGTCGATGAGGTCGTCGGACACCGTCGCCGGGATGAACCCAAAGCGCACCAGGGACGACACGCCGCGAGTACTTCTGGCCGCTGAGATGCTCTGCGCGGCAGAGCCGGGCTTGAAGAACACGTACCGTGGGAACATTGGCTCACGCACGAGCCCCGCTGAGTCTTGGCTGGCAGTCGATCGAGGCTTGCCCAGCTTCTTGAAGAGCGGAAGGTAGGCGTCGTAGCCTTGGTTCACCAGTTGCTGCCTGGCCAGCTCTTCCTGCTTGGGCTTGCTGAACGCCAAGTACCAGCGGGTCATGTCTGCTGCTGGCAACCCCGATCTAACGCGGGCTGCACCAGCGTTCAATGCATACGAATCCATCTACAAAACCACCTTTGCTTGAGTCGCAGCCCACCCGTAAGGGGTGGGCTGGGGCTCGGCTCTCGCTGCTGGAGCGAGGAAGCACAGACTTTAGTGTCTGTTGATCACTTGAAATCAGTATAAATGACCATGACAGTATTTGTGTGGTTTGTGTGGTTTGTGTGTGGTGATGTGATGAAGGCGACACACCACACCCGAGGCGAGCGCCGTATGCGGTGAGTGGATGTTTTCCTTGCGTCGCGCGATCGCGTCCCCCGCATGTCCTGCTAGACAGATGGCCCTGCCACGGAGCGCTGAGCTTCAGCCCGCGGCCGGACACGTTGGGCCGGCGCATGACCGCGTGGTGCGGCGCATAGGCACGGGCATCGTGAAGGATGTGCTCACCCGAAAGAGCGAACTCCAGGGGTTCAAACTGGTGGAGGTCAACCCCACCTACACCAGTCAGGCGTGCGGCTCCTGCTGCTTCATCAGCCGCGCCAACCGCAGGGGGAATCGATTCGAGTGTGTTTGCTGTGGCAAACAGGCGCACACGGACGCTGAGGCGGCCCGCAACCTCGTGGAACGTTTCCGCGAGGGTCGCACCTGTGAGTACGTCAAGCAGACCACGCTTGGTATGCAGGGTCTTGAGCTGTGGGCAGCGCGCATGCGCCCGCCTGGAGAAGGCAACCCCTGGTACCTCGCGGCACCGGGACGTCGTTGGCGACGTCCGGGCGGGCCTGCGTGAAATGAAGGGCCGAGGTGCGAACCTCGGCCCTGTGAATCACTTGCAGCGTCTGCTCAGCGAAGAAGCGTGTGGGTTATTACGCCATCCCTGGCGCAAGTTCCACACGGTTTTCCGAATAGCCGAAAGGTGTTCGGAATAAGAGAGCGTCGTGGTGCCTGGATGCGCGTAAAGAGGGCGTGTACGCATGTACGCATGTACGCATGTACGTTCCGGGCGACCTGATCGTCCATCGCTGGGCTTGTCTGGGCACGGTGCTGCGCCGCAGCATGATCGTCCGGGCCTGGCCGGCTTTCTAAGCCTCCGTAAATTTTGCGAAAACTGAAACATCAGTTAAAATGATGAGCTGAAGCCGATCCATTGCTTGAAGTAAAACTCATGCTCACATCACTCAAAAACCTGTTCGCGACCTTTGTTGTCACCCTTGTGCTCTTGCCAGCTGCCCACGCAGCACCCTACCGGACCACCGTCAACGGCACTACCTACGACTTCACGACGATTACCGGAACAGCAAACGATAACCAACAGCTGTTGTCCGAGCAGCCTTGGTTTGGTAGCCGGTCGCTCGCCTTTGAGTTCGCCACAGTCATCTGGGACAACCTGGGCGGCACGGTGAACCTGGGTGAACTCGGCCCAATGTTTGCCTACGCTGGTGACGAGACAGGTTTTTCTTTTGCGGCATATAGTTTTGAGTATGTCGTTGTGCCCAAAGATACTTTTAACGGTAACGTCTCATATACGTTTGCGGTCGCGCAGGAGGTTCCTCAGCAGGTGCCTGAGATCGACGGTGCGCTACTGCCGCAAGCTTTGATGTTGATGGGGGCAACCGGGCTCTTTTTCCGTCGGCGTCTACGCTGAGTTGCATGGCGTTGCTTGCGTCGATCGACAAGCAAACTACAGCAGTTGTAAGTCCATACCCACGTGCCCCTCTGCTTTAACTGCAGTTGGGGCAGTCTGTTTTTTTATCTGCATGCCTTGGCTCCATGAATACGGCAGAGACAAGTGGCGTGCCTATCAATCTTGCAAATCGACCAAGCTATTTTCAAGGCTTACGACATCCGAGGTGTCGTACCTAAATCATTGAGCGCCGATGTAGCTCATGCATTGGGGCGTGCTTTCGGAACGTTGGCCATCCGGGCCGGAGAGTTCACGGTCGCAGTTGGTCGAGATGGTCGGACGAGTGGCCCTGAGTTGTGCGAAGCGCTGGTGCAAGGTCTGATGGAGACAGGCGTTCATGTGCTGGATATTGGCATGGTGACCACCCCCATGCTGTACTTTGCTGCCAGCACGCTGTGCAGCAGTGGCATCCAGATCACCGGCAGTCACAACCCCAAGGACTACAACGGCTTCAAGATGGTTCTGGCGGGCAAGGCCATCTTCGGAAAAGACATTTTGGCTCTGCGATTCATCATGCAGGAAGAGGATTGGCAGCTGCGTACCGGAGGCGGTTACTCTCAGTACGATGTTTCCGAGCTCTACCGCGAGCGCATCTGCACTGATATCAATCTTCAAAGGCCGATGAAGATTGTCATCGACTGCGGAAATGGCGTCGCCGGCGCAACAGCCCCCGGCATTTTTCGAGCGCTGGGCTGTGAAGTGGTGGAGCTGTTCAGCGAGGTGGACGGCAGCTTTCCCAACCATCACCCCGACCCGAGCAAGCCCGAGAACCTGCGTGACCTCATCGAAGCCTTGCACAGTTCAGACGCTGAACTGGGTCTGGCCTTTGATGGCGACGGGGACCGCTTGGGCATTGTGACAAAGGACGGACAGAACATCTATCCTGACCGTCAGATGGTCCTGTTTGCCAGAGATGTGCTCTCCAGAGTGCCCGGTGGGCAAATTGTTTTTGATGTCAAGTGTTCGCAACGCCTGGCGCCGGCCATCTCTGAGGCGGGCGGCGTTCCGGTGATCTACAAGACCGGGCATTCATTGATCAAAGCCCGGATGAAGGAACTCAACAGCCCGTTGGGCGGGGAGATGAGCGGGCACATCTTTTTCAAGGAGCGCTGGTACGGCTTTGACGATGGAACCTATGCGGGGGCCCGATTGCTGGAGATCCTCAGTCGCCATGCGGATGTCTCGGAGGTCCTCAACGGATTGCCCACGAGTTTCAGCACGCCCGAGTTGAACGTTTCGTGCGAGGAAGGCGAGCCGCACCGGTTGGTCACGCAGCTTATCGAGCAGGCGCAGTTTGAGTCGCCAGCCGTCGTGACCACGATTGATGGATTGCGTGTCGACTGGCCGGATGGGTTCGGCCTGATCCGTGCGTCCAACACCACCCCGGTGCTTGTGCTGCGCTTTGAGGGACACACGTCAGAAGCGCTAGAACGCATCCGAGGAGAGATGCTTGCACTGCTCCGTCAGGTCAAGCCTGGTGCTGAGGTTGGTACGGCTGCGCATTGATGCGGCGCAGTCCGTCACAAGTGTCATGAACAGCGTGACAGCTCGCTCTACCGCCGAGTTTTGCGAGGGGGAGCAGGGCGCCTCTCGCCCCCGCATCCATGAAACATGGCCAGATATCGCCAAGGGCATTGGCATCATGCTGGTGGTTTACGGGCATGTTGCACGCGGTGTCGAAAAAGCCGGCCTGCCCATCGACCCAGGCTTTTTCGAGGTGGTGGACGCACTCATCTATGCGTTTCACATGCCACTGTTTTTCTTTGTCTCCGGCTATCTGTTCTGGGGTTCGGTCTCGGCGCGCGGGTTTCTCGCTGTGCTGCCCTCGCGGCTGATGCTGTTGCTTTGGCTGTACGTCATCTGGTCACTGGGCCACGGCGCCATTGAAGTCCTGCTCGGGCGCCTGACCAACGGCAACCTGCAGTGGGCCGAGGTTTTTGCCCTCTGGCAGCCGCGGGCCCACTTCTGGTACCTCTACGCCTTGGCTTTGTTGGTGCTGGTCTCTTCTGCTTTTGTCTGGGTGCCCGAACGCTACCGGGCCATTGCTTTGTTCATTGCAGCCACACTGGCGTTCACGGCGCCTGGGCTTGGAACTGGCTGGTATCCCCTGTTGGTGGTGTGCTGGTTCCTGGTGTACTTCGCTGCGGGTTTCCTCTTGGCAGCCTACCGGTTCAGGGGGCACAAGTTCCAGCCCCATGCCCTGTTGGCTTATCTTTTCTGGGTTGCCTTGGCGATCGGATGGCTCGGTCTGGTTCAACAGAACCTGTTCTTCAAGATCGCCGCAGCGACGGTGGGCATCGGGCTGGTGGGCCTGTTGTCCCTCGTCCTGGCCCGTTATGCTGCCCGCGTTTCCCGTTGGCTTGCCATCCTGGGGGCTGCAGCCTTGCCCATTTATCTGGCTCATATCTTGGCCGGCAGTGGCGCACGCATCGTGCTGCAAAAATTGTTGGGTGTCGATGCGGTGTGGCTGCACCTTCTGCTGGGCGTGGGCACTGGCGTGCTGCTTCCATGGGCTCTCTGGGTGCTGACCACCTGTTGGGGCCAAGGCGGCTGGTTGTGGGCGCTGCCCAAGGGGCGTAAAGCCGGCGTGAGGCGGTAATGCCATCGCAGTACGGGGTCTCTGCCGCTGGGTGCTTTGCCCAGCCCTACTTGCAGTCCACCATGAGAGCAGGGCAGGCGGTTACAGGCGCCAGCTGAATTCCAGCGCAGTCAGCGCGCTGCGGTGTACCCTGGGGTTGTTGCCTGGGGGCGGTTTGGGAAAGACCCGGACCGTTGCGGTGAATGCTCCCGCGACTAAACGCTTCGCGTTGTAGTCGGGGCATCTTTAGGCGGGCACAAGCCCGGCTGCGATGCGCTCGTCCGGCGTTGAGCCCGGACCGGTTAACGTGCCCTTGAACCGAGAGGTTTGGGCGTGGGCCCATACGTCGGCGAGCACCAGCGGCATTCCCGCCACAGCGCCGGGGCTTTTGCCGGTCGCTGCTGATTTGTCTCGTTGCGGGGTCTTGAGCCCCAGCAGCAGCGCGAGTCCTCGCGCTGCGATGTTCAACGCGCCGTTGAGGTCCGCGTTGTATTGTTTACCCGAGCTGAACACGGCCAGCTGGGCGTTGCGCTTGGAGCGGGCGACCTTGCCCGAGCCGTCGTACGCCCAGCGGCTCGTGCCGCGGGCGTACACCTCCAGCAGTCTGGCGCCCATCTCTTGAGCCTTGTGCGCCAGCGCGGTCACCAGCGCCCGGTGCTGGAAGCGGTGGAACCGCTTCCTCTGCGCCCGACTGGGCCCCTTGGGTCGCCAGCCTTTCAAGTCTTCGATGACGAAGGCCCGAGCGCCGTGCTCTGCGGCGAACGCCGCAATCTCGCTGGCCAGGCGCCTTGCGGCGTCCTTGTTGTAGCCCTCGATGCGCCGGTGCAGCGCCACGCAGTGGCGCTCACCTTTCTTCAACCCTCCTGAGAGGGCTTGCTTCAGGGCCACCTCTTGCGCCAGAGCGTCGCGCCGGTCGTTGTGCCTGCCGCAAGTCAAGAACTTGCGGGCTATCACCGTGCCGGAGATGTCGACGATGGCGGCCGTGGCCGCGGTGTTGATGCCCACGTCCACCGAGCACACTCGGTGGCCATCGGCCGCAAACGTCTTGTTCGTGAGAAAGCTGGGAGCCTGAACCGTCACCGGGCAGGACAACGCTGCCTTGGCCCCGCGCAGCACCAGGCTGGGACTCAGCGGCAACGAAGCTGCGCGCGGGTCCACCCGTTTGAAGCGCCCCTTGAGCGCCAGCGGTTCGCTGAAGCGCCATAGCCCATCAGCGCCCAGGAGCTTGATGCGCACCGAGCGCAGCTCGGTGCTGTAGAGCACCATGTTGCCGCCGTACAGGCTGGGGTACGCGTTCGACAGGCCCAGGCGCGGGCCGCGGGCGCCCACCTCTCGGAGCTTGCCCCCGATATGACCGTCCAGGAAGTTGCTCCAGTTGGACTGGAAGGAGGAGACCGCGCCCACCGCGTGCTCGATGGCCGCGCGCCGCAGGTAGCTCGGCATTTTGCCGAGCATGCGACCCAGAACCGGGTACTTCACCCTCGGCCGCTTGGCCGTGGGGTGCACCAAGGCCTCCAGCGCGAGGCACTTGTTGCGCAAAGGCGCCAGCTCCGGCCAGTGCGTCAGGAGCACGGTGGACAGCGCGCGCACCGCGCGCCGGTATGCGCCAATCGTGCGCTCGATGTCCGCGCGCACCTCTGGAGAGGTCGCGAGTGCGTGAGACTCGGTGCGAACGGTACTGGACATTCATACAGTATAATGCGCAAACTTAAATCCACCAAGGCCCTAAAGTGCCCGACGGCCTAAACACGAGCAACCATGCGGCTTTCAGCCTGCATTACCACGTCATCCTGACGGTTAAATACAGACACAAGTGCCTGACACGGCCCATGCTCGAGCGCATGCGCGACATATTCGAGAAGGTCAGTGCCAGCTGGCGCTGCCGACTGGTGGAGTTCGGCGGCGAAGCCGACCATGTCCACCTGCTGGTGGACGCACACCCTTCGATGAACCTGGCGCGCTTTGTAGGGAACCTGAAAACGGTGAGCTCCCGGTACCTCCGGAAAGAGTTCGAGGAGCATTTGCGGGCCTATTTCTGGAAGAAGCGGTTCTGGAACAACGCCTACGGCGTTGTATCTGCCGGTGGTCACGCCAGCATTGAGCAGCTCCTCCACTACATTCAAGACCAAGAGGCTCCGCCTCGATAACAATTCGCCGCTTGACCCGCGACTAAACGCCTTCGGCGCTGTAGTCGGGGGATGCGCGGCTGCTTTGCTCAAGCGCTCCAGCTGGTAACGCACCACCAAGCCGGCAGCGGGCTTGACGCGCTCCTCGTACCCGCCGCCGGTGATCAAACCCACACCGCCACCCACGGCCAGCGAACCGAACCACCAGGGTGTCCAATCGGCCAGCACATAGGTGGATGTCTTTTTGAGGCTGTCGCGGTAGGCACCCACCTGCCAGGCCCAATCGGGTCCCAGCTCGCGGCGCAGTCCCAGTCCCCAGTTTTCTTCGTTCCAGCGTGTTCCGGGCGGGTGCGATGCGTGCCAGCTGTGCGCGTGCAGCACCAGGTGCCAATCATGTGCCGCATCGGCATGCGCTGACGCCAGAACAAACGCAAACAAAAATGCAGCAATACGGGTGTGTCTGAAAAACATCGATAAATCATTATAGTGACATACGGTGTTTTAAGTGACATGCTGCTGTCACTGAGATTGACGACGCCCGTTCGTCGATCTGCGCGTTTTTGGAGCGCCCCTTCTGCTGGCATCACATCAGTGTGAAGGGGCTCAGGGTCTTTCGTGGGCCATCAGTGCAACGGCCACCCGCTGCCACCGGTCTGTGAGTTGCTCATCGGTCGCCTGCAAGGCCCTGATCGTGACGAGCATGCATTCCCAGCGCACATTGGCTTCGAGCCCGAGCCATTGGCGCAACTGTCTGTGCAGGCTTCTCTCGCGCAGGGCATCCACGGCCGCGACCAGCGTGTCTGAGGA
>Ga0209066_10006678_pt1 | contig 11701 bp, 6 predicted proteins | sample All_14_2_FD_187198 | JGI IMG/M metagenome (GOLD analysis project Ga0209066, IMG submission 187198) | Freshwater microbial communities in response to fracking from Pennsylvania, USA - Allegheny Zone_MetaG_DW_15 (SPAdes) (version 2) ...
TGAGGCCCACTTGCGGCATCCAGGTCAGGTACAGGCCCAGGCTGTCGGGCGAGCTCAAGCCGGGCCGCTCGCCGATCAGGATCACCACCAGGTTGGCGTCCAGCAGTTCACCGATTTCATCGGCCACAGCCACCCGCCCTTGCGAGACCAGGCTGAGCGGTGCCACCTGCCAGCCTTCGCCTTGCAGCATGGGTATCACCCGGGACAACAGGGGCAGGGCGTGCTGCGCGATGGCCAGTGCCGACAGGCCATCGGCCACGACGAAGGCGATGTCGTGGCGGCGCGCTTGGGGTGTGGCGGGCGCGTGGGTCGCGGCGCCCGCCAGCGCCAGGTCCAGCAGCGTTTGCCGGGATGCCGGGTTGAGTCGGCGCCCCAGGTCCGGGCGTTGCAGGTAGGTGTGGCGGTCTGTGGCGGCGCTGTGCAGAGGCAGTACCGCCAGCCCCAGCGTGGCCAAGGCAGCTTGCAGCGTAGGTACATCCAGGGCCAGGTGCACGGCGTCGCGGGCCATGGCGTGGTCGAGCTGAAAGGCCAGTTGCGCCTGCGTGGTCTGGCTGACCCCCGCGCGTCCCAGGGCAATGCGCGCATCGGTGAAGCGGCGCAGGGCCTGCCAGGGGTTGACCGTGACGGGCGCTTCAGCCATGTGCTGACCCCAGCAAGGCGGCCTGGAAGCCGGGCGGCACACCCCCGTGCAGACGCAGGCCGCCGTCGCCTGTGGGGCTCATGATCTGCATGCGGGCCAGCCACTGTTCGAACTCGGGCGAGGGCTGCAGGCCCAGTACGCGCCGCACATACAGCGCGTCGTGAAAGGACGTGCTCTGGTAGTTCAGCATGATGTCGTCGGACCCGGGCACGCCCATGACGAAGGTGCAGCCGGCGGCCCCCAGCAGCGTGAGCAGCACGTCCATGTCGTCCTGGTCGGCTTCGGCGTGGTTGGTGTAGCAGACATCGCAGCCCATGGGCAGGCCCATCAGCTTGGCGCAAAAGTGGTCTTCCAGGCCGGCGCGGATGATCTGTTTGCCGTCGTACAGGTACTCGGGGCCGATGAAGCCCACCACCGTGTTCACCAGCAGGGGCTTGAAGTGGCGGGCCACGGCATAGGCGCGGGCTTCGCAGGTTTGCTGGTCGACGCCATGGTGGCCATTGGCTGACAGGGCGCTGCCCTGGCCCGTCTCGAAGTACATGACGTTGTCACCCACCGTGCCGCGCTGCAGTGACAAGGCGGCAGCACGGGCTTCGCCCAGCAAGGCCAGGTCCACACCAAAGCTGCGGTTGGTCGCTTCGGTGCCCGCAATCGACTGGAAGACCAGGTCCACCGGGGCACCTTGTTCGATGGCCTGCATGGTGTTGGTCACATGGGTGAGCACGCACGACTGCGTCGGGATGGCGTAGTGCGCAATCACCTCGTCCATCATGTGCAACAGCTTGACGACCTGCGGCACATTGTCGGTCGCGGGGTTGATGCCCAGCACCGCATCGCCACTGCCGTACAGCAGCCCGTCGAGCAGGCTGGCCGCGATGCCGCCGGGGTCGTCGGTCGGGTGGTTGGGCTGCAGGCGCGTTGACAGGCGCCCGGGCAGGCCGATGGTGTTGCGAAAGGCCGTGGTGACCTGGCATTTGCGGGCGACCAGGATCAGGTCCTGGTTGCGCATGATCTTGCACGTGGCCGCCGCCATTTCTGGCGTGATGCCCGGTGCGATGGCGGCCAGCGTGGCGCTGTCGGCCTCGTCGCTCAGCAGCCAGTTGCGAAAGTCGCCGACAGTGAGGTGGCTGACAGGGGCGAAGGCGCTGGCATCGTGCGTGTCGATGATGAGGCGCGTGACCTCGTCTTCTTCATACGGGATCAGCACGTCGTTCAAAAAGGTGCGCAGCGGCAGTTCGGCCAAGGCCATCTGGGCCACCACGCGCGCCTGGGCAGACATGGCGGCCACGCCAGCCAGGTGGTCGCCCGAACGTTCGGGCGTGGCCTGGGCCATGAGCGCCTTGAGGCCGCTGAAATGGTGGGTCAGGGCGCCCACGCGGTGGGTGTAGGTGGGACCACTCATGGCGATTACTTGAACCTGGCAGACAGGAAAGCGCCGCCCGAGACCAGCACCAGCCCTGCGATCAGCCAGCCGCTCAAAGGCTCACCGAGCAAGGGCACGGCGGCCAGGCCAGCCATCACCGGCACCAGGGCCACCAGGGCGCCCGTGCGTTCGGCGCCCAGGATGGCCACGGCACGCAGGAACAGCATCATCGCCAGAATAGTCGGACCCAGGCCTTGATACAAGCCCTGCAGCAAGAGCATGGACATGGGCACCTCCGAGATGCCCTTGGGCAGCAGCAACAGGTACACCGGCAGGTAAACCAGGGCCGAGGCCAGCGCCACAAAGCGCGTCAGCAGCCAGGGGTCGAACGCCCACTTTTTCACCAGCACGCTGTAGGCGGCCCAGGCCACCGACGCGCCCAGCAGCAGGGCGTCACCTTCAAGCGTGCCGGGGCCGTCATGTGCTCCCAGCAATTGGGGCATGGCCACGCAGACCACGCCGGCGGCAATCGGGATCAGGCCCAGCAGGCGCAACCGGGACGGGCGCGCGCCCATCAGCAGCCAGGCCAGCGCAGTCACCAGAAACGGCTGCATGCCTGGCAGGAGGATGCCGCCATGCGCCGCCGGTGCGCGCTTGAAGCCCGCATAGACCAGCACCAGGAACAGCAGGCCACCCAGCAGCGCCATGGTCCACAAACGGCCGTTGCGCCAGGTGCCAGCGGGCAGCTTGAGCGAGAAAGGCAGCAGGAACAGCGAAGCCGTGCCCAGCCTCAGCGCCACGATGTCCCAGCCGGTGAGCGCGGTTTTGCCGCCCAGGCGCGAGATCAGGATGAAGCCCGCCCAGATGACGACGGTGGCCAGGGCAGCAACATAACCCTGCAAGGCAGAGGCGGGCGCGGCGGATTGAGGGGATGATGGCATGCGGGGCCAGTCTAGCGCCTGACCCGCTGCCCTTGTTCTTGATGGACATCAAGTCGCAAGCCACGCCGATGCATACAGTCGAGAACTGTGTGGACAGCCACGCGAGAACAAGCCATGGACCAGCCACCCTCTCAAGACGTCGTTTTCCATGCCCGCAATGTGAGCAAGGTGTACCGCACCGGCGAGGTCGAGGTGGTGGCCTTGCGCGATGTGTCGCTGGACATCGTGCGCGGCGAGTTCATCGTGCTGCTGGGCGCATCGGGCAGTGGCAAGTCCACCTTGCTCAACATCCTGGGCGGCCTGGACACCCCCAGCAGCGGTGACGTGCGCTTTGGTGAGCACCAGCTCAATGGGGCCAGCGAGGCCGACTTGACGCGCTACCGCCGCGAGCATGTGGGCTTTGTCTTCCAGTTCTACAACCTGATCCCCAGCCTGACCGTGCGCGAGAACGTGACCCTGGTCACCGACATCGCCACCGCGCCCATGGACGCGGACAAGGCCATTGACATGGTGGGGCTTGGGCCCAGGCGAGACCATTTTCCGGCCCAGTTGTCCGGTGGCGAGCAACAACGTGTGGCCATTGCACGGGCCATCGTCAAAAAGCCCGATGTGCTGCTGTGTGATGAGCCCACTGGCGCCCTGGACTACCTCACCGGCAAGCTGGTGCTGGAGGTCATTGAACGCATCAACCGTGAATTGGGCACCACGACCGTGGTGATCACCCACAACGCGGCCATCGCGGCCATGGCCGATCGTGTGATCTACCTGGGGGATGGGTGCATCCAGCGCATTGAGCGCAATGCCCACAAGCTGGCCCCATCGGAGCTTTCATGGTGACAGCCTGCATGCCATGAAAACCCTCGACCGCAAGCTGCTGCGCGACCTGAGGCTGATGTGGAGCCAGGCCTTGACCATTGCACTGGTCGTGGCCAGCGGCATCGGGGGCTTCATCACCACCTTGTCGGCCGTGGACTCGCTGGCGCTGGCCCGCGACCACTTCTATGCCGACGGCCGCTTTGCCGATGTGTTTGCCAGTGTCAAGCGGGCGCCTGTGGCGCTGGCCGATACCTTGCGTGGTGTGCCTGGCGTGTCCGACGTGCAGACCACCACCGAGATGATGGTGCGCATCACCTTGCCCGGCACCTCGGACCCGATCACCGGGCAGCTCATCGGGATCGACCAGCGGCACCCTTTGCGCGTGAACCGCATCACCCTGCGCAGCGGTCATGCCGAAGACGCGTCGATGTCGCCAGGACGGCCGCACAGCGATGGCGCCATGCCTGCCTGGGTGTCCGAGGCCTTTGCGGCCTCACACCAGTTGCGATCAGGCTCGCGCCTGCAGGCCCTGGTCAACGGCAAGCAGCGAACCCTGGTGATCGCGGGCGTGGCCTTGTCGCCCGAGTTCATCTTCGCGGGCTTGTGGGGCATGCCCGATCAGCGCGGCTTCGGGGTCTTCTGGGTGGACGATCAGGCCCTGGCTGCAGCCTATGACATGGCCGGGGCCTTCAACCGGGTGGCCGTCAAGCTGGCGCCGGGTGCCGACGAGCGCGCGGTGATCGATGGGCTGCAACGCCATCTGGCGCCATTCGGTGGGCGCGAAGCCCATGGCCGTGTCGACCAGACATCGCACGCCATGCTCGACAACGAGATCAAGGAGCAGCGGGTGCTGGGCACCGTGTTGCCATCGATCTTCCTCTGTGTGGCGGCCTTTTTGCTCAACGTCGTGGTGTCGCGTCTGGTGGCCACGCAACGTGAACAGATCGCGGCCCTCAAGGCCCTGGGCTATGACAACCGGGCCATCGCGGCGCATTACCTGAAGCTGGTGATGGTGATCGTGGCTCTGGGGCTGGTGCTGGGCATCGGCGTGGGCAAGGTGATGGGGCTGCTGTTCACCCAGCTTTACACCGAGTTCTTCCGCTTCCCTGCGTTCGAGCACCAGATTGCGCCCTGGCTGGTGCTGGTGAGCCTGGCCCTGACCGTGGGCACGGCGGTACTGGGCACCTTGAACGCCATTGCCGCCACGGTGCGCCTGACTCCTGCCGAAGCGATGCGCCCGCCCTCGCCAGGTCGCTATCGCCGTACCCTCGTTGAACGCCTGGGCTTCACGCAACTGGCCACACCCTTGCGCATGATCTTGCGCAACATGGAGCGCAGGCCGGTGCGCACGGGCCTGTCCGTGGCAGGGGTGGCAGCGGCGGTGGCCATCGTCGTGATGGGCAACTTCTTTCGGGATGCGATCGAGTTCATCGTCGATTCGCAGTTCAATCTGGGCATGCGCAGCGATGTCGCGGTCTGGCTGCTGGAGGCCTCGCCAGACCATGCGCGTCATGAACTGGCCCGGGCGCCTGGCGTGCTGAGGACCGAGTCCGTTCGCTTCATGCCCGTCACGCTGGTGCATGGTCACCGGCGCGAGCGCAGCCAGATCCGGGGCTACGCGCCGGTGCCCGAGCTCTACCGCATCATCGATGCGCACAACCGCCAGACGGTGCCCAGCGGTGACGGGCTGATCCTGACCGACCGGCTGGCCGTCAAGCTGGGCGTGAGGGTGGGCGATGTGGTGCAGGTCGAAACGCTGGAGGGCCGTGCGCGCACGCTGAGCCTGGTGGTGGACGCGACCGTGCAGGAAATGATGGGCCTGAACGCCTACATGAACCGGCCCGCCATGAACCGCGCGCTGGGTGAGGGCGATCTGTCCACGGGCTTTGTGCTGCAGATAGAGCGAGGCCGCGAGGCCGCTGTGCTGGACCTCACCCGCCAGATGCCGCGTGTGGCCGGGGCCTTCAGCAAGGCCACGATGCTGCGCAACATGCAGGAGATCAGCGCCCGCAACATCCGCATCATGAGCACGGTGCTGACCCTGTTTGCCAGTGTCATCGCCGTTGGCGTGGTCTACAACAACGCGCGCATCGCGCTGGCCGAGCGCACCTGGGAGCTGGCCAGCCTGCGCGTGCTGGGCTTCACGCGTGGCGAGGTGTCAGCCCTGCTGCTGGGCGAACTGGCGATCTCGATCAGCGTGGCGCTGCCCCTGGGCATGTTGCTGGGCTATGGCCTGGTGCACCTCATGGCGGCCTTGCTCCAGAGTGATCAGTTCATGTTCCCGGTGGTGATCCAGCCGAGAACCTATGCGTGGGCCGCCATCTGTGTGGTGCTGGCTGGCCTGGCCAGTGCGCTCGTTGTCAGGCGGCGCATCGACCAGCTGGACATGGTGGCCGCCCTGAAAACCCGAGATTGAATGCGAGAGGTCAGATCAGATGAAGCGCAACACGATGGTGATGGCAGGCGGCGCCGCTTTGGCGCTGACCGGCTTGTTGGTCTGGGTGTTCATGCCGCGCCCGATCGAGGTCGAGCTGGCGGTGGTCAGCCAGGGGCACTTCGAGCAGTTCATTGACGAAGACGCACGCACCCGCCTGCGCGACAAGTACCTGGTCTCGGCACCCTTGTCCGGCCGGTTGCAGCGCATGGCCTTGCGTGAAGGGGACAAGGTTCTGGCAGGGGCGGCCGTGGCGGTGATGGCACCCGCCTTGTCGCCCCTGCTCGACGAACGTGCGCTCGCAGAGCAGCAGGCCCGTGTGGAGACCACTGAAGCCAGCTTGCAGCGCGCATCCACGCGCATCGAGGCGGCACGTGTCGCTCAGGAACAGGCTCGCAACGAGGTGCGTCGCACCGAGCAACTGGCGCAGAAGGGGTTTGTGGCCTCAGCCAAGGTCGATGCAGACCGCCTGGCCCTCAAGGCTGCGGGCAAAGAGCTGGAGACCGCCATCGACAGCCAGCACGTGGCGCGGCATGAGTTGCAACAGGCTCGCGCGGCGTTGAGCGCTGTGCGTGCGCCGCAGGCATCTGCGCGTGGCGGCTTTGTCGTGCGTGCGCCGGTGGCAGGGCAGGTCTTGCGCGTCCTGCAAGCCAGCGAGGGCACCGTGGCGCAAGGCACGCCCCTGATCGAGCTGGGCGACATCGCGCGCATGGAGATCGTGGCCGAGCTTTTGACCACCGATGCCCTGAGCGCCAGGCCCGACAGCGTCGTGCGCATTGAAGGCTGGGGTGGCCCGACCGTGCTGCAGGGGCGCGTGCGACGTGTCGAGCCGGCGGCGTTCACCAAGGTGTCGGCACTGGGCGTGGAAGAGCAGCGCGTCAAGGTGCTGATCGACATCACCAGCCCCCTGGCCGAGTGGGCCGCTCTGGGCGATGGCTTTCGCGTGGCGGTGCGCATCCTGACCCGAAGCGAAGAAGGGGTGCTGCGTGTCCCCGTCAGCGCCTTGTTCCCCTTGCCCGATACCCCGGGCAGTGAGCCAGGTCGCACGGCGGTGTTCGTGCACGAGGGTGGACGCGCTCACCTGCGCACCGTGGTGCTCGGCGGGCGTAATGGCAGCGAAGCGTGGGTGAAGCAGGGCCTGCGCGCGGGGGAGCAGGTGATCGTCTACCCGTCCGCAGCGGTCAGCGACGGGGCGCGGGTGCGGGCCAGAAAGGTCTAGCCCGCGAGCCGCCCCACCTGGCTCAGGCGAGGTGGCTGGCCTGCGCCCCGTGCGCCACGGCCACCGCCGTCATGTTGACGATGCGGCGCACGGTGGCCGATGGCGTCAGGATGTGCGCCGGCGCAGCCGCACCCAGCAGGATCGGGCCCACCGTCACGCCCTGGCCGCCTGTCATCTTGAGCACGTTGAACAGGATGTTGGCGGCATCCAGGTTCGGGCAGATCAGGATGTTGGCCGTGCCATGCAAGGTGCTTTCCGGCAGCAGCTTGTGGCGCACCGACTCGCTCAGCGCGGCATCGCCTTGCATCTCGCCATCGGCAGGGATGTGGGGCATGCGTTGCACGAAGAGGTCGCGCGCCTGGCGCATCTTGCGCGCCGAGGGGCGGCTGCTGGAGCCGAACATCGAGTGCGACAGGAAGGCCACACGCGGCGGCAAGCCAAAGCGCTGCACTTCTTCGACAGCGAGCGAGGCGATGTCGGCCAGTTGCTCGGCGGTCGGGTCTTCGTTGACGAAGGTGTCGGCGATGAACAGGTTGTGCTGATCCAGGATCAGCGCATTCAGCGCGGCCAGGCCATGGGCCCCCGGGCGCGTGCCGATCACGTCCTGAACCTGGGCCAGGTGCAGGTCATAGCGGCCAATGACGCCGCAGATCATGCCGTCGGCGTCACCCAGCTTGAGCATCAGCGTGGCGATCAGCGAGTTCGAGCGGCGCACCACCAACTTGGCCAGGTCCGGCGAGATGCCATCGCGGGCGCGCAGCTTGTGATAGGCCTCGTAGTACTGCTTGAAGCGCTCGTCCTTGGCGGGGTTGACGACCTCGCAGTTCACGCCGTCTTGCAGGCGCAGGCCGGCGCGCTCGATGCGCGTGGCGATCACGTCAGGGCGGCCAATCAGGATGGGGCGGGCGATGCCTTCGTCGATGGCGATCTGGGCGGCGCGCAGCACACGGTCGTCTTCACCTTCGGCATAGGCAATGCGCTTGGGCGCGGCCTTGGCACCCATGAACAGCGGGCGCATGAACAGCCCCGTGTTGCTCACGAACTGTGACAGCGAATCGCGGTAGGCCTTGATGTCGGTGATGGGCCGTGTGGCCACGCCAGAGGCGGCAGCGGCCTCGGCCACGGCCGGCGCAATGCGCAGAATCAGGCGCGAGTCAAACGGCGTGGGGATCAGGTAGTCGGGCCCGAAGCGCATTTCGCGGCCGGGGTAGGCCGAGGCCACCTCGTCGCTGATCTCGGCCTTGGCCAGGTCGGCGATCTGGCGCACGCAGGCCAGCTTCATGGCTTCGGTGATCTTGGTGGCGCCGCAGTCCAGCGCGCCACGGAAGATGTAGGGGAAGCACAGGACGTTGTTGACCTGGTTGGGGTAGTCCGAACGGCCCGTGGCGATGATGCAGTCCGGGCGCGCGGCCTTGGCCAGCTCCGGGCGGATCTCGGGCTCGGGGTTGGCCAGTGCCAGGATGATGGGCTGCGTGCCCATGGTCTTGACCATCTCGGGGGTCAGGGTGCCTGCGGCCGAGCAGCCCAGGAACACGTCGGCGTCCTTGACCGCGTCGGCCAGCGTGCGGCCCGTGGTGGGCTGCGCATAGCGGCGCTTGGACTCGTCCAGCTTGTCGGTGCGTTCAGTGTGGATCAGCCCCTTGGAGTCGCACATGAACACGTTTTCAAGCTTGACGCCCAGGCCCACCATCAGGTCCAGACAGGCGATGGCCGCAGCGCCCGCGCCCGACACGGCGATCTTGACCTCGCCGATCTGCTTGCCCACCAGTTCCAGCCCGTTGAGCAGCGCGGCGCTTGAAATGATGGCCGTGCCATGCTGGTCGTCATGGAAGACGGGGATGTTCATGCGCGCGCTGAGCTGCTTCTCGATATAGAAGCACTCGGGCGCCTTGATGTCTTCCAGATTGATGCCGCCCAGGGTGGGTTCCAGCGCGGCAATCATGTCGACCAGCTTGTCGGGGTCGCGTTCGGCCAGCTCGATGTCGAACACATCGACGCCGGCGAACTTCTTGAACAGGCAGCCCTTGCCTTCCATCACTGGCTTGGAGGCCAGCGGGCCGATGTCGCCCAGGCCCAGCACGGCCGTGCCGTTGGTGATCACGCCCACCAGGTTGCCACGCGAGGTGTAGTCTGCGGCCAGGCTCGCGTCTCGCTCGATGGCCAGACAGGGATAGGCCACGCCTGGCGAGTAAGCCAGCGACAGGTCGCGCTGGTTGGACAGCGGTTTGGTCGGTGACACCGAAATCTTGCCCCGTGAGGGCAGGCGGTGGTATTCAAATGCGGCGTCGCGCAACGCTTGTTCGGCGTCTGACAGGGGCTTTTCGGCACTCATGTGTGGCATTTCACTCTGCAAGGGCAGGCATGGTAAGCGAAATGACGCAGTAAATCACTGGGTCGGACGTGAGGTATGTCCTTGAATTGCGTATGCCGCGGGTGTGCTTTTCGCCCAGCGATATCAAGTTCAAGCCGCAAAGGCCGAAGGCAATAGGGTCCTCCATATTGGGTTTGCATGACAGGGATGCCACATTCTTCCGGCTCGCGCTTTGACGACTGGCGGCAGCGCTTGAAGGCGCTGCTGGATGAAGTCATGACCGACGAGGCCACAGATGGCCCGCAGGCGCAGCATTTCCGTGCACGCCAGATTCAGGGCCTGCTGAGCCTGTTGCCTTTGATGGGCCTGGGCAACGCCATCAACACCATCACCATTTGTGCGGTGTTCTGGCCCACTTCATCCCATCTGGGACTGGGCCTGTGGGGCACGGTTTCCGTGCTGTCGCTGCTGCTGGCAGGCTTCTGGTGGCGCTACCTCATGACCCAGGGCACCCGGCCTACAGCCACGCGCCAGGCCATGCACATCATCACGGTGCAGGTGATGCTGTTCTCGCTGATGTGGTCGGCCATGCCCATCATCCTGTTCCCGACGGCGGACCACGCTGGCGCGATGCTGATCGGCACCGTCACCGTCGGCATGATCTGCGGCGGGGCCTTCATGCTCAGCCCCATCGTGCCGGCCGCCCTCGTCTTTCTGGCGACGCTGGCGGTGTCCTGCGTCGTGGGGTTGCAGCTGTCGTCCTATGCCACCAGCCCGGCCTTGCTGATCCTGTTGCTGGTCTACCTGGTGGTCATGGCGGGCATCGTTCACACCAATGGCCGCGTTTTTCTGAGCGGGCTGCGGGCCGAAGCCGAGTCCGAACGCCAGAAGCAGCTGATCGATTTGCTGTTACGCGACTTCGAAGAGCATGCCTCCGACTGGTTGTGGGAGGTGTCGGCAACGGGGCATTTGCGCCATGTCTCCGGCCGGCTGGCCCAAGCCTTTGGTCTCCCGCCCAAACACTTGCTGCAGCGTTCGTTCACCGAACTGGTGGCCAGCATGTTGCCGTCCGATGATGAGGCCGCCGCTGCCGCCCTGGCCCGATTGACCAGTTGCATCCGCCTGGGTCAACCATTTCGCGATCTGGAAATATCGGTCGAGCTGGGCCACGAGGTCCACTGCTGGTCTCTGACAGCCAAGCCCTTGTATGACGACCATGGCCGTGCCGCTGGCTGGCGTGGTGTGGGCTCGGACATCACCCACACGCGGCGCGCTCGCGACGAACTGGCCCGCCTGGCCAATTTCGATGCCCTGACCGGGCTGGCCAACCGCCACCGCTTCAGCGCCGAGTTGGGCCGCCTGGCCGCCGACCCGGACACCCCGAACCGACCCTGCGCCCTGCTGTTCCTGGACCTGGACAACTTCAAGAACATCAACGACTCTCTGGGCCACAGCGTCGGTGACCAGTTGCTGCGCCGTGTGGGCCAGCGCCTGAAGTCCTGCGTGGCGGAGGGCGACCTGCTGGCCCGCCTGGGCGGTGATGAATTCGCGCTGCTGAGCTGGCGTTACGCCACGCAGGAAGAGGCCGGGGCCCTGGCCGAGCGCCTGCTGGTGTTGCTGAGCGACCCCTGTCAACTGGACGACGCCATGGTGGAGGTGCGCGCCAGCGTGGGCGTGGCCATGGCACCCCTGGACGGGCGTGACCCCCAGGCACTGCTGCAGTGCGCAGACCTGGCGCTGTATGCCGCCAAGGCTGCTGGTCGCAACACCTACCGCTTCTTTGATGCCGAGATGGCCGAGAGCGCCCGGGCGCGTGTGCGCCTGCAGCATGAACTGGGGCACGCCCTGCAGGCCAAGCAGTTCACCCTGCACTTTCAGCCCCAGATGAAGCTGGAGACCGGCGAGGTCATCGGTTTTGAAGCGCTGGTGCGCTGGCAGCACTCCGAACGCGGGCTGATCGGGCCGGGCGAGTTCATC